>Ga0335074_10008781_pt1 | contig 14060 bp, 11 predicted proteins | sample Lox_Sample_23_FD_206715 | JGI IMG/M metagenome (GOLD analysis project Ga0335074, IMG submission 206715) | Soil microbial communities from Loxahatchee National Wildlife Refuge, Florida, United States - Lox_Sample_2.3 | ecosystem: Environmental > Terrestrial > Soil > Wetlands | place: USA...
CGGACCCGCGGCGGCCCCCTGCCGTTACCGGTTCTGGCGAGCCCGCGAGCCGTGAGCCCGTTTCCGCCGCGCCTGCTATCGTCCAGCGGGCGGGCTGCCGCAACATCATCGACCTGGCCAGCGGCGTGCGCTGGGAGCGGCTCACCCCCGGGGCGGACGCCAACACCGATTTCCTCGAGGTGATCTACTCCCCCGGCGGCCACTCCGCCGACGAGCGCCGCCCGCTCCGGCACGACGGGTATGAGTACGGCCTGGTGCTGCGCGGAACGCTGCAGGCGAACGTGGGCTTCGAGAGCTACGAGCTCGGCCCGGGCGACTCGATCGCGTTCGACTCCGCCACGCCGCACGAGTACCTGAACAAGACCGGCGAGCCCGTGCACGCCGTCTGGGTCGTGGTCCACTCCGAACCCGGCCGCGCCTGATCTCGCTGTCCGCGTGATCGTGGACAGTTAGTGGTGTCATAGCACCACTAACTGTCCACGATGTTCTGTTACGGGTAGCTGATGAGGTTGACGGGCGTGCCTACGCCGGGGTTGCTGGTGGAGGTGACGGGGCCGCCGACGCCGTTGATGATCGACTTGTCGCCGCCGGAGCCGCCGAGGTACACGGCGAGCAGGCTGTGGATCTGCACGCCCGGCGTGTCCGGGGCCTGGGCGAGGCGGCCGGGGGCGAGGCGGCCGGGGGCGAGGCGGCCGGGGGCGAGGCGGCCAGAGGGTGATGCATGTCGGGCTAGGCGGCTGCGTCGGGGGTGCTGGACTGCGGGACAGCGGCGACGGGAGTGGTGCCTGGGGCGTCTGGGGCGGCTGAGTTCTGGGCGGCCTGGTCGATCCAGCGGGCGATGCGGTCGACGAGTTGCTGGCTGGTCGCGGACTCGGCGTGGCCCATGCCGGGCAGGAGCCAGAGTTCCTTGGGATCCCGGGCCGCGATGTACAGCTGGCGCGCGTGCTCGGGCGGGAAGTACAGGTCCTGGTCGCCGTGCACGATCAGCAGCGGGACCGGGGCGATCTTGGCCGCCGCCTCGGCCGGCGGGACCGGCATCAGCTTCCAGCCTTCCGGGCTGACCCGGGTCTTCAGCCACCGCCTGGTGACGTAGCGTCCGGCCCGGCGCTCGACGGCCCGGTGCACCCATCGCATCCGTTCGGTGCCGCGGTAGTACCACCGGCCGGGACCGCTGACCGACACCACCGCGTCGAGCCCGCCGATCAGGCCGGCGTACCGCAGCACGACCGACGCGCCCATGGAGAACCCGACGGCGGCGATCCGCTGGTAGCCGAGTTCGCGCGCCCAGGCAGCGGCCACGTCCAGGTCCTTGACCTCACGGTCACCGAGGGTGGACAGGCCGCCGGAGCGGCCATGGCCGCGGAAGTCGAAGGTGACGACGCCGGCCGTCCGGTTGAACCGGTTGGCGATCCGCCACACGTTCGGGCGCTGCCAGGACAGCGTGAACCCGTGGGCGACGATGATCGCCAGGTCCTTGCGGCCGGGCAGGTGAACGGCGTCGATGGGCACGCCATCCTCCGTGACCAGCGTCGTTGCCGCGACAACCGGCTTGGTCATGCTTCACCCCGACAGCCAGGGTACAGGACTAGCGAATGGGGCCGCCGATGCGGAAAGCTACCGGGTAGCCGCCGAACGAAGGAGCACCATGTCCGTGCTGACCGCCTTGACCGACGCGATCCGTGACGGCTCGGTGGAGGTCATCGACCTCACCGCGCCGCTGTCCGCGAGCACGCCGATCATCCAGCTGCCCGCGCCGTTCGGTAACACGACCCGGTTCGGGCTGACCGAGATCAGCCACTACGACGAGCGCGGACCCGCCTGGTACTGGAACGACATCACGACCGGCGAGCACACCGGCACCCACTTCGACGCGCCGGTGCACTGGGTCACGGGGAAGGACGGCCAGGACGTGGCCCAGGTCCCGGTGCCGCGGCTGATCGCCCCGGCGGTCGTGCTGGACTTCAGCGCCGAAGCGGCCGCCGACCCGGACTTCCTGCTCGAGATCGACCACGTCAAGCAGTGGGAGGCGGCCAACGGGCCGCTGCCCGAGGGCGGCTGGCTGCTGTACCGGACCGGCTGGGACGTCCGCTCAAACGACCAGGCCGAGTTCCTCAACGCGAACGAGACCGGCCCGCACACCCCCGGGATCAGCATCTCATGCGCGACCTGGCTGGCCGAGCGGGCGCCGATCATCGGGCTCGGGACCGAGACGGTCGGCACCGACGCCGGGGCGGCGCACTCCTTCGACCCGCCGTTCCCGTGCCATTCGTTCTTGCTCGGGGCGGGCAAGTACGGCCTCACCCAGCTGCAGAACCTGGCCCGGCTGCCCGTCACCGGCGCGGTCGTGATCACCAGCCCGCTGCCCATCGTCGGCGGCTCCGGTTCGCCGTGCCGCGCGCTGGCCCTGGTGGAGCGCGCCGGATCCCGATGACACGGGGCATGCGGGTCGCGGACGCGGTCGGGCAGGGGCTGGCCAAGCTCGGCGCCGAGGTGGTGTTCGGCGTGGTCGGCAGCGGCAACTTTCACGTCACCAACGCGCTGATCGCGGGCGGGGCCCGGTTCGTGGCGGCCCGGCACGAGGGCGGCGCCGCCGTGATGGCCGACGCCTGGGCCAGGACCACCGGCCGGCCGGGCGTGCTGTCCGTGCATCAGGGCCCGGGGCTGACCAACGCCATGACCGGCATCGCCGAGGCGGCCAAGAGCCGCACCCCGCTGCTGGTGCTGGCCGCGGAAGCCCCGGAGATCCGGTCCAACTTCCACGTGGATGTGGCCGGGCTGGCCGCCGCGGTCGGCGCGGTTCCCGAGCGGCTCTACTCCCCCGCCTCGGCGCTGGCCGACCTGCACCGCGCCTACCAGACCGCGCTGGGCCGCCGGACCGTGGTCCTGGCCCTGCCGCTGAGCGTCCAGGCCGCGGCGTTCGAGGGCGCCACCATCCAGGCCGCCCCGCGTACCTACCCGCCCGGGCCAGCGCCGGAGGCGGTGACCGCGGTCGTGGCCGTGCTGCGCGGCGCCGTCCAGCCGGTGTTCATCGCGGGCCGGGGCGCGCGCGGACGGGCGGGGCGGGCCCGCGCGCGGGCGGAACTCGAGCGGCTCGCGGATGCCTGCGGGGCCCTGCTGGCCACCTCTGCGGTGGCCAAGGGGCTGTTCCGGGGCAGCCCCTGGGACCTGGACGTGAGCGGCGGGTTCGCCTCCCCGCTGGCCGCCGAGCTGATCACCGGGGCCGACCTGATCATCGGCTGGGGCTGCTCGCTCAACATGTGGACGATGCGGCACGGCAAGCTGATCGGGACCGGCGCCACGCTCATCCAGGTCGACGACGACCCCACCGCGCTCGGCGCGCACCGGCCGGTCCACCTCGGCGTGCTCGGCGACGTGGCCGAGACGGCGCGGGCCGTGGCCGACGCGTACCAGCCGGCGGCCGGGGCGGCCGGGGCGGCCGGTTACCGGTCGCCGGAGCTGCGGGAGCGGATCGCGCGCGAGGTGCGCTGGCGGGACGTGCCGTTCACCGGCGACAGCGACGGGCAGCGGATCGATCCGCGCACGCTGTCCATCGCGCTGGACGACCTGCTGCCCGCCGAGCGCACGGTCGCCGTGGACTCGGGGAACTTCATGGGCTACCCGAGCATGTACCTGTCGGTGCCGGACGAGGCGGGGTTCTGCTTCACCCAGGCGTTCCAGTCGATCGGGCTCGGCCTGGCCTCGGCCATCGGGGCCGCGGTGGCGCGGCCGGACCGGCTGGCGGTCGCCGCCCTCGGCGACGGGGGCGCGCTGATGGGGGTCAGCGAGCTGGAGACCGTGGTGCGGCTGGGGATCCCGATGGTCGTGGTGATCTACGACGACGAGGCGTACGGCGCGGAGGTCCATCACTTCGGGCCCGACGGCGACCCGCTGGACACCGTCCGGTTCCCGCCGGCCGACATCGCCGCGATCGGCCGTGGCTTCGGCTTCGAGGGCGTCACGGTGCGGGCGGCCGGGGATCTGGCCGCGGTCCGCGACTGGCTGGACGGGCCGCGCGAGCGCCCGCTGCTCATCGACGCCAAGGTCACCTCCGGCCGCGGCTCGTGGTGGCTGGAGGAGGCGTTCCGCGGTCACTGACCGGCTCGATCCTGCCGCGGGCGCTCCGCGGGCACGCGCCACGCGGGGCGCGGGGGTGACCGGGCCGGGAAACCACGGACCGTTCCGGATAAAAAATGACGGCGGGCACCGGGGTACGGCGGGCACGGGGACGCGCCCGGGCACCGTCAGCGGGTGTCCGGGCGCGTCCCTAGTTACGCTACGGCCGCACGTAGCGCACGCTAACCGTCGTCCTTCGAGGTGACGGCCTTCTCCGGCACCTTCCCGTCCCGCGACGCCGGCGCCTCATCGGCTCGCGAGGCGGCCCCGACGCTGATCAGCTCGTCCGACGGGTACGCCTCCTCGCCGTGCACCGCGACGTCGCCGATCTCCAGCTCAGCGTCGGGCAGGCGGAGTTTGACCCGGAACACGTACTTGATGACCATGAGGATCAGCCAGGTGACCACGCCGTCCCAGACGATGATGGTGAGCGCGGCCAGGAACTGGGTGAGCAACTGGTGGGGGTGCCCGTAGAACGCGCCGGCGCCGCTGACCGAGGGGTTCTTGCCCAGGCCGATGTACTCGATCATCTTCGGGTCGGCGAACAAGCCCACCATCATCCCGCCCAAGAAGCCGGCGATGCCGTGCGTATACACCACCCCGAGCGCGTCGTCGACCTTCTTGAACGGCCAGACGTACTTGGGCAGGTAGTACCAGGCGAACCAGACGACCCCGGAGGCGATCAGGCCGATCAAGATGGCGCCCAGGCCGTTCACGTACCCAGCCGCCGGGGTGATGCCGACCAGGCCGCAGATCATGCCGTTCACGCCGCCCAGGAAGGTGGGCTTCTTCTCGGAGCTGAGGAACATGTCCATGAAGATCCAGGTCATCATCGCGACCGCGGTGGCCAGGTTGGTGTTCAGCACCGCCGCCGACGCGTCCGCGCCGGCGAAGTACGGGTCACCGCCGTTGAAGCCGTTCCAGCCGAGCCACAAGATGCCGGCGCCGACCGCGACGAAGAGCAGGTTGTTCGGGATGGCGCGCTCACGGTCCCGCTTGAGCCGCGGCCCGATCGTCGCCGCGGCGACGAAGCCCGACACGCCCGCGGCCAGGTGGATGACGTACCCGCCGGAGAAGTCCAGCGCCCCCTTGCCGGCCCAGTAGCCGCCGCCCCAGAGCAGGAACGCGTTGACCGCGTAGACGAAGGTGATCCACAGCGGTACGAGCAGCAGCCAGGCCTTGAAGCTGATCCGGCCGATCACGCTGCCGATGAACAGGATCGGGGTGATCGCCGCGAACACGAACTGGAAGTAGGCCAGCGACGACTCGGGGAACCTGAAGTTCGGCATCAGGCCGTCCAGCAGCGGGATGTTCCCCTGGCCCTGCTCGGAGGACTGCCCGAGGATGGTCCTGGGGTCGCCGAGGAAGGTGTGGACCAGCGGCGTGCCGAAGCCCATCTTGAAGGCCCACAGGACCCAGGTGATCAGCGTCAGGCAGAACGTGCAGAACACCATCATCATGGTGTTGATGGCCCACTTCTTCTGGACCAGGCCGCCGTACAGCACGGCCAGGGCCGGGATGGACATCAGCCCGACCAGCGTGCCGGCTGTCAGCTGCCAGGAGTTATCCCCGGCGTTCAGCCAGCTAGGATAGGGAACCACTACGCCTCCAGGGGCTTATCGGGGCCTTCTGGGGGCCAACGTGACGCTGGCTCTACCCCGGCCGCTCCGTATACCTGCAAGGCATGTGTCCCATGCGCGAGTTTCGGTCGTATTACTCGGTTGTTACGCGGGCGGTAACGAGTGCGGCGGAGGTTTCTTCGGTGTGTCGCGGCTGATCACCTGGTCAGCGGCGGTATGCCCGGCTGACGGCCGTATGTCCCGGCCGGGCGGGGCTTCCGGCCGTGTCACGTTCCCGTAACAGTGGCGAAGATGGCCCTTGAGTTACCTCACCCGATTGTCGTACTCTGCTGGCGTACGAGTCCGGTAAGCGCTTACCGCTACGGTTCGGTCCGGTGCCGTCACTGGCGGCACCTTTCTTCGGACGATTGCGGAAAGCGCTTACCGATCGCGGCAGAACACGATGCGGAACACGGTGAGGAGCGCGCGGTGGCGGCTGACGAGGACGCGGCGGACGGCGGGCGGGGCCTGCCCGCCGCCGGCCTGGCCGCGGGCGCCGGGCTCGGCGGTGTGGCTGTCGGCTCTGAGCTGGGCGGGCTGGCCGCGGATCCGACGGCGCCGCCGACGATCTACGACGTGGCGCGGGCGGCGGGGGTCTCCATCGCCTCGGTGTCCCGGGTGCTCAACGGTCAGCGCAACCCCCGTCAGGAGACCCGGGAGCGGGTACTGGCGGCCGTGGCCGAGCTGGGCTTCGCGCCCGACGGAGCGGCGCGGGCGCTGAGCGCCCGGCTCAAGGAGGTCGTCGGGGTGATCGTGCGCAGGCCATGGCCGGCGGCGGACATGGACGAGGACCTGTTCGCGGACGAGGCCGAGAGCCTGCAGTACCCGGACCTGATCAACCGCGGCATCGAGACGGCGGCCCAGCGCCGTGGCTTCGACCTGCTGATCCGGTCGGTCGGCATCACCGAGCACGACCCGAGCGGCCGCACCCTGGCGCTGGCCCGCAAGAGTGACGGGCTGATCCTGCACGACCGGGTGCTCGAGCCCGACCAGATGGACCGGCTGTCCCGGCAGCTTCCCATCGTCACGCTGGCCGGCTACGCGACCCCGACCACGGCGAACGTCCATGGCGACAACAAGTCGGGGATGCGCGCGCTGGCCCGCCATCTGCTGCGCGACCACGGCTACCCGACCCTGGGCTACCTGGGCGGCTACGCCGACAGCCCGGACAGCATCGAGCGGCGAGAGGTCCTCGCCGAGGAGACCGCCGCGGCCGGGACGGACCTGGACTACGGACCGGAATGGCAGGGCTACTACTTCGCCTCCGGCGGTGCCCGCGTGATCAACGAACTGCTGGCGGCGGGCCGTGCGCTGCCGCGCGCGATCGTGTGCGCGAACGACCAGACCGCGCTGGGTGTCATGTCCGCGCTGCGCAAGCACGGCGTCAGCGTTCCCGGTCAGGTGGCGGTGACCGGCTTTGACGACATCCCGCTGGCCCGCCACCTGCGCACCAGCCTGACCACGGTCCGCCAGCCGATCAGGGAGCTGGGCACGACCGCCTTCGACGTGCTGTATTCGATGCTCAACCGCGAGCACCTGCCGGCTCGCGACATCGTGCTGCCCACCGAGCTGATCCGCCGGGAGAGCTGCGGCTGCCCGGCTCCGGCGGACCGGGCCGACATCGGCTGGTACCGGGAAATCTGAGGAGATATGAGGGTTCAGCTGTGCGCATGATCAGTCGCAGGGTCGCGTTTTACATCGTCACGGCGGTCGTCGCGATCACCGTGAACTTCTTCATCCCGCGGCTGATGCCGGGCAACCCGGCGGAGGCGGTGCTGGGCCGGGTCCAGGCCTCCGAGTCGCCGCAGGCCATCGCCGCGCTCGAGACGCAGTACGGGGTGCAGACCAAGACCGGGCTGTGGGGCCAGTACGTGCAGTACTGGAGCCACCTGCTGCACGGCAACCTGGGCACCTCGCTGAACTTCTACCCGGCGTCGGTGGCCGGCCTGATCCGGGCCGCGCTGCCGTGGACCATCGGCCTGGTCGGCATGGCCACGGTGATCAGCTTCGTGCTCGGCACGCTGCTCGGCGTGGCCGCCGCCTGGCGGCGTGGCAGCTGGCTGGACGGGCTGCTGCCGGCCATGACGTTCTTCCAGGCGGCGCCGTACTTCTTCGTCGCGATCCTGGCCGTGGCCCTGTTCGCGACCAAGCTGGGCTGGTTCCCGCCCAACTCGGGCTACGACACGACCACCTTGAACCCGGGCCTGAACTGGCCGTTCATCTCCAGCGTGCTCGATCATGCCGCGCTGCCCGCCCTGACCATCGTGCTGGCCTCGGTGGCCGGCTGGATCATCGGGATGCGCAACATGATGATCACCACGATGGACGAGGACTACGTGCTGCTCGCCCAGGCCAAGGGGCTGCCGTCGCACCGGGTGATCGGCTACGCGGCCCGCAACGCGCTGCTGCCGAGCGTGGCCGGCTTCTCGCTGGCCATCGGGTTCATCGTCTCGGGCGCGCTGCTCACCGAGATCGTCTTCTCCTATCCGGGGGTGGGATACCTGCTGTTCACCGCGATCGGCAGCGACGACTATCCGCTGCTGCAAGGGATCTTCCTGATCATCACGCTGGCGGTGCTGCTGGCCAACCTGGCCGCCGACTTCGTCTACGCGTTCCTCGACCCGCGGACCCGGCAGGAGGCCTGACGTGCGCAGATTGCTGCGGTCGCCGAAGATCGTCATCGGGCTGTGCCTGTCCGGGGTCTTCGGGCTGCTGGCTATCATCGGCCCGCTGATCGCCCCGTACAACCCGAACACCAGCGCGTCGACCACGGTGAGCGTCCCGCAGCCGCCCTCGGCGGCGCACCTGCTCGGCACCACCCAGGTGCAGCAGGACGTGCTGTCCCAGCTGCTGGTGGGCGGGCGGTCGACGATCCTGGTCGCGCTGGTGGCGGGAGCGGCGGCGACGGTGCTGGCCGTGCTGTTCGGCGTGACCGCGGGCTACTTCGGCAGCTGGGGCGATGACCTGCTGTCCATGCTGGCCAACATCTTCCTGGTGCTGCCCGCGCTGCCGCTGCTCATCGTCATCTTCGGCTTCCTGGGCAAGGGCGCGAACCCGAACGATGCGGTGATCGGGGTGATCATCGCCATCACCGGCTGGGCGTTCGGTGCCCGGCAGCTAAGGGTCCAGACCCTGTCCATGCGCAACCGGGACTTCGTCGACTCGGCCCGGATCATCGGCGAGAAGAGCTGGCGGATCATGACGTTCGAGATCCTGCCCAACCTGATCCCCGTGGTGGCCACCTCGTTCCTGTTCACCGTCATCTACGGAGTCGGGACCTACACCGCGCTGTCCTTCCTCGGGGTGATCAGCACCTCCCACTGGAGCTGGGGGACGATGCTCTACTGGGCGCAGAGCGCCCAGGCGGCCCAGCAGGTGCACCTGGAGTGGTGGTGGTTCGTGCCGCCGGGGCTGGCCGTCGGGTTGTTCGGCACCGGGCTCGCGCTGCTCAACTTCGGGATCGACGAGTTCGTCAACCCGCGGCTGCGGGGCGGGGCGGGCGAGGTCTCCGGTCGCCAGGCCCGCCGGGCGGGGCTGCCGCGGCGGCCTCAGCTGGGCCTGACGCCGGTGCTGTCCGGTCCGGTGCCGCCCGGCCCGGTGCCGTCCGGCCCGGTGCCGTCCGGTCCGGCGTTGTCCGGGTCGGCGAGGAGCTCGTCATGAGCGGGGACATCCTGATCGAGGTCCGCGGGCTGTGCGTGGACTACGGGCTCGGCAGCGACGCGGTGCACGCCGTGCTGGACGCCGACCTGGAGCTGCGCCGCGGCGAGGTGCTCGGCCTGGCCGGCGAGAGCGGCAGCGGCAAGTCCACCCTGGCCTACGCGATCACCAGGCTGCTGCGGGCGCCCGGCGTCATCACCGCGGGCTCGGCGCGCTTCGGCGCGTCGGTCAACCTACTGTCGGCTGGCCAACGCGAGCTCCGCGGGCTGCGCTGGAGCGAGATCGCGGTAGTCCTGCAGAGCTCGATGAACGCCCTCAACCCGGTGCTGTCCATCGGCACCCAGTTCTCCGACGTGCTGCGCGCGCACCGGCCGGACATGAGCCGGGCCGACCGGCGGGCCCGGTCAGGCGAGCTGCTGGAGATGGTGGGGATCCCCGCCGACCGGCTGAGCAGCTACCCGCACGAGCTGTCCGGCGGCATGCGGCAGCGGGTCATGATCGCCACGGCACTCGCGCTCGACCCGTCGGTGGTGATCATGGACGAGCCGACGACCGCGCTGGACGTGGTGACCCAGCGCGAGATCCTCGAGGAGCTCATGGCGCTGCGTGACCGGCTGGGCTTCGCCGTGCTGTTCATCTCGCACGACCTGTCCCTGCTGGTCGAGATCGCCGATTCGATCGCGGTCATGTACGCGGGACGGCTGGTGGAACGGGCCGGCGCCAGCGCGATCTTCCGCGCGCCGCGGCACCCGTATTCGCTCGGCCTGCTGAGCTCGTTCCCCGCCTTGCACGGGCCGCGCCGGGCCATGGAAGGCATCCCCGGATCGCCTCCCGACCTGCGGAACATGCCTTCCGGGTGCTCCTTCCACCCGCGGTGCGGGTACGCGTTCGACCAGTGCCGCAGCGACCCGCCGCCGCCGCTGCTGGACCTGGAGGCGGGCACCCGGGCAGCCGCGTGCTGGCTGCAGGACGGCCGGATGGCCGTGCCCGCCGAGCTGGCCCGCCCGGCGCGGGCCCCGGCAACGGCTGCGGCGCCTGCTGCTGCGGCGCCAGCTGCTGCTGTTACTGCTGGACCCGAGCCGACGGGAGGGCGGTCGTGACCATCATTCCCCTGGACCGGGCCCATACGGCCAACGGGGCCGGCGGTGGCCAGCCGGTGCTGGCGGCCCGGGGCCTGACCAAGCACTTCCCGGTGCACGCGCACCGCAGCCCGCGCGGAGCCGTGGTCCACGCGGTCGAGGATGTGACGCTCGCGCTGCCGTCGGCCGGCATCACCGCGGTGGTCGGCGAGAGCGGCTCGGGCAAGTCCACGCTGGCCCGGCTGCTGGCCCAGCTGATCAAGCCGACCGCCGGGACCGTGCTGCTCGACGGCGCGGCCGTGCCGGGACGGCAGCGCTACGCCCGCCAGGTCCAGCTCGTGCTGCAGGACCCGTTCTCCTCGCTCAACCCGGTGCACAACGTCAGGTATCACCTGGCCAGGCCGCTGCGCGTGCACGGCCTGGCCAGCGGGGCGAGCCTGGACGCCCAGATCGCCGAACTGCTCGGGCGGGTGGCGCTGACCCCGGCGGACCAGTTCGCCGTGAAGTACCCGCACGAGCTGTCCGGCGGCCAGCGGCAGCGGGTGGCGATCGCGCGGGCGCTGGCCATGCGGCCGCGGGTGCTGCTGGCCGACGAGCCCGTCTCCATGCTGGACGTCTCCATCCGGCTGGGCGTGCTCAACCTGCTGGCCGGCCTGCGGGAACGCGAGGGACTGGCCATCTTGTACGTGACGCACGACATCGCGTCGGCGCGGTACCTGTCCGACGTGATCGCGGTCATGTATGCCGGGCAGATCATCGAGTCCGGACCCGCGGCACAGGTCACCGATGCCCCGGCTCACCCCTACACGCAGCTCCTGCTATCGGCCGCGCCCGACCCGGACCGGGCGCAGCCGCCGTCGCTGCGGGGCCGGGGAGCGCCGCCCAACCTGATCCGGCCGCCCGCAGGCTGCCGGTTCCACCCGCGCTGCCCGTTCGCCATGACGGTCTGCGCCGAGGAGAGGCCGATGGCGATCGAGGTCGCCCCGGGACACTCCAGCGCGTGCTGGTTGCACGCGCCGGGCCTGACCGCGGCGCAGTCCCGCCCGCTGACGGGGCCGGCGCTGACGGGGCCGGCGCTCAACGAACCGACGTCGGCGCCTGGGGACCTGGCGCCGCAGGAGACCCACAGACCTCAAGGGCCTGGAGAGGAGAAGCGATGAACCGGCACGTCACCTAGCGGCCTCGGGCCAGGAAGGCCTCGAGGAAGGCCCACGCCGCACCAGATGCACCAAAGCGGCAGGCCGGAGGGATAGCAAGCCCGGCCGGTCTCGCACGCACCACATGACAGACCCCGACACGGTCACCATGACAGGCCGGCGACAGCCGGCCGGGCAATGGGAGTTTAGACAATGAATCACAGGACTGTAAAAGCCCTGGCTGCGGCGACCATCTTGGCGATGGGCGTGGCGGCCTGCAGCAGCTCGAGCTCATCTTCTTCCGGCACGACATCGACGTCCAGCGTCAAGCAGGGCCCGCCCCTGGTGATCGTCGACAACACCGGACAGGTCTTCGCCCAGACGTTCAACCCGTATGTCTCGACCTCGCTGGGCACCGAGGACAACATGCAGTCGATGACCTACGAGCCGCTGCTCGAGTTCAACATCATGCAGCCGACCCAGGCGCCGATCCCCTGGCTGGCCAGCGCCTACGCCTGGTCCAACGGCGGCAAGACGCTGACGTTCACCATCCGGCCGGGCGTGAAGTTCAGCGACGGCACGGCGCTGACGGCCAGCGACGTGGCGTTCACCTTCAACCTGCTGATGAAGAACACCACCCTCGCCTCACAGGCCCCTGGCCCGACGCCGCTGCCGGTCAGCGCCACCGCGCCGAACTCGTCCACGGCCGTGCTGACGTTCAGCCAGCCCGAATACGCCAACCTGTTCCTGATCGGGTCGACGTACATCCTGCCCGAGCACATCTGGCAGAGCGTGTCCAATCCGGCCACGTACGGCGACGCGAACCCGGTGGGGACGGGCCCGTACGAGCTGGCCTCGTTCTCCTCGCAGAAGGTCACCTTCAAGCAGAACCCGTACTACTGGCAGAAGTCCAAGGTGACCGTGCCCGAGGTGATCTTCCCGAACTACGTGAGCAACACCACCGCCAACCCGGCGCTGGACAGCGGGCAGATCGGTTACGCCGGCAACGACGTGGCCAATGTCTCGTCCGACTACCTGTCGGCCAACCCGGACAACCACACCTGGACGTCCAACCAGCCCTGGTTCGCCGACAACAACGTCGTGACGCTATGGCCGAACGTTACCAAGGCGCCGCTGAACGACCCGAAGGTGCGGCTGGCGGTCAGCGCCGGGATCGACCGGGAGCAACTCTCGGCCCAGGGTGAGACCAACTACGAGCCCCCGGCCACGTCCTCGAGCGGGCTGCTGCTGCCGACCCAGAGCGCCCTGCTGGATCCCTCCTACAACAACGACATCTCCAGCACCACCAATGCGTCCAAGGTCAGCCAGATCCTGACCAGTGACGGCTACACCAAGACCGGCGGCAAGTGGATGAAGAACGGGCAGCCGATCAAGTTCTCGATCGAGGACCCGTCGTCCTACACCGACTACGCCACCGACGCGCAGCTGATCGCCAACCAGCTGAACGCCGAGGGCTTCGAGGTCTCCTTCGACGGGGTCCAGGCCACTCAGTGGTACACCGACCTGGCCGCCGGGAACTTCGACGCGGTCATCCACTGGAGCAACCAGGGACCCAGCCCGTGGGACTACTTCGACTACTGGATGGACAACACCCTGACCGCACCGGTCGGCAAGCCGGCGGGCGCCGACTTCGGCCGGTACAGCAACCCGCAGGTCCAGACGCTGCTGGCGCAGTACGCCGGCACCAACGACACCGCGACGCAGCAGCAGGCCCTGAACGGGCTGGAAACCATCGTCTCCACCCAGGCGCCGGTGATCCCGCTGCTGTACGGAGCGGCCTGGTACGAGTACTCGACCAAGGACTACACCGGCTGGCCGACGCAGTCCAACCAGTACATCGACCCGGTGCCGAACGCACCTTACATGGAGTACACGCTCTTGCACCTTCAGCCGGCTTCCTGAGGTGCACCGGACCATATGAACGACGCCCACGGGGCGCCCGGCCGCACCAGCGGCCGGGCGCAGCCCCGCCCTGCCCCTGCCCCCAACCACGGGGCCCCCAACCACGGGGCCCCCAACCACGGGGCCCCCAACCACGGGGCCCATGACCACGAACTACTGGCCGCGCTGGGCCTGGAGGACAAGGTGCGGCTGCTGACCGGCGTGGACAACTGGAGCACATGCCCGCTGCCCGCCATCGGCCTGCGTCCGATGGTCATGTCGGACGGCCCGGCCGGGGTACGCGGCCAGACCATGGACGAACGCAACCCGTCGGCGAGCCTGCCGTGCCCGTCGGCTCTCGGGGCCACCTGGGATCCCGGGCTGGTCGGGGAACTCGCGTTCGCGCTCGGCACCGAGGCCAGGAGCAAGGGCGTCGACGTGCTGCTGGCGCCGACCATCAACGTGATGCGCACTCCGCTCGGCGGGCGCGGCTTCGAGTCGTTCGGCGAAGACCCGATGCTCATCGCCCGGATCGCCGTGGCCTACGTCGGCGG
>Ga0335074_10008782_pt1 | contig 14060 bp, 16 predicted proteins | sample Lox_Sample_23_FD_206715 | JGI IMG/M metagenome (GOLD analysis project Ga0335074, IMG submission 206715) | Soil microbial communities from Loxahatchee National Wildlife Refuge, Florida, United States - Lox_Sample_2.3 | ecosystem: Environmental > Terrestrial > Soil > Wetlands | place: USA...
GGAAGACCAGCATGGTGTTCGAACGCGAGACGCTGCCGGTGAGCTTGCGCAGCGCCTGGCTCATGAGCCGGGCGTGCAGGCCCATGTGGCTGTCGCCCATCTCGCCTTCCAGCTCGGCGCGTGGCACCAGTGCGGCGACGCTGTCGACCACCAGCACGTCGATCGCGCCGGAACGCACCAGGGTATCGGCAATCTCGAGCGCCTGCTCACCGGCATCAGGCTGGCTGATCAGCAGATTATCGACATCGACACCGAGCTTGCGCGCATAGCCCGGATCGAGCGCGTGCTCGGCATCGACGAAGGCGCAGATGCCGCCGCGCTTTTGTGCCTCGGCGATCGCGTGCAGGGCGAGCGTGGTTTTGCCGGAACTCTCCGGCCCATAGATCTCGACGATCCGTCCGCGCGGCAGGCCGCCGATGCCGAGCGCAAGGTCGAGCCCGAGCGAGCCGGAGGGAATCACCTCGATCTGCTCGTCGACCCCCCGCGCGCCCATGCGCATGATCGAGCCCTTGCCGAAGGCCCGTTCGATCTGTGCGACGGCGGCGTCCAGTGCCTTATTCTTTTCCATCCGGGGTAATCCCTATACCAGAGCAGGAACTGCAACCCTGCGTTCAGTCTTCATGCGCGCCACTCGCGTGATAATTGCAGACCCGTGGCCCGGCCGCAAGTGAACACGATGGCAACCCTCGCGTTTCCGTGATCTTAACCATTTGTTTTCGTCCTGTTCGAAGTGGTCCCAGGGCAACGCAAGAACAATGCATGAACTAGGCCGATTCGGCTACACTGGATGTGTCCGGACTGGATGCGGTCAGGCTGGCGAGAAGGTCAAGCAGCTCTGCGGCCGCAAACGGCTTGCGGAGATAGGTGACGCGGCTGAGGCCGACTACGGTGCTGCCCTCGGCGTAACCTGAAACCAGGATCACCGGAAGACCGGGCCGGATACGCCGTGCGGCACGCACCAGCACCGGCCCCTCCATGTCGGGAAGCCCGATATCAGAGATCATAACGACCGGCATTTCGCGATCGGCGCGATCGCCGGATACCGCACGCAAGGCAGACCGGCCGTCGGCAACCGCGGTTACCCGCCAGCCCTGGCGGTCCAGCAGACGCGTTATGAACCGACTCACTACCGGTTCGTCTTCGACCACCAGCACGTGCCGACCGGCGCCAGCGCACGAGGGTGCGTGATGCAGCGGAAAATAGAGCCGGACCTCGGTTCCCACACCGGGCGTGCTGGTCATGGTCACGAAGCCGCTGTGCCGGCGCGCCGTCTCGCGCACGGAATGGAGTCCGAGGCCGCTGCCGCCCTGCGCTGATTTGGTTGTGAAGAAGGGAGCAAAGATCTGCTCCATCAGCTCCGGAGCAACCCCAGCGCCGCTGTCGCGCAGCTCGATGACTGCATAGCGCCCGGGCAGGACCGGTTGCGGAATGGCAGCAAGCGGCTGTTGGGGCGTCGCCATGCTCGTGGTGATGCTCAGCTCGCCGCCGCCCGGCATCGCATCGCGGGCGTTCACGGTCAGGTTGAGCAAGGCGTGGCGCAGCTCGTCGGCATCCACCATGGCGGCGCCTGCCGGGAGACCGAGCGTGAGTTCCAGCCGGATACGCGGCCCGATGACGTGGCGCAGGGTCGGGACGAATGCTTCCACGATCGGATCGATCGCGGCAAGCCGAAGGTCTCCCGGCGGCAGATTCCCTCCGGCGAGCAGGCGCCGCACCATGGCCGCGCCGCTCTCTACGCTGGCCCTGATCCCCACCAGATCGCGGCGCGTTTCGGAATCGATCGACGGACGCACCAGCGCAGCATCCACCACCGCGGTGATCGCGGTCAGCAGGTTGTTGAAATTATGGGCGAGATCGGCAGCCGTCGCGCCGATCGCCCGGAAGCGCCGACCTGCGGCTGCTTTCGTCATCCGGCGGTCGCGGCGGCAACGCCCTGCAGCCGGCCGCGCAGGCGCCAGACATAGGCGATGATCTCGGCCACCACCTTGTAGTGCTCGGGCGGAATCTCGGTATCCAGTTCCAGCCGATACAAAGCGTGCGCGAGCGGCGGGTTGGCGACCAGCGGCACCGCGTGCGCGATGGCGATCTCGCGGATCCGCTCCGCCATGAAGTCGACGCCCTTGGCAACCACGGTGGGTGCCCGGCTCCTTGCGCGGTCATAGGACAGCGCGATGGCGTAATGGGTCGGGTTGGTGACCACGACGGTCGCCTTGGGCACCGCCGCCAGCATCCGACGTCGCGCCCGTTGCATTCGCAACCGCCGGATCCGGGCCTTGATCTTCGGATCGCCCTCCAGTTCCTTCTGCTCCTCGCGGATCTCGACGCGGCTCATGCGCAGGTCGCGCGCGTGCCTGACCCTCACGATCACCAGATCGAGCACGGCGATGGCGGTCTGCACCGCGAGCACCGCCAGGATGACATGCAACGACAGCATCAGCGCCGATGCCGCCAGCCTGCGCGTATCGTGGAACGGCGCAGTCATGAGCTGGGGCAGGTCGCCGATCAACACGCGCCATAGCGCGGCCAGCGTGACGGCGAGCTTGGCGATGGATTTCCCCGTCTCGATCACGCTTTGGAAGCTGAACAGACGACGCAGCCCGGCCACTGGGTTGATCCGGCCGAAGTTCGGCCGCAGCGGCGCCGCACTGATCAGGAACCCGGTTTGCAGCAGCACCGCTGCGGCGCCACAAAACAACGCCACCGCCATCACCGGCAGCATGGTGCCGAGCGCGGCCTCTGTCGCAAGCCGGAACGCCGTCTGCGGCGACATCGTGAGGTGCGTAAAGAAGACCACAAGCTGGCGGACGAGGTGCTCGGCGCCGGCCGGCGCGGCGGTACCCAGTATCAGCGCGCCGGCGGCCAGCACCGCCAGTCCGGCCAGCTCGTGTGAGATTGGGGCCTGACCGGACTCACGCGCCCGTTGCAGCCGACGCGCGGTCGGCGCTTCCGTGCGGTCGCCGCCAAGTCCTTCAGCGTCGGCCATGGGCGATCAGTGCAGTCCCGGCAACGCGTCGAACCCGACCCGTACCGCGTCCTGCCAGGCCGCGAGAATGGACGCTGCGAGCGCCGCCAACAGCACAAGACCGCCCAGGATCTGACCCGGCAGGGCGAGGAAATACACCTGCACGCGCGGCACCAGCCGGGCCAGCAAGGCCGCCGCCACGTGCCAGACGAGGCTGGCGATTACCATCGGCGAGGCCAGTCGCAGTGCCAGGTCAAAGCTGTCGGCCATGGCCCGCACGGCAAGCTCGGTGCCGGCGCCTACCGGCAGCAGTGCGCCCGGTGCGATCAACCGGTAGCTGCCGGCCAACGCGGCCACCGGCAGTGCATAAAGGCCGGAGCTGAGCACGGCCACCGGAACGGCGAGCGAGAACAGCCGCCCGAGTGCCGTGGTCTGCGAGCCCATTTCCGGATCCTGTTGCAACACGTTGGAAACGCCCAGCATGTACGATAGGAACTGCCCGGCGATCGGCAGTGCCATCACCAACATACGCGCCAGCCAGCCGAGCCACAGCCCGGTGACCACCTCCGCCGCGACCATCGCAGCCGCGGTGGCAGTGCCGACCGGTACCGGCGGCACCAGCGGTGCGATCGCCGGTACCACCAGCACAGTCAGTGCAATGGCGAAACCAGCACGCACGATGGCGGGAGGGTCCGCCTCGCCGAGGCCCGGCAGCAGCATCATCGTAGCCCCGGTGCGTCCCAGCACCAGCACGAAGGCGAACGCCCAGCCCGGCAATGCGGCGAGCAGTGCCGCGTCGGCATGGCTCATGAAGCGCCCACCGTGATGATGCGGTCGAACAGCACGTGCGCGAAGGTCGTCAGCGTGCCCATCATGAACGGCGCGAGCAGCGCCATCGCCACGCCGAGCGCTAGCAGCTTGGGGATGAAGGCCAGCGTCGCCTCGTGTACTTGGGTGACTGCTTGTAGCAATGAGACCAGCACGCCCACGACCAGCCCGACGCCCAGCAATGGACCGGCCAGCTTCAGCACGACCAGCATGCTGTCATGCATCAGAGCAACGAGGTCGGCCTCGTTCATTTGCCAAGCGCCCGCTGTGGCACTGTAGGGCGGAATAGCGAAGCGTGTTCCGTCATGCACACGGACGGGCGATGGCGGAATGCGCTGCGCTTTTCCGCCCTACGGACGCAGGTCGTCACTGGTCAGATCGGCATCTTGATGATGTCTTGGTAGGCCTGCACGACGCGGTCCCGGATCGCGGTTGCCGACTGCAACGCAAGCTGGGCGCGGGAAATCGCGGTGACGACTTCGGTAATATTGCCGCCGCCCTGGATCGCCTGCATCGCTTTCGACTCGGCGTCCTGCCCGGTGGCGACCGCGTCGCCGAGGGCACTCTGCAAGGTGGCGCCGAAATCAGCCGACGCGGCCGCTGTCCCCGTGCCTCCGGCCGCGGTTCGGCTGTAGGCATCAGCCGCCGCCGCCGGAGTGACTGTGATGGTGGGGATGCCGCTCATTTCAGCAGGTCGATCGCCCGCGACAGCATGCTTCGAGTCGTCTGCATCACCGCGAGATTCGCCTCATACGAGCGCTCGGCGTCGCGCATATCCATCATCTCGACGAAGCTGTTGACGTTCGGCAGCTTGACGTAGCCGTCAGCGTTCGCCGCCGGGTTGGATGGATCGTAGCGCAGCGGCAGATCGCTGTTATCTTGGCCGATCTTCGTCACCGTGACGAGCTCGGCGCCGGTTGCCTGATCCATCTGGTTGCCGAATGTCACGGTTTTGCGCCGATACGCGTCGGCCCCCGGTGACGAGCCGGTGGTGCTTTCGTTGGCCAGATTCTCCGCGATCACGCGCAGCCGTGTGGTCTGCGCATCCATCCCACTTGCCGAGATGCTGAGTGCCTTGTTCAGCTCCATGTCGGCCCCGTTGTCATGAGGCGCCGTGGTCGAGCGCCGTGTTGAACATGCCGAGATAGGTCTTGTAGATGTTGAGCACTAATTCCTGCTGGGTCTGACTGTCCGCGACGGCCGCGAGCTGCTGGTCGATCGCCACCGCATTGCCGTCCGGCGCCTGCGCGGTTGGGCGCGTCGTGACACCCGTCAGGATATCGTCGGCGGTTCCCGCGAGATCCGCAGGGTCGGTCTGCGCCATGCTGGTGCCCGTCTCGGCTGCGAGGCTTGCGGCGAAGGGGGGCAGGTCCTGCGGCACCCAGCCGGGCGTCGAGGCATTGGCGATGTTCTGCGCCAGCACCCCCTGCCGCCGGTCCAGCCAGGCAAGCCGGCGATCCGCCAAATCGAGCAGGTTCAGTTGCGTCGGGTCCACGGGTAACAGATTGCGCGCGCGTCGCTGAACGGGTGGTTAATCGCACGCCGCGAAAAGGCAACGGTTCGGTAAGACCAATGCGTTTTACTCGCCGGATGCGAACACCACCGCACGCACCGTTCCTGTCGCTTCGACTGGGGTTCGCGGAAGAGGGCTGCTTTCCGGATGCTCCGGGGCAGGCCGTGCGTGATTTCGCGCGCTCGCTTGCCGCTACGGCACGGTTGGCGCGCGCGCTGGCCGAAGCGGGTGAGCGGATCGATCTCGCCGGTCTTGCCGGCCATGTCGGGCTGCTCTGCGCGAGGGCACTGGATTTGGCACCGGACCAAGGCCGCGAGATGCGGGTGGAACTGATTACGCTGCGCGGCGACCTCGATGCGCTGGCACATGCCCTCAGGCTGTCGCTACCCGATCCCTGATCCAAGAACTGTTTTCTCTCTCCGGCAAAAGGCCGCGCATGCTCTCGAGTTCCACCTCTCTGCTCACCGCTCTGGCCGCATTGGCCGCGGTGCTCGCGCTGATCTGGCTGGCGGGCCGGGCGGCGCGGCTGGCCGGGTTGGCAAGACGCCCGTCGGCCAGCGGACGCCTGCTGTCGGTCGAAGACGTGATTGCGCTGGATGCCCGGCGCCGCCTGCACATGGTGCGCTGTGCCGACCGGCAGGTGGTGCTGCTGACCGGTGGCGGGCAGGACCTTGTGGTTGGCTGGATCGATCCCGCGGGGCGCGAGCGCCAGCCATGAAACCGGACGCCCCGACTGCCTTGGCCGGCTCCTCCGACCATCACGGATCCTCATGGTCGGCCTTGTGCCGGCCATCTCCCGAAGCTTTGCGACACCAGCAACAAAGTGCGGCCGCTCGCATGAATCGCGCGCGCACTTTGTTCGTCGCGCTGGCGATACTGCTGCTACCGGCGCTGGCGCACGCGCAGTCGCTGAGCATCGATCTGGGCGGGCCCGGCCAGGCGGGCGTGACCAGCCGGCTCGTGCAGATCACCGCGCTGATCACCGTGCTGTCGCTGGCGCCGAGCCTGCTCGTCATGATGACCGCGTTCACCCGCATCGTCATCGTGCTGTCGCTCTTGCGCAGTGCGCTCAGCACGCAGAGCACGCCGCCCAACATGGTGCTGATCGGGCTTGCGCTGTTCCTGACGTTCTTCGTGATGCAGCCGGTGCTGCAACAATCGTGGGCCGCCGGCCTGCTGCCAATGGCACAAGGCCATATCGACAACATGGAGGGGCTGCGTCGCGCAGCCGAGCCATTCCGCACGTTCATGATGCATAACCTGCGTCCGGAGGATCTGCGGCTCTTTCTGGATGTCGGCAACCTGCCGACACCGGCAAGCCCGGCGGACACGCCGTGGCGCGCCCTGATCCCGGCGTTCATGATTGGCGAGCTGCGGCGCGCGTTCGAGATCGGGTTCTTGCTGTTCCTGCCCTTCCTGGTCATCGACATGGTGGTGGCGAGCGTGCTGATGAGCCTGGGGATGATGATGCTGCCGCCCAGCGTGGTGTCGCTGCCGTTCAAGCTGGTGTTCTTCGTGCTGGTCGATGGCTGGCGGCTGGTCGCCGGGAGTCTGGTGCAGAGCTTCCGGTAGGCGTGGCGTTTGTGGAATTGACGGTACAACACAATCGATTTTAGAGGTGCCGCCCTATGGATGGTACGTGATCAGGTTAGCGACGGGTCGTCGTCATTCAGGTTCCGTCACTCATTGCGCAGGCCGCAGCGGCGATGGCAGATTTTCGACCTGATCCGGCCAGTCGTGGCGGTTGTTCGTGGCACGCTGAGCCCGACCGTGCTAAATGGAGGCTGCGATGGACACAGCAGCGCGCAGTCTCGGCTTCCTCGATGCCGACGCCTTCCTGCGAACCGACCAGTCTGAGTTCGGCTCCGCCTGGCGCTACGAGCTTGTCCGCGGCACGATCGTCGCGCACGCAGCGCCCAGCCCGGATCACGGTGCCATCCTCAGCAATCTGGCTTCCGAGATCCACCCTCGCTTGCGCGGTCATCCCGAATGCCGTTCGGAAGTCGGCAGCGGTGCCGTCCCGCAATATGAGCGCCGGGACACCGCACGCATTCCTGATGCCACCATCCGGTGCGGGGGATTGCCCAGGGTACTGTTCGAGGTGATCTCGCCTTCGGAGCTGCAGCACAAGCGCGATTGGGACCAGAAGCGGGCCGACTTGCAGGCAGTCGAGGGCGTGCAGGAGATTATCGAGATCTTCCAGGACGAGATGCTGGTGCACGCCTATCGTCGGCAAGGCGTTGCCTGGACGTTCGAATCGATTGCCGGCGCGGAAGCGGAGGTGATGCTGCCGAGCGTTGGCATCTCGGTCCCGTTGTCGGCGCTGTATGAGCGGGTCCTGCCCGAGGCGGAGTAAGACGACGGCGGTTATGCGCGCGCCGCGGCTCGTGCCAACCTGGTGCTCCGCGCGGCCATCTCCGCGTCCCACGGTCCCGGGAAATGGCCGAGCCCCACCACGTCGGGCTGGAACACCTGCTCCTGCCGCGGCCACTGCTCGCGCGGCAGCTCGTACGACACCTCGAGCCCGTTGCCATCCGGATCGCGGAAATAGATGCCGATCGATAGGCCATGGTCCATGATGTTGTCGATTTTCACGCCCTTTTCCTTCAAGCGCCAATAGATCGCTTTCAGGTCGTCGAGGCTCTCCATCATCCACGCCAGATGGTTCAGCCCAACCTGCCCCTTTTGCTGCAATGGCGCGTCCTCGCCCACCTGCATCAGCGCTACTTCGTGCGACTTCTCAGGGTCGGCTGACATGAAAGCCGCCCAGCCGGGACGAAAATCGTAAATATGCAGCCCGAGAACTTCCTCGTACCACTGCTTGGAACGTTCGGCGTTGCGCACATACAGATTGACGTGTCCCAGATGCTTCGGCCGTGTGCTCATGTTTCAACCCCTTCGTTGTCTGGTTACGGTAAGCTCCGCGCTTGATGACCCCCGATGGGAGGACCTATCCGACAACTTGGCTCCATAGAATGCCGGTGGGGCGGGCGTCTGGCAATCTGGCCGCGACAGCGCGCCGCGCGGAACCGTGGTCCGTTGCGACGCCCGACTGTTATACCAGTGGCCCTTGTTGCTGACGCTCGGTCCCAATGGCGGAATGCGCTTCGCTTTTCCGCGCTACGGCGCTCCGCTAGTCAGCGTCAAGGGCGGGTGGTATTATCGCTTATTCGACGAGGCGATCTCGCCGAGATTATATCGCACACCCGAATCGCCGTCGGCGCGACCCGCCCCCCGGGGCAACTCTTGCGCGATGTAGGGGGGCAGGTTGAATGCGCCGACGTGGATGTCCGGCGTCCAGTATCTTGTCGCGCCAAGGATACCGGCTGCTTCCGCCCGCCGGCGAATCTCGTCCGCCGACACGGCGGTGAGCCCCTTGTCCTTGGCCGCCCAACCCAGAGTCATGAATCCGCCGACATAGGTCGGCACGGCGGCGACGTACGCGGTGACCTCGGCAAAGAACTTCGCCCGCCTGGCGCTGGTCTCGCGCAGCTCGTCGGCCTGCATGAAGGGCACGCCGCACTGGTTCACCACCACGCCGCGCGCCGTGAGGATGCGGGCGCAGTTGGCATAGAACGCATCGGTGAACAGCACCTCGCCGACGCCGATCGGATCGGTGGAATCGACGATGATCGCATCGAACGCGGCGTCGGACGCGTGCATCACGTAGTCGATGCCGTCGCCGACGATTACCTCGGCGCGCGGATCGTCCCAAGCCTCGCCGCCGATTGCGGGCAGGAATTCGCGGGCCAGCCGGATCACCTCGCCGTCGATCTCGACCATCACCGCACGCCGGATGCCGCGATGAGCCAGCACGCGGCGCAGCACTCCGCCGTCGCCGGCGCCGATGATCAGCACCGACGCCGCCGCGCCGTGCGCCAGCAGCGGCACGTGCGCGATCATCTCCTGGTACACGAACTCATCGGCCTCGGTGATCTGGACCACGCCGTCCAGCAGCATCACCCGCCCATGCGAGAAACTGTCGAACACCACGATGTCCTGGAACGCGCTCTGCACGCGCGCCAGTTCGCGCCGGACCAGGAAGCGCTGTCCCCAGTCGCGGTAGAGTGTCTCGTTGATCCAGCTATCGGTCGCCATTCGGGGCTGGCCGAGCGTACTGGTGCAATCCCGCTTCGCCAGGGTCGGGCTTGTGCGAGCCATCTCCGGCGGGTTCTACGCTGACTTGCCGTGACGGGCACGAGATGGCCGGCACAAGGCCGGCCATGACGGGGAGGCCCGACCATGACGGGAGCATGAGTGCCGCCGGCCTTCGGACGCCAGCCGTAACGTATTCTCCGTGAAGCTCCGTGAGCACTCCGCGCCACTCCGTGTCCACTTGCTTATTTCTTACCGCCCGAGATAGCCCCGAGCGCCGTCGCGCACTACGCAATCAATCCGCGCCGCTGCTCGCCCAGATTGATGGACGCTGGCCGGAATGCAGCCTTGATCACCGGCAACGACTTGTACGGATTGCACGACCCGCACATGAAGATATCGATGGCAGCGAAATCGCGCTCCGGCCACGTGTGGATAGAAATGTGGCTCTCCGCCAGCACGATCACGCCGGACACGCCGCCATCAGGCCCGAAATGATGGAAATGCGTGTGCAGCACGGTGGCGTTGGCCGCCTCGGCCGCCTCGCGCAGCGCGACATCGATCGTCTCGGGATCGCACAGGTTGTGCGCGCCCCAAAGATCGACCAGCAGATGCGTACCGGCGAACTTCACCCCGTCCTTCTCGACGAAGTAATCCTTCTGCGCCTCGGCGCCTTTCGATGTCTGGTTGCTGCTCGGGAAATCCGAGACCATCCCCAGTGGAGTGAGTGCGTTCATCGCGACCCGATCCCTACCAGCAGACGGCCTGTTGGGCGAACGACGCCCCCTCGGGCCAAGGCCGCGGAAAATGGGGAAAGCACCCCCCCGATGCAAGGGCTTTTCTGCTCCCAGCCGGCAAAAATTCGCATGCCGGCATCCTGCCAGGCTCAGCGCACCGCCTTGAGGTCCGCGGGCAAGGCACGAGCCAACGCCGTCTCCTGCGCCGATCGCCGCAGGTCCGCCACGCCATGCACGGGATCGGCGGTCAGCAGCCGGAACATGTCGGCAAGCGGCCCGGTTCCCATACGGCTGTCGTCTTGTTGACGTAACGTCGTCAGCCCCGTCTGGTCGCCGGCACGACCGGCGGCGGCAGCCAACCGGATTAGTGTGCGGCGCTGCGTGTCATCCAGATTGCCGGTGGCGGGAACTGTCTTGGCGACGTAATCCTTAAGCGCGCCTTCCGCGCCGGCCCAATTCTGCGCCTCCTCCAGGATCGTTGCCCGCTTCTCATCGGCCGCCGCCGTGCCGAGCGCTGAGAGCGCCGCCACCGCCCCGGGCACGTCGCCGTTGCGCGCTTCGGCCTCTGCCAGCAGCAGGGTGCGGCGCTGGGTCAGCGCGGCCGGGAGATTGTCCGCCGAGGACTCCGACAACGCCGCGAGGGCGCCGGCCGCGTTGCCCTGGCGCAGTCGAAGCGCCGCGAGCCGGGCGCCGATCCCGGCGCGACCGGCGCCAGGCGTCGCGGCACGTATCAGTTTTGCCAGCAGCGGTTCCGCCTGCTCCGGCAGATCGAGAAGCAGCAGCCGGTCTGCCAGCCGCGCGGCCAGCGCATCGCCGCCCGGGCCGGGAGGCAACAGGTCGGCATTTTCATCAACCAGCGCGACGAATTCGAGCGGCGGTAACGCATCGGATCGTCGGTCGGCGAGCGCGGTCGTGAAAATCCGTTGCATCCGCCCGTGAATGTCTGCCCTCTGCTCGGGAAAGTCGTGTTCTGTCGAACGCAACAGCGTGAGCGCGGACCGCCAACGTCCCGCTTGGGCACGCAATTCCGCCAAACGCTCACGCAACGAAAGCTCCCGCGCGTCGCCTTGCCACGCAACCAGCAGCTTCTCCATCTCGTCCGCCGCGCGAGCGACATCGATCCTGCCGCTGGCGAGCCGCAGCTCGATCGCGCGCCGCGCAGCCCGCACCCGTGCAAGCCGGTCCTTCCCGACCGATAGCGTGTCGTAGATCGCCAGCGCCGCATCGGTCTGCCCATTCGATTGGGCGAGCATGCCGCGCGCCAGCGCCAGCGTGGGGTCGTTCGGGCTGCCCTTCAGCAGGGCCGCGGCCTGCTTCGACGCCCCGCCGGCCACCATCGTCTCCGCCGCGAGCGGCAGCAGGCGGTCCCGCAGCGTCGGTAGGTAGGTCAGGATCAGCGGCCAGGTTGCCGCGAACTCGGACGCCGCCTTCGCCGTGTCCGTATGCAACTCGGCATCACGAACCGCGCGCCACAGCGTCACTTCGTCGCTGCCCGACAAACGGGGGTCTTCGATGGCGCCGGCCTGTTCCGGACGCCAGGCCAACAGGGCGGCGACGGCGGCAAGACCCGCCGAATCGGGTTCGTCCGCTTGCTCCGGCGCCGCTAGGGAGGCCAGCCGCAACTCGGCCGCGGCCTCCGCACCCCACCCGAGGGCAATCATCGTGGTCGCCGCCGCATCGAGCTTCCCGCCGCGCGACAGCGGCGGAGCCGCGGCAGCCGCGGCGACCTGTTCACGCAGCCGATCCCTCAGCGCCGTGATGGGCAATGCCGGCAGTTGGAACCGACGGGTCAGGCCAACCGCGTTGGCCAACGCGGCGGTCTGGGCGTTCGCCGGCGTCATCGCCAGTGATCCGCCGTCAAGAGTAATGTCGAAGCCGGCTGGAAGCGCCTGCAAGGCGACACGGTCCGACAGCGGCTCGATGGCAATCCCCTGCCAGCTCGGCCACAGTACGAATTGCGGCGCCCGGAGACGGAGATCGACCCCCGAACCGGAACCAAGTTCCGTGCCGACCAGCACCGTCGCCCCCGAATTCGGATCGACAATGCTGACCGTCCGCCCGGGATCGTGCACCGGAAGGACAAGCCCCCCGTCCCGCTCGACCGGCGTGATCGCTGGGGCGGTCCCATGTGCTGGTCCGGCAACCACACGCCAGCCGTCCCGCTCATGCTGCAAGATCAGCTCAAGTCCCGGCGCGAGCGGCAGCAGCACCATCGTTGCCGTTGGCAGCACGTGCACGACGGCGGCGCCGAACACGGGATCGTCCTGCAACGCCGCCAGATCGAGTGGCCGCGCCTGATCGAACAACAGCACTGCCTGGCTGCCGCGGCGGAAAGCGGCGGCCCCGACCGTGCTCTCGAACGGAAACAGCACCGCCGAGGTCGCTGCCGGCGCCTGGGCCGCAGCCTTCGTGGCCGCCAGCGCGACTGGCGCCGGTCCAGGGGCGGCCGGTTGCGCCGGAGGCGGCGCGGCGGCAGGCGCAGCGGCAGGTGGCGTCTGCACCGCCGGGCCCGTTGCCGACGCGGGTGTCGCGGCCGTGGCGGGGGGCGCAACCGGGGCCGCGTCGTGCCGATCGACCGGCAAGTCCGGCCGCACCAGTTCCGCGGCGGGAAGGGTGCGCGCCGGGGCCATTTGGGATGGTTTGTCGGGCAGCGGGTCGAGCACGTCCACCACCACCCGGTCGTCCAGGCGCCAAGCTTTGAGCCGGGCGCCTGGTGCCACCGTAATCTCGACCCCGTCGGCCTCCTGGGTCATCGCGATCACGTTTCGAGGCAGCCACGGCGGCGTCGCGAGCGTGCCTGCTGGATCGAAATGCAGCGTTACCTGCTGGTTGTCGCGCGCAACGTGCCAGGTCACCGGCATCGTGAAGTCGAAGACGATGCGGCCGAACCCTGGATGCTCGCCGACCCGCACGCGCACCGGCTGGTCCGCGCCGATCCGCACGGTTGCCGGCTGGGCCTCGCCGATCGGCACGGTTGCCGGGTGGTCCCCGCTGGATCGGATGGGATCCGCGCGCCCAGGCCGGGCCAAAAGCAACACCACCGCAAATACGACCACACAGAATCCACCTCCCCCGCCCCGCGGGAGAGGTCGCCGCTCGCAGCGCGGCGGGTGAGGGTGCCGTGACCCCGCGACCCTCACCCGGATCGCTGCGCGATCCGACCTCTCCCGCAAAGCGGGAGAGGTGGACGTGGGGCTACTCGCCATTAATCGAAGCTTGCCAGCAGCCGGTCGATCTCTGCCTGTGCCATCGCGGCGGCGGGAAGCTGAGGACCGTTCAGCATCTCGGTAATCGCCGGCTCCTCCGTGACGCAGGCCTGCGCCGTGTCGGCGACGAACGTCGTCAGGATGCGCTGCACCTTGGCCTCGATTACCTTCAGCGCGCCGACCACCTTGGTGATGCGCTGGCCGGTGATGTCCTGAAAGCCGCACGCCTCATAGATACGCGTGGTTGCGTCCTGCAACTGCGCGGCCGTCTCGCCGGCCAGCGTGTCGGCCACCGCGTCAAGTGTTTCGCAGCTTTCCAGGATCTGGTGGGTGGCCGAGGCGGTATGCGATACGATCGCATCAAGCTCGTCAGTGGCGAACGGAATGTGGCTGGCGGTAATGTCGTCAATCTTGAGTGCGGCGATCTCCGATTTGGCTTTGGTGATCGTTTGCCCCAGTTCCTCCACCTCCCGCAGCAGCGCGCGCTGGACCAGTGCGGGCTCGCCGCTCAGCGATGCAATGACCGCGCGCGCGACCTCCATGATCCATTCCGGCTCGGCGGTGGGATAGCGTGCAAGGATGGCTGTCAATCGACGCGCCAATGGCGCGCCCTGGGTACCGGCGAACAGGTCAGGCATGCCCCAGTACCCTTTCGATCTTGTCGCGCAGCGTTTCCGCATTGAACGGCTTGACGATATAGTTGGAAACGCCGGCCTTTT
>Ga0335074_10008783_pt1 | contig 14059 bp, 6 predicted proteins | sample Lox_Sample_23_FD_206715 | JGI IMG/M metagenome (GOLD analysis project Ga0335074, IMG submission 206715) | Soil microbial communities from Loxahatchee National Wildlife Refuge, Florida, United States - Lox_Sample_2.3 | ecosystem: Environmental > Terrestrial > Soil > Wetlands | place: USA: Florida...
CTGGCTTCAAATTCGGAAACCAGCGCCTCGACCTCAGAATGACTGCGCCGCCTCCGCACCACCCCTGCTTCACTCATACAGCAAGTCCAACACTTAACCTCGCCTTATGAAAGCGTGCGTTGGTCTGTCGGATACGACGATTCGGCCAAAGGACGAGAAGCGCGTTTGAATCAAGCCTCCGCCGCCACCCTTAGCTGCGGTCTCCGGGATGGACCTGCGTTTGCTTTTCGTTGAGTATCTCGCGCATGACGATCACAAAAAACCTCAACTTCTTATTTCGCCTGCGCTAGCTCCGCAACAACTGCCGCTATTTTATCGAGTATTTGGTTCCAGCCCTCCAATTGACCGCTATATTTTGCGTTCTCCATGGTTTCATTTCCAATGAAGGTGAGTTTCGTCTGGCCGTTTCCAAAATCCTCAAAGGTAGTCACATCGTACGCATCGTCGATGGCCTCATGTTCTATTCCATAATGCGCAGGGTCAACCTTGTTTCCTTCCGGGTCGGAAAAGTACATGGAGGAAACAATCTTCTCGTGCGGGACAATCTCGTGGTATTCACCACCATTCCAGAACTCCTGCCCGTCCGGCGCTCTCATGCAGCAGAGAAATTTTCCTCCGACGCGAAAATCCATCTTGCTAACAGGCGCCGTAAATCCCTTCGGTCCCCACTATTGCATTACATAGTGCGGGTCGGTCCACGCCTTCCGAACCAAATCGCGTGGGGCGTCAAATACTCTCGTTACAACCATCCGGTCTGTCTCGTTAACCGGCCTTGTCATCTCTGACCTCCGCTCTTTTCATTTGATTCACAACCACATCCAGCTTGTCGAAACTCTCTTCCCAGAATCGGCGAAAGTAAACCGCCCAGTCGCTGACCGTCTTTATTGCCTGTGGCCTAAGCGTGCATACACTCTCTCGTCCACGCTTCGTCTTGATCACAATCCGCGCCCGCACCAGGCAGGCAATATGTTTTGATATCATCTGCTGCGAGAGTGCAAACGGTTCCGTCAATCCATGCACAGAGGCAGGCCCATGTGAGAGTTGTTCGATCATCGCCCGCCGGGTTGGATCAGACAAAGCCGCAAATGTTGTACCCAATTTATCCACAACCGTATGGTAGTTAATTGTCGGTTAATGTCAAATGTGAATTTTGCGATTCCTGATTTCTGTTCCCCGATCTCTGCGCAAGGAGCGCGAGCCGGCTGGGTTGAGGCGCTCGCATCGGGGCCGGTAGAATGCGGATTTCCTCTGGCACGGGTTCTGGATGCATCATCGACTTCGCTGCAAATCGAGTCCGGGCCAGTTTCCACGAAGCCAACTGAACGCAAAGCCGACTCGTCGACGTGGAATGTAGACCTCTGCCGTGACAGGTAGAGGTGTGCTGGGAATTCCAAGTGGCCGTAAAACGTCAGGACTCTATCGGAGCTGCTCCGCGCGATAATGCCCGCGGAGTGGAAGGATCGAGTGCGGAGCAGGTCGGATAGAGCGGTTTGAAGGAAGTCGCTGGCGCGATCGGGGCGGGAAGTTGGCTATGGGCTTTTCATCGCTTTATGCTGGGTCGTTGCAGCGAGTGTTGGCTGGGAGGTGTCCCTAGCCCTCCATGCTGGACCCGCAATTGGATGAAGTGGATGCTGGGAAACAGAGACCGACAGGGACGCGGAGGTAATCGTCGTTTGCCGACTCGAGCTCCTTCACTTCGTCGTCTTCGCTGCCGCGGACAGAGAGCATGAGGATGGGACGCTGCGTGAAGATCTGCCGCAGCAACTGGCTTCGGCGAGAACCGGACACTGGGGCGTTTTTCGTTACCTTTCCAAGGAATTAAAAGGTGACCGCAAGCTGGAGACATGCGAACCGCGGCGAGCGCGCCAACGGACTTCAATGGCGCCAATAGGAATTATGGACTCCCGGCACCAAAAAGACATGACTCGGCTGCGCCTGATAGACAACCTTCGTGTGCATTGCGACAAAGAACTATGATGTCAGCACCACTCGTGACTTTAACTCGCTGAAACTAATTGACTGTTTCGGGACTGAATCTTACGACTAATTGGCCGAACGGATCCGTAAAGCATGCGAAACTATCTGCTGTTAAGTGGCATTTGGCGCTATCGTCGTCCGAAGTTGGCAGCGCGGATCTGTTGGGTCGAGCTTACGTCCATTTGCCCTGGCCTTCGACAATCGTGATGTAACGGTCGATGGGCAAATCAGTAAAGCGCTCACTTTTACCGGCGGGTAACGGGAACTTGATTTCGACCCAATCCAACCTTGGGCGCTTGCCGATACCAAGAACCATGCGCGGATCGTGGCTCGAAAGATAACTGCCACTCCCCACTTTCATCCGGCTCTGTTTTAAATCCTGTGCCTGATAGGTAATCCGCGCCCCAACCGCGTCCCGATTCGATTTGGATCCGATGAGCTTGATTCCAAGCCAGTGATTCTGATCGCTGCCGGTGTTGCGCAGCAGGAGCGGGGCGCCGTCGTTGATTCCAATCAAAACATCGATCGCGCCGTCGTTATTGAAATCGCCGACCGCTAATCCGCGCGCCGAAAGTGGCTTCTCGAAAATTGGCCCGCTCTGCTGGCTGATATTGCGGAGCCCTTTACCGGTGCCCTGGAACAGGAGGGGACGTTCTTCGTATGTCACCTGTGAGTGGATTCGATCGATCAAATCGTCGGGGTTCCCGTTCGCTAAGAATAGATCCAGATTCCCATCGTTATCGAAGTCGAAGAACTTCAGACCCCAGCCACTCATCGAATAGGTAGCAGCCGCAATGCCGGTCTGGGCACCATCATCATCGAAGGTTTCGTCATGATTATTGCGGTAAATCGAGTACAACTGGCGATCAAGGTTGGCGACGAAAAGATCCATGAAGCCGTCCTGATCATAATCAGCAGAATCTACGCCCATTCCTGACCGAGCACGCCCGTCGGCACTGTAGGCAACACCAGCCATTTCTCCGATTTCTTCAAACTTTCCTTTTCCGCGATTGAGGAAAAGGAAATTGCGAACGGTGTCATTGCTCACAAAGAGATCCATCAGGCCGTCGTTGTTAATGTCGGTCGCAACCACTCCCCATGCTTTTCCCAATTGACCGGCGATGCCCGACTCTTTGCTGACGTCAGTGAACGTGCCGTCACCGTTGTTGCGAAAAAGCCAACTCGGCATGGGCGTGTAAACCGTAGGAATGCAGTAGTGTCGCAGGCCATCCTCATGGATGCCGCAGGGCTTATTCAGCTCTTTGCTGAAATCAACAAACCGGCAGACGAAAAGATCGAGCAATCCGTCGTTGTCGTAGTCAAACCATACCGCGCTCGATGACCATCCCGGCGCCGCCACTCCTGCCTTCTCCGTCACGTCGGTAAAGGTTCCATCGCCGTTGTTGTGGTAGAGAATGCTTTTTCCATACTGCGTAACGTATAGATCAGGCAGACCGTCGTTATCATAATCACCAACCGCGACGCCCTGGCCGTATCCTCCGGCTCCAACACCTGCTTTTTCGGTTACGTCAGTGAAGGTTCCATCGCGATTATTGCGATACAGTGCGTTGCGGAGCGGCGGATTTGGATTATAGAAATCGCATTTGCCGCTGTTCACGAGATAAATGTCCATCCATCCATCATTGTCGAAGTCCACAAAGGCGCAACCCGGTCCTGAGCTTTCCGGAAGGTACTTTTCGGGGGATTTTCCGGCTGTGTGCGTCCACTTGATGCCGGTTGTTTCAGGAGGAACCACAACGAACGGAAAGTGTGTTGCGGAGGGCAAATCGAAAATCGGACGCCGCGCAATCAGGAGGGAGCTCGCGATCATCTGGGACACAAACTGCCGCCGTGTCGATCGCGCTGTGCGAGTTTGATTCATCGTTTCGGTCGGTCCACAGATACCTCTGAGTCTCAGACGAAATACATCGAAGATAAAACACTATTGTGGCGGATTTGCGGCAGGTGCGCCGGAGTGATCTGTAGAACTGAGGCTGCGGAGGATCGCGAATTCCTTTTCGGCTTCGGTCTTGTTCCCAGTTCTGGCGAAAGCGGTCGCCAGCGCGTTGTGAATGTCGGGATTTCCAGGCGTCAGAATCTCGGCTCGCCGCAGAGGGGCGATGGCCTCTTCATATTTCTTCTCGCCGAGCAGGGCAGCTCCCCATCCCAGGAAAGCTTCTGCGAAATTCTGATTGAGTTTTGATGCCTGCGAGAAACGGGCGATCGCCTCGTCAAAGTCCCGGGCGCGCTGCGCAAGCATTCCGAGAATATACTCCGCGTCGGCGTTCCCAGGATCGATCTGAAGTTCTTTTAGAAACTCCTCTTTGGCACGAGCTGGAGCGTCCGGCGGGGCATCGGGCCGTGAGAGCAACAACCTGCCTAACAGAAAATGAATACCCTGGGCATCAGGGTCTGTCTTCAGAATCTCCTCATATTCAAGCTCTGCTGGTTCCCACTTGCCCTGTTCTTCGAGCGCTTCAGCATTCAATTTGTGAGCCGCCGCGGATTGCGGCGCAGATCGAGCGAGATCGAGTGCCGTGCGCGTCGACAAGTCGGAATAGGCATGAACGATAACGTAAAGCACATCGGGATCGTGACCAAAGTCTCCGCTGAGTAATCGGATGAAATTCAGGGTGGCGGGTCGATCGTCGATGGCCAGAGAGCAGCGAATTCCCACTACGCCGGCCAGCTTTCGAGTTTCAGCAGGTGTTTGAGCCGTCATTGCCCGTTCGAGGGCGGAAATTGACTCCCGGCAGTGGCCCTGATTGGCCAATGTGATGGCTTGTTGAGGAGAAATATGGGCAGCCGGTGAAGCAGCACCGGGGTGCTGAGCGCTGGCGCTTAACAAAGAAAACGCGGCAACTGACAAGAGAAAAACGGTGGACGGTTTGACCGGGTAGTTGCCCATTTCTGCGCAATCTTTCTTTCTAGAGAATAGTCGATCCAAAATAACAAATTGCCGCTACAAGCGCAATTTGCGCTTGTAGCGGCAATCGGTTGTTTCGTTTGTCAATAGTAGATCTTCAACGCCAACTGGATGTTTCTCGGTGGTTGAGCGCTGGTAATCTGCCCGATCGTCGATCCAAGGCCGTTGTTCGGAGCATTGTATTGAACGTGATTGAAAGCATTGATGAAGTCGGTCCGGAACTGCACACGGATTCTCTCCGATACTGGGAAATCTTTATGCACGCTGGCATCTACATCGGTGTAACGCGGCGTGCGCAGGCCTGAGAGTTGCGGTGCACAGTCTCCGAATGTGCCAACTGCCGGCTGGCTGAAGTACTGGTTGTTGGGGTTGGAGAACCACTGGGTGCCTATTCCTGGGATGGGAGTATTTTGAATTGACGGTAGCCCGGTGCAGTTTGTACGAGCGCCGCGAGAGAAGGTACCGGAGTTGTCCGCCGCTCCACCAATCGTCATTGGCCAGCCGGTACGGAACGACACGATCGGACTCACCGCCCAGCCGCCGATCACTTCATCCACAGACTTGCGGACGCTGCCGGCAAATTGCTTGCCTTGCCCAATGGGCAGTTCATAAACAGCATATGCCGACAGCACGTGAGTGGCGTCGTAGTAGCAGGGCGCCCACTCAGACCTCTGGTTATAGACATTCTGCCAATACGCCGAAGCGCTCAGGGCATTGCTCCATGCACCGTAATAGCCGGTGCTGTCTGACATGCATTTGGAGTAGGTATAGGAGAGTTGTCCCTGAAGCCCATTCGACATTTCCTTCTGAAGAACAGCTTGCAGGGAGTTATATTCCATGTTTCCATTCGACTTTGTGCCCGAGATAGTGGCGCCTTCGTTGACCCCATTATTTACCGATGTCAGAAGAACCGCTCCACTTTGGTCCGTCAGGGATGGATTGCCCAGCGCACTATAGAGGTCCAGATTCTTCGCAAAATAAGGGCTGTTCGTTGTGCACGCCAGATCGGATGGCAGAGTGCCGCAGGACGAACTGGGGGCCACCACCCTTTGGCCGAAATCAAAGGGAACCATCAGGTGGGTACCTTTTTGTCCCACATACCCAACCTGGAAGGTCATATTCTTCGCGAATTGCTGCTGAATGGTGAAATTCCACTGATCGGCAATCGCGGGCTGCACGTTGGGATCCCACACCCGCATCAATGCCTGAGCATAACAATCGTAAGCCGGTGCGGCACATGACGGGTTGCTTCCGGCGCCGACAATTCCGTCGCTTGTATCCGTCAAGGGTAGGTCAGAGTTACTGTAAATCGCATTGATTTCAGCCGGTGTGAACGGAGGATTCAAAGGCAGGCGAAGGTTTGTGCCCGTGCCTTCAAGATAGGAGGAAATTGTGAATGAGCCCCGGACAACGGTGCGGTTATTCAGCACTGCGGGACTCCACGCGAAACCGACGCGCGGCTGCAAATCTCGCGCACCGTAGAAGCTATTGTAGAGTGCGTCGCTGGCTCCGTCTTTGCCGGCAAGCTGGACTTGTCCGGTGTTGATGTTGTAATTGGCTTGTTGATTGTTGTCTTCAACCCAGGGTGTATGCAGATCGTAGCGCAGGCCAAGATTCAAAGTGAGCTGATCGGTCACCCGCCATGTGTCTTCGCCGTATATCCCGATGACATTGGTCGATTGCTGCCAGGTAGCACCTGTGCTGACGCCACGGCCGTATTGATAGGGAAGGCCTAGCACAAAATCCGCGCCGCCGTCGCCCGTCCCGCTCCCGGCCGAAGCGGAGTTTACGGCGGTAAACTGCCCGTTGAAGTCCATCAGGCCCAGTTCTCCGTTATTGCCGGCATAGAACGTGAGAATTATGTCGCGCCAGTATTGGCCGCCAAACTTGAACTGGTGACGCCCATGTGTCCAGCTGATCGAATCCTCGCCCTGCCACACATGGTCATCAAAGCTCTGGGTCTCTTCGCTTTGCCCGATATCGTTGACCGTGGAGTTGGAAAAGGTCAGGGCCAGCAGTCCCGGCAGGCTTCCCGGATTACCATTGCCGATCCCCAACGTGTTGCCGAATTGGCCTACATTCGAATCCCAACTATTGCCGCTGTTGAGCGTGATATGACTCCAGCCAAAGCGAAAGTCATTCAGGAGGTTGGGTGTCAGCGTCCTGGTCCAATCGCCGACGGTGTTGTAAATCGGCGTTGTTGAATAGCTGTTGCCAACCAGCTCTTGCGAGTAAATGGCTGGATTGTTCTGGAATGCCCTGGTAAAGCGGTATGAGATGTTGTCCTTCTGAGTCACTTTGTAGTCGATCTTCAAATCGCCCTGATCGACGTTTTCGGCGGATGTAGAGGTGTTGATCGAATTGCTTTGCAGGTTGGTGTTTAAAGGGGCGGGGTAGAGGCTGCTGGAGAACAGTGCCGAGGCCACCGGGCTGATCATTGCCTGGGGAATTTTGTTATATGGGAACGGGCTGCGCGTCGTGGCCGGGGTGGATTGGGGAGTGCACGGCGTGGGAGGGATAGACGATGCGCAGGGGTTGTATAACTGACCCGACCCGAGGCAGTTTCCACCGCCATCAAAGCCAGCGCTGCAAATTGCGCCGAAGTCACCACCGCGCTCAGCCGCGGTGAAAACCGTAAAGGCAGAAGTTGAGGTAGGTATATCGAAACGCTGCCCTTGATAATCGGCGAAGAAGAAGAGCCGGTTCCTAAGGATCGGACCGCCGGCAGTAGCGCCGAACATGTTCCAGCGGACTGCGCTTTTCGCATAGCCACCTACATTGTTCGACCAGCTGTTTGCATTCAGCACATCGTTGCGAAGATACTCCCACACGTCACCGTGGAACTTATTGGTCCCCGACTTGATAGTCGCATTCACGATGCCGCCCTCAAAATTACCGAACTCAGCCGGAGCGTTGCTGGTGATCAGGTTGAACTCTTCGATAGCATCCGGTGCGGGCGTGTAACCGAGCAGGTTGTCTGAAACCTGATTATTGTCCATGCCATCCAGTAGAAAGTTATTCGCCTGCTCGCGGTTACCATTGATGAGCGGACGGCCTCCATAACCGCCGGTATTGTTGCCGTTATTAAAGCTGCTGGGATCGGTTGAGACCGCGCCTGGTGCGAGCAGAGTCAGTTGGACGTAATTGCGCGAGGCAAGCGGAAGGTTATCGTTGGTCTCCGCGTTTATAACGGTGTTGACCTGCGTAGAATCCGTTTCCAGAACTGGCGGCGCGCCGGTCACTTCCACGGTTTCAGATACCTGCCCAACCTTGAGCGCCAGGTCGATACGAGCAACCTGATTCACGGCCAGGACAAACGCTTCGCGGGAGACGGTGGCAAATCCAGTTTTCCCGACCTTGAGAGTGTAACTGCCCGCCGGCAGCTGTGAGATGCGATAGAGACCAGCGTCGTCGGACGCGGCGCTGTAACTGGTACCGCGATCCACTGAAATTGCTTTGACAGAAGCCCCGGAAACAGCCGCACCGTTTTGGTCAGTGATGGTACCGACGATGGTTGCGGTGACTTCCTGGCCCCATGCCGCAGGAGCCAGAACGGCGAGAATAAGCAACACGGAACCGAATAACGAGAAAGCTTTCTTACTCATCTCAATGGCCTCCCAAAAAGTGAATTGCGCAAATTCCCCTGACTTCTTGCGTTTCTACAACGTACACTCGACTCACTACAGCATGAATCTGGGGCGATTCTAAATACAGACGTGACCTGGCGCGTCGGCAACGAACCGATGCGTGCTCGCCCTGTACTGCTGTCTGGACAGCTTACTTCTGAAAGAAGGCATTTCTGATGGGGAGCGGGGAAGATGAGCACCAGAAATGTTCCACCTAGCGTATGGCGAACTTCAAAAAAAAGCAACAGCTTTTTTTGATACGTTTCGCCGATGAGCTATATAGCACATCGCATTGGCAATATCAAGACAGACGTCAAGCTCCAAAACGGCGGGGTTGTGGAGAAGGCGGCGACGGAGGCCGGAGAGGCGGGGGTTGCGGACGCAATGTTGAAAATTACCGGCACGCCAGCGGATTCGGGGCAGGTATCCGGAGCGGCGCAGCCGGACCCCGGCTGGCAGCATGAACGGCGGTGTTTACATTTTCCTGGTTCGATGCTACAGTGTCCGCTATATAGCAATCAGTTCTCTCCCGAAGTGCCGCCCTATTGCAGATGCTCTGTTGTGGTATTCGGGAAGACTGGGGAGTAGTACGCGCCCTGCCAGTCGGCCAGAAGCGGCATCACGCATGGGTACCTGGCTCCTGGAAAGAACCAGCGACCCATTTCGGCGGCGGCGTGAACCTGCGCAAGACCTGAGGTCAGATCTGATGAGACCGCTCCCAGTATTCGCGGCGAAGAGGGCGATGCGGAACCGCAACGATGAACCAGTCTACAAGCGGATTCAGAAGGCCATCCAGCGGCGGATCGACTCAGGACAACTGAAACCGGGGAGCCCCGTTCCCTCAGAGCGCGAGCTGGCACGGCTGCACAAGGTGAGCCTGATGACGGCGCGCCATGCGCTGAGCGAGATGGCGCGGGACGGGATTGTGGAGCGGCGGCACGGAGCCGGAACCTTCGTCGCCCCGCCACGGGTTCAGTTCAACAAGCTGCTGGGCTACTCAGAGCAAATGGCCAGCCTGGGGTTGACCGCCGATTCGCGGGTGGTCACCTGCGGGATTGCGACGCGGGAGCACGAAATTGCGGCGCGGCTGGGACTGGCGCGAACCACCCGGCTGGGCAAGGTGGAGCGTGTCCGGCTGGCGGGCGATGAGCCGGTGGCGCTGGAGACCTGCTACTGGTCGGCCGATGAGTTTCCGAACCTGGTGGACGCGCCACTTGAGCGGGTTTCGCTGTTTGGCGTGATGGAACGGGAGTTCGGCGTGGAACTTGCGTATTCAGATGAGGAGATCGACGCGACGGATGCGGACCTGCGCCTCGCGGATCTTCTCGCGATCACGCGCGGGAGTCCGCTGTTGCGCATCCGGCAACTGATCTTCTCGACCAAGAGCCGCGCCACGTTGTACGTGGTGGGATTCTACCGGTCGGGGCGGCACACCCTGCGCGTGCGGCGGTTCCGGTAATGCCAGCGAGTCCGCGAAAACCGGACGGATCGAGAGCGACTCTCTCACCGCCTGGCGGACCAGTTTCGGCTGCTGCCGAGACGCGATCTCTGCGTAGCGCAACGGGCTGACCACCGGTAGCCCGGCGTCATTCGCGCCGCGTATTTACCGTGGCGATGCTCCTGCCGGCCCACGCCGCTACCCGCGCGGCTGCGGATGCAGTTGCGATTATTCCCGTCATTCAAGAAAACCGGAGGCCAGACTCTGATGGTTGTGCTTAAGCGTACGGCTCGTTCTGCTTCACCTGTGGTCCGATTGTTCGTCGCGATCGTTCTGCTCCTTGCCTCGCTTGTTAGTTGCGCGCGGGCACAGCAGTCCACTCCCGCCGTGCCGATGAAGCCGGACTTCCAGGACGGCGCGCAATACCGTCAGTTGCAGAAGAAAGTGCTGCGCTCTCGCCTGCTCGATGGCATGGAGAACCTCTCGCGCTGGTCGTTGACCGGTGTGGGTACGATGACGCTCTCAACCACCGAGGTTAAACAGGGGCGAACGTCTCTCAGAGTCGCCTCTACGGACAACATTGGTCGCGTTGAGGGCAGCGGAGACTGGCAGGATCTTGTCGCCACACGCAGTTTTGCCTCCGAAGACTGGAGCGAGTACAACCGCATTTCCGTGTGGGTGTTTCCGGATATCGACGGGGCGCCCGCCATTTCGCTGAATATGACCCTGCACAACGAAGGAACACATCTGCTGCCGGATGACCAGAACGAAGGCCGCGACGATTCCATTCCGATTTTGAATCATCAGTGGAACCATGTCGTGTGGGAGATCCCCTCGCTCGATCGCGACAAGGTCACAGGCCTCGGCTTCGGCTATTCCCTGCCACGCATGTTCCCCAATCCCGGCGACCAGACGGTTTTCTATCTCGACCAGCTCGAATTGCAGAGCGTTGTCCCCGACTACGTGGAAGGGTGGTCCGTCGCGCCGGGAAAGATTGCCTTCAGCCACGCCGGATACTCGCCCGGCACGACGAAGACTGCTCTGGCCAGCGGGCTGGCCGGGCACGATTTTTCTTTGGTCGATGAAGCCACCGGTAAGGAGATCTACACCGGCCCGGTTGAGAACAGCAAAACCGGCCTCGGGACATTTCAGGTGCTCGATTTCTCCCCGGTGCAGCGTCCTGGAACCTATTTCCTCCATGCAGGCGCTGTGACTACGAGTCCGTTTCGGATCGGTACGGATGTGTGGCGCGACAGCATCCGGAAGGTCCTCAACTTTATGTACAGCGAGCGATGCGGCACCGTGATTCCAGGAATCCACGGCATCTGCCATCAGGATGACTACACCGTGCATGGCGATCGGCGCATCGTCGTGAATGGCGGCTACCACGACGCTGGCGATACAAGCGTAACCGGAAATACTCCAGCGATGGCGTACGCCCTGTTCACGCTGGCCAGCCGCTTGCAGCAGGAGAACGACGATCCCGAGCTGTTGAGCCGCGTGATCGATGAAGCCGAATGGGGCCTGAACTGGGTGCTCAAGACTCGATTCGGCGACGGTTATCGCAACACCGGCCAGAACATCAGTTACTGGACCGACGGCATCATGGGAGATGCCGACGACCGCTTCGGCCAGGCTGTCAACAATCCGGAATGGAATTTTCGGGCAGCCGCGGTGGAAGCTCTGGCGAGCCGGGTGCTGAAAACCAGCGATCCCGATCTGGCGCGCCGCAGCCTTGTCACCGCGAAGGAGGACTGGCAGTTCGCCGCCGACGGTCTGAAAAAAGCGCCGCCGGTGCCGGAGGTCTACGGACAAAGTGACAATCTGGAGAGGATTTCCTTTGCAGCGATTGCCTCGATCGAGCTCTACAGGGCAACTTCCGATCTGATCTATGCTCAGGAGGCTGTCGATCTGGGGAACCGGATTCTCGCTTCTCAGGAACGGGTGCTTCAGCCTTGGAGCGTTCCGATGACCGGGTACTTCTACACGGGTCCGGATCGGAAATATCTCTTTCACCGCTTCCACATGGGAGAAGAAGAGCAACCCATTGTGGCGCTGGCACATCTGTGCGAGGCGCTGCCTGACAACCCGAACTGGATCAAATGGTATTCGGCCATCGTTCTTCATACGAAGTATTACCAGGAAATGGGGGCACAGCTTGATGCGCCGTACAGCGTGCTTCCCGCCGGTGTCTACACGATCAGCGGAGCGACCGTCCTTCCCGAAAGCCCTGCCTGGAGGGCGCTGGAAACGGCCAGCCGCGCAATGTTCGTCGCTCAGGTTCAAGAGGGTCTTCACCTGGGTGGCGATGCCTGGCTGCGGCGATATCCGGTATGGTTCCAGTTCCGCGGAAACTCGAGCGTGCTGCTCTCCCAGGCCAAGGCGCTATCCGTAGCGGCACAGCTGCGCGGAGATATCGGCGATGAAGACCTGGCGCAGCAGCAGGCCCAGTGGCTGATCGGCAGAAATCCTTTCTCGGCCAGCATTATGTATGGCGAGGGATACGACTGGACTCCCCTCTACAGCGTTCGATCCGGCCAGATGGTTGGGGCGATCCCCGTGGGCATTGAGACAAAAGGCAACGCCGATGTGCCTTATTGGCCCAACCAAATCTGCTGGACCTACAAGGAGGTGTGGACTCAGCCGGCAGGCGAATGGATCTGGCTGATGCGCGATCTGAGCGGACCGGCGATTCTTAGCGGCGTGGTCGATCCCGGAAGCACGGGAGTCGTCACTCTCTTCAACACAGGCACCAGAGAAAACCTCAGAGTGCCGATTGCCGCGGATGGGAGCTTTCGCGCGGCGATCCCGCAGGGACGGTACCATGCGACCTATGACGATGCGCACACTTCTTTCGTGGCCCTGGCCGCGGGCTCCGATTCAATCGACCTGCGCCGCAACCACGCCGTCACCTTCGCGGCCTCTTCCGAATCCGCGGGACCAGAATCTGTCATCCTGCGTGCGAGCGTCGACGGAGCTGGCCGGCATACCTTTTCCGTGCGTGCAGACAACCTCGAACTCTCAGGGCCCGAGTCGATCGACATAGATCTGGGGAACCATGGAAGCCGCGTCGTCGCTTGGCACGCCCGCATTCTTGACAAGTCCACACCCTGGGTCGCCGTAATACTGCAGGATGGCTTGCTCGATGGACATGCGGAACTCAGCGACATGGCAAATCCCTGAACCTGTGCTGACCACTCAGAGGTCGGCAGCAAGGTCTGAATTGCCGGCCCGCATATTGTTTGCGAAGGAATCATAGGGGGCTTATCGGAAACGGTGAATTCGAAATGTGTGACATCCGGAGCGATAGAAAAAAGCCCCATCCGGCACAGACTTTAAATCGAACGCTTGCAGCCTCTCCATCGGCTCGATTACTTTTACCTTCCGCCTCCAATTCTGAATCGTTACCATGGCCGATTGTGTGGGCAAACCCAGGGGGACCGCAATCGATCACACCACCGTGGATAGGGACTGAAAAGTGTGCGTCCAGTGAAGGCTGGCGTGATCAGTGGGAGCAAGTCCCACCGGGGTAAAAGTCCAAGCCCCGTAGCTTGAATAGCAGGAAGGAAGGAAACTGAAGATCCTGAAGCCTATTGACGAAGCCATCTAAGAGGATGGTGAGCGAGTCGCCGGGCCGTAACGCAAGTGAAACCATAAGGCCTCGAAAGTACTGCAATCTGAAGGCCGAGCCCTCACTTTTCGGGCGAAGGCAGCATGTAGCGTCGCACGGACTGATGCGGCGAAACACTTCGGCGGGGTTGGTAGGGACAGCACGGTGACAAGGTCATGCTGAGCAACTGGAGAAGCCCTCCTCGCCCCGTCGCGAAATCGACGGAGCAGGGAAGCCGTATAACCGGTGACCTCGGGAAATCGGTGGAAAGCGAGAGGGATTCGGCTGGGTCTGTATTAGCGAGGAAGCGGAGTAATGTCCGCGGAGCAAAGAGGCCCTGCTGTTTGTAACGACTCTAACCCAAGTTCGTCACGCTTGGGGCGAAATTGCTGGTTTTGATGCCGGTTTTTGAGGGTAAGTCTTTTGGGCTCAGAGTGGGTAAATGCAAAAGTGGATGTAGTGCAGACCTACCCTCTTGATTC
>Ga0335074_10008784_pt1 | contig 14059 bp, 12 predicted proteins | sample Lox_Sample_23_FD_206715 | JGI IMG/M metagenome (GOLD analysis project Ga0335074, IMG submission 206715) | Soil microbial communities from Loxahatchee National Wildlife Refuge, Florida, United States - Lox_Sample_2.3 | ecosystem: Environmental > Terrestrial > Soil > Wetlands | place: USA...
TGGCCGCAAGCAAGAGCGACAAGGCGGGTTTGCAAAACCCCGTCGCTCAGCGATGACGCAGCGGACGACCCTGTCTGTGCCAACCCGAAGGGTCGCTTTAAGCGACGCAGACGCTATAGCTGGAGTGGAACTGCTCTAAGGATCTTTTACCTTTTTATTTTTTACTTTTTCCTTAAACTGTGGCCTGTGCCCTATATCCTGTCACCTCTAATGCGGCCATTGACAGTGATGGGCTAAATGTGCATCATTGTCACATGGAAAACCACCCTAAAATCTTTGGCGAAGGCATTACTTTCGACGACGTGTTGCTGGTCCCCACCCGCAGCGATTTTGTGCCCGCCGAGGCCGACGTTCGCACGCGCCTCACGCGCAACATTGAGCTTAACTTGCCGCTGCTTTCCGCTCCGATGGACACGGTCACCGAAGCTTCCCTGGCCATTGCTCTGGCCCAGGAGGGGGGGCTTGGCTGCATTCACAAAAATATGTCCGTGGAGGTTCAGTGCCGCGAAGTGGAAAAAGTAAAACGGTCCGCCAACGGCATTATTACCGATCCGGTCACGCTTGGGCCGGAGGCCACCGTGGGCCGGGCGCGGCAAATCATGAAGGAACAATATATCAGCGGCATTCCGATTGTTTCCGGCGACGCCAGTGAGCTGGTGGGCATTCTCACCCGCCGCGACATGAAATTCATTGATGGCGACGACAACCGCCCCGTCCGCGAGTTAATGACGCGCACCAACCTGATCACCGCGCCGCCTGATACCACACTCGACAAGGCGGAAATTATTCTCAATGAAGCGCGCGTGGAAAAATTGCTGCTCGTCGATGCCGGCCGCCGCCTCAGGGGCATGATCACCATGCGCGACATCGACAAGACGCACCAGTTTCCCCGCGCCTGCAAGGACGCCCGCGGCCGGTTGCGTGTTGGCGCCGCCGTTGGCGTCATGCAATACGATCGCGTAGCGGCCCTGATTGAAAAGGGCGTGGACGTATTGGTCGTGGACACCGCGCACGGGCATTCCAGCAACGTGATCCAGACCGTGCGCGAAATCAAGAAACGTTTTTCCATCGACGTGATCGCCGGCAACATCGCCACCGGCGACGCGGCTCGTGACCTGATAGACGCCGGCGCCGATGGTCTCAAAGTCGGAATCGGCCCCGGCAGCATCTGCACCACCCGCATCGTCACCGGTGTGGGTGTTCCGCAGATCACCGCCATCATGAATGTCGTCCAAGTCGCCCGGCCCGCCGGCGTTCCGATCATCGCCGACGGCGGCATACGCCACAGCGGCGATATCACCAAGGCCCTCGCCGTCGGCGCCCACACCGTCATGATGGGATCCCTGTTCGCGGGCCTTGATGAAAGCCCCGGCGAACTGGTGCTGCGCCGCGGCCGGCGCTTCAAGAGTTATCGCGGCATGGGATCCATGGGCGCCATGGTCCAGGGTTCCGCGGACCGTTACGGCCAATCGGGTGTGCGGCAAACCGGCAAACTGGTTCCGGAAGGAGTCGAAGGCCTCGTTCATTACCGCGGGCCGCTGGGCGATTTTGTCTATCAGATGATTGGCGGGCTGCGCGCCGGCATGGGTTATTGCGGCGCTCACAACATTGAAGAATTACACGCCAAGGCGCGTTTCGTGCGCGTCACGCACGCCAGCATGATCGAAAGCCATCCGCACGACGTCACCATCACGCGCGAAAGCCCTAACTATCACACCCCGGAACACTTCGGCGATGAATGATCGGAATATGTAGAGCAACCTCTCTAGGTTGCTGATTAAATGTAGATATAGAGTGAAACGGTGGTGCAGCTAGTATTTTGCCGCTGCCAATTTCCGCAATGCTCAGTTAGCGCGTTCGCAATTTTGCGAACATCCATATTTGCTCTCCTGATCCACTGTTCTTAATTCACCTATTCTCGGCGTGGCTTCGCCGCGCCGTCGCTCCCGTCTCCCGTCTCCCGACTCAGAACTCGGCGTGGCTTTGCCGCGCCGTGGGGGTTGGTTTCCCTATTCAGTATCAGAGCCTCTTAAAGCCGGTTCTTTGACAAGTAAATATCAAGCGGTGCCGTAGCATTTGTGCTTCGATGTTCACTCTGCGCCAATCTGACTTCGGTGAGCTCAGTCGAACCGCGTAATCTCTGTGGATCGTTTTGCTGCGCTCTCTGGACTAAAGCAGGAAAAATCCAACCGTGACAACGTGACAACATCGGTAAATATAGAGTCTTTCTCACTTTTCTAAGCGTGACAAATGAAAATGATGTCACACTTGAAAAATGCAAAATATGCTGGAAATTAAGGGTTTGTCACACTGTCACGCTTAGAAGGCCCAAAATAACAGGGATGATAAGGCTGTATATCTTTGGACCTGGAGCAACAAAATGTAGCCACCTCCCCCCGCGCGTTCGCAATTTTGCGAACATCCATATTTGCTCCACTGTTCGCCTGATCCACTGTTCTACTCTCTCGGCGTGGCTTTGCCGCGCCGTCGCTCCCGTCTCACAACTCCCGACTCGGCGGCAAGGCCGCCGTTCTCTGTGGCAAAATCGTTCTCTTACACTTTTGGTCTGAGCCTCTAACAAAATGAGGCGGGAGCCGCGTTTGGCCTCCAAGTGGATAGATGCAAGGAAGAGCGACGAGTGTATATTCGAAAGATAATATGGCGAGGAGCGATGACGCCGAAGATGGCCGCTTGGAGGCCAAACCCTTCGGGACAAGGCTTCCTGGCCCCGAATCCGGCGTCGCTCCTCCTCGCTTTATTATATTGTAATTCGGGCTTCATCGAAGCTGTTTGGCTTGTGGCCACGCCGCCGATGTCGCGGCCCCGTCTCATTTTGTTAGAGGTTCTTAGGAAAAATCCAACCGCTACAGCGCAACAACCCCTGAAAATAGTGATGTTTCCTCCACTCTTAAAGGCGCAACAAGCACTAATCATGTTGCGGATCAAAAAGTGCAAAATACACTATAAAATAAGCCTTTGTAACGTTGTAGCGCTTAGAAGGCCAAAAATAGGAGCAATAAACCCGACTACATAGTTAGGACATTCAGGAACGAAATGCCGCCGTCGTTGCGATGAAAAATCTGTGTTAATCGGCGCAATCTCCGGATCATTCACTGTCCCCTGTCACCTATTCCCTATCCCCTCCGCTGTGTCGTCGTGTCATTGTGGTAGAAATAATTTTTTTCTGCATCCTTATTTGCTCTACTGTTCTCCTGATCACCTGTTCTAAATTCTCGGCGCGGGACGCGCCGCCCTCTGTGGCCAAATTTTTTGCGGCGCCAGCGTTACTTCATCAAGATCTGCAGCACGACGCATTGCAAGATCATCCATACGTATCGCCGGCGCAGGAATAAATCCCATACAAACTGAATCATTGAAGTAATAAACATGACAGGCCTCCATTAAAAAACCCCGGAGCGATTCCCTCGCCCCCGGGGCCGAATGTTCCTGACGGCTCACTTTTTATCGACGGTTTCCAAACCGCTGACCCCATCCATAGCCTGCAAAATGGTGGTCATTGTGAGACGCCCAGAAACGAAAGTCCGGGTGATACGCCGGGTAATACACCGGCGCCGATTGATAAATCACCGTGGCCTGCGGCGCATAACAAACTGGCGCTGGGGTCGGAATTGCCGGTCCTGACGTATAAACCACCTGCGCCGGAGCTGTGGCCACGACCGGCGGACCTATCAGCCCGCCCAGGTTGAGTGCGACTCCGATCCTTACATTGCTTGCCTGGGCGGGCGCTGAAGCGGCCAGCAGCAATGCGCCTGTGCCGCCGATTAATGCCAGTTTGATTCCCAGCATTTTTTTGCCCATTAATCCTGTGAGTGTCTTGCCAAACATGTGCTTCTCCTTACTTTCGAGCCCTGCACGGGCTCATCTTTTTCCGGTTGCCCCGGCCCGTGGCCGGCATTCATTCAACCTTCTTACTGAGTAATACGGCGCACCACGCAAATAGTTACAATATGTTAAATATAGTTCTATTGAAATAAATTTCGCGTCAAAAGCGGCTGTTGTTTTCGCTTATATAAATATTATGCCTTCTTCTGGTGGCCCGCTGGCTAGAGCATTTCCACTACAGATATGGCGTCTGCGTTGGTGTAGACGGGATTGGCCGCAAGCAAGAGCGACAAGGCGGGTTTGCCAAACCCCGTCGCTCAGCGATGACGCAGCGGACGACCCCGTCTGTGCCAACCCGTAAGGGTCGCTTCAAGCGACGCGGACGCTATAGCTGGAGTGGAACTGCTCTAAGGTATTGTTCAATAAAGTAGTCACAGACTCAAAATAACGTGGTAAACTCTGGGCATCTTTATTGTCCTTTCGCACATAAACAGGAGACGAAAAATGACCAAAGGAAAATTAGTCAAAAGTATTCTCATCGGCGCGGCGCTTCTTATCGTCGTTCTGCTGGTGGTTGTCTGGTTCTCGATCAATTCCATCATCTGTACAGTCGTGAACAAAGAAGGCACCACCGCCCTGGGCGTTCAGACGACGCTCTCCAGCGCCAATCTGAATGTTTTTGCCGGGCACTTAACGCTCAGCGGACTCACGATCGCCAACGTTCCCAACTATCCTGACAACACGTTTTTGAATATGGGCTCCTGTTCCGTCACCGTGGACACCGGCTCGCTGCTTACCAGCACCATTAAAATCCCCGATATCACGATTAATGGCCTCCAGATATACGTCGATCAAAACGGTTTTCGCAGCAATCTCGATGACATTCAGGACAAGCTCAACAAAAACTCCTCTTCGTCTTCCAATCAATCTTCTTCCAGCTCATCTTCTTCGGGTAAGCAACTCGACGTCGGTCGCGTGCTTTTGACCAATACGGTGGTCATTTACCGTTTCGGTACGGCGGCGCCTGTGACCATTCCGCTTAACCAGATCGAAATGGACCAGCCGACCAATCCGAATGGCCGCCCGATGCGGATTGCCGATCTGATCGGCCAGATCACCCAGCAGATCATTGTCGCCGCGCTTAACAACGACCAGATTAAGAACGCCCTCAAATCCGGTACGCACCTGTTTGAAAATTCAGCCAACGGCGCGGGCGGAGTTCTTCAGGGCGCGGGCAATGCCGTCGGCAATCTGCTCAACGGGTTAGGTGGCTCGAACAATAACAACGGGGCCAATAAGTGAACTGGTCTTATCTTGCTGCGCCGGGCGCTGTTTACTGGCCCGACGCCCTGATCTTCGCCGCCACCTATATTGGCCTGGCCCTGGGGGCGATTCCCGGCACGCGGCTCGATCGCACCGGCATTGCCGTTCTTGGCGGCATCGCCGTGGTGTTAACCCGGCGTATGAACTTTGACGACGCCATCGCCCAGATCAATTTTCCCACGCTGTTTCTGCTGGTCAGCATGATGGTCATTTCCGCTCAGCTTCGTCTGGCGGGCTTTTACGAATGGGTGATGCGTCGAATCGTCGCCGCATCGCACAGGCCAACGCAGCTATTGGGCGGCGTTATTTTTTCCTCCGCTTTGCTTTCCGCGCTTTTCGCCAATGATGTGATCTGCCTGATTTTTACCCCGGTCCTCTGCGGCGCGCTGCTTCGCGCCAGGCGCGACCCGATTCCATTTCTGATGGCGCTGGTTACGGCGTCCAACATCGGCTCCGCGGCCACGGTGATTGGCAATCCTCAGATCATTCTCATCGGCCAGACCGCGCATCTGTCATTTCTTCGCTATTCAATTACGGTCATACCGCTGATCGTGGTTTGCCTGCTGCTCAATTATGCCGCCATACGATTGATTTACCGTCATCAGCTCCGGGCGCAAGTGAAACACTCGCCTGGGCCGGCAAACCCCACCCATAAACCCCATCCGGCCCAGCATTGGGATTTGATCACCAAGGCGCTTTTAATCATGGGTTTGCTTTTGATCGCCATGATTCTTGGCGACGTTTTGAACTTGCCGCGTCAAGTCGCGGCCATGGCCGCCGCAGGCCTGATACTTATTTCCCGCAAAACCAAAACGTCGGATCTTCTGGCCCTGGTCGACTGGAATTTGATTTTGCTGTTTATTGGATTGTTTATCGTTATCGGCGACGCGCAGCAAAATCATCTGATTCAACCGGCGTTTGACTGGCTCCAGCAGGCCGGCATCTCGCTTAATTCCCACGTTTCCCTTGCCGGCGTCACGCTGATATTGGGCAATATTGTCAGCAATGTTCCCGCGGTGCTGCTGATTAAATCCGCCCTTGCCCCGCAAACCAGCACCAATACCTGGTATTTGCTGGCCGTGATCAGTACGTTCGCCGGCAATCTCACGCTGCTTGGCTCGATCGCCAATCTCATTGTGTCCGAACAGGCCAAAACTTTTTCGATCCGCCTGGCCTTCACGGAATATCTCAAGGCCGGCGCGACGCTTACGCTCATCTGTTCCGCCCTGGCCCTGCTCTATTTTCATTGGATCTAAAACCCGGCGATTCTTTCACGGTTCAATTGTGCAAGCTGTAATCTGCTATCTGAAATCTGTGTATTCTGTGGCTTACTTCTGGCTGTGAACTTTCTCTCTCACATCCCGCGCTTGGGTCAGAAATTCGCTTACCGCCGCGGCGTCGTTGCGGCGGATGGCGGTTTGAAGTTTCTTGAGATTGCCGGAAAATTCTTTTAACCACGCCAACAGCGCCTTGCGGTTCGTCATAAAAATGTCCGTCCACATCGCTGGATCGCCTGCCGCGATGCGCGTCGTGTCCATAAATCCGCCGGCGATGGCAATAAACGCCTCAGGCTCTTTGGCCGCGGCATTCACCAATACAGACGCCACGGCGTGCGGCAGATGACTGATCGCGGCAACCCACCGATCGTGCAACACCGGGTCGATCCTATACGTGCGCATCCCCAAAGCTTTCCAGAAATGTTCCACCCGATCGATGGCGTTAGCCTGACGGTCGGCATTTTTTCCGCGCACTTTCGGCGGACAGATCAGGCACAAAGCGTTTTGATACAAATCGGCGCGGGCGAATTCCGGCCCGCGCTTTTCCGAGCCCGCCATGGGATGCGAACCAACAAAAATAGCGCGGCGCGGCAAATCGCGTGCGGCCCAGCGCATCACGCGCTCTTTGGTTGAACCCACGTCGGTAACAATGGCCCCGGACTTAAGATGTGGCGCGATCTGCCGGAAGATTTCCGCAAATTTCCCGACATTAACGGCGACGATTACAAGATCGCAATTTTTTATGGCTGATGGTTCAGTATCAGCGTGATCAAGTGCGCCGCGGCTGTGCGCGGTTGTATGAGAAACCGAGCCCGGCCGGCCAATGCCGATGACACGATCGGCGAGTTTGCGCTCCTTGATCGCCAGACCCAGCGAAGCGCCGAGCAAGCCCGTACCGATAATTGCGATGGATTGAAAAGTTTTTTCCGGCATCAGATAAAGTCTAACACGAGCGCAACAATTTGGCGCAATGGCCCGGCAGGAAATCCCGGGGCTTTGCTGCGCATAAAAAAACCCCGCATGCTTTGGGAACATACGGGGAAGCTTGCCCCGAGGGGGCGTAACTGAGCCGTTGGGGGAGAAATCGGGACTTTGGCGCTTGGCTCAGTTTTAGCTGCACTCTTTAAGTTATTGGGGAGGAGGAGGTGGATTGCCACCGCCGCCGCCGTTACCACCACCATTGCCGCCACCGCCGCCACCGCCGCCGCCGCCGTTACGGCCGCCGCCACCACCACCACCGCCGCCGAAGCCTTGGACGGTAATCGTGCCGGCATCGGCACTGGCGCCGGCGCTAACCGCGATGGGATTTTCGCTGCGGCCCATTTCGCGCTGACGTGGAACAGTGACCATGATTTGATAGTTGCCTACGGGAGCATTATCGAGAGTGAAGGTGCCATCATCGCCTGTGGCTGTGATGCCTACGGCGATCCAGGTGGTTTGACCAGCCTGAGGAGTCGCACCGCCGAGCAGCATTCCCATGCCACCGCCGCCACGACGTCCACCACCACCGCCGCCGCCGCCGCCACCATTGTTATTGTCGGCCTGATCGCCGCTGGCATTAGCGGGAATTTCGTGGGCAATGACCATTGCTCCGCTGACGGCGTTACCGTCGGAATCAACGACCTTACCAGTAATAGTTCCGGTGGCCGCAGGCGTTGAATCATCGGCCTTGGTTATCCGCGGCGCTACCAGCGCCACGCCCATACACAGGGCAAGAACAGTAAGTGATTGCCAGAGTTTAGACATTTGTAATCTCCTTTATGGTTAACTCTTGCGTTTTCCTCCGCGCCGATCGCTACGGATCGCCTGCGGAATATTCAACATCCAGTAATACGCGCCGCCAAATAAAAGGTTTCATCGAGTTTTTCAGATGCAAGAGGACAAAATGACGCTAAATCGATAAAAATCCCCGTAAATCATTAAGACTTACGGGGATTCAGTATTTTATTCTTTTTTGAACAAAATGAGACTTATTGTGGCTGACCGCCACCATTACCGCCGTTATTGGCACCGTTATCCGCACCATTGCCCCCCGCGTTTCCGCCATTATCGGTGTTAGGCGGGGTAAGCGTAATGGTTCCAGCATCTTCCGTGGAACCGTTGGTAATGGTAACCGGCTTATCCGCCTTGCCTTTACCGGCGGTTTTGTCTTTGACGGTAATTGAGTATTTTCCATCCGGAACATTATTAATAGTGAAGGTTCCGTCGTCGGCGGTGGTGACGGCAGGAATTTTGGCAGCGCCGGCAACGCGCTTGGTAAGCTTGGCCATGACCTTGGCGCCGGCAACCGGGTTGCCGTTGGCATCGACCACTGTTCCAGTGATGGTACCGGTCGCGGTGGCGGTGCTGTCATCCGCGCGAATCAGTGATGGACTAATGACGGCAAGCCCTGCGAACAAAACCAGCGCCAAAAAAAGACTCATTAACTTTTGCATGAACATACTCCTCAACAAATATAAAGGTTAAGACTTTTGAGCGATCGCCGCCGCACGGACACCCTTGCGAATTTACCCGGCCACTTGCTCCTCACGATCTGCATAAACGCTGCTTCAGGGATTTTGTTTCAGTTATATTATTAAGGCCTGTCTGATGAATCCTAGGGACAAAGATGAGGTTCGCTAAGGCGAATAATCTGGTTGTGGGTATTTTGCTTGTCTAACGCTTCTGGTCACTCATAATGTCGGCCATGAGATTGGGTAAATTTCTATTTTCCATTTTGCTTCTGGCAATGCTGGCCATGTTTTCCTGCGCGCTGGCGGGTTGCGCCCCCAGCGACACCTGGCCCGCCGGCATCACCGATGCCGACCGCGCGACGCTGGCCGCGGCGCCGCTGGATGTTCGCCCGTGGCCTGATGGCCCCGACGGCGGCGTGATTATTTTTACAGCCCACTACCGCATTCACACCACCATTCAGGATCAGGCCGTGCGGCAAATGCTGGCACGCGTACTGGAGGCCGATTACGCGCGGTTTATGCAACTGGTTCCCAACGTGGGAACTTTACCGCCCCTCAACGGCTATGTTTTCAGTGACCGCGGGGAATGGCAGGAATATGTCGTGGAAAACACGGGAAATCAGGCAACAACATACCTGCATATATATCAGGGCGGTTTTACCCGGAATGGCGTTTTTGCAACCTTCCGCAGCACTACCGATGAAGTGCTTTCCGTCGTGGCTCATGAAGGCTGGCATCAGTTCAGTTACTGGGCGCTCAAAGATCACCTGCCGGCGTGGATCGATGAGGGAATCGGCACGCAAAATGAACAAATGAGCTGGGTGAACGGCGAGCCGGTTTTTGATCCGTGGCAAAATTATCAGCGGTGGACGGCGCTTAGGGCCGCAGTGCAGGATGATAATCTTTTGCCGATGCAACAGTTCGCGGCCATACAGGCCGGCGACATCGTTGTGATGCAGCCCCAATATGTGCAGGCTTACTATGCCCAGCTCTGGTCTTTAACGTTGTACATTGAAAGCACATCCTATCGGCAGAACCTGCTGGCGATGCTGGATGCGGCCAGAACGGGCAAACTGGGGTTGCTTTTGGACCCGGCGCTTCACGATGGCCAGCTTACGCCGCATGACCTGGCGATTCAAAGCATTCGCTGGAACCGGATCAGCGGACCGATTTATATGAAAGCCTATTTTGGACCGGACTTGAACACGTTCGACCAGGGATATCTGAAATTTGTCCAGCAATTGCTCTATTACTGGCCGCCGGTGAAAAACTTTGACAATGACTCACTGATGGGAGCAGAGTTGCAAGCGGCGCCGCAAGGCGCCGGAGGCCCGATGTGATCTGGGCGGCATGGGGATTATTTTTATTATTGGCTGTGGTGCTGCTCATTATGGATCTGGCGATGCCCCATCGCCGCCGGATGAAACTACCAGTCAAGATCGCGCTGCTGCTGTGCCTGATTCCGGTGGGGATCGCGCTGGCCTTCGGCGTGTGGCTGCACTTCGCATACGAACATCATTGGCTTGGTCTGGCCGGTTCTACTCAAGACGCGATCGGGCCATGGTCTGCTTCGCCTTTTCTGGAATACACCACCGGGTATTTACTGGAATTGGGCTTAAGTGCGGACAATGTCATGCTTTTCGTGCTGCTGATGCACGCGTTCCAGACGCCGCTGGAAAGCCAGGGGTTCGTACTTTTCTGGGCGGTTTTGGGGGCGATCGTGCTGCGTGTGCTGCTGATTTTAACCGGCCTGAGTCTGGTGATTCACATTCCGCTTTTGTTTTATGTTCTTGGCGCGTTTCTGGTTTTCGCGGGCATCATGATGTTTTATCGAAACCCCAAGGAATGGAAATTTGGCGCGGCGGTTCCGCGCGTTATTTCGCGCTGGGTTCCGCTGACGCATATGTATGACGGCAACCGCCTGTTTGTCCTTCAGGATGGCAGGCGCTATGCGACGCCTTTGCTTTTAGTCATGATTTTGATCGCGCTGACGGATGTGCTCTTTGCGCTGGATTCGATACCTTCAATTCTGGGCATCACCGAAGACCTGATGATCGTAATATCGAGCAATGTGTTCGCCGTGCTGGCGCTGCATTGGTTGTACTTTGTGCTGGCGCCTTTGATGCAGAAACTCAAGTACGTCAAAGTCGGGCTGGCGGTCATTCTGGCGTTCATCGGCGTGAAGATGCTGCTGCCCGGCGTGGAACGGCTTTTTGGCGCCGCGGGCGAATTGCGGATAACGGTTCCCTGGTCGCTGGCGTTCATCGGCGTGGTGCTGGCGATCTCTATCGCAGCATCGGTAATCAAAAAGCCCCAGACCCCGGTTGAAGGAAAAAATAAAAGTTAAAAAGGAAAAACTGCGGCGGCTACGGCGCTGGATTTTTTGTTGGCATGTGGTTTATTGCGGCCTTATTCTTTAGTCTTATGAAATACCAGTGGACATTGCCGAACATCATTTACCGCGCTGGAAACGCTTTCCGGCTTGCGGTGGTTTTGTTGGTTCCAATGTTAGTCAGTGGTTGCAATTCTTCCGGCGGAAGCGCCCCGCCGCAGAATACTTCGGCCGAACAGGCTATTGTGCCGCCCGCACAGCAGGCTGCACCGCTGGTCCAGCGGGTGCTGCCGGTTTATGTGCAGGTCATCAAAGCCGATCTGCCGCTGGGAACGTTTACGCAAAACCCGCAGGTCCAGGAACTCCTCACGCCAACAACCGCGGGCAATTCCGCTGCGGCGATTTATTCACTCAATGGTTTTCGCGCCCAATCGGGAAGGGTGGATCAGTGGGGTAAACTGATGAAGCTGATCGGCGGGAAACAGTCGGTATTTACCAATATTTTTTACCGGATCGGCACGATGCAGCCGGCCGATGTTCCACTGCAGCAGAATATTCAGAATGAATTGCTTTCGTATCGTGCGCCGAATTCGGAGCTGGCCCTGCGGACCTACAGCAGTTGCGACAACGCTCTGCAAATCGCGGCGATGACCGATCCCGCCACGGGGGCGACGCATCTGGACATCCAACCGGTGGTTCAAATGGGAATGGTGACCTTCACCCGCAGCCAGAATACTCTGGGCGTTCTTCAGGGGAATCAGCCGGTTACGGAATCTCCGGGCGATTTGCAATTTTCCGCGACCATTGAACCCGGGGAATTTTTTGTGCTTTCGCCGGATATTAGTGCGGGCAACCCAACCAGCATCGGGGCAACGTTTTTGACCCACACGTCGCCGCCGGCGGTTGAAACGGTTTTGTTTTTTGCCGCGCTAAAGCCGACTTCGGCGGGGCATTAGCATTAACATCTTAAGCGTTTTCTACCGTCATCCTGTATTAATTAAATTAGACCACCACGGTTTGCACTGATAACATGCCTGTATCACACGGTCGAGGCGGACCGCTAATGGTCAACTCAATATCTGATGGGTGCCTCTTATATGCTTGCAGATCTAGGTTTACCAATGATTTTCATCCAATGGCCGCTGATGCTCTGCGCCTTAATTCCGGTCATTGTCGTGGAGGCGCTGCTCATTCGCCGCTGCGTGCCATTGTCCTATCGAAAAGCGTTCCTCGGCATCACGCAAGCCAATCTGCTTTCTACATTCGTTGGTGTTCCACTGGCGTGGTTGTTTATGTTGGCAATTGAGTTGGTGGTTATGGCGCCGCTTGAGAGGCTCGCAGATTATTATCATCATTTTGCGCCGATATTCGGCGTTTTCTATTTTTTAGCAACTATTGCATGGACAGCACCAGAAGGACAATATTGGATCATTCCGACCGCAGCGGCCCTGTTGCTCATCCCTTGTTTTTATGCTTCGGTTTGGCTTGAACGGCGAGTTTGTCTTTGGGCTTGGCCAACTGTCGACAAAACGTTGGTCCACCGCGGTGTTTTTCTCGCCAATTTAGCGTCGTATGCCATATTGTTCGTTTTGGCATGCGGGTGGATTGTTTATATATTTTTTGTGACAACCCCGGATTTCTCCAGATATCCGCAGACTGATCGTTTTAAGCACTATCTGAGTTTGAATACCGATGACGCATGGAATTATAAGCAAAGAAATTTCCTGGTGATTTCAACATTCCCAGATGGCGATCTTTACGCCGATGAATATTTCGTGACCCTGGATGAACGCGTGACCAACCGTCGAGACGTTTATGATTGGGCAATTCAGGGTGGAGGCTGGAAGCAGCTATCACAAGCAGACTTTGGATCTCTGTGGTCAGCCGTAAGAGATCTGCCGATCCAGAGCGTGTCGCCACCACTTGGCCGGTTGGTCATAGTGAGTTTTCGCGATGGTTTAACCTGGGAGACGCATACTTATGACAGCAGATCGCTTCCAAAGCCGATGCAGCAAATTTTTAATATCCTCAGAGTAAATGAAGTTGAGGGAGGGATAAGATCAATAAAGCGACCTGAGATCGCGACGAGACCTCAGACAAGACCGGCGCTATAGTTCAAAACAATTCCGGAGAATCGGAAGCCGCTTCTCATATAGCCCCCGACTTGCCGGGGGCAGTGATCCGTGAACAACCAAATCCGCTCGTTGAGCGATAAAAGTCGCAAATTTAGCGTTCGGTAATCTCTGCCCCGGCCAAGGCCGGGGCTATGTGGGATAGGCTCAGGCTGGAGAGCCTGAGCTACACCTCAAAACAATTCCGGCATATCGGCAGACGATTTTTTCGCCGGCGGGGTGATTTTCAGATGCGCATAGCCCGCGGGCGTGAGTTGGCGTCCCTTGGGCGTGCGGCGGATCAGCCCACACTGAAGCAGAAACGGCTCGATGACATCCTCAAGCGTGTCGGGTTCTTCACCCATGGTCGCCGCCAGTGCTTCCAGGCCCGCCGGGCCGCCTTCGTAATCGCGCGCCAATACCTGCATGAAACGCCGGTCCAGCGTATCGAGTCCAACCTGGTCGATTCCTTCGAGCTTAAGCGCTTCGTTGGCCACGTCGACGGTGAGTTTCCCTTTGCCGCGCACAATGGCGAAATCACGCACACGTCGCAACAGGCGGTTGGCCACCCGCGGTGTGCCGCGAGCGCGATGAGAAACCAACTCCAGCGCCGCGGCGTCAGCGGGAAGTTCCAAAAGCTGCGCCGAACGGCTTACGATGATGAGCAAATCATGCGGATCGTAAAAATCCAGATGATGCACGATGCCAAATCGCGAACGC
>Ga0335074_10008785_pt1 | contig 14059 bp, 6 predicted proteins | sample Lox_Sample_23_FD_206715 | JGI IMG/M metagenome (GOLD analysis project Ga0335074, IMG submission 206715) | Soil microbial communities from Loxahatchee National Wildlife Refuge, Florida, United States - Lox_Sample_2.3 | ecosystem: Environmental > Terrestrial > Soil > Wetlands | place: USA: Florida...
AGAGATATTAATAAGTGCTTTACAGACGTTTTTCCGCCCGTTGAATTGTAAAATGGTCCGTAAATAGTCCGTAAACGAGTGATGCAGTCTGTAAGATCAAGTTAGAATAGAAAGGAGCGTTGTTATATCAACTAATCGAAGTTGACGGACGAATGCTTTATGCTTTTGTCTTAGAAGTGCTTTTGTTAGGCTGTCAGCTGGCATTTCAGATGTGGGAATCCATTTTATCCGTAATTGTTCTTCCTGCACTTCCTGTTGCAGCTAGTGCTAGTAGATGTCAATGTGCTTAAGTTTAATAACCAATTTCAGGGCGCTTATGTCTATAAGTCGAATAGTCTGCTAGTTGTCGTATTAAATGTTGAATTCGTATTCGAATTAGACTGTTAGATTCTTAAAAAATTGTCTCTACTAGTAGAAGTCCTTTGCAGCATGTGATAGTGCTATAAGTTCAGCCTTTATACTTAATGTTGTTACTGTCTTTTGCTTAATCGATTTCCAATCTATAAGTCCACTAAAGAGCTAGAATAAGAAACCTTTAGTGCTTTAATAGGTAACTAAGTTGTTGCTGAACGCAGTGTTACTAGCACATGTAAATGCTTAAAGCATGTCATCTATAAAGCTGTATTTTAAGGCTAGATTCTTATAGTAGTATAAGTAACAAATAGCTCTGTTTGTTGTAGCATGATATACTAGAAACAGGTTCTAGAGGAATTCTGCAAGTTTGTTTGCAGTTTATAAGACATTTATATAAGTAATAATAGTAGTATACGTTAAAGACCCTATCTTCTATTAATATCTATAAATCTCTTATAGGGAAGCTTGATTAGAGTAGGGTAATAGCTCGTCTGTAGCTATTAGAGTAAGAGGTGCTTTGCTATCTATAAGATGAAAAGTATAAGCGATTTTGTTAATATATAAGTCCTAGTAGAACTAGACCTTTTATAGGAGTTTGTTGCAAATAACTCTTATACTTAAAAACCACTTAAGTTCTTTAATATCTCTTATCTTATAGTGCTTAAAAAGCCGTATTTGAAAAGAGTTATATGCGTTTGTATCTAATAATCAGTTAAGGATAGCAATATCGTCTACAAAGAAGAAGACAATAAGCTTGTTGTTAATATATAAGCATTCTACTTCTAGGACTAGTTGTAGCTTAAGTTTTAATAGTATGGAAGAGAACTCTATAAATTAAAGTAGAAGTAAGCGTTATAGTCTGTAAAGCGCTTGTAAAAGACAAATATAAAAGCTTATATTCCTAAATCCTTCTAGGAATTAAATATAGACTTCCTTGTTGAGGTTGCTGTTAGTAAACGCATTAACAGCGTCTAGCTAGTATGTATCTAAGTCAAATTAAGCCGCAATAGCTATTAGACATTAAAATACTTGTACAGTAAGAGTAGCAGTATAAGTATCCTGCCTACTAGTTAGCTAGAGATCTCTACGTACTACAAGTTAAGCTTTAAACTTTATAAGGTATTTGTCTGTATTAAACTTGTAGGTAAAGACCTATATGACTAAAATAATAAAGTGTCTTATTGCCTTTATAATAGGGACAGTTTGAAAGGTGCCTTGTTAGTTAAGGTTATTGTACTCTTTTTAGGCTGCTACTTAGAATTTTAGTCTGTAAGAGTGTGTATTTAAGTCTTTTTAGGTTCGTAGAAGTAGTAGAAGATCCATACGATGTAATCGCTAATTATCTTAGTAGTATTACATTCCTATTTGGAAAGCAGAGTAAAAACTAGATGCTTAGTTTATTTGAGATAGGTCTGCAAGATATATATCCCTTTATAGTTTGCAGGTACAACTGCTTTTAATAATGTTAGATTCGTTTATCCCTTTTATTCTTAGTCTGCAAGGTCTACGTTTGCCTTGTAAGGCTTTTAAGCTTATTTTCAAACTAGTCTTTCTATTTTAAGGAGTTTCTAGATAAGGGAGTAAGTTTACAAGTTAATTGTTTGGATTTTAATCTGTAAATAGTACTATACTTATTGTAGGTTGGGTATAACAGCTAGAAGTAGGCTGTAAGGTTATTAGTTGACCTTTTATTATATAAAAAGAGTTAGTTGATAGTGTACGTGTTACTAGCTTTCTACTTAAGTCTGTCAGCCTGTTTTTAAGTGTTTTATAAGTCTCTAAATAGTTATTTTAGTTTGAAACTGGTATTATGTTATATTCTTTGTTTGTAAATTGCAGTTCTAACTCTTTATCCTTTATATTTAACTCGTAATAGGATTTATTACTATTAGGGACTTAAATAGTCTTAACAATTTCATCTAACAGGTCAATTTCCTTAGCTGACTAATTATATTTCTCTAATTTGTTAAACGTAACGTTTCAAGTAGAAATAACTTTGTCTCTTATTAGTTGCTAGATCCTATAAATGTTTGTTGAATTGTATCCTACAAGATACCTTATAAAGGCTTTTAGATTGATTTTATTAAGTTGTAAACGGTTTTTGATTAGCACATACGCTTTGCATCTATAAGCCTAAGTGTAGTTGAGTTTTAGTTTTAGATTCTTAATCTCTAAGAACGTTTAAAGCTTCTTAAGTGGTATCATCCAGTTAAGCTGAGCTGTTAGTAATCTATTAATAAGATAGCTAGCTGTTTAATAGATCTCTAGCTATAGTTCTTCTAGAAAATTGGCTTTGATTTGTAAGCTTGTTAATCTAGCAATTAATACCCCCCTAAATCTCTTAGCAGCTCCATTTTAGTTTTAAGTGTAAGGAGGTAACTGTTTAATAATAATTCCTTTCTTTGCAGCCTATTTTTCCAACTTAGTTAGAAGGCTAATCTTACTATTAAGCCTTAATATTTTTATAGGCAAGTTATACTGTCTTTTAGTTATTGCATAAAAGTCCTAAGTTGTAGCTAGAGAAGTCCGTTTTAACTTTTTTGTATAAATAAAGTTTATATGTGTATATTCGTTAAAGAAATGCTAGATGTATTTACTATTATTTATAGCTAGGCGTATCTAAATAAGGTCTAAGTAGACTCTTACAAAAGGTTCTAGCTGACAGTCTGTAAGGACTTATAAGATAATCTGTTTTGCAGATAATAGTCTACAAGTTTGACAAGGTAGGACGTAGTACTAGTCTTAAGGAACAATTTCAACATCTCTTATAGTTATAAGCAAGTGTTAGATAGCTTCCTCTTATAAGTAACCAAGCTGCTTATGCTAAAAGTTGGTAGTAGCTTTTAAAGTTAGTCTTAGTTTTCTAGATTTGTAGGCTGGGAATACAAATAGAAGTAGGTTGTATTTAAGAACCTATTAACTGTATCAGATTAGTATGTAGTAGAAGGTTTTATCCTTATAAACTAATCGATTTTTCTGTGTATCCTAGTAGACGTTCTTCTTAATAAACTAGCAAAAAGAAGTAATAGATGTATAGAATGATAGCACGTAAGCTACCCTCTATAAGAGGATCCGTTTAGACCTATTAATGCCTTTTACATTTATATAGACATCTCTATAAGCTTTAATTTGTACTTATTCGCTTTCTATATATAAGATATCATCTACTGCTACTAGTATGAGTGTGTGGAACTGCTTGTAGGTGTTGCAACAATAAATAGTAACTCTTAAATCAAGTATAAAGCTGTTTTAGAGGGCGTACGACGTTGTTGATTAGTCTATATCCACAGAAAAGTAGTTTGCAGGTATTAAGACTATAAAGGCACTTAGGTCGTCGTCGTCCTTGTCTGTAAATAGCTTTACAGATAGTTTTTTAGACGTTACAGATAATAGTTTAAAATCTTTTAAGTCCGTAGCCCTTTTACAAGCAGATTCCACCTGTTTTTAGAGTATACTATTTAATTTAAGGTTATTTTCAATCTTCTTTTAAATAGACTCGTCTGCCTTTTAACCCTTTAGCCTCTTTGAGATAATAAGATATAGACATTTACTATAAAAGTAATAGTCTTAGTATAAGCATTTTAGCTTGCTATTAGTGTCTTTCCCTTAGAGGGTTGTTAGGAAGGCCTTATAGTCTCCTTTCAACTTAGCTTAAGTTTGAGTCGTTTGTAAATAAAGACAGTACTACTTTACAAGCTCTTACAAGTTGTAATTATCGCTTTCAATTAGTTGTACGTTCTAGATGTCTGTAAAACTAGTAGATACACTCGAAATAGCTTGAATGAAGTTGAAAAGCAGCTGTAAGCCTTAAACTTCAAGTATATTAAACGTAGAGCAGTTATTATACGTCTTCTCCTATTTTTAAACTTATTGTTTGATGCCTTAAGATTTTAGAGGCTTGCAAGCACTCTTATATTGCTTAATAAGCTGTCTCTCTTAGATCTTATCTGTAAGAGCAATCTTGTCTTTCAACTTGACTAGCATGTTATGCATAGTAGCACATTTATGTGTGTAAGAGACATAGTCTTATTTGATAGTCTTAACAACTCAAATATGGATGTCTGCAAGAGCTTTGCGTTTTCAGTCGTATTCCTTCTAGTTGTAGGTGTAGTCGGACTGCAGCAGCTATAACTGTTCCTTCTTGTCTGTAAAAAGCATTAAGTAAGCTGTTAGTAGCTGGCCTACCTTAAGGGGCTTAACGTTTAAGGGTTCTAGCCGTATAGGCTGCGTTAGCTGTAGGATGTTGGCTTTCAACTCGTTTGGGTTGATAAGATCCTATATATTTAAAGCTAGTGCAGTTATACAGATAACTTCAATCCAATCATCTTAGTCCTTCATCCCATTTAGGATGATCTGCGTTAGTGTTAACATAGTTACAGGTCGTTGCAGACGATTTGCAGTCCGTAAAGAGGGAGTGTGTCTGTTACAAGTATTTACAGTCTATAAGATGTCTGTAAATGGTTTTAGTGTAATAGAGATTCAAGCGATAATCTGTGTAGTCCGCGATATACTCCTTTTAAGGAGTTGTATGTATAGAACGATAGATATCGAGGTCTTTATGTACAAGTGTATCTGCAAAGACAAGTTTTATTAATAGGATGTGTGCTAGAAGCAACCTGGGCTTATAACTGTCGCATAGGAGAGTGACTGGGACTTAACAAATGGATTGAACTGCTAGTTCCTATGCTTAGGACCCTTCTATATATACTTAAGCTCATAGAAAACTCTGTACAAAATTTGCTATAAAGGACCAATTTCTGTGGCAAGGCCATGTAACCTTGTATCTACCTCTCTAATAGTAGTTCTAGCCACAGTAGTTGTAATACGGACTGTAATAGGGGTTTAGGATAGGGGGTGGTGGCTACAGAGTGGAGACTGGAGTGATTACTGTTATTTTGGTGTTGTCTGTTAGGATGTGCTTACGTAATCTAGGGATAGTATGGGGTAATTACCTAATAATTAAGGTGGCTGGGATACCTCTACATATAGGGGAGCATCTGGAGCACTTTAGCTGTAATACATGTCAATTAATATATAATTAATTGAGAGTTAGGCATAACCGCCTAAAGACAAGCCATCTGCTGCTAATATTGTATGTATGTGACTTACCTAATCGCGTTAAATTCTATTAGGTTATAAGCCTAAAAGCTCTACAATATAGCAACTACTATTCCTACTAATGCTTTTAGTATAACACCACCTACTGCTACAACTACGACTAAGACTTAGTACTACACCTACAAGTATGGAAGGATCGCTATCTTGAACGACGAGAATTACTCCCTCTTCTGCTAGACCTACAAGGTAGCCCTACTATCTGCAAACGCGTAGAAGATTGTTATTAGGGATGAACCCAGACCCGCCAACAACGCTAGACTACTTCTAGATTGGGATTAGAGAGCTATAAGAGCTATACAGATTATAAGCAACTTAGTAACACTAAACATACTTCACTTAATTGACGCCCTAATTGACGCTACTAATGCTGTTAGCATCTAAATAGAGCTTGCAAAGCACAACTGCTCCTTAGATCTAATATACTAGGATACCCTTATATACCGCTTCACAAAAGAAACCTGGGATTCGAAGACTAAGCCGCTCAGCAACTTCCTAGATAAACTGAATACGTATAAAACCTAGTTGGCTAGCACGCTAAAAGCAATTATTAAAGCAGACTTACTCACTCGACTACTACACTCTCTCCCTAAAGATTCTTACTAGCAGCAAGCTAGGCACTTCTACCTTAATAAGAACTAAAGCCTTAAAAGTGCTATGACCCTTCTTAAGTCCTACTAACCTGCAATTATTTTGAAGGCGATTACGACTGCAACAGCAAACGCCGCGTAGGCATTTAGATCACAAAGCTGTAGAAGGAACAAAGTTGGAAGGAGAGAAGACAGGTCGAAGAGCTATAGGAGGAAGTAAAACTACAAGTAAAACTGCAAGGAGAAGAACAGAGATTAGGAGAAGCTAAAGTCTGATTAGTGCTAGTTCTACATGAAAAAGGGGTATTACTAGGTAGAATGCAGGGAATACAAGAAGGCTTAAACGAAGGCTAGAGAGAAGGTGAAGGAGAACTTGAAGAAGAAGGAAGAACGTGTAAATACTATTACTAAGATATTAGAATACGAAGATGATAATTCCTCCTTTTATACAAGCAACTAACACGTCTATGCTGTTAATAGAAACTAAGGATGGATTATTAATTTAGGGGCCTCAAAGCACTTTAATGGAAGTAGCAGTAACTTTAAAGCTATCAAACGATGGAATACGCTTAGAGTAGTAAGACTTGCAGATGGCTTTACAATTAAAGCTTAAGGATATAGAGATGTCATACTACAAACTACAAAAGGAAATGTACGGCTTAAAGAAGTTTAGTATACACCTAGCTTCTACTGCAAACTAGTTTCTATAAGGGTACTTGATGATAGGGGAGCTACAATTATCTTTAAGGATTAAAAGATGAAGGCACTAAAGGATTAAAGGACTCTATTTGAAGGATTAAGAATAAACGGCCTCTATTATGTTGATTAGCCTATAAAGAAGGCTTTTACAACATCTACTTTAAAGAATATAATACAGGTAAGGAAAGACAGAGAACTATAGCATACACGCCTTACCCACATCAACTATAAGAGTGTTAACAAGATAAGGGAATGCTTAGTTGGAGTACAATATTAATACTTACAGCCTGAGAACTACAAGGTAGGGGAGACAGCGTGTGAACTATGTCTTACTAGAAAGATAAAGGAGTTATTTAACAAGTCAACTGATTTAAGAGAAGAAGTCAAACTACATAGAATACACTGCGACTTATTTGGAATACGAGTGAAAAGCATATAAGGCTATTAATACTTCTTAGTAGCTATTAATAATGCTATAAGGGCAGTTTGGATATGCCACTTAAAGTTGAAAGAAGCAGTTGAAGTCGTCCTTGCATTCAAACAGCTTTAAAAGGAACTCGAGTGAGAGGCTAACATAAAGATTGTGTTTGTAAGGGCAGATAATAGGAGAGGAGAGTTTGGTTTTATGTTCTAAGACTACCTCTTACAAAAAGGAATGCAATTCGAACTATGCTTATTATACAAGCACTCTATAAATGGAGTAGCAGAGAGACTGATTTAGATAATCAATTAGCTTGCAAGATTAATGCTATATTAAGCTAAGCTACTACCTACAATGTAGTGCTACGCTATAAAGTATGCTGTTTGGATTAGAAATCGAACACTAACATTAGCTTTACCCTTTAGCAATAACTTAACAGCAAAGACCCCCTACAAATCTTACAATTTAAGGAAGCTAGATGTACAAAATCTATAAGTATTTAAATGCGCAGCATACCCTTACAACTTACTATAAAGGATGCTAGCATATATAAACCTACAAATATGTAGGGAGTACATATTTGTAGGACTATAAGGCAGAGCGATATTTAGAGTACTAAATACAACGACTTTAAAGGAGGAAGTCTATGGAAATGTTAATTTTAATAAGTACAAATTCCTTAAATTGCTAGATCCTACTAACAAACTGTTAAATACTAGGAAGAATCTACCTACTAAGAAGCCTGTTGAAAACCCCTTTAAAAACCCTATTAAGCTGAAACAGGCGCGCTTGAACATACCACACAAGGAATTTAGGGATAGTCGAGCGGTAGCTCTTAGTAGTTGAGCGGTAGCTCCTAATAACAGTCTGTTAAGACTCCCTGTTAAGCAGAGTGCTCCTAACAATAGCTTCTAACTTCAATTGAGCGGTAGCTCCTAATAACAGTCAAGTGATAACTCCTATTAATAGTTGAGTGTTAACTCCTAATAGTAGTCGAGCGGTAGCTTCCAACTGCAGTCGAGTGAGAGTAGTACTAAAACAGGCAGACGCGTTGAAACAAATGCTAGTATGATTGAAATAGGTCTTATAGAAGGGAAAGGGCGAAAGCTTGTATTAAATCCCAACATATTTAAAGCTATAAGGTTAGGAAGGATTCCTAGGAAGACAGTTTTCCTAGATGGTGTGTTACTACTAATAGAAGAGTTGAAAGTAGTATATATAAATAGGGAATCAAATCACAGAATACTTATAGCACTATTCAAAGCAATTACAATTGAGGAGGCTATAAAGACAGACTTAGAGAGCTAGAAGAAGGCTATTATTTGTAAACTGCAATTGTTAAAAGAGACAAATACCTACTTAATTGTTAAGATTCCAAAGAACTGTAAGGTTATATCAAGCAAGTAGGTGTGTAAGATTAAGTTTAAAGATGACGGGGAGCATTTAAGTTATAAAGCAAGGCTTGTAATCTAGGAATTCAAATAGCAGTATAGTGTTAATTATACAGAGACATTTGCTTTAGTGCTCAAGTTTGCAACTCTACAAGTACTACTTGTAAAGGCAGCTGCTAAAGACTTTAAGATCGACTAGATGGATGTTGATACAGCCTTCCTCAACTTAAAGCTGCAAGAAGAAGTTTATATAGAGATACTTAAGTTCTTTGAACTTGTTACAATAAGTGCTAACCTTAAGCAGTATTGTTTACAACTACAAAAAGCACTTTACAGGCTAAAACAGGCTCTACAAGTATGGTTTCTAACTGTTAACACATTTTTTGCAGATATAGGCTTTAAACCTAGCAACTTAAATTTAAACCTCTTTGTTAAGAATGGAGTCTATATACTTCTATTTGTTAATAACATGCTAATTATTAGTAAGAGATTAAAAGTGGATCACGTTAAAGTTACAATTAAGAAGAAGTAGAGATGTAAGGACTTAGGGGAGGCAAAGCTGTTTATTAGCTTTTAGATACAGAGAAATAGAACAGCTAAGTCCTTATATATCTATTAGACCTTGTATATTACTAAGTTGCTAGAACGTTTTAAGATGAAAGACTGCAACGTAGTACAACTGCTTATCCTAGCTGGCATAGTACTTGTACAACCCTCAGATTTATTTAAAGACGAAGACGAAGCTGGAGAACATTAGCTACTCGACAAACTCAAAGCCAACCTCTACTACTAGATAGTCGGCTCCCTATTATACCTAGTGAACTGCATAAGACTCAATCTCAGCTACGCTGTCAGGCAACTTGCATGATACATGTTAAAACTTAGACTACTTCACTTACAACTTGGGAAACGAACCTTATAATACTTAAAGGGTATAATATTAATAGGCATACTTTATAATAGCACAAATCATAAAGGAACAAACGCGTACACACTTTATAGTAATGCGACTTAGGGAACTAAAAGTGACAGAGTGTTATTTTAAGGATAAGCAGCAATAAGGGCAAATAGGGCAATACTGTGGATAGTACAACAACAACGATTTACAGCACAAAGTTCACTTGAAGCTAAGTTTATATTTGGAAGTAAAGCTTCTAAAGAAGCTGTGTGGTTAGAGAAGCTCACAAATGACTTAAATGAAAAGTACAAGTCCCCTCCTACTCTGTTTATTAACAATTTAAGTGCCATCGACCTCATCTACAATTACAAGTTCTACAAGAAGTCGAAGCACATTGATATCTAATACAACTACATTCAAATAGATATAGTCTAAGCCTAGCGACTACAAGTCGAACATATACCTAGAAATGAACAGCTAGCAGACGTCCTCACCAAGCAACTACCTGTCAACTAATTCTAGAAGCATATAAATACCCTGAGAATGAGGATCTAATCTCCTATTCAGCAAGTTCTATCTTGGTCAAGCTAAGACGCCTAAATCCTCTTAGGCTAAAAGCATCGACAAGGTTATAGCAGCCTAGTAAGTGTTTGATGGCGTCTTACTAGGACGCCCTGCCAGCTAGGCCAAGATGAAAGTTATATTGACAGCGCCAATTTAATCGACGGATTCTCTTGAAGCTATGTTATACGACAATAGCCACTCTACTCGACAACACATCAAGCTGAATAACAACAACGACATCGATCTAATCGACGAAACATCAGATCGACGAAACAACTAAGTGACAACAACACATCAGACTCACAAACACGGCGAATACCCTTACAAGTCTCACGAACACAGCGCACTGCAGATAGGGGAGAACTGAGGGAATACTGGGCATACTGGGGAATACTAGAAGGTTACAGGATGGATATATACAGCTAGAGGCACTCTTGTACTACGGCACGGGAGACCGTGGAGCTACCGAACTCCCACGAAGGAGATGTAGGGGCTACAGGTATCACACTCGTTGTAGGAGTTAATGAGGCCCAGGCAGATGAGATACGGAGCACTAAGATTACGACGCATAGGGGAGTGTCAGGATGTGCTTACGTAATCTGGGGATAGTATGGGGTAATTACCTAATAATTGAGGTGGCTGGGATACCTCTACATATAGGGGAGCATCCGGAGCACTTTAGCTGTAATACATGTCAATTAATATATAATCAATCGAGAGTCAGGCATAACCGCCTGAAGACAAGCCATCCGCTGCTAATATTGTATGTACGTGACTTACCTAATCGCGTTAAATTCTGTCATTGTCGGTTCATGTGCCTGGTCATGTGACAGTATGACATTGAGTAGCTAGGCACGCGGTGCTACCACAGCAGGTGTAATTCCAACAATAAATAACTGTCGTGGCACGGACCTGTTATTCCCTGCAAACTACCAACCACGGTCTCTGAAACTGCCCTCCGAGCTATAAACTCGTCCAGGAGCCGCGTCAGCTACCCGCTTTGCTTCGAGCTACACGTATATAATACCTAGCTTATTCCCATATAACTTCGCCTCTCAGCGATGGTCGGGGTTCCTCACAGCACTGGCTGTCGTACTTGTGTTCAACGTCGAGTGAAGGTTCGTTGTCAACAAGTCATCTGAAGAACTCTCCTCCACTCTCAACTAGCCGTGCTAATGACCGCAGTGTGATGAAGCGCGACCTGCCTGCGCAAGATGCAATGCTCATGGCGTAAACTGTCCAGGATATGTTAAAACCTTTAAGTTCGTAGACCGGGCATATCGTCGGTCTCAACCGCAATGTAATAACATGTGGACTTCGCAACAAGGCTGTAGCACTGCCGTCTCTTCTGCTCCAAATTTGGCCGCTGAGTCATCAAGTTCTCCAGAGACATCGATAGTTCAATCCTCTAGGAGCTTACTAGACCGGGCTACTGCCACGATAAGTTCCCCGAGTATCAACCAAACTCAATGCCTGTCGCGCTGGATAGCAGATGTATCGAAATCCCATTCATCAAACCCCGATGAAATGGCGATTCCCAAATTGTTCTACTTTCTCACTGCGCGGTTAGGAACAAGTAATGCTCTTGACATGGCCATTCGCTGTCTCACAGTACATCATTTGGGTATCACGCAAGACAACGAGCAAGCTGTTCGATACAGTCGGTTTGTCTACGGAAAGGCATTGTCCAGCTTACAAAAAGCAATATATAATCCTGCGCAGGCGACGACATCCACAACAATCTGTGCCACGATGGTTTTGTGCCTTTACGAGGTATGCGATGGCTCCCTGATTTAGATCTTGACCACGCTTAGTGCTAAGCTTGCCATTCCTAGCTATTCGTATGCACGAAATCTGACTCATGGATGAAGCATGCAGAGGGAGCCAGCAAACTGATACAGCTCCGAGGCCCACAAAGCTTCCGAGATGAGTTTGATTGCGCTACACTGTTGGCTTTTAAGGGCCTGTTGGTACGGCTTTCTATCCTCAATTTGCTGTCTACAATATTTTTTCGAACATATACTTTTACAGGATGACATACTAATTAATCTAAGATCATGGAAGCCTTATTCGCAGGTAAACATTGCTTTCTTGATCGGGAAGAGTGGAGGAATCTCGCATTGCAACTCCCAGGTGATAAAATATCAGCCCAGTTCTATGAGAAAACCGAAGAGTTCTCCAAATGCCTTGCAGTGTGTCCAGGACTAGTGAAGGAAGCATATGCACTTCGTTCTCCTGATTCAATTCCGGAAGCAGCCCAGGTTTTGAGCTTGTTGCACCGTACCATTGAAGTCTACGACCGCTTGCAACAATGGTTCGAAGGCTTCATTAAATTTGCTCCGTCGCCAGAAGAAGTTATGTCATCATCGCGAGATTCATTGTATCCGGTAGTCTACCATTACCACAATGCTTCCATCGCAACCGTTTTCTGCTCTTATAATGCGACCGCTATTATATTCCGCAAGATTCTCATGGAATTTAAATACGCAGATTATGCCGACGAGATATCGCAGTCCGTGGACAATATATGCAAATCAGTCGAATATTTATCTGAAACAGGCATAATGGGTCCATACAGGTTGGGATTTTCTATGAGAATTGCGTATGAAGTATCTACAATTACGACGAAACTCTGGATTAGGACGTGGTTGGTACGACTTCAGAAGTTTTATGGCTCAATTAGCCTGGAAAATTATCCCCCTATTGAGGTTCCAAATAATTGAATTTAGCCATCGTTATTTCTAATACATACATAAATATGAAATTCCAATACAAACTCTTATACAGGACCCAGAGGTAGGAATTATGGCCCTAGTCCACGACTATAGGAGCGTATAAGCGCAAAATTGAGGGCGCCGTTAAGGGTAGTTCATCAACATCTAATAAACAGACGATAGAGCTTTTATAGTATTCTCCGTAGAGTTAACCGGTCTCAACTTTACCCGACTCGTATGGCGGTACTCTAGCAGCCTTACTTCCAAACGCCAAAGGCTCAATGGCTATTCGCGCCATTACCAGAAGTACCACAATGCCAACCTCCATGGCGAATCCCATGCCAACAAGATATTGCCAATCTCCAATAAGCGGGTCGAATTTGATGCTACCGAACTCGACCAGCAAAAGATATATGACTCTGATAAGGTATAGTGGAAGTGTGGCGACTACGAACCAAAGCCCTCGCTGCGCGGCCCTCTCGAGTTGATGTAGGATGCGAAACAAGATGTATTTGACGATGATTACCAGGTAGACGAATGTAACCATCAGTATTATCGCCCCAACTTTGATACAGGTCAGGTTCAATATGCATCCCGCCACCATGAACAGGATCACGGCCGCGATTATCGGGAAGCGCATGCACTGCAAAAGCCTTTTGAGGATCGGATATGACGGTGGTAATGTATCTTCGCGGCCCATTCCTATGCTGTTGCTCAAGACATAGTTAGATGAATACAAGATTAAGGCAAGGTGGAAGATTGAGGCACCGATACAGAGGAACATACCACCAGAGCACCGTGAAGATCAGCTCTATAAGCAGTGGCGACAATCCAATGCTTTGGAGAATGACTTCCGCAATTAGGAGGCTTCGGCTGGGGTTCTCGACCGCGAGATAGAGGGAGAAACCGACGATTCGAACTGCATATCCATCACAGACGTCAGTCACATCAATCTCAATATCATCAGACCACATATATTCGACCTTCGACCGCAAGTTCCCCGTCTTCTCCCCGCAGACAGAGAAGATTTTGTCAAACAAGGAATATGCGGCGGCCGGTCGGTCAAAGCAGATTCCATGGGGTGAAGCTTACTCAGTGCGAAAGCGACGAGGAAGTTTAACGCAGCTCTGAAGAAGCTCGAGAGCGGATTCTTGCCGCCCTGTGTCTGGCCGCGGTGCCGTATTTGGATATATCTGACACAAAACTGTACGGGCAAGACAGCGCCGAAGATTGCAACTTCTGCGATGGCAAGATTGTGCCGTTCTGGAGAGGTGGGCAGCACTGGGTTGGCTGGGAGACTGAAAGACATGTTG
>Ga0335074_10008786_pt1 | contig 14057 bp, 13 predicted proteins | sample Lox_Sample_23_FD_206715 | JGI IMG/M metagenome (GOLD analysis project Ga0335074, IMG submission 206715) | Soil microbial communities from Loxahatchee National Wildlife Refuge, Florida, United States - Lox_Sample_2.3 | ecosystem: Environmental > Terrestrial > Soil > Wetlands | place: USA...
TGGCGCCGGCAAAACCACAACCATGCGCATTCTCACGTGCTTCCTCCCGCCTTCGGAAGGCAGCGCCAACGTGGCCGGCTTCGACGTGCTCGAACAGCCGCTCGAAGTGAAAAAAAGAATCGGCTATCTCCCCGAAAGTCCGCCCGTGTATCAGGAAATGGAGGTGCGGGAATACCTCTCATTTGTCGGAAAGCTGAAAGGAATGTCCGGCCCCAAGCTGGCCAGCCGCGTCGACGAAGTCGCCGAGCGTTGCGCCATTGCCGACGTGCGCTCGAAGCTCATCGGCAAGTTGTCCAAAGGCTACCGCCAGCGCGTCGGCCTGGCCCAGGCCATCATCCACAATCCCGACGTGCTCATCCTCGACGAACCCACCGCCGGCCTGGACCCCAAGCAGATTAACGAAACCCGCGACCTGATTCGCGGCCTCGCCGGCGATCACACCATCATCCTAAGCACTCACATCCTGCCGGAAGTGGAGCAGACCTGCGAGCAGGTCATCATCATCAACAAGGGCAAGCTGGTGGCCACGGATTCGGTGCATAATCTGCAGGCCCGCGCCCGCGGAGCCGAATCGGTGCTGCTCGAAGTGGAGGGACGCCACGGCGCTCTCGACGCGCATACCGTTCAGCATCGCCTGGAAACCGTCAACGGCGTCAGCCGCGTCTTGCTCAAGGATTCGCGCGGCGAGCGCTCCATCTTCGAAGTCGAAAGCTTGAAGGACCGCTTCATCCGCGGCGATCTGGCCCGCGCCGTCGTCGAGGCTGGCTGGAATCTCAACGAGCTGCGCCCCTCCGCCATGAGCCTCGAGGAAATCTTCCTGCAGTTGACCGGCGGCGAAAAGATCGAAGAGACCGACGTTGTCGCCGAAGTGGTGGCCCAAGGAGACGGTCAATGAGAAATATTTGGGTTATTTGCCAGAAAGAACTGAACAGTTATTTCGTTTCGCCCGTCGCGTATCTGCTGTTGACCATGTTCGCCGTGATTTTCGGATTCTTCTTCTGGAACTCGGTCGGATATTTCAACATGGCCAGCCTGCAATCGCAGATGAGCGGGCAAGCCTCGCCCATGAGCGTCAATGAATATGTCATCCGGCCGCTGCTTTCCAACATCAGCGTGGTCGGGTTGTTCTTCATTCCCATGATCACCATGCGGCTCTTTGCCGAAGAGAAGCGCCTCGGCACCATCGAGCTGCTCGCCACTTCGCCCGTTCGCGACACCGAAATCATCATCGGCAAATGGCTTTCCGCCCTGCTCCTCTACGCCATCCTGCTTCTGTTCAGCGCCATCAACTTCGCGTTCTTGTTCCGCTACGGCAATCCGGATTGGAAGCCGCTCGCCATCGGCTATCTCGGGCTGCTGCTGCAGGCCGGCGGCCTGCTCGCCATCGGAACATTTATTTCCACGCTCACCAAAAATCAGATCATCGCGGGCGCCGCCACCTTCGGCGTCTGTCTGTTGCTGTGGGTTCTCGAATGGGTCTCGGGCTATGAAACCGCCGGTTGGGCGAAAGTCCTCGCCTATATGTCGGTCATCACGCATTTCGATTCCTTTTCCAAAGGCGTCCTCGATACCAAGGACGCAATATTTTATTTATCCGTGATTTTCCTGGGGCTGTTCCTCACCACTCGCTCCATGGAATCTCTTCGTTGGAGGTCGTAAGTGGCACGCGGCTGGATGCAAACAAGACAAACCAAGTACGTGGCGTACGTGACGGTCTATATCATCGTCATCCTGGCCATATTGGTCGGGGCGAATTTTCTCGCCAATCGCTACAACAAATCGTTCGACGCGACGGCCAATAAGCGCTTTACGCTATCCGATCAAACCAAGAAAGTAGTCGGCGAGCTCAAACAGGACGTCACGATCAGCTATTTCGATCGCGCCACCGGCATGCAAAATGCCAAGGATTTGCTCGATCGTTACCAGAATCTTTCTCCCAAGGTCAAAGTTCAATACGTCGACCTGCTCAAAAATCCGACGCTCGCCAAGGCCGACAGCGTCACGCGCGAGGGCGAAGCCATCATCACCATTGGAAACCGGCGCGAGGACGCCAAGACATTCGATGAAGAAGGCGTCACCGGCGCGCTGATCCGCGCGCTCAAGGGCGGCGAACGCGAAGTCTGCGTCGTCTCCGGTCACGGCGAGCACGCGCTCACCGATTCTCAGGAAGAAGGCTTCTCCGGTTTTCAAACCATCGTCCAGCGCGACAACTATAAGGTTCAGTCCATCAATCTTCAGACCAAAGCCGAAGTCCCTTCCGATTGCACGGTGCTCGTGGTCGCGGGCCCGACCGACGATTATATTCAGCCCGAAGTCGACGCCATCAAAAAGTATGTCGAGAACGGCGGCCGGGCGCTCTTCATGCTCGATCCTCCGCTCCAGCTAGGACGGAAAACGACCAGCGACAACACGGCGCTCACCAATCTTTTGGACAGCTGGGGGGTAACCGCCGACAAGGACTTGCTCCTCGATGAAAGCGCGGCTTCGCAACTCCTCGGTGGCGGCGCCACCGCGCCGGTGGTTCTGCAATACGATTCGCATCCCATCGTCAACGACCTCGCGAACGTCTCCACTGCGTTCCCGCTCTCGCGCTCGCTCGAAACCAAGAACACCGACAAAACCACCAATACCAAGCTGTTCTCCACTTCCTCGGACAGTTTTTCAACTTCCAATCTTTCCTCCCCGCAGATTCGCATCGATCCCGCCAAAGATAAGCACGGGCCCTTCACGCTGGCCGTTGCGGGCACCTATACCAGTTCCAAGCCCGGCGGATCGGGCCGCTTCGTCGTGGTCGGCAACTCCGCGTGGGCCTCCAATCAGGCGCTCGGCTTCAGCGGCAATCGTAATCTGCTGCTGAACATGATCAATTGGCTCTCCTCGGATGAAGATCTCATCTCCATCCGCCCCAAGGAGCCCGAAGATCGCCGCATCAACCTCACGCGCGCTCAATTTCGAACCGTCCAATTCACCAGCCAGATCTTCCTCCCGCTGATCGTCGTCTTCGGCGGCGTGCTGGTTTGGCTAAAACGAAGATAGTTTACGGAGATAGTCAGGCATGCCTTTCCGCGGTTTGTTAGTAGCCGTTGTTCTGTTGCTCGGACTCGGCGTGGGCCTCTATTTTTCGAATAAACAGAAGGCGGCGGAGGCCGCCAAGCCTCCTACCGACGCACCTCCCAAGATCCTCGCCCTCACCGAGGGCGACATTACGAAGATCGCGCTCAAGAAGCGCGGCGCCGGGGAAACCGATCTCGAAAAGACCAACGGGAAATGGCAGATCACGGAGCCTAAGCCCTATCCGGCCGACGTGGACGCCGCCAGCCAATTGGCCTCCTCAGTCGCCAACGTCAGCGGCGATCGCGTGGTCGAAGACAAAGCCACCGATCTTGCGGCCTACGGCCTCACCTCGCCCAGCATGGAAGTGGACATCACCGGCAAAGGCGGCAAGGTGAGCAAGCTCCTGATCGGCGATGACACGCCCACCAACGGCGGCTCCTACGCCATGCTGCAAGGCGATCCGCGCCTTTACACCGTCGCCAGCTACGTGAAAACCGGCGTCGATAAATCCGTCAACGATCTGCGCGACAAACGCCTTCTCACTTTCGATCAGGACAAGCTCAGCCGCGTCGAGCTCGCAGCCAAAAAACAGGACATCGAGTTCGGCCGCGATAAGGACCATTGGCAGATCGTCAAGCCCAAGCCTTATCGCGCCGACGGCACCCAGGTGGACGAAATGCTGCGCAAGCTCAAAGACGCGAAGATGGACCTCGCCGTGTCCGAGGACGATGCCAAGAAAGCCGCCGCCGCTTTCGCTTCCGGCACGCCCGTCGCCACCGTGAAGCTGACCGATCCTTCCGGCACCCAGCAGCTCGAGGTCCGCAAAAACAAGGACGATTATTACGCGAAATCGAGCGCCGTCCCCGGCGTCTTCAAAGTCGCCGCCGACCTGGGAACCGGCCTCGACAAATCGGTCGACGACTTTCGCAACAAGAAGCTCTTCGATTTCGGCTTCAACGACCCCAGCAAAATCGAAATGCACGTGAACGGCAAGCTCTATAGCTTCGCCAAGGGCGGTGACGACTGGTTCTCGAACGGCAAGAAAGTCGATTCCGTCAGCCTCCAGTCCTTCCTCGACAAACTGCGCGATCTTTCCGCCGCGAAGTTCATCGATACCGGTTCGCTAGGCACGCCCGTCATCGACATCACGGCCGGCAACGAGAAATTGCTCATTGCTAAACAAGGTTCCGATTATGTCGCCCAGCGCGAGAACGAACTCGCGCTTTACGGCCTCGATTCCAAAACCGTCGACGATCTCACGCACGCCGCTTCCGACGTGAAGCCCGCGCCCCCCGCTCCCGCGAAGAAATAACGCGTGGCGCACGCACTCCCTTCGTGGCGCACGCACTCTTGCGTGCCGCGTTCACACTCGTGTGAACGCGTTAAAATGATTCATTAGTGACCGGCCTCCTGACCGACCTCTACCAGCTCACCATGGCGGCCGGTTACTTCGACGCCGGCAAACACGCCGAAAGCGCCACTTTTGAGCTGTTTTTTCGCCGCCTCCCGCGCTACCGCAACTACGTCCTCGCGGCCGGCCTCGCCCAAGCCGTCGACTACCTCCTCGATCTCAAATTCGCGGACGAAGAAATCGACTATCTCCGCGGCCTGCCCCAATTCCGCCGCGTCTCCCCGGAATTTTTCGAGGCCTTGCGGGGCCTGCGCTTCACGGGCGACCTGTTCGCCATGCCCGAAGGCACGCCCATCTTCTCCAACGAGCCCTTTCTGACAGTTCGCGCGCCGCTAATCGAAGCCCAGATCGTGGAAACGTTCCTGCTGGCCTCTATCGGTTTCCAATCCCTCGTGGCCACCAAGGCATCGCGCATGGTGGAGGTCGCGGGCGGCCGCGCGGTCGTCGATTTTGGCGCTCGCCGCGCGCATTCCCCAGAAGCCGGTGTTCTCGCCGGCCGCGCCTCCTACATCGGCGGCTGCATCGGCACCAGCAATACGGAAACCGGATACCGCTACGGAATTCCTGTCTTTGGAACCGCCGCGCATTCCTGGGTGCAATCCTTCGAGAGCGAGACGGAAGCCTTTGAACGGCTCCAGACCTTGCTCGGCGACGCGACCGCGTACCTCATCGATACCTACGACACCATCGAAGGCGCTCGGACCGCCGCGGCCCTCGGCCAGCCGCTGTGGGGCGTGCGGCTCGATAGCGGCAACCTGGTGGAGCTCTCGCGCGAAGTCCGCAAAATTCTGGATCGTGCCGGTCTGCAGGGCGCGAAAATCATGGCCACCAGCGATCTGAACGAATACAAGATCCTGGAATTCGCCGCGGCCGGTGCGCCCATCGACGCGTTCGGCGTGGGCACCGATCTCGCCACTTCGGCCGACTCGCCCTCGCTCGGCGTGGTCTACAAGCTGGTGGAATTGAACGGGCGCTTTACCGCGAAATTCAGCGAAGACAAACACACGCTGCCCGGCGCCAAGCAGGTGTTTCGGTTCGCCGCTCACGACGTGATTGCCTGCTCCTGGGAGTGCCTGGGCTGCGGCAAAGACGAGCCCGAAGCGAAAGCCCTGCTGCGTCCGGTGGTGCTGGGAGGCAAGCTGATCGAACCGCTGCCGGCGGCCAGCGCCGCGCGCGACCACGCCGCGGAAAGCATCAAGAAACTTCCTACCGCCGTCCGCAGTTTGTTCGACACCGGCCAGGAATATCGCGTCGAACAGAGCCACGAGCTGCTGGCGCTGTACGAAAAGGTCCAGCATGAAAACGGTGTTCTTCGACGTTGATACGCAGATCGACTTCGTCTACCCGGCGGGCGCGCTGTACGTTCCGGGCGCCGGGCAAATCCTGCCCATTGTCGCCGAACTGAATCGCCTTGCGCCGCTCGTCATCTCCACCATGGACGCGCACTCGGAAGACGATCCCGAGTTTAAGATTTATCCCCACCATTGCGTCGTCGGAACCACCGGCCAGCACAAGCCCGCCCTCACCTTGGTCGAACGCGCCCGGCAAATCATTCTCGAAAAGCAGCAGCTCGATTGCTTCTCCAGCCCGCGCCTGGAGCCGTTGCTCACCCAGCTCCACGCCGAACATTACGTTGTCTACGGCGTGGTCTCCGAAATCTGCGTGCGCTTCGCGGCATTCGGGCTTATGAAGACCGGCAAAACAGTCGAAATCGTCACCGACGCGATCAAATCTCTGGATGAACGGAAGGCCCACGAAATGTTTTCGGCATTTCAAGCCGCCGGCGGGTGCCTCACCACCTCGAGCGAAGTCCTCGCACGCATCTAACCGTTACAGGCTCTATTGGCCGCTCACGTGCAGGTTTCACGTCCGCGATGAAGAACGCCCGGATTGTCCTGTGCTTCCTGTTGCTGAGCCTCGGCGCCGCCGCGCAAATCCTACCAACCGCGAAACCGGCGGCTGCCACGGCAAACAAAGATCCCCTGGACCGCGATTCCCCGCAAAGCACGGTTGTGGCATTCCTCGAAGCGGCGCATGCCAAGGATTACAACAAAGCCTGGCGCTATCTGGATCTGCGCAGCATGCCGGAAGAGCAACGGCTGAAAGGCGGCGCCGAGCTGGCCCGCGAGCTGGCGACGATCCTGGACCGCGATACCCGGTTTGACGTCGGCAATCTCAGCCGCGATCCGCAAGGCAATCGCACCATCGTGGATACATTTCAAGTAGGCGGCAAGCCTCTCGCAATCGATCTCGTTCGGATCACGCTCAAATCGGGACTGGATGTCTGGCTGTTCTCTTCCGACAGCATCCGGCGAATTCCGCTGATCGCGCAGCAGACCAACAACTCGGTCATCGAAAGGAACCTGCCGCTTCCGCTGGTGAACCTGCAACTGATCGACACTCCGTTGTGGTGCTGGATCGGAATGGCGCTGCTCGCGATCGTGCTGGTCGTCTTCTCGAAATGGCTTTCCGCGCTCGTTCTGTGGATTCCGAGGTGGAATCCGGGACTTCTCAAACCGTTCCTAGGTCCGCTGCGCATGCTGCTGACAATCTCGCTGTTCCGGGCGGGGATGGAGTGGTTCGCGCCCTCGGCTCTGGCGCGACTTTACCTCGGCCGGCTGCTCGCTCTGCTGTTTTTCGTGGGCGTTTTTTGGCTCTGTGCGGTCAGTATTGACGCCATAATGCGTCATTTACGCACCCGTTTGGAGGCTTCTCACCGCGCTTTTTCATACTCGGTGCTGCCTCTGACCGCCCGCGTCGTCAAGGTGATTGTCTTTGTTTTCATCATCGCGGCGGTGCTCGGCGCCTGGGGCTACAATACCACGACACTCCTGGCCGGGCTCGGCATCGGCGGCGTCGCCCTCGCGTTAGCCTCTCAAAAGACAATAGAAAATCTTTTTGGAAGCGTTGCCGTGATCAGTGACCGGCCGGTTTCGGTAGGCGATTTCTGCAAGTTCGGCAGCACTACCGGGACCGTGGAAGACATCGGATTGCGCTCTACGCGCATCCGAACGCTCGATAGAACGCTCGTAACGGTGCCAAACGGGTCATTTTCGACCATGACAATCGAGAATTTCGACCGTAAAGACAAGCAACTGTTCCACGTGACACTGAACCTGCGGCGCAACACCACCCCCGACCAGGTTCGCACGCTGCTTCAATCAATTACGAAGCTTCTCAAGGCCAATCCGAAGCTCGAAACGGGTGCCCTGCCGGTACGCTTTGTCGGCATCGGCGCGTATTCGCTGGATGTCGAAATTTTCATCTACATACGAACGCTGGATGGGGACGAATTCATGCGGATACAGCAGGATCTGTTTCTCGCGATCCTGGACGCGGTACATGAAGCCGGGACCGCGCTGGCTGTGCCGACGCAAGCCACCATTACTTATCCGAACACGAACGGATCGGGCGCGCCGTTAGCCCTTCAGGAACGGCAGTAGCTCCGCCAGCGTCTCTTCCGGTTTCTCTTCCTGCAGCGAATGGCCGCCAGGAAGGGCTTTGCCGCTGACGTTCGCGGCGCGCTCGCGCCAGGTGGCCAGGACGTCGTACATGCGGCCCATGGCGCCGCGGCCGCCCCACAGCGTCAGAAACGGGCACTCGATCTTGCGATTGAGGTCGGCCTCATCGTGCTCCAGGTCGATGCTGGCCGAGGCGCGATAATCCTCGCACATGGCGTGCACGGTGGCGGGGTTCTTAAAGCAGCGGAAGTACTCGTCGTGGGCCTCGCCTGTGCCGCGGCCCATATAGAAATCGATGCTGTTATTCAGCAGGGTCTCCGGAAATGGCGCGGGCTGAATGAAGAAAAACCAATGATAATAGGCGGTGGCGAACTGGCGCGTGACGTTGTGGTAGAGCGTGTAGGTGGGCACGATATCGATGACCGCGAGGCGAGTGACTTTGTCCGCGTGATCGAGCGCCATGCGATGCCCGACGCGGCCACCGCGATCGTGACCAACGACGGCGAACTTGTCGAACCCGAAATGGTGCATCACTTCGACGTTGTCGAGAGCCATGGCGCGCTTGGAATAATTCGCGTGATTCTGGCCATCGGGCGGCTTGCTCGAGTCGCCGTAGCCGCGCAGATCGGTCGCAACCACGGTGTATTCCTGAGCGAGGCGGGGCGCGACCTTATGCCACGTTGCGAGCGACTGCGGCGCGCCGTGCATCAGCAGGAGCGGCGGCCCGGAGCCGCCCGTGACCACATTAATAGTAGCGCCCGAAGTTTCGACCTTCGCGGCTTTGAAGCCGGGGAAAAGGCGCACCTGGTTGCCTTCGTCGGCTTTGGCGACACCGGCGACCGCGGCGCCGGCAACTACCGCGCCTGCGGCCTGAATCAACTCGCGCCGTGAATTGGACATAGTCACTCTTTGGGGTCCCCCTTAGACGGTGATGATCTCAATTGCCTGTTTCAAACTTTCGAGCGGATCGCGGCCGGGCGTGGGGCGAAATTCGTGCGCGATATGGCCCGTAAATCCTAAATCCGCGATGGTTTTCGCAATAAAGCGATAATTCAATTCCTGAGTTTCGTCGATCTCGTGCCGGCCGGGCACACCACCGGTGTGAAAATGCGCGATCCAGGCGAAGTTTTCCTGAATATTGCGCGTTACGTCGCCATCCATGATCTGGAGGTGGTAAATATCGCAGAGCAGGCGCACGCGCGGAGAGTTTACGCGCTTCAGGACGCCGATGCCCCAGGAGATGTGATCGCAGATTTGATCTTTGCGGCCGAGACCGGGATCCTGGAGCTTGCTATTCATGACTTCCAGGCAGATGGTGACGCCTTTGTCCTCGGCACGCGATTTGATGCGATTCAGAAAGGCTACCGCGTGGTCCGCGCCCTCGGCGTCCGCCATGCCTTTGCGCTGCCCGCCTACGGTAATGATATTGGGACATCCGGCGGCTGCACATTCATCGATCGCCGCACCGAGCGAGGCGAGAAACTGGTCGTGCGTCTCGGGATGAATGATTCCGTTCTCCATAGTCACGCCGCCGGGAGGCGCCATGGTGGGGATGAGGCCGTATTTCTTGAGCGTTGGCCAGTCCTTGGGACCGATCAGATCGAAGCCCACGCAGCCCAGACGGGACGCCTCGCGGCAGCGGTCTTCGAGCGGCATCTTGGGATCGAACGGAAAACCGGTGACGCATTGTTTGAGGCGTCCGGAGGATTTCGGTGCGGCTTGGGCGGTTGCGGCAGTAGCGGCGCCGGCGAGGGCGGCCGCCGTCATGAAGTCTCTGCGTCGCATGGCTGGTATTTTACTAGTTGTCCGACTTTAATGCTGTGGCGAGGTCGACCGCGGCGGCGCGACGGGCGGGCAGCCGTGGACAACTTCGGGCTCGCCCTGGCCGAGCAGCATGACGCTGTTCATGGCCGAGAGGGTGTGTGCGGACATGGCGTGGAAGCTGCGGGACTGCGCGCGCCAATCGCGGAAATCGGGAGCTGTGACCTGCAATTGCGGGAGCGCGGGATGCGTTTCCCAGATGCGAACGAGCCGCGCGGGATCGCGGAAGGGGAGCGGCCGGATCAACAGGGCATCGATGACGCCGAACAAAGCAGCGTTGGCTCCGACGCCGAGCGCGATGGTGAGGATGGCGGCGAGCGAGAAGGCGGGGCGCGATCGGAGAGTACGGAAGACGGACCGCATGTTGGAGCCTCCATTTTACTCGCACGCGAGAGAGGCGCTGTCTCGCGGGCGAACAATCTGTTAGAAATGGTGGAATCTCTATGCGGATTCGAACAATCCCGTGCTTTTTAGTTTTGGCGCCGGCATTTGCGGCGCCTCAATTGACGTATTCGACGTATCTGCGCGACGGTTTCACGCCGAATGCCATTGCAACGGACGCGGCGGGGAACATATACCTGGCCGGAAGCGCGGTGGTGGATCCGGGCACCGCGCAGACGATGGCGCTGGTGGTGAAGCTGAACCCGCAAGCAACGCAATATGTTTACGTGCGATATCTGGGCGGATCGGTGTATGACTCGGCGGCGGCCATCGCCGTGGATAGCGCGGGGAATGCGTACGTCGCGGGCACCACGGCATCGCCCGATTTTCCTGTTACTGACGGCGGCAATCTGGCAACTGCCGCGGCAGGCACGAGCAACGAACGGTCGTTCGTGGTGAAGCTTGATCCCAACGGCGTGGTGTTGTTCTCGGATATTCTGGGTGGCTCGGCGAATAACCAGGCGCAGGCCGTAGCCGTTTCCGCGGCAGGTGAGATCGTGGTGAGCGGCACCAGCATCTCCTCGGGCTTTCCGGCTACGGCGGGCGCGTACAGCATATCGAACAGCGCGAACCACCCTTATCTATTGGCGCTGGAGGGGACGGGCGCGAGATTGGTTTTTTCGGCGACAGGAATCGGCGGCAGTGCATTGGCGATCGACGGCGCCGGGAACATCTATATGGCGGGGACCACAAATCTGCTCGATTATCCGACCACGGCGGGCGCTTATCAGACCACGTTTCCGGCCTTCGGCTATTGCACCCCGCCATCGTGCCTGAGCCCGCTTCAGGGGCCCAATCAGTACGTGACGAAGGTGAATCCTTCGGCGTCGAATTTGATTTTTTCCAGCTCCGTGTCGGGTGCAAGCGGGACTTTGAATGGCGGCATGACGGTGGATTCCGCGGGCGCAGTTTACCTCACGGGCTTCGCGGCGACATCTTATCCTTACACCGTTACTCCGCCCGCGATTACGATCCCGCCCGTGCCCGGCGTCAGCGGCGCGCTTCCGTTTGTCACCAAGCTGGATGCGACCGGGGCGACACTTCTGTTTTCCGTACCGCTGGGCGGGGCGGGTGTCGAGGTGGATTCGAGCGGGAATGCGTACGTGGGCGGGATGGCCGGACTTCTTAGCGGCATCTCGCTAGGCATCGAGGTGGGCGGAAATCTTCCGGCGCTGGCGAACGTTCCCGCGCCCTGTCTTCCCAATAACGTAATCCCGAAAGCGTCCTATGTATCCGAGGTGGATGGCTCAGGCAACTTGCTCGGGACGCAATTCATCGGCGGGTCGACCATCAATATTGCGGGCGCGGCGCTTACCCAGTCTCAGGCGGGCTCTACGCTGTGGATCGCAGGGCCGACTACATTGCCCGATTTTCCCTTTTCGCCGAACTCCCTTACGATTCCGAATCTCGAAGCCGGCGGGACACCGGGAGCGTATCTGGGCGCGGTAAGTTTCACTCAGCCGCAGCCGCCGGCGGGGACGCCGCAGATCGCCTGCATCGTAGACGCAGCGTCGTTTGCTTATGCAGGCCCGGTGGCGCCGTATCAGCTTCTCACCATGTTTGGCGCAGGGCTAGGCCCCGGGACGCCCGTGGCGGCAAGCAATTACACGACGACGGAGCTGGCGGGCGTTTCGGTTGGCGCGGCGGGGAATCTATCGCCGCTGCTGTACGTGTCGCCCAATCAGATCAATTTCGCGGTGCCCGCGGAACCATCCTCCACGAGCGCGGCCACGATGGAGGCGACGGTGAACGGCGTGTCACCGGCTGCGACGCAGCTTCCGCTGACGTTTGCGAATCCGAGCCTGTTCCTGGGCGCTGCTCCCAGCGGAATGTTCGAAGCTTTTAATACTGTCGCGCTGGCCTTGAACGCGGACGGTTCGGTCAATTCTTCCACCAACCCGGCGCGATTGGGATCGGTGATTTCGCTCTTCCTGAATGGCACATCAAATGGCGCCGGGCTGCAGTTCTCGTCGAACCTCGGGTGGACGGTAACCGGGTATAGCCTGGCGAACCCTTTCGTTGTTGAGGTACACGTTCAATCTCCGTTGGTACTCGAAGACGACTTCGAGTGCTCGGCCGGAATGGGGATGTGCGAGGCCATCATTCAGCTTTTTGAGGTCTTTGGGGGGAACTTTGACTCGCAAGCGACGATCGCGAGCGGATTGGTGGTGGGCGGGGCGGTGTACGTAAGCGCGACGCAGTGAAACGAACGCGATCCCCGGCGTGCACGGATCGTGCTTGACATATTCCGATATAAGAATATAATCGGTTCTGGTGGCACGCGCTGCGACTACTTCCGATGCTTTCAACGCAGTGGCCGAGCCGCGGCGGCGTGAAATCCTGAGCTATCTCGCGTTGAAAGAGCGGGCGGTGGGCGAGATCGTGATTTCGCTGAAGCTGGAGCAGCCTTCGGTGTCGAAGCACCTGCGAGTGCTGAAAGACGTCGGGCTGGTGCGGGTCCGCAGAGAGGGACGAAAGATGCTGTACCAGACCAATGCCGATGGCATCCGGCCGCTGCACGAGTGGACTGGCACCTTCGAGCGCTACTGGAGCAATCAATTGAATCGCATAAAAATACGGGCCGAACGCGGCAAGGAGGGATCATGACTCCAACGGCGGGAGCGATGGAGAATTTGATGTTGGACATCCGGCAGGAGATCCGGGTACACGCATCATTGCAGGCGACGTTTGCGGCGCTACTGGAGGAGATCGGGCCGCACAACCAAGGGGCGGAGGGAAAACCGATGCCGCTGAAACTGGAGCTCTGGCCGGGAGGGCGATGGTATCGCGATCTGGGCGACAACAACGGGCACTTCTGGGCGCATGTGCAGGCCATCAAGCGGCCGACGCTGCTGGAATTTACAGGGCCGCTATTTCTGTCCTATCCGGTAGTCTCGAACGTGCAGTATCGTCTGAGCGAGAAGGACGGAGAGACGCTGATCGAGTTCCATCACGCGGCGCTGGGGTTCATTCCCGAGGATTACCGGAAGGGCATGAGCACTGGTTGGAACGCCATGCACGAGCGGGCGCGCACGCGGGCGGAGAAAAAATAGAGGGGAACATGACGGAGCACACAGTGGTGTCGGAAGCGGAATGGATCGCGGCGCGCAAGGAGCTACTGGCGAAAGAGAAGGAATTCACGCGGCAGCGGGATGCGATCAGCGCCGAGCGGCGCAAGCTGCCGTGGGTGAAGGTGGAGAAACGCTACGTGTTTGAGGGCGCGAGCGGACAGAAGACGCTCGCCGATCTATTCGGCGCGAAGAGCCAGTTGATGGTGTATCACTTCATGTTCGGGCCGGAATGGGAAGAGGGCTGCGTGAGTTGTTCTTACCTGGCCGATCAGTTTGATGGCAGCCAGATTCACCTGGCGCACCGCGACGTAGCGTTCAGCGCTATATCTCGTGCGCCGTGGCCGCGGCTGGCGGCGTTTCAGAAGCGCATGGGCTGGCGGTTTCCGTGGGTGTCGTCCAGTGGGAGCGACTTCAATTTCGACTATCACGTGTCGTTCACCAAGGACGAGCTGGCGAAGGGGCAGGTGTATTACAACTACACCGAGCAGCAATTTCCGAGCGAGGAAGCGCCGGGGTTGAGCGTATTCTATAAAGACAAGGCGGGCGCCGTTTTCCATACGTACTCGACTTACGGACGCGGCCTCGATATCTTTGTGGGCGCTTACAATTTTCTGGACCACACGCCGAAGGGGCGGGATGAGGAGGGATTGAAACACACCATGTCATGGGTACGGCATCACGATAAATATGTGGACGGCGAGCTGGTGGATTTCGCAAAGCCTTACACGGAGCCGAAGAAGATTACAGTCATGCAAGGAGATACGAAATGATCGCGGCGATGAAGCCTTTGAGCGGAGA
>Ga0335074_10008788_pt1 | contig 14054 bp, 11 predicted proteins | sample Lox_Sample_23_FD_206715 | JGI IMG/M metagenome (GOLD analysis project Ga0335074, IMG submission 206715) | Soil microbial communities from Loxahatchee National Wildlife Refuge, Florida, United States - Lox_Sample_2.3 | ecosystem: Environmental > Terrestrial > Soil > Wetlands | place: USA...
AACGGGCCTTCGCGCTGCTCAGCCTGGCGGACCCGACAAACACCGCTGTGGCAGCGGGGCTCGGCCAGCAGGAGAGCGGCACACAGAAGGCGCTTAGCAATCTCACCTTGGCGCTGCGATCGCCCGTCGTCACTAGCTACGCGGCCAAGCCTGAGCAGGCGGCGATCGCGAACCTCATCGCTGCCAGCCGCAGCCTCACCGGCATCCGCGGCGACGTCGCCGACGGCGCGATCAGCTTGCGGACGGCGCTTGCCGACTACGACGCGATCATCAACGCCGGCTACCCGGTGCTAGTTGATGCGGTGGATCAGCAGACACCCGTTTCGCTGGTGACCCAGGCACTCGGCCTCATCGACCTTAACCGGGCAGCCCAGGCGACGCAGGCAGAGTGGGACCTGCTGTCGGCCGACATCGCGCAGCGCAGATTCCCCACACCCGACCGGCTAGTGTTCGCGGCCCTGGCGAATCAGCGACAGACACTGGTCAGCAACGCGGTGCCGACGCTCGACTCGCAGTACCGCGCGATGCTGGCGACGAGTCTCCCTCCGGCTACCGCCAATGGGATGACGGCAATCGAAGCCGCGGTCACCGGTACGCCATGGCGGCACGGCGCACCCCCGGTTGCCCTTGCCGGCTCCAAGATGACGTTCCTGGACTACAGCAGCGGGCTCGGGAAGGCGCTCAACGAGGCCGCAGCGGTGCTGCAGACTCAGGCGCAGCACAACGCCAACACCCAGGTTCTGGAGCTGATCCTGGCTGCTGGGCTCGGCCTCGTCGGCACGATCGTGTCGATCGTCCTCTCTCTGGTGATAGGCCGGGATCTCGTCGGACAGCTGCGCGAGCTCCGGGAATCGGCGCTCAGGCTCGCCCGCGAGAGGCTCCCGGACGTTATCGGCCGACTGCGCGCTGGCGAGTCGGTCGACATCTCCGACTATGCGCCGACCGAGGTCTCGAGTACCAGCGAGATTGACCAGGTGCAGCACGCGTTCAACCTCGTACAGCAGAGTGCGGTCCAGTCGGCAGTCGACGAAGCGCGGCTACGGCGCGGCGTCAGCGACGTGTTCAGGAACCTGGCTGGCCGCAGCCAGTCGCTGCTGCACCGCCAGCTGACGCTGCTGGACGGCATGGAGCGGCGGGCCACCGAGCCAGACGAGCTCGAGGACTTGTTCCGCATCGACCACCTGACCACCCGAATGCGGCGGCACGCGGAAGGCCTGATCATTCTGTCGGGCGAGGCACCCGCGCGAGGCTGGCGACAGCCAGTCCCGCTGGTGGACGTCCTCCGCGCGGCGGTCGCCGAGGTCGAGGACTACACCCGCATCCGGGTACTGTGCCGGACGAATGGAGCGGTCGCCGGTCACGCCGTTGCCGACATCATTCACCTGATCGCCGAGCTGGCCGAGAACGCAACCGTGTTCTCGCCGCCGAACACCCCGGTCCGGATCCAGGGTGAGGTCGTCGGCCGCGGCTTTGCGGTCGAGATCGAAGACCGCGGTCTGGGGATCTCGGCGGCCAGGCTCGAGGAGATCAACGCGAACCTGGCTAACCCCCCGCAGTTCGACCTGTCCGGCAGTGACCGACTCGGCCTGTTCATCGCCGGCCAGCTAGCGCAGCGCCACGACATCAAGATCACCTTGCGGCCCTCGGTGTACGGCGGCACCACTGCTATCGTGCTCATCCCCACCGCTCTTGTGGTGGACGAGGACGCCCTCGGCCGGGAGCCAGGGCTGTCCAGCAGCCACGATGACCTTGCGCCGGGCGAGGGACTGTCTGGCCGCCACGCCGCGCTGGGTTACGGGGCCGGCCGCGCCGCCGCTGCCCTGGCCGGTACCGGCCTCGCGGGCAGCTCAATTGAAGGCACGGTCGTGGCAGGCCCGGCCGGTAGCAGCGCGCTGAGCGGCAACGGGCACCTGGCGCTTGAGCTAGCCGCCGAGCGGCTCGCGGCCGAGCGGCTCGCGGCCGCCGACCTAGCCAGCAGCGAGCTGGCTGGCCAGGGCATGGCGGGTTACGGGATCGCTGGCGCCGAGGCTGGCCCGGCCCACACTAGCCTGGCCGGCACCGGCCAAGATGACGACGCTCTCGTCGGCCGCACGCTTGGTGCTCGTGGCTTCGCCCGTCCGGAGTCCGACCAGGACGGCGCCGACTACATCGGACGCGGCTTTTCACTCGGCGGCCGCACCACGCCGTCCACCGGGCTTCCACGGCGCGGCGGCGCCGAGCAAACCGAGCCTGCCCGAGCGGCGATCGACGAGGACGAATCTCAAATCAGCACCCCTGCGGTCACCGAGCTCGGACTGCCGGTGCGCATCCGCCAGGCAAGCCTCGCGCCCCAGTTGCGCCAGTCGCCGGACACAGCAGGCACTCAGACCGGCTTCGCGGGCGGATTCTCCATCCCAGGCGCGCTCGCGCCTGGCGCGACCGGACCTGACGTAACGGGGGCGGGTTCTCACGGACCGAGCGTCACCGGGTCGGCGGCCGTGCCGCCCGCCATTCCGGCTAGCGGGCCGACCGGAACGGGCCCGGCTCCCAGCCCGATCCCCCCCACGCCTGAGGCCGCGCGGGACACCATGAGCGCCCTCCAGCGAGGCTGGCAGCTCGGCAGGTCCGAGGCGGACGAAGGAACCGAGGCGTCCATCTCTGTCTTCACACCACGGAAGTCACCAAGTGGCCAGGCGTTTGACCCGCACGACCCAGACGCCGAAGCGACGGACGCCGAGCCGGGCGACAGCGGTGATGACCGCGGCGGCGAATAAAGCACGAATAACACGGCAAGGGGAGGGCCGATATGAGCCGTACTGGGGCACTCGACTGGCTACTTGATGACCTCGTAACACGTGTCGCGCAGATCGACAAGGCGGTCATCCTGTCGCGAGATGGACTTACCATCGGGGCGTCCGCTGAACTGAGTCGCGAAGACGCAGAGCACCTGTCGGCTGTCGCGTCTGGCTTCCAGAGCCTGGCCAGGGGGGTCGGCCAGCATTTCGGGTGCGGCCTGCCGCGGCAGACGATCGTCGAAATGGAGTCGGCATTCCTGTTCGTGACCGCGGCCGGTGAAGGCAGTTGCCTGGCCGTGCTGGCAGCCGCGGACGCGGATGCGGCTGGCCACATTGCATACGAGATGGCCGTGCTTGTCCGGAGAGTCGGCGAGCATATGGCAGTGAACGCGCGCCCGCCTGCCGAGGCGGTGTGACCTACAGTGCGCGACGATCAGTGGCTAGACCGCGACGCGGGTCCCGTCGTCCGGCCTTATGCGCTGACTGGTGGCCGCACACGTCCGACCGGCGAGACTATCGACCTGCTCGCCCTGGTGTCGTCATGCGATCTCACTATGGTCGATGACCTGCTTCTCGAACCCGAGTACCTGGAAGTCATGCGCCAGTGCCGCGAGCCCAAGCCCGTCGCCGACCTAGCGTCGGACCTGGATCTACCGCTCGGCGTCGTCCGCATCCTGCTATCCGACATGCGCGAGCGCGGACTGATCGTCGTTCGTCCACCGGCCCGGAACCGGCTGACCGACCCGCAAGTTCTCAAGGATGTCGCTGATGCCCTCCGCCGGCTATAACACGGAGTCCGATGCCGATAGCCCGGTGTCTATCAAGATCCTCGTTGCCGGAGGTTTCGGCGCGGGCAAGACCACGCTCGTCAGCTCGGTCAGCGAGATCAAGCCGCTACGGACCGAGGAAGTCCTCAGCGAGCCGGGCATGCTCGTCGACGCGCTGGATGGCGTGGAGCAGAAGACGACCACTACCGTCGCAATGGACTTCGGCCGGATCACTGTCCGCGACGACCTAGTCGTCTATCTCTTTGGTACGCCGGGTCAGCACCGGTTCTGGTTCATGTGGGACGAGCTCGCCCTTGGCGCACTTGGCGCTGTCGTCATGGCCGATACTCGCCGGCTCGCGGACAGCTTCCCATCCGTTGACTACTTCGAGCGCCGTGGCCTGCCGTTCGTGGTCGCAGTGAACTGCTTCGAGGGAGCGAAGCGCTTTCAGCCGGAAGCCGTGCGAAGGGCACTGGACCTGAACCCCGGCGTTCCCGTCGTGCTCTGCGATGCCCGCCAGCGATCGTCCAGCAGGGACGTGCTTGTGACGCTGGTGGAGTACGCGATCCGGCTGATCAGTGACAGCGAGGCCATCCTCCGCCGTTAGCGCAACAGGCAGGCGGTCAAGTTAAGCCGGCAGCCCAGTGACGTCGGGCCGGGTTGTGGTGGCGCGGTTCTGGTGCTGGCCGGCAACGGCTGACAGCCCGCTTGGCGGGCTGTCAGGGAAAGCCGGAGCCAGCTGGTCCATCTACAGGCCGCCGAGCAAGTCGCGCAGAGCTTGGGTGTAGGCGTCGAGTGCCGTGCGGCCGTGGCTGGTCAGAGCCACCGTGGTTTTGGACGCAGATCCATTGCCGGTCTTTTCGCTGCTGATGTAATCGGCTTCTTCGAGCTTGCGCAGGTGGATGATCAGGTTGCCGGGGGTTAGCCCGATCATGTCCTGCAGACGGGTGAAGGACAGTGCGTCGCCGTCGGGCAGTGCCGCCAGCGTCGCGACGATCTTCAGCCGGGTAGGGACGTGGATCAGCGGGTCAAGGGTGTCATCGGTCATGGCGCACCCTCATGACCGCTGCCGCCGGGCACCGATGGCGGCGTTGCCAAGGAGCACGGCACAGACGCCCACAGCGTCGACTCCCCAGGCCCCGGCCGGTCCCGCGAGCAGGCCCACGGCGCCGACGACCGCGACTGCGACCGCGGTGCCGAACTCGCGCCGGTTTGCCCGGGCCGTCATGATGCCCGCCCAGGCCAGTCCGCCGGCGATCAGCGGTGCCGCGGCCGGGTACAGGCCGTACACGATCCGGTCACTCACTCCGTTGTGGGCCAGCACCCCCATGACCACGATCACGGCGATCAATATCACCGTCACGATGGCAATGTCTGCCCGGCGCAGCTTGGTTCTCCCGCTCACCCCTGCCATCGCGCGCTTGGCAACCGCGACCGTCGCAACAGTGTTCGCGGTGCCAAACGCGACCCCGCCGGGAATGGCCCAGGCAGTCGGGTACGCATAGGGATGCTGACCGCGCACGGACAGCCAGATCCCGCCGAAGACGACGAGGGCGCCGAGGCCCCTGACCACCAGGAGCCACGGTGGCCAGGGCTCAAACTGGCGCCGCGCGCGGAGCGTGGTCCGGTCCAGCAGTGCAGCGGCCTGCTGGGGGTCGAAGTAACTGCCGTTGCCGGCGCTGACGGGTTCAGGTGCCTGGTTCATGGCGTCTCCCTCCATTGACTCTATGCGATAAAGTAAATTCTGCTTTATGGCGCAAAGTCAATGGCTCGAGCTCGGAAACTTTATGACGTAAAGCAGGGCGGGCCCGGCAGGACCCAAGAACATGGCGACGCAGTCGGCAGCACGGAACTGGGCATCAGCCGCTCCGAAGGCGGCCGGGCCAGTCAGGCGCGAGCCGTCAGGACCGCCAGATCAGCGCCAGCGCGCAGTCGTCGGAGCCTCGGCTGCCGCCCTGCATGGTCTGAACCAACCGGCCCGCGCCCTCGCTGAAGCCGCTCGCGACGAGTCGGTCGGCCTCACCGAGCAGCCGGTCGATGCCGGCGTCGATGTCCCTGCCCGGTACCTCGACCAAGCCGTCCGTGTACAGCATCAGCGCGTCTCCCGGCCGCAGGTTGCCGGACTCGGGCACGCAGCGAAAGTCCGGCACGACGCCGAGCACGATCCCGCGAGCGTCAGTGAGGCGCCAGCGCCCGGTGCCAGCCTCGAAGTGCGCAGCCGGCGGGTGCCCGGCGGATGAGATCAGGTAGTCGCCAGTAACCAGGTCAAGGGTTAGGTGAACAGCCGTCACGAACCCTTCCGGCGGCCCGCCTCGCTGCAGATAAGCGTTACAGGCAGACAGGTACTCCTCGTGCGGGACGGACCCGAGCAGGCCGCCGAACGCCCCGGACAGCATCAGCGCCCTGGTGCCCGCCTCGATGCCCTTGCCCGCGACGTCGACTAGCGCCAACTCGAGGACTTTCCCGTCGAACGCCGAGACCAGGAAGTCGCCGCCGAACGACGAGCCGCCCGCGGGACGCAGGACCGAGATCGCCCGCCAGTTATCCGGCAGTTCCGGCATCTTGCCCTGAGCCCGGATGCGGTCCCGCAACTCGATGAGCATCTGGTCGCCCCGGAGACCTTGCACGCCGAGCTTGGCTCTCGTGCGGGCGAGCACGAACGCGAACAAGGCAGTAAGGACTATCGTCGCGCCGATGCCCAGACCGGCTTTCCGGTCGTTCAGCCAGTCGAAAGCCAGCATGACAGCCACGACGCCGAACAGGATCCCCAGCGCCCGCGGCCCGATCAGCAGCCCGCCGGCCAGGATGGGCAGGATCATCACGCCGGGCGACATCCAGTCGCCTGGGCTCTTGACCACGGCAATGCCGATCACGATGACAACCAGCGCCAGGCCAAGGGCCATCCTGCGGTTCCGCGTGATGAACTCGCGGCTGATCTTGCCACGCTGCCGAGCCGCAGCCGCCCTGGCCGCAGCCCACAACTGACCGCAGAGCTGTGCAAGCATCTTGCCCGGCACCCTATCGGTCAACGGCCCGGCGCGGAAATGCGCTGGCCAGCCGGCGTCACAGGCCGGTAGAAAGGCGATCATGACGGACAGCTATCCGATCAGGCCAGTCTCGGCCGAGGAGTATCCGGCCTTCACTGCGGTGCTGGGCGAAGCGTTCCTGGAGCCATGGCCGCCGGAGGCAGCGGCCGTCGAGCGCGGAGTTCTGGAATTCGACCGCACGATCGCGGCTGTCGACGGCGCTGAGATCGTCGGCACCGCTACCAGCTACTCGTTCGCCATGACCGTGCCCGGAGCGAGCGCGCGGGCCGCCGGGATCTCCGAGGTCAGCGTCCGGCCCAGCTACCGGCGGCGGGGCATACTCACCGCGATGATGCGGCACCAGATGCGCGACGCCCGCAGCCGCGGCGAAGCAATCGCCATCCTGTTTGCGTCTGAGTCGGGTATTTACGCCCGGTATGGCTTCGGCCTGGCGTCCTGGTACCTCCGGCTGCAGATCGGGCGCGGGGACGGCGCAATGCGGACCGGGGCCGCGCTAGGGCAGGCCGACAGCCCGAGCCTGCGGGCTGTCCAGCCAGCGCAGGCCAGGGAAAGGCTGGCGCAGGTGTACGCGACCGCACTGCCCGGCAGGCCGGGCATGCTGGCCAGGGACGACCACTGGTGGGAGGCCATGCTCGCCGATCCGCCAGCGCTGCGCGACGGCATGTCGCCGCTGCGCGGCCTGCTCGCCGAGAACGCGACCGGCCCGGTCGGGTATGCGCTGTACCGGACTAAGCCCTCGTGGCAAGACGGCGTCGCGACCGGAACGCTCCGGCTGCGTGAGCTTGTCGCGACCGACCCCGCGGCCATCGCCTCACTGTGGTCGGACCTGCTGGACCGAGACCTGGTAAGCGAGGTGGTCGCGCCGAGCCGCCCGATCGATGATCCGCTGCTGGCATTGCTGGCCGACCCCCGGCGCACACACGCGCTGGTGAGCGACGCGCTCTGGGTCCGGCTGATTGATCTTCCTGGCGCGCTGTGCCAGCGCCGGTACGCGACCGCGGTTGACATCGTGCTCGATGTCATTGATCCCGTCTTGCCCGATAATGCCGGCCGCTGGCGCCTGCACTCAGGCGAGCCAGCCAATGGCGGGGAAGCTGTCTGCGAGCGGACCAGCCGCCCGGCGGACGTCGTGCTTACGGTGCAGGCAGCCGGCGCTGCTTACCTGGGTGGCGCCAGCTTCGGCCAGCTAGTCGGCGCCGGTCACGTCCGGGAACTAACACCCGGCGCGGCTGGCAGGCTGGCCGCCGCGATGTCATTCGACCTGGCACCGTGGACGTGCCAGATTTTCTGAGCGTCGCCCGTCCGCTCGCTTCGGGGCCAGCCAGGCCGCAGACTACTGATGACGGCAACTGGAGACGCAAGGGGCGGCCGAATGTCCGGGATGAAGATCTCGCTGGATGCCGCGATGCGGGCGCGGGACGTTTCGCAGCCACGCGAGGCCGACGAGGCAGCCGCGCAAGTAGCCGAGGATTCTCGTCCCGGCAGCCGGCCAGCGATCGCAACGGGTAGCAGAGCACAGCCTGATGAGTCACCGCTGGTTCATGCTCGCCAGCCTCGCGGCGCGGGGGTTCAAGCCACCGGGCCCTCCAGCACCCGGCCCTCCAGCACCGGGCTTCCCGGCGCCAGGCTTCCAGGCACCCGGCTTCCAGGCACCGGGCTTCCAAGCACCGGGCTTCCAAGCACCGGGTCGTCCAGCACCGCGCCCTCCAGCACCCGGCCCTCGAGCACTGGGCATCCAGGCACCGGGCTTCCCGACCCTGGACTGGCCGGTACGGGTCGCGACGGTACGGGTCGCGACGGTACGGGTCGCGACGGTACGGGTCGCGACGGTACGGGTTCAGCTAACCAGCCAGGGACCCGCACGCGGCGCCGCACACCTGGCCGACCGCGTGGTCGCAAGCGGACGCGGTTAGCCGGCAGTCAAGGCTCGACAGGGAGCACGCCGGACTCCTCATAAGCGGCAATCATGTCCAGGCGCCGCTTATGCCGCTCCACCCCCGAGAACGGAGTCTCAACGAAGACCTTCGCGAAGCCGACGGCATCGTCGATGGAGTACTCACGGGCCCCCAGGCTCAGCACGTTGGCATCATTATGCTGCCGGGCGAGCCTGGCAGTCTCGTCCGTCCAGGCGAGCGCCGCCCGCACGCCGCGTACCTTGTTCGACGCGATCTGCTCGCCGTTGCCTGAGCCGCCGATCACGATCCCGAGGCTGCCCGGGTCGGCGACCGCAGAACTTGCTGCCCGCATGACGTAAACCGGATAGTCGTCATCAGGCTGATAAGTTGACGGTCCGCAATCGACCGGCTCGTGGCCGGCTTGCGTCAGCCACTGAACCAGGCGAGCCTTCAGCTCAAATCCGGCGTGGTCTGATCCCAGATATACGCGCACAGCGCAAGTCTGGCACGGCCTTCCCGCACCGGCGCACGGCGGCGTCGGCTAGTCGAAGATCGGGTCCCTGGTCCGTGAGCGCTTCAGCTCGAAGAACCCGTCGGTCTTCGCGACTAGCAGCACACCATCCCACAAGCGCGCGGCGTCCTCACCCCGCGGGATCGGTGACACCACCGGACCGAAGAACGACGTGCCGTCGACGGAGATAACCGGCGTGCCGACCTCGTATCCGACCCGGTCCATGCCGTCTTTGTGAGAAGCCCGGAGTGCCTCGTCATACTCGGCGGACTCGGCCGCGTCGGCCAGCTCGACCGGGAGGCCGGCCTCAGCCAGGGCGGCCTCGATCGTCTCGCGGTCCCGCTCCTGCTTCTCGTTGTGGAACCGGGTCCCGAGGGCGGTATAGAGCGGAAGCAGCACGTCCGGCCCGAACTTCTGCTCAGCGGCAATGCATACCCGCACCGGCCCCCACGCCGTCTGCATGAATTCCTTGTAGCGCTCGGGCATGTCTTCCTTGCCCTCGTTCAGCACAGCCAGGCTCATCACATGCCAGCGCGCTTCCACCGGGCGGACCTTCTCTACCTCAAGGACCCACCGGCTGGTGATCCAGGCCCACGGACATAGCGGATCAAACCAGAAATCAAGCTGAGTGAGCTCCTGCTCGGGCATGCTTGCTCCTCGGGGCAGCGTGACAACGTTGGCACTGGTAGCCAACCGAGAAGGCTTGTTGCGCATTCCGGCCGCGCTAGAGAGGCTTGCGGGGGGCTCAGGCGGAAAGGATCGCACAGTGGCGAACAATCTCACCCGCGACGAGGCACGGGACCGGGCAGCGCTCATTGACGTCGAGTCTTACCACGTAGAACTTGATCTGAGCGGCTCTGACGAGACTTTCGAGTCGATCAGCACGATCCGGTTCGCCTCGGCTCGTCCCGGTGCCAGTACATTCCTTGAACTGACTGCCCCCGCTGTGCCGCAGATCACCCTCAACGGCGACGCCGTGCCTGGCACGGCGTTTGATGGCAACCGGATCACGCTGACCGGCCTCGCCGAGCGCAATGAGCTGCGCGTCGTCGCTCGGTGCGCGTACTCCCGCAGCGGCGAAGGCCTGCACCGGTTCACCGATCCGGTGGACGACAGCGTCTACATGTACACCGACCTGGAGACCTACGACGCGCACCGGGTCTATGCCTGCTTCGATCAGCCGGACCTCAAATCGGCCTTCGAGTTCACCGTGACAGCGCGGGATGGCTGGAAGGTCATCTCAAACGCCGCGCCCGACAAAGTCGCCGAGCCTGCCGGTTCTGGCGTTGCGCGCTGGCATTTCCCGCCCGGACAGGTCATGTCGACCTACATCACTGCGATCGCCGCGGGCCCTTACTTTGAGGTAACGGCACACCACGACGGGATCCCGCTCGGCATCTACTGTCGCCAGTCGCTGGCGGAGTACCTGGATCAAGACGAGATCTTCGACATCACGGGGCGCGGCTTCGACTTCTTCCATGCGGCGTTCGGACTGCGGTACCCGTTCGGCAAGTACGACCAGCTGTTCGTCCCCGAGTACAAGTCCGGCGCGATGGAGAACGCCGGGGCGGTGACGTTCCTCGAGGACTACATCTTCCGGTCCAGGGTGACCGATGCCCGGCGGGAATACCGCGCCGGCACGATCCTGCACGAGATGGCGCACATGTGGTTCGGCGACCTGGTGACGATGAGGTGGTGGGATGATCTCTGGCTCAATGAGTCATTCGCCGAGTGGGCCGCTACGGCCGCCACGGCCGACGCCACCCGCTGGGTCGATGCCTGGACCACCTTTGTGCAGGTCGACAAGACCTGGGCCTACCGGCAGGACCAGCTGCCGTCCACGCATCCGATCGCCGCCGACATCCCCGACATCGAGGCTGTCGAGGTCAATTTCGACGGCATCACCTATGCCAAGGGCGCGTCGGTGCTCAAGCAGCTAGTTGCCTATGTCGGCCGGGACAACTTCCTGGCCGGCGTGCGCGATTACTTCGGCAAGCACGCCTGGGCCAACGCCACCCTGGCGGACCTGCTCAGTTCGCTCGAGGAGTCCTCGGGCCGCGACCTGACGTCGTGGTCGAAGTCCTGGCTGGAGACAGCAGGCGTGAACACACTGCGGCCGTCCTACGAGATTGACGGCGACGGCAGGTTCACGGCGTTCAGCCTGCTGCAGGAAGCGCAGGCTAGCCACCCCGAGCTGCGCCCGCATCGACTCGCAATCGGCCTGTACGACCGGACGCAGGACGGCGCGCTCACTCGGCGGCACCGCCTTGAGCTCGACGTCGAGGGTGGGTTGACCGAGGTGCCAGAACTCGTCGGCCAGCTCCGGCCGGATCTGATCCTGGTCAATGACGACGACCTTACCTACGCCAAGATCCGGCTCGACGATCACTCGCAGCGCACGCTCATCGCGGACATCGGCGGCCTGCAGGACCAGCTGGCCGCAGCGCTCTGCTGGGCTGCCGCCTGGGACATGACCAGAGACGGCGAGATGCGCGCCAGGGACTTCGTTGCTCTCATCCTGGCTGGCGCACCGTCGGTGCGGCAGGTCGCGGTACTGGAGCGGGTACTGGCGCAGGCGGGCACCGCGGTCCGCCGGTATGCCCACCCATCCTGGCGAGAGCAGGGCCTGGCGCAGCTGGAGTCCGCGGCGCGGACCTGGCTCGCGGCAGCCGAGCCCGGCTCCGATCACCAGCTGGTCTACGCCAGGGCACTAGCCGCGAATGCAACCGCGCCGGAGAGCCTGGCGCTGCTGGCAGGGCTGCTGGACGGGTCCGCAACTATCGACGGGCTGGCCGTCGACACCGAGCTGCGGTGGCAGCTGCTGCAGCGGCTGGTGAGTCGCGGAGCCGCCGGACCAGACGAGATCGAGGCTGAGCTTGGCCGCGACCGCACCGACGCTGGCGATCGGCACGCACAGAGCTGCCTGGCCGCGATCCCCACCGCCGACGCCAAGGCGGCGGCCTGGACGAAGATCACCGACGGAAGCCTGCCGAACGCCACGTTCCGGGCCGCGCTGCGCGGCTTCAAGGACGCGGATCAGGATGAGCTCCTCGCGCCGTATGTGGCCGGGTTCTACGACGCGCTGGCCGACCTGTGGCGCGACGGGGTCACGGACATGGCGCAGTTCTTCACCGAAGTCGCATATCCCGATTTCGTTGTCAGTCAGCAAGGCATTGCGGCGACCGACGAGTACATCGCCAAGGCGAGCCCGGCCCCGGCACTGCGGCGGCTGCTCGTCGAACGGCGCGACGACGTGGCGCGGGCGCTGCGCTGCCGGCAGCGGGACGCGCAGCCCGATCGCTAGCTGAGCGCCGGGCTAACTGAGCACGGGCTCACTGAGCACGGGCTAACTGCGCGCGGGGCTAGCTGAGCGCCGGGCTCACTGCGCACCGGCTAACTGCGCACCGGCTAACTGCGCGCGGGCTAACGCGCGCGGGCTAACTGCGCACGGGGCTAGCTGAGCACAGTGGCGTCACCGCGAACGGCCTGGCAGACCTCGCGAACCAGGCCGTTGCCTGGCAGTTGCTCGATCAGTACCGGGCAGCCGCCGTCGTCGCAGAGCGGAAGCTCCCAGTTCGGATACTCGTCACTGGTGCCAGGGATGTTCTGCGTCCGTCGCTCGCCAACCGCGTCGGCCAGCGAGACCCCGAGCATCAGAGCCGGCGTCTTGCGCAGGTAGCCGTAGAGCGCCACGGTGAGCTGTCCGGCGTCAGGCTGCTGACCAGGCTCCAGCAGTCCTTCGGCCACGAGCGCTGCCTGCCATCGGGCCAGCAGTTCCTCGGATTCAGCCCGTTCCTGTTCCTCAGACGTCCGAAGCAGACCAAGCCGAGAACGGATGGTTACCTGCTCGCCGGTAAGGAACCCGGAGACCGGCGGCACATCGTGGGTGCCGACCGTGGCCATGCACGCGCGGCGCCAGCGCTCGGGCGGCAGCGGCGTGCCATCGTCCGCGCGGGCGAACCACAGCATCATGGTGCCGAGAACGCCGTGATCAGCAAGGTAATCGTGGACCCAGGGATCGACGGTACCGAGATCCTCGCCGATCGCGACCGCGTCCATCCGGGCCGCGGTCCCGGCCAGCGCGCCGACGGCCGCGTCGTGGTCGTAGCGGACGTATGCGCCGTGATCGGGTAGCTGCCCGGCCGGTATCCACCACAGCCGCATGAGCCCCAGCACGTGGTCGACGCGGATTCCCCCGCCGCGGCGCAGCGCCGCGCCGAACAGGTCGGCCATTGGCTGGTAGTGCTCCGCAGCTAGCCGACGCGGGTGCCAGGGTGGCTGCGACCAGTCCTGGCCGAGCTGATTGAAGCCATCGGGCGGAGCGCCGACACTGAAACCGCGCACCAGAAGATCCTGCATCGCCCAGGCGTCCGCGCCACCGGGATGCACGCCGACGGCGAGGTCATCGATGATGCCGTAGGCCATGCCAGCGGCCTTCGCCGCATCCTGCGCGGTCCCGAGTTGCTGATCAGCATGCCACTGCAGCCAGCCGTGGAATTCGGCCGCTGCGGCGAGCTCGGCGTCGCCGCTGACCATCTCGATACCGCGGCGGGGATCGGCCAGTTCCTGCGGCCAGTCCCGCCAGTCGGGGCCGTACCGCTCGGCCAGGGCGCACCAGGCGGACCACTCCTGCAGCCGTCGGCCGCCCTCGGCGCGGAACCGGTCGTAGGCATCCTGCCGGGGTTCAGTCAGCGGGACCTTGCTGATCATCTCAAGTGCGCGTCGCTTTGCGGTCCACACGGCGTCCCGGTCGATGAGGTCGGGCGTGCAGTTGGCCGCGCGCAGCGGCGCAGCGAGTCCGGCGATGAGATCCTTATCGGGCGTGGGCAGCGCGGCGTACTCGAGGATGTCCTCAACCCTCAGATACAGCGGACTGGTGAACAGCCGCGTCATCGGAAGGTACGGAGAAGGGCTGATCGGCGGGAGCGGCTCGGCTGCGTGCAGGGGGTTGACCAGAACGAACCCAGCGCCGAGCTCAGCCGCGCTCCAGCGCGCCAGTTCGGCAAGGTCACGCAGGTCGCCGTGCCCCCACGAACGGCTCGACCGGACTGAGTACAGCT
>Ga0335074_10008789_pt1 | contig 14054 bp, 14 predicted proteins | sample Lox_Sample_23_FD_206715 | JGI IMG/M metagenome (GOLD analysis project Ga0335074, IMG submission 206715) | Soil microbial communities from Loxahatchee National Wildlife Refuge, Florida, United States - Lox_Sample_2.3 | ecosystem: Environmental > Terrestrial > Soil > Wetlands | place: USA...
GCCATGGTATGGATGATCCCGAGCGCCGATGCGGCGCAGTTCTACGTCATCGCTCTGATGACATACCTCATCGCCGCGGGTGGGTTTCCGCACATCGTTGCCGGCAGCGTCGAAGCCTTCCTTTTGGCTCTCCACGGCGACGCCAGCGCCTGGTGGATGGCGACCGGATTTTTCGCACCGGTGTTGACGGGGAACATCATCGGCGGAACTGCATTGTTCGCCCTGATCGCTTACGCCCAGGTGATGAAAGAGATTTAGAGATTGTCCGGCGACTGGTGCAGTGTGAGCCAGCGCCGAAACAGAAATCCCCAAGTGTTCGCCACCGAACGCACTTGTCATTCCTTGAACAAAATCCCGGTTGGTGAGGCAATGAGGATGCCGAAGCCGCGTTGACAGTTGGCTGTCCCTCTTTTTTGTTAAAGGAACTGACGCATGGCCCAATCGACCAAGCATCCCTCGCATGAGCACCATCAGAACGCGGCGGCGGCTCATCAAGCTGCGGCCCACCATCACCATCAGGCCGCGCACCAGCACTCACAAGGCAAGCACGACGAGGCCAAGGCTCACGCGCAGTCGGCGCACGAGCACAGCGAGCAAGCCCACAAGCATTCGACGGCAGCGCACGGCCACTCCCACAAGTAGGATTCCTGCCGATGCACCCCGGCGTTTTCAACGCCGGGGTGCTGGCAGAACGCGCCGATGTCGGATATTCGGCTCCCTCGGAACAGCGGACCGAATATGACGTTCTGATGGCAGCAGCCACCCGCAAAAGGCGATACCGTTATGGCGAACTCCGCCCGCCACGCGATCCTCTCCGAGACCGCGCCTTTCGACAAGGAGACCGGCAATCTCCGGGTCATCATCGAGACCCCGAAGGGTAGCCGCAACAAATACGACTACGACCCTGATTGCGACTGCATGGAATTGGGGACCGTACTCCCGGAGGGGATGCGGTTCCCCTACGATTTCGGGTTCGTGCCCTCGACGCTGGGCGATGACGGCGATCCTCTCGACATCCTGGTGCTGATGGATGCCCCGGTCGTTCCGGGATGCGTCATCAAGGCGCGCCCGATCGGCGCGATCGAGGCGAAGCAGAAGGCGAAGGGCGAGGACTGGATCCGCAACGACCGGCTGATCGCCATCTCGGTCCACTCTCAGACGCATGATGATGCGAAATCGCTGAGCGATCTGCGGCCGCATCTGATCGAGGAGATCAAGGAGTTCTTTGTCAACTACAACGGGTTGCGAGGGCGCAAATTCAAGCCGCTCGCCGAGGCCGGCCCCCGTGCGGCGGAGAAGCTGATCGAAGCGGGCATGAAGACCTTCAAAAAGCAGAAATAGCACAATGCCGGCAGAGCGCTTTGCCATCGAGATCGCCGAATGAGAAAAAACCCATGGCTTCGCCTCGGCTTCAACGCCTGGGCTTTGGGGCTGGAAGCCTCGTCGGTAATCGCCCTGCGCACTCTGAAGATTCTTTCCGGGGGTGCGGCTGGCAATGCCGAGGCCCGGCGCATGATCGACGAGAAGATCAAGGCCGGAATAGACCTGCAATCGGCCGCGCTGACAGGAGGCCTCGGCCAGACCCCGCACGGCACTGCCGCAAAAATCGTGGCCCACTATCGGCGCAAAGTGCGGGCCAATCGGCGTCGGCTGACGAAGGGTAGGTGACCCGTCAAGGGTCTGCTCGGCGAAAAGCGGAGCGAAGCGCGCACCGCAGCTCGGCAGACATCGATGTGGACATGGCCGATCGCCGTCTCGGCGAAGCACCTGGTCGAAGGGGCCAGGTGAGGGAACGGATCGTCCTTGGGTCAACTGACGATCGTCTATCCCCTGATCTTCTTTAAGCGACAATTAGTGTATTGGCGTCATCGTCATCTCAGCAGAATCGTTGGAGTATAGGCGATGCCGCGAGTGAAGCTGATGTTTTTGCCGGCGTTTCTTCTCGGACTAGCGGCTTGCGCGCATCCTGAGCCGCCAGTCGCGCCGCCAACACCAGTGGTAAATGTCGTGCCGCATACGATTCCAAAAAAGCACGTCGTTAAGCACAACGCCAAACCAAAGCAGGACCAAGCGGCGACCAAACATGAGCCTGCGCTGGCAGATGCCAGCGTCCAGTCACCGCCGCCGAAATCGGACGCCATACCCGACGCAGGCGAATAAAGGAGAGCCCCCGCCCGGTTGGTTCAAACGGACAACCCTGGGTTGCCGTCGCGACCCGGACAAACCGTCGTGCCGCGGCATTACCCTGCGACTGTCTATTTATTTACTGGAGGTGATAACGGCACCGTCGAGCGGCGCGTCAGGACGGTCTGGTTGCCGACGGCATAAAGTAAACAGGGACCGTCCTTAAGGCCGCGCAGAGGGTCGTCGTCGCAATATCGTAGCGCGGTCTCCTCTGCGGCGCGCTGGTTTTCCGCTCTTGTCACAACAAAGACCTTCCCGCCAGTAGGCTGAAAGGCCACCGCCTTTGGACCCAGCTTGGGCTTGTAGCCGAGGATATCGGAGCGCGTCCGCGTCTCGCTTTCAGTGCCCGGAATTTGTGCCGGATCGAAGTCGCCTGTATAGCGGACCCGAGGCATGTCATGAACCGACCACTTTCCATCGGGCGGTACCGGTAGTGTTTTGTCATCAATCGCCAGCAACGCGCACGGTGAGCCGTAATAGACTTGGCAGTCTTCGAGCGCCGAGGTAGCCGCGTCATCGGCAGTTGGGCGATTTGCCGAGCGCCATAGCCCCGGCGGCTGGAGCGACACGGCCTGCGCCTTATGAGTCGCTGCTGCCTGGTACGCCCGCACGACTTCCGCACTTTCACCGGCGTCAAGGGCAGGCAGCGCTGAACCAAGCGCGACGTTGAGGCCGCCACTTGACGCAACTGGGGGAGAGGTCGCGGGCGCGGCCTGAGTCGCCTCGGACGAGGATGGGGTGGTCGGGGCCGCCGAAAGTGCCGATGAAGTGTTAGCAGAATTCTCCGTCGGCGTTCCTACTGTTCGGGCTGGTGCAAAATCGAGGTCCTCGGCCGATACGGCCGCGGATGGCACAGCGTTTGTGGCAGGAGATGAGGCTGCTGGCGGTGACGCCGCCGCCGCTTCAACGCGATGCGGGTTTGGCTTAAAAGATACCGCGGCGGCGGCGATGAGAGCCACGGCCGCTGCGCCGCCTAAGGTATAGGCTGGCCATCGCCGACTCGCCTTTTTAGGCGCCGCCTTCGGTTGGTTCATTGTCCAAGCGATCGGATCGAACACCACACGAAAAGCGCCCGCACCCTCCGTTCCGGTTTTGAGATCGGCCTCGGTGCGGTCCTCGTACTCGATCGTAAACTTTCCCCGAACCGCATCACGAATGGCGCGCGAAATGCACACGCTGCCAGGCGCCGCGAGAGACTGCAGCCGCGACGCGGCGTTGACCGTGTCACCGAACACGTTGCCTGGTACGATTATGACATCGCCGGCGCTAATCCCAACGCGCAGGCGTATCTGCCGATCCGGCTCCGAATTCGCTCCGACCGCGGCGACCGCAGATTGGATCTCGATCGCCGCGCGCACCGCATCGACCGCGCTTTGAAATACACTGATAAAGCCATTACCGGTCCACTTCACAATCTGCCCGTGATTGCGTACGGCGCTTGGGGAGATAATCGTCGAATTGATTTCCTTAAGGCGAAAAAAGGTATCGTCCTCGTTCTCTTCCATTAAACGCGCGTAGGCGACAATATCAGCCACCAGCACCGCCAGCAGACGCCTCTGTTCGGTAGCGCTCACAACTTCTTTATTTAACATAACCCGCGTCCATCATTTCTATAAAAGGCAAAATACCGACCCTCCTTTAGCGAGTGGTTAATGATACGGGCCTAGGAGAAAGATAACGGCGGCTTCTTCATTTCAGTGGTGTGGTGATGGCGTTTAGCTTGGAGGGGAGCGTTTCGGTCTCGCCGCTCCGGCCGCCGTCTCGCGTTCGTGTACTGGCTTTACGGGCGCTCGGACAGCTGGCGATGCGCCATGTGCTGGTGGTCGCTTTTACGCTCATAGCCATGTCTTCGGTCTTTACGCTTGCCGCCGGCGTCCAAAACATCATGACGCGGCAACAAATCGATGCCGCGTCCGACAAGCAGCTTCTGCTGGCAAATGAGCTAGCCTCGTCTTTCTCCCGCTATGTCTTCGAGCTGAAGGCGAGCTTTAAAATGGCCGTAAGCTCGTTTTATGCCGGTGAGGAGGCGCGAGGACTGACGGATCTGCTGGCAGCCGAAGGCTACAGCCACATGGCCATCGTCAACGGGAAAAGCGGCGAAGTTGAACGCTCATTTCCCGGACTGGGAGCGGCGGCGATGCCTCATTCGCCTCTGAGCTCCAGCAAGGTCGCCGAGTTGCGCCGGATCGCCCGGGCGGGCATCGGCATCAGCGAGCTACTGCGGGATGACGACGGGCGCCCGGCCTTCTTCCTGGCTCAGGCGCTCCCGGACGGAAGGCTCGCCTATGGTGAAATCGGCGTCGATTACCTGGTCAAGCGGGAGAGGGGGGTTTCCGGTACCCACGGATCCGTGGTCGTCCTCGACCAGACGGGCTCGGTGATTGCGGCCTCACAAAAACTGGCCGACGAACGTAGCCTGGCCGACACGCCTCCCGTTCAGGCTCTCGCGTCGGGCAAAACCGGCGTTATGGAATTTTACGCCGCAACCGATCATGCTGACCTGCTCGCCGCCTATGTGCCGGTGCCGGAAACCGGATGGGGCGTGATAACCGCCCAAAACGTCGGCGAACTGTACGCAAAGGCGGGGGAGCTGCGAAGAACGGCGACGGCAATTTCGTGCTTTGGCTTGATGGTCGCCATTCTTCTAAGTTGGCTACTGGCGAAGTACATCTCCCAGCCTTTGCGATCGATCGGCGACGCAGCGGGAGATATCGCCCATGGCGATCTTACCGTGCGCGCGCCTTCGTTCTCAGCCCTGGTCCCACGCGAGTTGCACGAGTTGTCAGGCTCGTTCAATCACATGGTCGACGAACTGGGTCGCATCAATGTCGACCTCGTCGAGACCGCGATACGCGCACAGGCGGCAAATCGCGCAAAATCGGAGTTTTTGGCGAATATGAGCCACGAGCTTCGGACGCCGCTTAACGCCATCCTCGGCTTCTCGGAGGTGATGCGGGACGAGATCTTCGGACCGTTGGCGAACCCGCGATACGAGGGCTATGTAAAGGATATCAACGCTTCCGCGGAGCACCTTATCAAGGTCATCACTGACATACTTGATCTCTCGAAAGCCGAAGCAGGGATTGTCACGCTGGAGATTGCTCCGGTAAATATCCGGGCGATCTTCGAGATAACGTTGCGACTTGTAGAACAGCGCGCTCGGGAGGGCGGAATAAGGATTGAAATTGACATCGATCCTCAGCTCGCTGATTGCGCGTTTCACAGCGACGCTACGAAGCTTTCTCAGGTCCTCCTCAATATCGTATCGAACGCCGTCAAATTTACCCAGAGCGGTGGTAATGTGCTGTTGGCTGCACGTCCTAGCCAAGGCGGGCTCATGATTAGCATCGCCGACAGCGGTATCGGGATCGCCGAGGCCGACCTCGCCACTGTGCTGACTCCTTTTGGTCAAGTTGCGAGCGCCTACACTGCGCGCGAGGGCTTTGGTTTGGGTCTGCCGCTGAGCAAAAAGTTCGTCGAGCACTTGGGGGGTGCTCTGACCATCGAAAGCGATCTTGGCCACGGCACCACGGTCTACATCTGGCTACCGTTGTCGGCATCGAAGAACAATGCGTAATCCGGGGCGATCCCGGCGAGCACCTTGGCCACCGACGCCGCATAGGCTCCGCCTTCGTCATCGTCTCGAACCGGCAACGGATGAAAGAGGATGGCGGAAGAGGCAGGAGTCGAACCTACCGAAGACGCCGGGGCGCCTCCCAACGGGTTTGAAGCCCGCGCGCCCCACCGGGAGCGGTACTCTTCCGCCGTCGATCTTGCCAAACTTTGGCGGCCGGTCAATGCATCCTTGGAGGGCAAGGGCGGTCGGCAACAAGCTTAACGTCCCAGAGCGCCGCCTCGGGGGCGTCACTTGCGGGAACCCGTCCACAGGCGAGAAAAGCCGCGGGGTGGCGGTCAGCCGCCCGGCCGCGCTAACGGAAAATTTACGTTAGCGCCCGCCAAAGCGCATAAAAACCAACGAAAAAGCACGGCGAAATCACACGTCATCCGCAGGATCGGCGTGATATCGGTAAACCGATGTTCGATACCAGACCCTACGCGCTGATCATCGACCGCGACGAAGACGGCCGCGCGCGCATCGCCGCGCTGCTGCGCGAGGCAGGCTTCGTCGTCGCCGCGTTCCGCGAGAGCCGCGGCGCGCTGGCGGCGCTCGCGGCACGCCCGGTCGACATCGCGGTCGTCTCCGGCGAGGCGGCCGAGGGAGAGGATGCGCTTGCCGCGGCGCGCCAGATGCGCCATTGCCGGCCGGGCAGCAAGGTGTTGTTTACCGGTCCCGCCGATGCAATGCCCGCCGCGCCCGGCGCCGCCAGCGGCCACGCGGTCACTCGTCCCTTTGACAAGCGCCGGCTGCTGAGCGCCGTGTTCGAGCTTTTGGGGCGCGACGGCGACACCGCCGAGCGCCGCGAGGAAGCCGAGATGGGGCTGATGGCGGCACGGCTTGCCTGCCTGCGCGGCCGGCTGCCTGGGTTCGGGGGCGGGCCGACGGCAGCGGCGCAGGACATCGCTTGCCAGATCGAGGCCGCAATGGCGCGGCGCGGCGGCCTGCCGCCCGAGACCGCCTAGCCGCCCTTCCCCGTGGTCGCTGGCCGGGCGCGGCGCTGCAGCTTCAATTCGATCATCGCCAGCACGTTGGCCGCGCCGTGGCGCCGGCACAGCGTGGCGAGACCTTTGGGGTCGAGCGGCTCGGGCGCATAATTGATCGCGTCGCGCAGCGATTGCGGCAGCTCATCGAACACCGCCATCAGCTCGCGCAGCAGATCGCTGCGCCCATCTGTTCCGGTGCCCACCGCATTCCCCGGCAATCGCTGCGACCGCAACCATAACATCGTGGCGGTCGCGCACGGCGACAAGGCGCTTCGCATCGCGGTTGCGGCGATATGGCAGGACTGCCCTGCTTCCCACGGGGCGGGCTTTTCCTTGTGCGGCGCAGCCGTTGTGCCTAAAGATTTCGCCAAACACGATCCGGATCGCGGCGGCCTGCCGCCTCGATCGAGCCGGAGGAACCGTCTATGGCGACGATCGAAGCTGTCGCTTCGCGTGAGAAATACGTCCGCGGCCCGCGGCGCGGACCCGTCACGCGCCTGCTCGAGGACGAGCGCTGGCTGGCGACGTGTCTGATGGCGCCGACCATCATCCTGCTCGCGCTGTTTATCGCCTATCCGTTCGTCAAGGGCATCGAGCTGTCGGTCACCAACACCACGGTCGGGGTTCCCGGCAAGTTTGTCGGCCTGGCCAATTTCGAGCAGATCTGGAACGACGACATCTTTCGCCTCGCGGTCTGGAACACCTGCCTCTACACGTTCGTGACGACGGTCTTCAAGCTGGCGCTCGGTTTGTGGCTGGCGCTGTTGCTCAATCGCAATTTCCGGGGCAAGGCGTTCATGCGCGCTTTCATCCTCTTGCCCTTCATCATCCCGACCGTGCTGTCGACCTTTGCCTGGAAGTGGATGTTCGACCCGACTTTCAGCGTCATCAATTACGTGCTGTTCCATCTCGGGCTGATCCACGGGCGGATCAATTGGTTGGGCGAGCCCGGGCTGGCGATGCTTTCGGTGATTATCGTCAATGTCTGGCGGGGCGTGCCGTTCTATGCGATCAGCCTGTTGGCCGGGCTGCAGACGATCAGCCCCGAGCTGCACGAGGCGGCGGCAATCGACGGCGCACGCGCCTGGGCCCGGTTCCGCCATGTGACCTGGCCGCTGCTCCTGCCGGTGACGCTCGTCATCGTGCTGTTCTCGGTGATCCAGACCTTCGCCGACTTCCAGCTTGTCTATGTGTTGACCGGCGGCGGCCCGGCGAACGCGACGCAGCTTTTCGCGACCTATGCCTATCAGATCGGCATCGGTACCGGTCTGTTGAGCCAGGGCGCGGCGATTTCGCTGGCGATCTTCCCGATCCTCCTGCTCGTGGTGATCGTGCAGCTTGTCTATATCCGGCGTGCGGAGACGCTCTAGGCGATGATCGAAGGGAGAATTTGGCGCCGTTGGGTTTTTTTCTACGTCCCGGTCACGGCATTCGTCGTCGCCTTGCTGTTTCCATTCTATTGGATGATCGTCACCAGTCTGCGGCCGGACAAGGAGCTGTACCGGCCGTGGAGCGCGCCCAATTACGCGCCGTTCTGGACGCTGCATCCGACGCTTGAGCACGTCCGCGACCTGCTGACCCAGACGCTGTTCGGCACCTGGATGCTAAACACGATGATCATCTCGCTGTCGGCGACGGCGATATCGCTGTTTTGCGGACTCTTGGCGGGCTACGCGCTATCGCGTCTCAAGTTTCGCTTCGCGGGGCTGATCGGCACGGGGATTTTCATCACCTACCTGGTGCCGCAGACGCTCTTGTTCATCCCGCTCAGCGATATCATCCGCAACTTCAAGCTCGGCGACTCGCCCTGGGCGCTGATCCTCACCTACCCAACCTTCCTCATCCCGTTCTGCACCTGGCTCCTCATGGGGTATTTCAAGTCGATCCCCAAGGAACTCGAGGAATGCGCCCGCATCGACGGCGCCCCGCGCTGGAAGGCGATGCTCTACATCATCTTCCCGATCGCGCTTCCGGGCATTCTCTCGGCGGGTATCTTCGCCTTCACCTTGTCGTGGAACGAGTTCATCTATGCGCTGGTGTTCCTCTCTTCGCCCGAGCAGAAGACGATCCCGGTCGGCGTCACCTCGGAACTGGTGCGCGGCGACGTCTTCTATTGGGGCGAATTGATGGCCGGCGCGCTATTGGGGTCGATCCCGGTCGCCTTCGTCTATTCGTTCTTCGTCGAGTACTACGTCTCGGGCATTACCGGGTCGGTAAAGGGCTAGCATTTTCGGTCTAGGGGGAGAGTTCACATGGCCCGCGTGGCGATGCGCAGCCTCAACAAGAAATACGACGAGGTTCACGCCGTCATCGACGTCAACCTCGACATCCGCGACCAGGAATTCGTCGTCCTCGTCGGGCCGTCGGGCTGCGGCAAGACGACGACTTTGCGCATGGTCGCCGGGCTCGAAAGCATCACGTCGGGGCACATCTCGATCGACGAGAAGGTGGTCAACGAGTTGCCGCCGATGGACCGCGACATCGCGATGGTGTTCCAGAACTACGCGCTCTACCCGCATATGAGCGTGTACGACAACATGGCCTTCGGTCTCAAAATGCGGCGGTTCGACAAGGGCGAAATCGCCAAGCGGGTACAGGAAGCGGCCGACATCCTCGGTATCGGGCAATTGCTGAAGCGCAAGCCGCGTCAGCTGTCGGGTGGGCAGCGCCAGCGCGTCGCGCTGGGGCGAGCCATCGTGCGGCACCCCCAGGTCTTTCTTTTCGATGAGCCGCTGTCCAACCTCGACGCCAAGCTGCGCGTGCAGATGCGCGTCGAGTTAAAAAAGCTGCACGAACGGCTCGGCACCACCGCGATCTACGTCACGCACGACCAGGTCGAGGCGATGACTTTGGGCGACCGCGTCGTAGTAATGAAGGATGGGCTGGTCCAGCAGGTCGGCGACCCGATGGAGCTTTATAACGAGCCGGCGAACCGGTTTGTCGCCGGGTTCATCGGCTCGCCGGCGATGAACTTCGCCGAGGTCCGCATCGCCGGCGAGAACGGCGCGGTCTGGGCCGAAGCCGAGGGCATGCGCCTCAAGGTGCCGGCGCCGCTACAGGCGCGTCTCGCGCCCTTTGCCGGCAAGGCGGCGACGCTCGGCATCCGGCCGGAGGATCTGCACATCGCCAGCGCCGCCGATCCCGACGAACTGTGCTTTGCGGCCAACGTCGAGGTCGTCGAACGGCTCGGCTCGGAAATTCTGCTCGATGTCGCAGCCGGCCCCAACACGATGGTCGCCTCGGTCGAGCCCACCGCGACCGCCCAGGTTCACGAAAAGCTGCGCCTGGCGATCAATCCTTCGCGCATGCACTTCTTCGACACCGAGAACGAAGCGGCGATCTAGCGCCGCGCCTCGGCACGGTTCCGCGGGCGGCCCGTCGCCGCCCGGTATCAGGGGAGGAGACCAATGACGCAGATTCATCGCCGCCGACTGTTGCAGCTGTCGGGCGCGGGCGCCGCGGCGGCCGCCACCGGCGGGCTCGCCGGCATATTGGCGAGCGGCCGCGCGCCGGCTTACGCCCAAGACCGCACCCTGCACTGGGTGCGCTGGTCCGATTTCGTCCCGGCCTCCGACACCGTGCTCAAGGGCCAGATCACCGAGGAATGCAAGAAAGCCCTCGGCTTTAACCTGCAGCTCGAAACGATCAACGCCAACGATATCCAGGCGCGGGTCACTTCGGCGATCCAGGCGCAGACCGGCCCCGACATCGTCATGAGCGTCGCCAACTGGCCACAGATCTACGCGGCGAGCCTTGCCGACATGAGCGATGTCGCCGACGAGATCGGCAAGGCTGGCGGCGGCTATTACGACGTCTTCAAGACCGTGTGCATGCACGACGGCAAATGGATTTCCGTGCCGTGGGCCTGTGGCGGCGGGCTCGTTGCGTGGCGCAAGTCATGGCTGCAGGAGGTCGGGTTCGACAAATTCCCGGAGACCTGGGACGAATACCGCACGGCGGGCCAGAAGCTGAAAAAGAATGGCCATCCTTACGGCCAGACCGCCGGCCACACTTTTGGCGACGCCCCAGGCTGGTGGTATCCGTACCTGTGGTCGTGGGGTCAGAAGGAGGTCGAGGCCGACGGCAAGACGGTGGCGATCAACACGCCCGATACGGTCGAGTCGGTCAAATTCGCCGTCGCGCTGTGGAAAGAGACGATGGACGAGGGCGGCCTTTCCTGGGACGACACCAGCAACAACCGCGCTTTCCTGTCGGGCACGATCAGCGCCACCAATAACGGCGCGTCGATCTATCTCGAGGCCAAGAAGAAGCCCGACGCGTACCTCACCGACAAGGGCGAGCCGATGTACAAGGACATCTTGCACGCCTCGATCCCGAGCAAAATCGGCGCCCATTTCAACGAACCCGGCCCGTTCACCGACATGGTCATGGGCTATTCGAAGAACCAGAAGATGGCCAAGGACTTCCTCAAATGGGTCCACACCAAGGACGTCTTCGAAATCTGGTTCAAGTCGCAGCAGGGCTATACCTGCGGCGCGACGACAGACTACGAAAACGACCCCGTTTGGCAGATCGACCCGGTGATGGCGCCGTTCAAGGAAATCCCCAAGACCGGACGCATGGTCGGCTATGCCGGCCCGCCGAGCCAGAAGGCAGGCGAGGTGCGGACCAAGTACATCATCGTCGACATGTACGCGAAGGCGATCCAAGGCATGGCCGCAGAGGATTCGGTCAAGTGGGCCGCCGACGAGCTCGGCAAGGTCTACGGCGCCTAGGCTCGGGTAGCGCTGCCTAAGAGAGCCGGCCGCAAAGCCGGCTGTTGGATAAAAAAGACGGGGCCGGCGCGAGCCGGCTCCCGCAAACATCGACAGGGGAGACAACGCGATGACTCGTATCACGCGACGCACGGCCTTGAAGCTTTCGGGCGCGGGCGCGCTTGCCGCGGCGGGCGGCGGCCTTGCCGGCATCCTGGCGAGTGGCCGGGCGCCGGCCTTCGCTCAGGGGACGACGCTGCACTGGCTGAAATTCGTCGATTTCGTGCCGGTCTCCGACCAGCTTTTGAAAGGCAAGATCAGGGACGACTGCCAGAAGGCGCTCGGCATTGATCTCGCGGTCGAAACGATCAATGGCGATGGCGTGCAAGCGCGCATTACCTCGGCCATCCAGGCCAAGACCGGCCCCGACATCATGATGGCGGTCAATAATTGGGCGCAGCTTTACGCCGACAGCCTTGCCGATGTCAGCGATATCGCCGAGGCCCGCGGCAAGGCTGAGAACGGCTACTTCGAGACCGCCAAGGACGTCGCCAATGACGGCAAGCGCTGGATCGCCATGCCGTTCACGATCCTTGGCGTGCTGCTGGTCAATCGTACCTCGTGGTTCGCTGAGGAAGGCGTCACCCCCGATAAATTCCCCAAGACCTGGGAGCAATACCGGGCGGTGGGCAAGAAGATGAAGCCGAAGGGCCGCCCGTTCGGCCAGACCCTGGCGCACGCCTTCGGCGATGGGGTTGCCGGCTGGTATCCCTATCTGTGGTCATGGGGCGGCAAGGAGGTCGAGGCCGACGGCAAGACGGTGGCGCTTAACAGCAAGGAGACCATCGAGTCGGTCAGGTTCGCGACCGCGATGTGGAAGGACGCCTACACGAAGGCGCCATGTCATGGGACGACGCCGGCAACAACCGCGCCTATCTCTCCAACACGATCAGTTCGACGAGCAACGGCGCGTCGATCTACCTGCTCGCCCGCAGCAAGCCCGACACCTACCAGACCGAAACCGGCAAGCCGCTCAAGGACGATTGCTTCCACGCGCCGCTGCCGGCGGGGCCAGCGGGCCAGTTCAGCTACCACGTGCCGTTCTCCAACCTGATCCCGACCTATACCGCCAACCAGAAGGCGGCGACCGACTTCCTCAAGTGGTTCCACACCAAGGACGTCTACGAGCAGTGGTTCACCTCGCAACAGGGCTTCTCGGTGGGCAGCACCAAGATCTGGGAAGAGGACCCGATGTGGAAGATCGACCCGATCATGGCGCCGTTCCGCACCGCGGCGGAAAGCGGTCGCTTCGCCGGTTATGCCGGCCCCTCGGGCCGCGCCTCAGCCGAGGCGGTCAGCAAGTTCATCATCACCGACATGTATGCCAAGGCGGTACAGGGCATGGCGCCCGAGGACGCGGTGAAATGGGCGCATGGCGAGCTGGTGAAAATCTACGCCTAAAACAAGGTGGCGGCGCGAGCCAGACGCTGGTCGAGAGTGACTCGTTGGGCGTCGAACTCGCGCGCCAGCCATAGATAGCTGGCGTCATACGCGGACAAACCGAACCGTTCGGCCAATCCAGGTGCTTCGTCATGGTCAATTTCGCGGGTTTCAACCGCAATCGCGGAGCGGATGGAAAATTGATCGAGCAGGATGTCCCGTTGTCCCGGAAACTGGCGTAGTTTCGTCCGGCAAATATTTGTCAATTCAAACTGGAGCAGCGCCGGCGCTGTAAGTATGGCATCGGCGAGTTGCTGGGCGACCCGATCCGCGTCGGGCTCAGCGAAGACGACTGCGGCCAAAGCCGAGGCGTCGACGATCTTAACCGCCATAGCGCTCGTCGCGCATCTTGCGAATGATCTCGACCGAACTGGACGTCTTTAGCCCCAGGCTCCTTCCGCGTTCGAGCACTTCGCGTGGCGTCATCCGCGGCACAACGCTCGGCCTAACCGCCACTTTCGAGGATAGCCAGAACCTCGCCACGCAGCGAGCGGTGATTTCGCTCCGCACGTTCCTTTGACTAGCTCGACGAGTTCGTCCGGGGCATTCTTGATCGACAGATTGACGGGCCTCGCGGCATCCAAAGTGGCTCCCTTTAGGATGCAAATACATCCACTTCTGCTCCTCGGACAATCGCATGGACCTCATCGTCAAGAACGCCCGTCTCGTCACCGCGCCTGATGCTACGCCGGTCGATATCGCGGTCGAGGGCGGCCGGATCGCCGCGATCGGGCCCGGGCTTGCCGGCGACGCCGAGATCTATGACGCCGCCGGTCGGCTCGCCTGCGCCGGGCTCGTCGAGACTCACATCCACCTCGACAAGTCGCGCATCATCGACCGATGTCCCCTGCCGGAGGGCCGCCGCGTCAACCCGGTGACGACGGTCGCGCCCTTAAAATCGGCGATGAGCATCGAGGACATCTATACCCGCGCCGAGACGACCCTCAAGGAATGCCTCGTCAATGGCGCGACGCGCATGCGTACCCAGGTCGAGATCGATCCCGCGATGGGGTTGCGCGGTTTCGAGGCGATCAACGCCCTCGCCGCCGCCTA
>Ga0335074_10008792_pt1 | contig 14051 bp, 10 predicted proteins | sample Lox_Sample_23_FD_206715 | JGI IMG/M metagenome (GOLD analysis project Ga0335074, IMG submission 206715) | Soil microbial communities from Loxahatchee National Wildlife Refuge, Florida, United States - Lox_Sample_2.3 | ecosystem: Environmental > Terrestrial > Soil > Wetlands | place: USA...
TAGAAGGCCCAGAGCGCGAGCAGTTACTTCAGAAGCTCAATGAGGAGATCCGGAACCACTAGCTAGCCTTCGGTAAAGAATGTTTCCACTTCAGCGGAGTTTCTGAAATCCACCTCGGCGGCCTGCAAAATTTGAGTGGCTTCTTCCTCGGTTCGCGCCGTGGCCAACAGGACATCTGCAATCGCGTCCACCGCACATGCGTAGCAATCCTCGCCGCTTACAGTGCGGTACTTTTTCGTCGTTTCCTGTCCGCGGCGCTTTCGCTGTTCGAGTGGTGACTTCGCCATCCCTCAACCACCTCGATTCATACCATAGCGCAAAGCGTAACCAAGAGGGCCCCAGCGATCGGCTTGGAGACCCGAAAGAAGCTTAGCGAATCGGCGATGCTCCCGTTGCGATCTCGACCGCTCGTGTTCGTTCGCGCCTCGACTCTTGCGGCCTACCCGCCCTGGAGTATGCAGTTGCGAGTGAAATATGGGGCTGCAGGTCTGCCGGGTCGATTTTCTCCGCTATTTCCAGATGTTGAATGCCACTGCCCAAATTTCCTTGCTCTGCTAACGCACGTCCCAACACGTACTGAGACAACTCGGAGTTTGGCTGTTCGTCCGCCGCTGCCTTCGCAGGCGTCAGCGCCGCCGCCGCGTCCCCGCGCTCTAGTAACGCGAACGCCAACATCGCGTTGGCAGGCGCACTGGCGGGGTTTATCACCAATTCTCGCCGCAGCTCCTGGATGCCCGCCTCCGGATTCGCTCCCAGCAAGAAACAGCCGTAGGCATAGTGCACGTACGGTGCGTCGGGATATTGCTGAATCAATTTCCGGTACGTCATCTGCGCATTGCGGGAATCTCCGTTCATGTTTAGAAACGCTGCGCTACCCGCGATGGTATACCTTTCTTGCTCTGGCCGAACGTCATTTGGAAATTTTGGCGACTGCAGCACGGCCAGACCGATACCCACCAGAAGGTCAGGATTCTGCACTCCTTTTCGTGCAAACCAGGAATATTTTTCGATTGCCTCGCTGAAACGGCCGCTGTGAGTCAACAGCAGGGCTTCGTGATAGCGAAGCACCTCTTCCATCTGCGGCGAGGCCGAACCCGACGCCAGACCGCGCTGTATATGATCGAGCGAGTGCGCATAGTCGCCGCTCTCGAACTCACACAAGCCCAGCAGCGCCCAAGCCGGTGCGGCCTTTGGATCTAGCGCCACGACGTGCTGCAGCGCGTCACCGCCTTCCGCATAGTGGTCCGAATCGTACAACATGCTACCCAGAAACCACCAGCCCTCCTCCCATTTGGGATTCAGGTTTACTGACTGCCGGTACAACTGCACCGCTTGCGGAACATCGTCCGCCTGCCGAGCCGCCGCCGCACGAGCCGCCAACTCTTCGAATGTCGCGGTGTTCTGGGCCACCACACTGGCGATAAGAAACGCGGTAAACAGCAACATTCATTGAGTAGCATACCCGTTGCCAGCCTCCCACCCGGCGCTTATTATCCTTAAGACGATGCGTGTTGTTGTCTGCGCGTTGGTGATCTCTTGTTGCGCTCTGGCTCAGGAAGCGAATGTCGAGCGATTATTTCAAAGCGCTGTCGAAGCTCAGCAGCGTGGCGATCTGACCACCGCGGTCCAGAAATACCAGCAAATTCTTCAATTACAGCCAAATGCCTTCGACGCCCGAGTTAATCTTGCGGTTGCCCTCGTTCGCTTAGGCCGCTTCGACGAAGCCATTGACGACTATCGCCTCGCGCTTAAGATTCAGCCCGCCAACACGGCCGCGCGCCTCAATCTCGCCCTGGCGTATTACAAGAAGGGCGATTTGCCGAGCGCTCTACACGAGTTCGATTCTCTCCATCACGCCACGCCTGGCGATACTCGTGTCGCCGTGCTCCTCGGCGATTGTTACTCGCGGCTCGGACACAATGATCAGGCGATCGATCTCCTTACGCCGCTAGAAGAGGCGCAGCCGGGTGATATGGACCTGGTCTACGTCCTCGCGTCTGCATTGATCGGTGTCGGCAAACTGCGCAAAGGCGCAGCGCTCATGGAACAGGTTGCCCAAAACGGCAACAGCGCAGATGCCTACTTACTTGCGGGGAAGGCGCGGCTGAAGCTAAACGAGTATGTGCCTGCGCGCCAGGATCTCGAAAGCGCGGCGCGCCTGAATACCAGCTTGCCCGGCCTTTATACCGCTCTCGGAATTGCCAAGGAACAAACTTCCGACGAACGAGGCGCAGAGTCCGACCTCCGCAAAGCGCTCGCGTCCAATCCCGAGGACTTCGATGCGAACCTTCACCTCGGTGGCATCCTCTACGGCCGGCGAGATCTTGATCACGCGCGCCCGTATATCGAGCGAGCGCTTCAGATCGACCCCTCCTCGCTGTTTGCCCATTATGAGTTGGCTCTGTGCGAGAATGCCGCGGGAGAATTGGACTCCGCGGTAGCAGATTTAGAGAAAGTCGTTCAAGGCAATCCCAAGTGGCTCCAGGCTCACGTGGAACTCGCCGCGCTTTATTATAAACTGCACCGGCCCGCGGACGGTCTGAGGGAAAGGCAAATTGTCGATAAGCTGACCGCGGAGCAGCAGGAGCAAGGGCCGCCTGGTCCGCCCAAGCGGTGATTCTGGTTGACTATTTCGATTCGTCTATTACTTCAATGGCAAATACCGAAGCATAGTTCGCGACTGGCTCGAAAGTAAGTATTAACTTACCCTGCGCGTTCGGTCGCAGCCCGTGGAAGCTCTTCACAACAGCGCGTAGTTCTCCCACTTCCTTGTAAATATCGAAATGATCCAGCAGTATAACTCCGTTGCACATCACATTAAACACACGGCTAGCTAAGCCGCCGACACCTGAAGCCTTCGGCCCAAAATAGGTTTCCGCAAAATACAGATTCGCGGTGTACCTACCGCGCGAATCCACAGGAATAGCGTAGCTGAAATTGCCCGCCCGCTCACTGGTGAATATCGCCGGATCGGCCGTGTTGCCCACTGGGGGTTTATCTGTGAAAAACTGCCCGCCCAAATAGTAATTATCCGGCGCCCATATTTGCCCTAAATGGTCAGTATACGAATTGGTTTGAGTTACTAACCGGATAGGCGCCTGCCTGCCCGAGACCATGGGTATCAAAGCCAGCGCGCTCACCATCGGCTGTCCGCGCTGGCTTTCGAAGCTCACGTGCACCTTGCCGTCGGCCGCCGGTTCCACATCCTTAAATACACGTTCGTCCGCAATCCTCGGGCCGCCGGCATCCGATAGCGGATCGAAGCTTTGAAACAATATGGCCCCGTTAAGGCGGATAAGCATCGTCCGACTATTTTCGCCGCCCCCCAGATCTTCGCCATACTCCGTCTCGACGAAGTACAAATGTAGCTCATAATCGCCCGGTTTTACAGGGATGTCGTAGGAAAACTCCCCCGTCCGGCTATTCTCGAACAAAAAAGGATCGCTGGCGCGCCGGATGAACCCCCGCCGTACGGGCCATGGGCGGCCACCGTTGTAGTATCGGTCCGCCGTCCACACATCGCCTAGCTGTCCAATGTGCGGGCGGCCTTCATATCCGCACAAGAATCGGACGGCTCCCGGATTGCCGCCGCCCGCGACCGGCGTCACTTCGGCCCGCTGGATATTTCTCGAGCCCGCATCCGAGCGGAGACCTGTACGCACCCCGCGCATGATTCCGAACGCCGCAAGGACGGCAACTCCCAGGCCCACCAAGTACCACGCCCAAGGATGCCGCCTTGGCTGGGCTAGTGCTTTCTCAGAGTGCGGCGCCGCAGTCCCCACAAGCGCGGTCTCGCTCGGTGTCATTTGGGGCAGCTCGGGCGGCATATGACGAAACACCGGCGCGTAACTGCCTGGCGGCAGCTCAATGTGGATCGAGTGTGCTTTCCCCTCTGTCTCGTAAAACTGCTTGAGTTTTTTTCGCAGGCGGTGCGCCTCTACCCGGGCAATGGCATCCTGATTGCGGTCAAAGCTTGCGCTTCGTCCAAAAACCTCCACCGCGATCTTCACTTCGCTGAGCTGTTCGCTCTGGCCTTCGAAATATTTCTTGCATAGATACGAGAACAACCGTGCCATGAGCGGCGAGCGAGTCAAGGCCGCGAGAACAGCCTGTACCTCTGCCTGCTCCCGCTCCTCTAACGCATCGGTAGCCGGAGGTTGAACGGAGGACATCTATCGGCTCACATTGTACGCCAGTCTTTTCGAAGAAACCGGTACTGCAACAACAGCGTAACGGCCTGTAACAGAAGATTTAACGTAGCCCGCGACCACCGCTGTCCTTATAATTCCAACAGTTCTGCGCTCGGTTTGTGGTGATTGCGCCTACGCCGAGAATTGACTGGTTCTTTTGCTGGTCTGTACCGCGAATTACATGATACTTTGATCCATTTTTTTTTGCTTAGGGTCTATTAGTCAGTTTCGATATTCAGCTTCAGGGAGGTCTACATGTCTAGATCCTTGTCTCGAACATGCTCGCTTAACCGAGTTAGCCAGGGCATTTCAAGAGAACTCAAATTCCTACTGGGACTTTTCACAGCCCTCGCGCTCTTCGGAATCTTCTGCTACGCGCAGCAGATAACTGCTACTTTGTCGGGCACTACTTACGACCAGTCGGGAGCGGTGGTTCCGAACGCACAGGTTGTAGTAAAAAACGTCGCCAGCGGCGATACCCGCACTACGGTTTCGAACAACGACGGCTACTTCACGGTGACAGCCCTTCAGCCCGCTACTTACGACATCACCGTTACGGCTCAGGGCTTTAAGACATGGACCCAGAAGGGTGTCGCCCTGAACCAAGGCGACAGCCGAACTCTTCCCAATATTGCCCTGCAAATCGGCCAGACCAGCCAGCAAGTTGAAGTGGTTGCAGGCGCCGAGGCAGTTGCGCCAGTCGATACCGGCGAAGTCAGCACCACGCTCAACAACCACATGGTCACTGACATCGCCATCCAAGGCCGCGACGCTGGAGAATTGCTGAAGATCATGCCCGGCGTGGTCGCTACCAATGGTTTGACGCAGGGCTCGAGCTTCAACGACCGCGTGGTGAGCACCAACAGTGGTCCAGTGGGCGCGCTAACCGCCGACGGCGCCCAGCCTTACGGCTCTATGGCATACATGCTGGACGGCGCCAATCTAGTCGACCCAGGTAACATGGGCACGCAGATAGCCAATATCAACCAGGACATGACCTCGGAAGTTAAGGTTCTGAGCAACAGCTATGACGCCCAGTATGCCAAGGGTCCTATCATCTTCGAGGCGTTTAGCAAGAGTGGCGGGGCGCAGTTCCATGGTGAGGGGTATCTCTATGCCCGTAACGGCATTTTTAACTCCATTGACGCGTACTCTAAGAGCCAGGGCGGGACGGCTTCAAATGAGCATTACTACTATCCCGGTGGAAACATCGGGGGGCCGGTTCTAATTCCGTGGACTCACTTCAACAAAAATCACGACAAGCTCTTCTTCTGGGCCGGCTATGAATACATGAATCAGCAGCCGCAAGGCAGCCCCTACGAGTTTTTTGTTCCCACTGCGCAGATGCGCTCCGGCAACTTTAGTCCCGCTTACCTGGCCAGTCTTACTGGCGTCGGGAGCACGTACCCGCAAGCCACTACTGTCCCTTGTGGGACTCAGACGGCGTCCACGAGCAGTCCCACCGGAGTTGCCGGCGCAGGTCCCGGGTGCAGCAATGTCCCCGGTGCCCTCTACACCACCACCAACGGCACCAGCTTCCCTGGGGGCATGATTCCGGTCTCCGCCATGGACCCGAATTCGTTGGCGCTCTTGAAACTGTATCCGCAGCCAAATATCGATCCCGCCACCCACGGCGGCAATAACTATCTTTACAACGCATCGTTTCCGACGAATCGCTGGGAAGCTACCGGAAAGATCGACTACAATCTCAGCGAGAACACCAAGATCTCGGGCTCCTATACTCGCCAGGACGAGGTTGATACGCCGGACAACGGCTTCGCATTGTGGTGGGCCCCCTCGAGCTCGCTTCCTTATCCCGGCGGCCTGACCGCGGCCACCGCCTCCAACGAAGTGATGGTGAACGTCACGCACGTGTTCAGCCCCACTCTCACCAATGAAACAGTCTTTACTTATGCTCGTTTCGAAAATCCGATCCTTCCGGCGGATCCAAATGCGGCCAAACGTTCGACTGTAGGCTTCGGTGTCCCTGAGGTAAACGGCCAAAGCAATCCGCAAATTCCAAACATCGAAAGTAACTGCTGTAGCGCGACCGCTTTGGCTGGTTTCGCGCCACAGGGCTCCTTCTTTGGCAGCTCTTACGGAGGAGCTTTCATTGGATTAAAGAAAGTCCCCGCCGTTTACGACAACCTTAGTAAAGTTTCCGGCACCCACACGATGAAGTTCGGCTTCTATTGGGACAGCAACGAAAACATTCAGTCCAGTTCATCCTCGAATAACGGTTTGTTTACCTTCAACAACGGTGCTCCCACCAGCACGGGAAATACTATCGCGGACTTCCTGCTAGGGCATGCTACCCAATATTCACAGGGAAGCGCTATCGCCACGGATGACTTGTTATTCCATCAATACTCGCTTTACGCTCAGGACTCCTGGAAAGTGAGTAAGAGATTGACGCTCAATTATGGAATCCGATTCGATCACCTGGGGCAGTGGTATGACAGTGGTGCAGGCTTACAGGTCTGGGATCCTTACACTTACAGCAATTCCATTAATCCGGCCCCGAATACAGGTATCGAATGGCATGCCATCGACAGCGCCATTCCACAATCCGGCTTTAAATCTCCACTGTTCTATCTCGATCCTCGCTTAGGCCTCGCCTATGACATCTTTGGTAACGGGAAAACCGTCCTGCGAGGCGGCTTCGCCGTGTTCCGTTATCAGCTCGCCTTCAATTCGGTGCAGGGTCCTGCGGAAGGCCCGCTTGGACTGTACACGATTACGAGTAGCGGCACGGGGTTCAATTCGCTCGCGGCCGCTGTTGCTGCCGCTGTTCCCGCACCTGGCGTCCACAACCAGGATGGCGCGAACAATCTTGACGTCCTGCAAATGGGTGACGGGCGTGTTCCTTGGACGCGAGACTGGAATATCACCATTTCACAACAATTTCCGTGGCGCTCACTATTCGAGCTTTCATACCTTGGAAGCCAGAGCGGCGATGAGCTTATCCAAGCTGGGAACGGCAATTACCTGGGCGATCCCAATACACCGCCCCTGGGCGCCTATTTTGGCCCTGATCCCAACCCCAGATCGCCTAATTATGGAAAGGTCATAAGTCCCCTTTCTTCGAGCTTTAACGCCAACGACTATTTCCCACTTATCAACTATCAGCAGATTGCATTAACCAGCCATGGCAGTTACGCAAACTTCAATGCTTTGCAGGCGCAGTGGCAGAAACAAAGCGGCCCCGCAACATACCTATTGAATTACACCTTCAGCAAGGTGCTTGGCACCCGCGATGGAGAAACCTCGAATGGCGGCAACGGAAACGGAACAAACGTCTGGCCCTATAGTCTCAGCGCCAACTACGGCGTACTGGCGTACGACCACACCCACGTTTTCAACGCCGCATACATTTACAGTCTGCCCAGCCCCATACACGGTAACTGGCTGGCAAAAGGGGTCATCAACGGCTGGCAGCTCTCCGGCGTGACCCAGTTGTCCAGCGGAGCACCCATTCAGCCGAATACCTCCGGCGACCTAAACGTTCAATGGCCGAATAACTTCAGCAATTCGACGATCCTGGGCACTAACGCTCCTACTCTGGAGCCCATCATTACCTGCGACCCGCGTAGCAACCTGAAATCCGGGCAGTATTTCAACCCCTCCTGCTTTGCTCCGCCTGCGCCTGGACAAGAAGGCAGCATCATCTGGCCGTATATCCACGGTCCGGCGTATTTCGATAGCGACCTTTCACTCTACAAGAACTTCAAATGGGGTGAAAGCCGGAATGTGCAGTTCCGAATATCGGCGTTCAACTTCCTGAACCATCCCTTAAAGCAGTTCGGGCGGCAAAACAACAACGATGAGGAACTGAGCTTCAGCAACAACGGAGCTTACAGTCCAACAAATACGAACATCTACACGACCGGTTCGCCCCTATTTACAACGGGTAACCGGGAAGTGGAATTCGCCGTGAAGTTTTACTTCTGAATTAGTCGCAATCGTTCGAATGAGGGGATGGTGTGAACGCCCATCCCCTTTTTGCTACCTTCGTGGTTTGACCAGCGCATCCATTTGTCTCGCCTGCATTGTCATTTCCGCAGCCCTTCTCGGCACTGCGTTTCAAGAGTCTCATTCCGGTATTCGCTTCGAAGTAAGAACCCTCCCATTTCGGCTCGAGAATGACCAAACTCCCTCTCGCAACGCCCCGGAAACCATGCCCGGCGGCGTTGCTGTTCTGGATTACAACCGGGACGGCCGCCCTGATATCTTCTTCACGAATGGCGCCGATATCGCCACGTTGACCAAGAACTCGCCTAAGTACCGCAACCGCCTGTTTCGAAACGATGGCAATGGCGTCTTCACTGACGTTACCGAGGCCGCCGGTCTCGCAGGCATAGGTTATGACATGGGCGTTGCGGTTGGCGACTACGATAATGATGGGTATCCTGATATCTTCGTCGCCGGCGTACATCGCAACACGCTGTACCACAATAATCGCGACGGCACCTTTACCGATGTAACTGCCAAAGCCGGTCTTGATAGATGGAACGATCCGCAGTACGGGCCGTTGTGGGCTATTACTGCCGTCTGGGTGGATGTAAACAACGACGGCCTGCTCGATCTCTTTATCGTCAACTATCTGCAATGGAAATACGATTCGAAGCCCCTATGTTCTGTCAGTGGCATCGCCGATTACTGTCACCCGCGATATTACAAAGGTACTCCGAGTCAGCTTTTTTTGAATAAGGGTGACGGGACATTTCAGGATGTCTCCCAGCCCTGGGGTATTCGCGTCCAGATCGGCAAAGGCATGGGCGTTGGAATGGCGGATTATGATCTAGACGGCCGGCCTGACTTATTCGTCACAAATGATGCATATTACAATTTTCTATTTCACAATCTAGGGAATAAGTTCGAAGAAGTCGCCTTTCCTGCCGGCGTTGCCTTGCCTGAGGATGGTAACTTTGTTTCGGGCATGGGACTGGATTTCCGCGATTTCAATAATGACGGCTATCCTGATCTGGCATTCGTCGCGCTAGTCAATCAGACTTTTCCGCTATTCAAAAATACAGGAAAGGGCGACTTTGGCGAAATAACTTCTCCCAGCGGAATGCGCGCACTCAGCATTCATATGTCCGGCTTCGGCGCCGGACTCTATGATCTCGATAACGATGGCTGGAAAGATCTGTTCGTAACTCGCGGCGACGTCGAGTCACTGTCTCAATCGGGCCACCAAGTCGATCAACTCAACACCGTCTTTCGTAATCCCGGCCCGAACGGCAAATGGACGGCGCTTACCGACGAGGCGGGCTTAAACGCCAGTCCTCCCGCGCGCCACCGTGGCCTCGCTTTCGGAGACCTCGATGGCGATGGCCGCATCGATGTCGTCGCCACCGCTCTGTCGCGCGAACCCGAAGTTTGGATGAACCGCACCTCGCCTTCCGGCCACTGGCTCGACATCGCGCTCGAAGGCGTCAAAAGCAATCGCGACGGCATCGGCGCGCGCATCAAGTTGACCTCGAAAAGCGGCGTGCAATACAACCACATGACCACCAGCGTCGGTTACGCATCTGCGAGTGACGGCCCGGTTCACTTCGGCCTCGGCCCTGATACTAAGGCCGACTCCATCGAGATCCATTGGCCATCTGGGATGGTGCAAACCTTGCAGAACATCCCCGCCGATCGCGTCCTTAAGGTGAAAGAATCGGCACCATGATGCGCTCGTTCGCTTTGTCTATCGCTCTGCTTTCCCTGCCTGTGCAACCCGTCCAGGTGGCATCCACCCCTCCCATGGGCTGGAACAGTTGGGATTCCTATGGCCTCTCCATCACCGAATCCGAATTTCGCGCCAACGCTGATGTCCTCGCCGCCAAGCTTGAACCGTTTGGCTGGAACTACGCCGTCGTCGATGAAGGCTGGTATCTCCCTAACCCGGGAGCCAAGCCCGGCGCCTTCCAATTCACCCTCGACGCGAACGGCCGCTACACGCCCGCGGTGAATCGCTTCCCCTCTGCCGCCAACAACTCCGAGTTCAAGCCGCTGGCCGATTACCTCCACTCCCACAGCATCAGTTTCGGCATTCACATCATCCGCGGCATTCCGCGCGAGGCCGTCGCCCGCAATTTGCCTATTGCTGGCTCCAGTTTCCACGCCTCCGACGCCGCCGACACCTCCGACACCTGCCCCTGGAACGCGGACAACTTCGGCGTCAAAAATACTCCCGCAGGCCAAGCCTACTACGATTCGCTCGCAGAACTCTACGGATCCTGGGGCGTCGATTTCGTCAAGATCGATTGCATCGCTTCCCACCCCTACAAAGGCGACGAGATTCGCATGTTCAGCCTGGCCCTCCAGCACGCCGCTCATAGGACCATTGTGCTGAGTCTTTCCCCCGGGCCCGCGCCGCTCGACAAACTCGACGAGCTCCGCCGCTACGCCAATATGTGGCGCATCTCCGACGACTTCTGGGATCACTGGGGACCCTGGCCCAAGCACGAGTTCTCCCAGAGCCTCTTCAGCCAATTCACCACTGCCGCCGCATGGGTACCTTATGTTGAGACCAGCCATTGGCCGGATGCCGACATGCTCCCCATCGGTTATCTCGGTCCGCGCCCCGGCGCCGGCGAGCCCCGCAATTCGAAGCTCACCCACGACGAGCAGCGCACCGTACTCACGCTCTGGGCCATCTTCCGTTCGCCGCTCATCATGGGCAGCAATCTCACCCGCCTCGATGATTTCACAACCTCGCTCTTGACGAATCCCGAAATCATTGCCGTCAATCAGCACTCGACAAATAATCGGGCAGTGATCACATCTCCGGACCGCGCCATCTGGACCGCGCAGCCCGAAACTGGCCGCGGCTACTACGTCGCACTCTTCAACCGCTCGGACCAATCCGTCACGCTCCATTACAATTGGGCTGACCTCGGCATTCCCGGCGCCCGCTACACCGTCCGCGACCTCTGGACGCATCAAGAGATCCCCGTGGTAGCGAAACTCGACGTCACGCTCCGGCCTCACGCCTCCGCGCTCTACCATCTGCGCGAAGCGCCGCAATGAGACATTGAAATTATGTCGACCCTGCCTTTGATCGCTGCCAAACACGGCCTTTTCATCGGCGGCGAATGGGTGGAAACCGATCACTACGACGAGGTGAGGCTCCCTTACGACGGCACTGTCGTCGGCTTGGTTGCCCGGGCCGGCGATGTTCATGTGCATCGCGCCATTGAAGCTGCCCGGCAGGGCGCCCGCGCCATGGCCGCGCTCAGCAATCACGACCGGACCGTCCTGCTTTTCAACATCGCCCAGCGAGTCAAACAAAGCGAAGACGAACTTGCTCAGCTCATCTGCTCGGAAACCGGCAAGCCGATTAAAGAGGCGCACACCGAAGCCAAACGTTCGGTCGATACTCTAGTTGCTGCCGCGCATGCCGCGCAAGATTTGCGGGGCGAAGTAATACCCATGGATTTCGCCGCGGGAGGCGAAGGCCGCATGGCCATGACAGTGCACGAGCCGCTCGGCGTCATCGGCGCCATCACGCCCTTCAATTTCCCGCTGAATCTCACGCTTCATAAGCTTGCTCCGGCTCTCGCGGCGGGCAACTCCGTCGTACACAAACCTGCCGAGCGCACTCCGCTCAGCGCGCTGCATCTGGCTGATCTGGTCGCCGAAGCCGGTGCTCCGAGCGGCGCATACAACGTCGTCACTGGCGATGGCCCGGCGCTCGCCGCCGTCATGCTCCAGCATCCGGATATTGCGATGATCACCTTCACCGGCAGCATGAAAGTCGGCATGGAGCTTCGCGCCAAAGCAGGCCTGAAGCGTGTCACGCTCGAGCTCGGCAACAACTCCGCCGTGATCATCGAGCCCGATGCCGATCTCGCTACCGCCGTCTCCCGCTCCGTTCAGGGCGCTTTCACCCTCAGCGGCCAAAGCTGCATCTCTCTCCAGCGCGCCTTCGTGCACGAATCCGTCGCAGATCAATATATAGACGGCCTCGTGGCGGGAGCGAGCAAACTCCGGATCGGCCATCCCTACGAGTCAACAACCGACATCTCTTCGTTGATCGACGAACCCGCGGCCATGCGTGTTGAATCCTGGATTCGAGAAGCCGTCGATTCCGGCGCTCGCCTACTCTGCGGCGGCAAGCGGCGCAACGCCACCATCGAGCCTGCTGTGCTCACCAACGTTCCCGCGCCCGCCCGCATCTCTTGCGAAGAAGTCTTCGGCCCGGTGGTCGCGGTGTATCGTTATCAAACGCTTGAAGACGCCGTCACGCTCGCCAACAGCACGCCTTACGGCCTGCAAGCCGGCCTCTTCACGCGTGATATCGCACGTGCCTTCTCCACTGCGCGCAAACTGCGCTTCGGCGGCATCCTCGTCAACGACATTCCCACCTTCCGTATGGACCACATGCCCTACGGCGGCGCCAAGCACAGCGGGCTTGGCCGCGAAGGCCCGCGCTACGCTATCGAAGAAATGACCGAGCTCAAACTCATCTGCTGGAAATCCGAATAGCCGCTCACTCGTGAACTGAAGCGGTCAACGCGCTAGATTTCTATTCAACCCCATTCCAAATGCCACCAGCCCCAGCGCCTCTCCCAATCCAAACAACCACCAGTGAAACGCTTTGGGAGTGCCGCCGGCCGCCGTGTTTCTGAAATCCGCGATGAAGGCCGCAAACACGATAGCGCCTCCCAACACAATGACCACCCAACGCAGCGCGCCGATCCGGACAGGTCGCTCCCCAAACTCCCGCCACAGCACGACGAGCCCCGCGCCGATCATCGAGATCGATACTAATATCGGCGCCAATACAGGTCCCACCCACGGCACCGGCAATAGGAACAGAATGTCCCACGTCAACAAGGAAGCCGGCCAGCTCAGCATCACCTTCAGAAACGCATAAAATGCGATGTCCCACATCCCAAAGCAGAGCACGAACGCCGCCACCCACTCGCGGGGTTTGCGCGTCGCCGCGAGCGCGGCCCCTGCCAGCATCAGCAGCGTTGCCACCTCCCGGCCCAACTCGATGTTCAGCCGGGTAACGTGTTCCGGTCCCAGAGTGCGCAGTTGATCGAGCGATAGCAGCGGAAACAATTCGCTGCTCGCTCCAGGATAGAAGTGCGCCCGCAGCGGTGTATAAATGGATCGCAGGTACGCCACTACCGCCGCTTCCACGTACCCGAATGCGATAGCGAACAGCGCGAGACCCGCAATCGTTCGCCAGAATTGCGCTTTCGAATTCACCCTAATGCGATTGCGTCGAAGCTTTCGTGCCGTCGGCGGAATGCTCCGGCTGCGGCACCGGCTTCGTGTCGGGATACTCCTGCGAAAGATAATCGAGCAACACCTGCCGGTCCTTGATGATGGCGCCCCAGCCCTGCATCTTATCGAGTTCCTTGCCCCATGCCGCTGCGGAAAGCCGTTGAGACTCAACCACCCGCAGGCTATGGCACGGCACACACGCGCGCTGCAACTCTTGTTTGCCGCCCTGCGTAACCGATGGATCTACCGCCAATGCCGACGCAGCAAGGGCCGCCGCGATCAGCGCCGCCGTTGCCGCCCTCACGCCTGTTTCTCCACCGTCACCCCAATCTGGTCGATCGCATTGTACAAATAGCCCGACGGATTCCATGTGGCCGCAATCGGCTGCACGTTCCCAGCCGTGTCCGTCGCGCGCGACAAAATCACAAAATACCCGGTCTGCTGCGGCGTCCACCCCAAACTCCACAGCCGCCACGCGAACGGCAAATTTTTCGGCGACAGTTGCGCATCTGTCCAATGACGCCCCGCATCTGTCGAAACTTCCACACGAGAAACGCGTTGCTCGCCCGCCCAGGCGATCCCGCGCAGGACCGTCGGAGCCAACCCGATCCGATCCTGATCGGCCGGACT
>Ga0335074_10008793_pt1 | contig 14051 bp, 13 predicted proteins | sample Lox_Sample_23_FD_206715 | JGI IMG/M metagenome (GOLD analysis project Ga0335074, IMG submission 206715) | Soil microbial communities from Loxahatchee National Wildlife Refuge, Florida, United States - Lox_Sample_2.3 | ecosystem: Environmental > Terrestrial > Soil > Wetlands | place: USA...
GGCTGAGCCTGCGCCCGACGACGCTGATCGTCTTCGGCAACCCTAAGGCCGGCACGGGCTTGATGGCGGCGTTCCCGCTTACCGCGCTCGACCTTCCGTTGAAGGTCGTTGTCTACGAGGAAGACAGCGCGGTGAAGGTGGCGTACGTGCCCGCGTCCGCGATCGCGGAGCGGTACGGCGTGACCGGGATGGACGCACTGATTGCAAACATCGATCACGCGCTCGACACGCTTACCGGACTCGTCGCCTAGGGAACTATTTCAGTCGCGCGTAGACGTCGGGGAACCCGGTGAGCGGCAGCGAGGCGGTGATGCCGTGCTCGGCGAGACCGTTGTCGAGGATACCGTAGCTTACGCGCAAGTCACCTTTGCCAGCTTTCATTGCGGTGAGCAGATCGTTGTCGATCGCGCCGGTCGCGTAGCAGCCTTGCTGCGAGCAGAACATGAAGGTGAAGTTCTGCGATGGGCCGCCGGTGACGCTGACACCGATAGGCGTACGCACGGCAACGCCAAGCGGCACCTGCATCGTCAGGAGGGTCTTGCCGTCGGGCGCGGGGGAGAAGGTGAAGCTGATCACCATCCCGCCGTTTTGCTGCACGATCGAGTTGAGGACGTGGCAGGCCAGCGCGGTCGTATTGGTGGGATCGCACTCGAGACGCCAGCCGCTGACGCCCACCCGGGCCGACTGAGTCGTATTCGCCGCAGCGTCCGGGGCCGGGGTAGCGGCCGAAACGGGCGCGGCAAGACCGAGGAGCATAAGCAGCACGGCAATGTATCTCATACCAGGCGCCTTCGCTCGGATGGCCGAGCGTCCTCTCCGGTTGACAGGCCCCCGGCACTCAGGTAGTGTACGACGGTGTTGTCACCCTGAGGCGCCATCGTCTATCGGTTAGGACATCGCCCTTTCAAGGCGGAAAGACGGGTTCGATTCCCGTTGGCGCTACCAACTTGTCATCCTGAGCGTAGGCGCGAAGCGCCGAAGTCGAAGGACCGCCTCGCGGCATCGCCGGCCTTTTTCTTCTTTGTTCGAACAACGGTTGCCATTCGGTTGTCGCGCGCCATTGATAATCGGCCTCGCCGTCGGCCTGTGCGGCGCAACAGGACGCAGGCTTGGGAGCGTACTAAACAAAAGCTCTAACATATTACCGAGGTGCGCCCGCTGCGACGAAACATGAGAAACTGAGGCCGTGTCGGATTGGCCGATCCTGGCAAGAGCTCCAATAGTCGAGGGCTTGCTGGACATTCAGTTTGAGCCCCTCGCGGCAGAGCGTCTGCCTGAGCTTGAAGCATTCCAAGCACTGATTCCCGAGTACAAAGAGAAGCATCCGAAGGTCACATTCGCTGGCCAAATTTTGCTTGGCACCCAAGGGATAGCCAACGTCGGGCAGTCCAGCACAATTGGGTATCTCTTTCGTGACAATGATCGAAATCGCGTGGCGCAGGTTCGTCTCAACGGATTCACGTTAAGCTTCCTGCAGCCGTACACTCACTTCGCCGAGTTGGAGTCGGAGGCAAAACGGCTCTGGGGTCTATTCCAGGCATACGTCCACCAGCCAACGATAACGCGACTCGCGCTTCGGTATATAAATCGCCTGGAGCTTCCGTTGCCGTTCGATGATTTTAGCGAGTACATACTAACGTATCCCGAGATTGCCCCTAAGATACCGCAGAAGTTGTATCAATTCGAAATGCGCGCGATGCTGCCTGACGGCGACAGCGATCGCGTCGCGACCGTAACAGAGGTGTGCGAGCCGTCGCCGCTGGGCGCTCCGAATATAAATGTCGTGCTCGACATAGATGTTTCCAAAAGTGTAACGGAACCGTTTGAAGAGGCACAAATCTGGCAAATCGTAGAAGCGTTGCGTGATTTCAAAAACCGAATATTCTTTGGTACCGTCACTGAAAAACTGTTGGAGAACTACAAATGAGCTCAGCCGTGGCAACTCGAAGACCACACGTGGACCTATCGAAGGAACGCGCGTATGCTGATTTGTTTCTTCCGAACGGGCCATTGGCCCGCAGTTACGTAAGAAACTATGTATACCACTACGAACTCCCTAACTACACTCCGGACTTCCTTGCGCGCTACTTCGTGCCAGTGTTTGCCCAGGCTTTGCGCGACGACACGATCGCATCATCAAATCCGCGTGCGGTCATAAACCATTGGGCATACGCACCGATCGCAAGTCTGGGAGAAGCGGCCTTCCCGTTTATCTTTGAGCGCTTGGACCAGGAACCATTTGTGTGGCTCAGTGCGCTGCCGTTTCTAGTAGGGGAGACGGCCGTAACACCTGAGCATCGCGGACGCACGGCAGCGATGATAAACGACTGGAAACTCTGGGCGCGGAATCATCACTATCTCGTCTAAAATAATGGCATGGCATAAGACGAGCGAGAAAAGCAGTGACTATAACTGCATCGCCTGGGCTCTGGGTTTTGATCACATTTTGTTATGGCCGGAAGCGGCGTTCGACATGGAGTGGCCGTTCCCGCGACCCGAAACTTGCAGTGTCGCGGATTTCGCTCAGCTGTTCGCGCTGTTTGGATACGAGCGGTGTAACACGGAAATGTATGAGGCAGGCTTTGAAAAAATCGCTCTCTATTCGGTTACGCCAAACTCGGCTCCGGAGCACGCAGCCCGGCAGCTCCAGGACGGCCGTTGGACGAGTAAACTTGGAGGCGGTGGAATAGATGGCATCCACGACGCGTTAGCCGATTTTCCCACGGAGGAGCCTTACAACAAATCGTGTCGTCTCTACGGAGGCGCGAGATTTTTCTTTCGGCGCCCCAGAGGCCAGTACCCGAGCTACGAGCAGGCCACCATGGGGATGCCCCGAGACGCAGGGGCTCCGAGGATCATCTCAGTAGGTTTTCGCCGCTAAGCGCGCAGCGATTCGTCGCTATTGCAGTCGCTTGAGCGCTTGCGACACGTGAGCATAAATGCCGAGCGTCGCGCTCGCGGTTGAGTGGCCCAATACGCCTGCGCCGAGCATACATCGGCGCCGGGCAGGAGTGCCGACCGGTGGGCCAACGGCGCAAAGCCTATGTGCCTTCCCCATTGCTTATGCACGCACCGCGCCCGAGCGCCGCGGTCTTCCTGGAGCGAGCACCATGAGTCGGGACATGCGTGGGTTGCGAGTGCCGTGCCTTACCGAGAATTGCGGTGGCTATCTGCGCCCGCTTCATGCAAAGAACGGCCGCGAGATCTATCGCTGCAGCCTTCCTAAATGTCGTTGTGGCTTCGCGGCGACGGACCGACCCTGGGGTACGTTTGCGCCGCGAAGGACAGCGACGGCGAGTGGCTGGCGGTGTTTCGATGCTCAGGTCCCCCGCCCGATGATCGTTAGCGCTCCCCGCGCTTGAAAACTTGCCAAACCTATGGTACGGATGGATGGCCGGGCGAGCGCACGCTTTAGCCCAGGAGGCCACAATGAAAATATTTTCCGCGATGTTTTTCCTGGCGCTGTTATTGGTCGGATCGATCATCCCAGCAAATGCATCCATGGGCTATTTCATATATCAGCTGAAAAATTCAACCTACGATCCAACGAACGCGCCTTTCCGAACGCTGGTGGGAGGCCCGTACGATGACTTAACTTCGTGCAACAGCATTGCGAGCAAATACGCACAATCGGATCAATATCACCACATATTTACTTGCAGCTACGAATATTATTGATCTATAAGTGAGTATTATCGTGCGCCAGGGCTGCCCGCCGGGGCGCCACATACTATCCGCCGGGGTTAAGTCGACAAGGAAAGCGCGTTTGGCAACGGCGGCAGCGTTACGCTTCGCCTGGCAAAAAATCCACCGGCGAACGCCGATTCGAGCAGCAAGTCGGCGGCTATTTTACACCCAACGAAAGTTTCGATGTCGGTTGCGAGACGTGCTCGCCCGTCTCCGAGCTGTACGAATTACCGTTCGCCTTTACCGGAAAAATCGTCCGGGTTATGGTCGATATCACCAAGGCAACGTCAAAGATCTCGCGGCGCAGTACGAGGCGCACGCGAGATTCGCGATGGCGACCCAGTGAGCGGCAAGCTGCGTCCGTGGGAGATCACAGTGCCGAAGACCCATTAGCCGAAAATAGCCCATTTCTTGACGGCGACCTCATCCCAGCTCACGCCGGTTCCCGGATTCGTTGAAGGCGCAACTCGCCCGTCGGTGACGCAAAGTGGCTCAGAAAGAATCGGATTTGCCCAGTCGACGTACTCCAGCCAGTGCGCGGTAGGCGTCGCTGCAAGTAGATGCGCACTGACCTCGGGGAACAGATGTGAAGATACCTGGATGCCGGTGGCGTCCGCGATCGCGGCCGCCCGCAACCAACCCGTTACGCCACGGATACGCATGAGGTCAAACATGAGCAAGTCGCTCGCATGTGCCTCGACGGCTCGTAAGATATCTCGCGAGCCGATGAGATTCTCGCCGAGCTGAATCGGCGTCGCGACGCTGTTTGCAACGTGTGCGCAGCCGGCGTAGTCGTCGTGAGCGACAGGCTCTTCGATCCACGTAAGGCCCTCGGCATCGAGGGCCTTGCCACGCAAGACTGCATCGGGAACTGAGAGCGCTTGATTGTAGTCGCACATGATCGATATTCCGGAGCCGACCGCACTTTTGACCGAACGAACCGCTCGTACGTCGTCCTCCAGCGTGGCATAGCCCAGCCGCAATTTCACCGCATCAAATCCCTCGGCGAGCAGCGCCAGTGCCTCGTCGCCGGTTGCTAGCGGATCGGCGACGCTGAGGCCATTGCTGTTGTAGGCCGGGATTGAACGCGATGCGGCACCAAGAAGCCGTACCAAGGGAAGGCCGGCGCCCCGCGCTAGGGCGTCCCAACAGGCGACGTCGATGCCGGAGAGGGCGTAGGAGACAAGTCCTCGGAGGCCCGGAATACGATATGCGCGCTCGAACGTCTGCGCGATATCGAGAGGAGCAACAGCCTGTCCCTCAATCAGTGCAAAACTCTCTTCCAGAAGGCGACAAACGGGCGCGAGCAGGCGCTCGACATAGCACACGACGTAGGCGTGACCGGTCACGCCTTCATGCGTGTGAATGTCGATCAGGACCAGCGGCGCGGATTCGATGAGGCCTGCCCCCGTCATCAGTGGTCTTCGGAGTGGTACGCGAACGGGCCGCACGGTGATTGAGCGAAGCGTGAGGTCGGGCGTGAGCTTCATCCGTGGCTCCGGCCGTCAACGTCCAACGAGAGCGCGTCTGTTACAAACCTATTGGCCGGCGTCGGGACATTCATTTCGGCTCCGAGTTCGCCAACTTTTCCGCTAAGCCACGGAAGCTCTAATCGATTACCCTGTTGGAGATCGCCGTACATCGAGGCAATCATGCCCTCGGGGAGCGTATCCATGAAAGCAAGGCGCTCGTCGGTAAACGATTGGTCGAGTGCGATCCCTCGCGCACGCGCCACGTCAACGACTTCACGCATAACCTCCCGCAGCAATGCGCGGCTGCGTGGGTGCGACCTGATGGGACCAATGCTTCGCCGAAAAAGGCACGTCGTCGCGCTTAGGCCGACAAGGAAGACGAACTTCTCCCAAATCGCCTTTTGAATGTCGCCGCTGACCGCATAGTCGATGCCGGCGGCCGCGCACGCCGCGGCAAAGGCATCCACGCGCGAGCTGGTTTGCCCGTCGAGTTCACCGAATACCAGTCGTTGCAGGGTGCCGCTGTGCCGAATGACGCCGGGCTCTCCTATTGCAGCCGCAATGTAGCTCAGGCCGCCGATCACGTGATCGCGTCCGACGATTCGTGCAATCCGATCGGCAGCGTCAACGCCATTTTGGAACGAGACCACCATGGTTTGCGCGCCGATGACCGGCCGAACAGCCTCCGCGGCCGCTTCGGTATCCCAAAGTTTGACCGCGATGATCACGACATCTACCGGCGACATCCCGTCCACGCGCTCGACCGCCTGCACGCCGCGCACGTGTAATGGAGCGACGGCGCTCTCGATGCGTAGACCATCCCGTTGTATTGCAGACAGGTGCTTTCCGCGCGCGACGAAGGTCACAACGTTGCCCGCTGCCGCCAGGCGGGCGCCGAAATAGCCGCCGAGGCCACCGGCGCCAATTACTAAGATATTCATGACAACCAGGAACAGCGCGTCGAGCGCATGAGTTGCCTAACGTTTCCCAATGCGTTACGGCAGGCCGTACGCCGTAAGGTTCCCGTTCTGATCCGAGCAGTACACCCAGCCATTTATGACAATCGGACTCTGCCAGTGCACCGGCCCGATCGAATGAGCGGTGCTCGCGCTGCTCCACAGTTTGCTCCCGGTCTGCGCCGAAAGCGCATAGATGGCATTATCCATCGCGACGAAGACGATCCCGTTGCTGACCACCGGCGAGGTTCCCTCGCCGCTTGTCGACCCGTCTTGCGCGCTCCACGCTTGCACGAGGCTGCTCGTGCCCCCGTTGGTCTCGAGCTCGTACGCGTCGATCTGATTCGGCAACCCGAAGAAGATGTACGTCACGCCCTCGGCATTGGTCCAGACCGCGGGCGTTGCATACAATCGATCAGGCAGATTGATCTCTTGCAATTCACCGCTGACGCCGGGAAGCGGCGAACGGTTCAAGAGGCGCAAGACCGAGTCTTTTCCGCCCTGCACGAGCATCAACGGTGTCGTGCTCGTACTCTGAACCGGGAGCAACGTTGGCGAGGTCGAGCCGAGGTCGATATCGCCACTCTGTAGGTTCGCGTACGTCGATGGCGTGTAACTACCGACCATCATCGAAACGTTCGCCGTGAGCACGATCACGGAGTCGCCGTAGTTGTCAGTGCCGTCGTATAAGCCGTTGCCGGTCGCGACGTAGACTTCGCCGTTCATCGACGGATACGGATCGACGACCGCGCCGCCGCGTGCCCAAATGCCGGAGTCGCTGTTCGCACACGACGAGTTCGTCGGCAGCGTCGTCTGCGAAATGCACAACGAGTTGAACACGTTGGTTGCGCCGGTCGAAAGGTTCACGCTCACGACGTGACCGTCGTAGTATGGCGCGTCGCCATAGTATCCCGACGTCGTCGCATACAGGTAGCCGTTTGCCACGTTGAGGGCCGACGCGTCCTTTTCTGTACCGGGAATCAGTGTGATCGTGGCGGGAAATCCCGACGCGCTCACTTCTGCGCCGGTCGCCGCATTGAGCTTGTGCACTTTTCCGTCGATTCCGGGAACGTAGATTGCCGTGCCTGACGGATCGGCAGCCGGCGTTGAGTCCGTAATATTCGACCCGGTTGTTGAATACGTCCAGACGATTTTCCCGGTCTGCGCTGCGATTGCGAAGGTCTCGCCGTTCTTGTCGGTCTGATAGAGCATCTGCTGCGCAGTGTTGCCGATTGTGACGTTGGCCAATAGGATCGGCGTGGAGTCCGCCACGTTACCGCTGCCAAACGAAATCTGCCACTTCTCTACGAGTGTGGAAACGTTGCTTGCATTGAGCGTTGTATCGCCCACGTCGACGCCGCTTCGCGCCGGATCGTGCCCGAACACGGGCCAGTTCAGTGCAGTCCCGCTAGGCACCGGCGAGCCCGTCGCAGTCGCGCCGGGCGAGGCTTTCGTCGTCGCGGTTGGCAGCGGCGAAGCTGCCGGTGCAGGGTTCTGGCTGCCGCCGCCCCCGCACGCCGCTAACGTCACAACAGCGAGTGACGCAAGGACCATGGACCACGCGGTTACATGCCGCAGCACTTTGTACACCCTCCCGGCGGACAACGCTTCCCGCGCCATAGGGGCCCATTCCTGTACGAGCTCATGAAAGAATGGAGCTACGCTTGCTTGTTGGAACGTGATGAACGAAAGAGGTGACAAGGGAGGCAAGATAGCCATGCACGCCGTTGTGTGCCGATCGTTTAGCGGAATCGACGACTTGGACTTTGGGGAGATGCCCGCGCCGAAACCCGGCGCGGGAGAAATTCTCGTTGAGGTTCATGCGGCAGCCGTAAATTTCATGGACTGTCTCATGGTGACGGGAAAGTATCAGTTGCGCCCGCAAACGCCGTTCGTCCCCGGCACGGACGCGGCCGGCATCGTTGCCGCCGTTGGCGAAGGGGTCACGCGCTTTAAACCCGGCGACCGCGTCGCCTGCAGCAACTGGACCGGCGCGTATTCGCTGCAGATGATTGCCTCGCAACTCTCAGCGGTGAAACTCCCACCCGGTGTCGACTTCGTAACGGGAACGACCGTGCGACACGGGTATGGCACCGCGTACTATGCGTTCGTCGAACGCGCGAAGCTTGCGGCCGGCGAAACCGTCTTCGTATCGGGCGCCGCGGGCGGCGTGGGACTTGCAGCCGTGGACTTGGCGCGAACGCTCGGCGCGCGCGTCATTGCCGGCGTGAGCTCGCAAGACAAGGTTGGCATTGTCCGCGACTACGGCGCGGACGAAGTGATCGACTACGCGCACGAGGATTTGCGAGAACGAATCAAGGCGGTGACCGGCGGGAAGGGTGTCGACGTCGTGTTCGATGTCGTAGGCGGCGAAGTATTTACCACCATGGCGCGCCTCATGAACTGGGGCGGCCGGATGCTGCCGATCGGATTTGCGAGCGGCGATATCCCGTCGGTCCCAATGAACCTGCCGTTGCTCAAGAACTATTCGATCGTCGGCGTATTTTGGGGCGCGTGGGCCGAGCGCTATCGGGACGCGAGCATCGCGGCCGACGAACAGATCTTCGCGTGGATCGCGCAAGGCAAACTCAAGCCACATGTGGGAGGCGTTTTTCCCTTAGAGCAATTCAAGGACGCGATGGAAACGGTGCTCGACAGGACGGCGCAAGGGCGTGTCGTGCTCAAGGTTGGCGATTCCGCCTGAGCTGAGCCGCGTCTATTGCCCCTTCTGCGCGCCGATGTAGAGGATCCATTTCACGAATAGGGCCGGCTCGGTGCTGAGGTTGTTGGCGTTGCCATAGACGAAATAGAACTCATTGTGGCCGCGCAGGTAATGCAGCGCGAGCGAGACGTTGCCGGCGTTGACGAAACATCCAGACTGGTACGGATTTCCCGTCGCGATATTGCACGTCGATGCCGGCGCGTAGATGCTTTCGTATGCCGGCGCTTGTACCGCGTTGGGAAGATTCGGCCCAATGATGCGGCGCACGCCGACGTCGAACTGCCATGCTTTGTTCGGCTGCCAGTCCAGCGACGCGCGCTCCAGCCATTGATCGGTCGACACTTCGCCGGGATGCGCGGTTAGGTATTTGTCCTGATCGGTTTCGAGCGCGAGGTGGATGCGGCGGGTAACGGGCAGCGTGGAGAGATACGTCCACGCGTCGAGTTCGCCGTGGTAGTACGGACCGCCAGTGTATTGCACGTACGACGGCGTGTTCGTCGTTTCGCGGTAACCGACGTTGAAGCCGTTGCCGTTAAAGGGCAGAAACTCGTTCTCGATGGTGCGGATGCCTTGGGAACTGAGATAGGCCTTCACGGTGAGCAGGTCTTTGAAGTCGAGCCTGACCTGCGGCTGCTCGTCCGTTTGTGAGAGCAGGCCGAGATGATTGTTGTACCGCGCGTAATAATTCGTCACATTGAGGTCGTGAAGCCAGAACGACGGCGTGAAGTTGAAGGTATGCTGCAGGAGGCTTTGGTAGCCGAGGATGTCGTTCTGCGCGACATAGCCGTCGAGCGGATCGAATTGCGCGCCGATCCGCTGCACGCCGACGACATAGCTGCTCGTTGACGTTGAGTAGAGTAAACCATACTCCCGGTCTTGGGCCTGCGCGCGGTCGGTGACCAGCGATCCCGATTCGAAGATGTCGTTGCTGTAGACGCCGAAGTGCGTGTGTTGGTTGATATACCCAAGACCGAGCGAGGACGTGTCGTCGCCCAGCCCGTAGGCGTCGACGGCTACACGCTCGGTATCGATGCCATAGAGTTGCTTTGGGTCCTCGTAAGCGTAGTTCGCGGTCTCGGCTTGGTCGGTGCGGTCCACGCCGAGCGCGTCGAACGCGGCAAAGGTAACGCGCCCTTGCGTGCCTTCGACGCCGTAGCCTTGTGCAAACGTTGGAATCGCCGGTGTATACAGGGTGAGCGGACACTCGACGCAGATGAAGTTTTGGTAGAAGTTGCTCGCTAGCTGCGTAAAGAATGGCCGCACTTCAACGTATTGCCGGGCGAACGCCGTCGGCGCGATCGTCTGCTGGTCGGATTCCACATTCGAGTAGTCCGGATGCAGCGTGCCGACGAATGACGCGGTCGGATCGATCGGAAGCGAGAAGTCGGCGCCGACGCGCGAGGTGCTGCCCCCGTTGGTTGCCGAGGTCGACTCGGAGAGCGCGTACGGTTGGAAGCGTGCCGGGTTGCGCGCGCTCGCCGATGTCGTGCCCGCCGGCGCGACGCCGACGCCGCCCACCCTGCCGATGAATGTCGGGTCCGAGGCCGAACTTGCGACGGGCGAGAAGGCCCACACGTCGAGCGAATTCGTGGCTTGCGAGAAGCGGACGAACTGCATGCGCCAGTCGTGCGAGCCGCCCGAGCGGATGATGTTCAGCGGGATGCGCATCGTGACGTCATAGCCGCCGGAGGTCGCGCGGGCGATGGCCGTCCACTCCGGCGCGTATGCACTGTTCTCGCTCGAGGTTTGATAGCGCGTGCCGATCGGATTGGCGAAGAACGCGTACGAAAACCCCTCGCTCCCTCGTGGATCGAGATAGACGCCGACGTAATCGTCGTTCAACACGGAACTGCCGTTACTGTGCTGGTTGACGATGACGGCCTTCTGGGTGACGTCGAATGCGATGTAGAGCGCGGTGCCATCCTGCGTTAGGCGTACCGTCGTTGGCGTGGTCGCGGGCCGGCGATAGGTGAAGTCGTAATCCAAGTGGATCGTTGCCGCGCCGTTCCACGATCGATTTATGCCGACGTCCATCGCCGGCGCGGGCGCCGCGGGAAGTGTAAGGGCGGGTGGAGCGTCGTCCGCGCCCGCCGGCAGCGCAGCAGCCCAAAGGAACAGCGCGGCAACATGAAACACGCCTTGTGCAAAGGCTCGCATGAAGGCTCCTAACGTCGGGGTCTTAGCGCGCGGTATTTATCCTGCGTCGGATGGCCTGATAAAGGCCGGCGCCGATACACATCGCGGGGATGACTCCGGAAAGCTCAATCCACGCGCAAAGAGGTGCTTGAGAGCCCGGGTGGCCTGCGACGGCCGGCACAACGAAGCACAAAACCAGAAATATCGCCGCATAAAATGCAACGCGCACACCGTCGGGCCGAACGAGTCGGGCGAGGATCGCACCAAAAACGACGGCATCGATGTACATAATCCAAAGCCAGATCCGGCCGCCGCCCGCATTCGCATTGCCGAATACGGTTTGGGCAGCGAGTTCGATCGCCATGAGCACTGCGGCCATGGCAAGTAGTACGGCGAAGGCGATGAGTGCGACGCCGATGCGGCGACGAGGCGATCTGTTCGATCGGGAGTACGAGAGAAGCGACGGTATCGAAAGCACCGTTTGTGCCCAGTACCAGCGGTCTGCCGCCTTCGCTCCACGCTGGTACATGATGCGAAGGTATTCCTCGTGCAGGTCGCCGGCGACCATCTCGTAGTCGCTTTCCGGCGCGGCGGCTGCGACCAGCGCTTGAGCGAGGGCAGGCGGCCTCACGCGGTTGCGTCCCGTAGCGATACGCCCGCGTGCAAACGTTCCAGCGCGCGTCGTGCATGTTTGAGTGCCGATATGCCGTCGGCCTCGACCTTGAAATGACGTTTGGCTTTGCCGCCGCGTTCAGCGGTCGGCTCGCCGATCCAAGACGAGACCAATCGCTTGCGCTCGAGACGCTCGAGTGTCGCGTGGACGGCACCCATCGCGGGAGAACGCCCCGTCACGCGCTCTATCTCGGCGCGAATCATCGCGCCATACGCACCGTCGCCCAAACGGAGGACGATCAGCAGAACGACATGCTCGAACTCGCCGAGATACTCACCCTTCGCCATAATATCCACATAGTAGATAATATGGAGTCTTCTGTCAACCCGGGACTACGTGCAGACGAGGAGTCCGTTCTTGTTCGCAACTGGGCCATTGTTCGGGCACGGAAACTTCACTTTGCTCTCTCGCCGATACCCGTTGTCGTCCAAGCATTCACCGGTGAGGTAATGTGTGACGGTCGTGGCGGTAAAGTGCGCCTCGACACGAATGTTCCGGCACGTCGCGCCGTAGTTACCTCTCGGCATCGGCGGGGTCGTGGCGGAGATTGCGACGATTTGCGGTTGCATCGTGCTGCCAAGGCCGGGAGCTGTCGCCAACCCAGTTACTAAAGCAAACGCAAAAACAACGGCGAGTGAATGCTTCATGGGCGCCTCTTTCTTAAGGAAAGCTCCAATTCAGGAAGACCTTCCGCGACTCCCTTGTTCGTTCGGTTGGCCTACCATAGAGGAACCTCAAAAAACGCGGCGGTATAGCGTCGGAATGAAGCGTATTGTTGCTATTTTCCTAGCCGCGGCTTTTGCCGTGGCTCCAAGTGCCGTTCCCGCGGCTTCCGGCTCTGCATCGGAAAAGCTGCTGAGCAAGATGGAGTGGCGTCTCGTCGGTCCGTATATCGGTGGCCGCGTGGTCGCGGTGGCCGGGGTGCCTAGTGACCCGAATCTCTTTTATATGGGCGGCGTGCAAGGCGGCGTCTGGAAAAGCGACAACGCCGGAAATACTTGGGAGAACATCACCGACGGCAAGATGGGCAAGATTTCGCACAGCATCGGTTCGATCGCCGTCGCGCCCTCAAATGCCAAGATCATTTACGTCGGCACCGGCGAGAGCGATATCCGCGGTGATTGGGAGAACGGCGAAGGGATCTACAAGTCCACCGACGCCGGAGAAACCTGGCAGTATGCGGGTCTGCGCGACACGCGTGAAACGGGCGCGATCGTTATCGATCCGCGCAACCCGAACATCGTCTACGTGTCGTCGATGGGGCACGTCTTTAAGCCCAATGCCGATCGGGGCGTTTTTAAGACCACCGACGGCGGCAAGACCTGGCAGAAAGTCCTCTTCGTCGACGACAACACCGGCGCGAACAACATCGTCATGGACGCAAAGAATCCAAACGTGCTGTACGCAACCATGTGGCAGGCGCAGCGCACCGAGTGGGCGCTGACCAGCGGCGGACCGGGTAGCGCGATCTACAAAACCGTCGATGCGGGCAAGACCTGGAAAAAGATTTCTAGCAACCCCGGCTTTGCTACCGGCACGCTCGGCAAGATGGGCGTCGCCGTAGCCCCGAATAATTCGAACGTCGTCTATGCGGTGGTGCAAGCGAAAAACGGCGGCGTCTTTCGGTCCGATAACGCCGGCGCGACGTGGTCGCGCGTCAACGACGAGTGGAAACTTCGTCAACGCGCCTTCTACTATATGGCGATTTACGTCGACCCCTCCAATTGGAAAGTCGCGTACGCGCCCAATGTCGATAGCGTCTTTAAGACCACTGACGGCGGCCACACGTGGAAGCCGCTGGGTCCGGGCCTTGGCGACAACCATATCGTTTGGATCAATCCGCACAATCCGAAGATCTTGATCATCGGCGACGATGGCGGCGCCAACGTATCCCTCGATGGCGGAAAGACCTTTAGCACGACGCAGAATCAGCCGCTCTCGCAGTTCTACCACATCGTACTCGACGGGCAATTCCCGTATCACATGTACGGCGCGATGCAGGACGCCGGAGCATTCGAGATTCCCAGCGCTTCAAGTGAAGGATTGGGATCGAATGTCGTGCACGGTGTGGCGCTCGGCGAGAGCACCTACGTTGCCGTCGATCCAAACAATCCGCACGTGACCTATGGGGCCGCGTACTATAGCGCCTTGGCGCGTCTGGATAATTCCACCGGCGACGAGAAGAACGTCTCACCGTGGGCCATCTATCTTGCGGGCCATCAGGCAAGCGATACGAAGTATCGCTTCGGCTGGACCCATCCGGTCATGTTCTCGCCGGCCGAACCCCATACGCTCTTTGAAGCGGCGCAAGTCCTCTTCCGCAGCGACGACTACGGACGCACGTGGAAAGTGATCAGCCCGGATTTGACGCGTAACGACAAGTCGACCGAAGGTCCGAGCGGCGG
>Ga0335074_10008794_pt1 | contig 14051 bp, 13 predicted proteins | sample Lox_Sample_23_FD_206715 | JGI IMG/M metagenome (GOLD analysis project Ga0335074, IMG submission 206715) | Soil microbial communities from Loxahatchee National Wildlife Refuge, Florida, United States - Lox_Sample_2.3 | ecosystem: Environmental > Terrestrial > Soil > Wetlands | place: USA...
TCGAGAACGTCCGCGCGGCGATCAACCAGATCGCCCAGACCACGCTGCGCAAGGTCGTCGGCCAGCACACCCTGGACCAGACCCTGGCCGAGACCGACACGATCAACCTGGACATCCGCAAGATCCTGGACGCCACCACCGCCGACTGGGGCGTGGAGGTGACCCTGGTCGAACTCAAGGACATCCAGCTGCCGGACAGCATGAAGCGGGCCATGGCCCGCCAGGCCGAGGCCGAGCGGGAAAAGCGCGCCAAGATCATCAACGCCGAGGGCGAGTCCATGGCCGCCGCCGCGCTCGGCGCGGCCTCCGACACGATGATGGCCCACCCGCTCGCGCTGCAGCTGCGCAACCTGCAGAGCCTGGTCGAGATCGGCGTCGACAAGAACACCACCGTGGTATTCCCCGCCCCGCTGATGAGCACGATCGAGGAGCTGGGCGCGTTCCTCACCCGCGAGAAGAACGCCTCCCGTGACGCGAAGGCTCCCGGTGCGGGCCAGCCGAGCGCGGGCCAGCCGAGCGCGGGCCAGCCGAGCGCGGGCCAGCCAAACGGGGTAACCGCTCCGGCCCTCACGCGATGAACAGGAAGGCGCGGATCGCGACCGTGGCCGGGACCGCGGGCGCTACGGCCGCGGGCCTGGCCGCCCTCGCGGCGAATCGCGCCGCGCGGGAGGCCGCGCTGCGGGCCGGGCGGTTCGCCCGGCCGCTCGGGTACCGGCCGGCCCGGCCGCCGGTGCCCCCGCCGCTGCCCCCCGGCCGGGTGGTCAACCTGCCGGGACGCGGCGAGGTGTTCGTCCGCGACTCCGGCGGCAAGGCGCCCGGCCCGGCCGTGCTGCTCCTGCACGGCTGGACCGTCAGCGCCGACCTCAACTTCTTCCCCGTCTACGCCGACCTGGCCGAGGCCTACCGGGTGATAGCGCTCGACCAGCGCGGACACGGACGCGGTATGCGCTCGGCCGAGCGGTTCAGCCTCGAGGACTGTGCCGACGATGCCGCCGCGCTGCTCACCGAGGTCGGGGCGGGCCGCGCGATCGTGGTCGGATACTCCATGGGCGGCCCGGTCGGCATGCTGCTTGCCAGGCGGCATCCGGACCTGGTGCGGGGCCTGGTCATGCAGGCCACGGCGCTCGAGTGGCGAGACGCGGCGCATGAGCGGATGACCTGGCAGCTGCTGCCGGTGCTCGACCTCGGGCTGCGCCTGCGCGCCGGCGGCGACATGGTCGAACGGGTGCTCCGCCAGGTAACACAGGAAGCGCCCGGCCTGGCGGCCCTTCGGCCCTGGCTCGCCGCCGAGTTCCGCCGCGGGCTGGCACCCGATCTCACCGCCGCGGGCAGGGCGCTGAGCCGTTATGACGCGCGGCCCTGGGCCGGCCGGCTTGACCTGCCCGCGGTCGCGCTCATCACCACCCGCGACCGGCTTGTGCCCCAGGCCAAGCAGCGGCAGCTTGCCGCGGCATTGCACGCGCAGGTGATCGAGGTCGAAGCAGACCACGACCTTCCCCTGGTCAGCGGCGCCGAGTACGCGCGCCTTACCAGGCTCGCCGTCGATACGGTCGCGAGCGCACGCTCGCGGCGTCCGTCAGGCCGCCCGCTCCGGAGGCGTCCCCGCGGCCGGGAAGAAGTCGCCGGTTGACAGGTCCCGCCGGTAGGGGACCGGCAGGTCGCTGGCCACGACGCTGGCGACAGCGGCCAGCAGCCGCCGCACGTCGTCAAGTGTCGTGTTGATGCCCGCGCTGGCCCTGACAGCCCCGCGGATAGCACGGCGATTTCCGGTGTCCTCATCGGCCACGCCGAGCAGCCGGTCGAGGTAAAGGTCGGCGCCGAACCGGCTGTGCCCCACCCCGATCGCGTGTTCGGCCGCCAGCCGCGCCGCCACCAGCGCGTGCGGCATGCCGGTCACGGTGAAGGTGGCGATGGGCAGTCTCCGCGCACCTGCTTCCGGGCCGAGCAGGCGCACGCCAGGTATCGCCGCCAGGCCGCGGCGCATCGATGCCGCGATGCTCCGCTCGTGCGCGGCTATCGCCGGCCAGCCGGTCTCGCCGAGCGTCTGGATCGCCGCGTGCAGGGCGACGGCGCCGATCACGTTGGGCGAGCCGTCGGCTTCCGTGCCCGCCAGCCCGGTCCGCGCGTCCTCGGCCCGCAGCAGCCGCCGCGGGCCGATCAGCACTCCGATGCCGAACGGCGCGTACATCTTGTGCCCGCTCCAGGCCAGGAAGTCCGCGTCGGCCGGCAGCGGCTCGTGCGGCGCGAGCTGCGCCGCGTCGACGAGCACGGGCACCCCCCGTCGGTGCGCGGCCTCGATGACGTCGGCCAGCGGCGGCATCCATCCGGTGACGCCGGATGCCCCGGTGATCGCAAGCAGCGCCGGGCGCGGCCGCCCGCGCAGCGCGGTGACGACATCCTCGGTATCGAAGGTCCCGTCCCCGCCGCACCCGACATAACGGCACTGAGCGGTCCGCGCCCAGGGCCGGAGGTTGGCTATGTGCTCCGCCACCGTGGTGACCACCACGTCGTCCCGGCCGAGCCGGAGCCTGTCGGCCAGGCGATCGATCGCCTCGGTCGCATTGCGGCAGAACAGCACCGCGTCATCCGTACCACGTCCGGCGAAGGCGAGCGCGGCCAGCCGCGCGCTTTCGAGGCCGACGGCGGATGCCTGCGACTTGTACCCGGCCCCGCCCTGCACGCTGGCCTGCCAGGGAATGAATGCCCACACGGCGTCCAGCACGCTCGGCAGCGCCCCGGTAGCTGCCGCCGCGTCGAAGGACAGGTACCGCCGCTGAACACCGTCGACGCAAGGCACCTGGAGCTCGTCGCCGGCAAGCGCCGTCGGCGCTGAATCGACCATGGCGCCCGACTATCTCCGAGGACACGGACCAACGCCAGGGTCTTTGGTCCCGACGATCCGATCGGGCCGGGCCGGGCCTGGCCGCGCGGCGCGGCGGTGCGGCGGTGCGGCGGCGCGCCGGTCAGCGGCCGAGCAGAGCGGCTCCGAGCACCGCCGCGGCGAAGCCGAGGCCGCGCAGCACGCCTGGGCCACCGCCCGGCAGGTACTCCCCGAAGATCGACATGCCGGCCACCACGGGCAGCAGGTTGGTCAGCAGCGTCGAGAGGCCCGCGGTGGCCAGCGCCGTGCCGCGCTGGAAGGAAAGCTGGACGCAGACGAAACCGAGGCCGTGGCAGGCGGCGAGCAGCAGGGCGAACGCGTAAACCGGGCCGATGCCGCCGACGGCGGCCTTGGTCGCGACGTCGCCTGCCGAGTAGAGCAGCCCGGCGGCCATCGCCAGCCCGGCGCCCGCGCGCAGCACCCGCGCTGCCGGGCCCGCGGCGATGGCCGCGGCAAGCGCGGAGGCCACTACCCAGCCGAGCGGTCCCGTCCAGCTTGCCCGCACCGCGTGTCCCGCGCCCGCGGGCAGCGAGAGCCCGAGCAGCAGCAGCCCGCACACGCACGCCGCCACGGCGGCCCATTCCCGCGGCGACAGGCGCACGCCGCCGGCCCGGACCAGCAGGGCGATCAGGCCCACGCCGCCGGCCGACGTGGCCTGCACCAGCGAGATCGGGGCCAGGCCGAGCGCGACGATGTACAGCGCCCAGCCCGCGAGGCCGGTGCCGAAGCCCGCCAGCCAGCGCCGGTCGGTGAACAGCGCGGCCAGCGAGGCCAGCGGGTGGCGCGGCGACAGCGCGGGCAGCTTGCCCGTGGCGGCGTGCTGGACGTAGAAGCCAGAGCTGAGCGCCGCGGTCGAGATCAGCGCCAGGACCAGCCCGGCGGCGAGCCTCATCGCGGTGCCCCTGCCGTGGCCGCACGCGACCAGCCCGGGCCGCGCAGCAGCCCGGCATGCGGCAGGTAGCCCTCGGCGGCCATCGCCGCGACGACCACCCTGGGCAGGTCCGCGCGGTGCTCGATGATCATGTAGCGCGGCACCCAGTCCGGGCCGAACTGCCGGTTGAACCGGAGCAGGTTGTCGAGCTGGAGAGCCAGCACCCGCTTGAGCCTGAGCAGGGCGCGGCGCTGGATCCGTTGCGGCAGGCTGAGCGTTCCGGCCGGCGCCTCGTTGCCGAGCAGGCCGGCGAACGGCGAGAAGTTCAGCGACAGGCACTTGAAGCCGTGATCGCGCGCCCACGTCACCGCGGTCACGACGAGCCAGGCATTGAAGCCGTTGGGCAGGCCCCGGCGCCTGGGCATGGACGACAGCGACAGCGACTGGCTGGCCTGGCAGACGGCCAGATGCAGGAATCCCGCCACCCGGCCCTGCTCATCGCGCCCGATCACGAACAGGGCATCGCTGCCGCCGAGGCGGAACGGGTCGTCGAACTCCATCGTGAAGCCCTTGCGGAATCCGCCGTGCAGCCAGGCCGCGTCGACGTCGGCAAGGTCGGCGCGTAGTTGCTCGGTCACGTCCCCGGCCATCACCACCTCGGCGTGGTACATGTCGCGATCCAGGCGCCGGGCGCCCTGGCGCACGGCACGCATGGCCCGGCCCTCGAGGGAGAACCCGGCCGTGTCGATGACCGCCTCGTCCCCGTGGTACAGCGGATGGAGTCCCCGCTCGACATAGGTGGGCAGCAGCCTCCCGGAGGCGCCGAGCACGGCGACATGCCAGCCGCGGGAACGCGCGTAGCCGAGGAAATCGTCGACCGCCGCGCCCGCCTCCGCCGCGGGGCCGACGGGGTCGCCGCTGACGACCGCGACCCCGCGCACGACGTGGTAGGCGAGAAGGGACTGGCCGGTGAAGAACCACTCCTTGTCCGGCCGCAGGGCGAAGGGCGCCAGCGTGTCGGCGCCCCACCGGCGGACGATGCCGGCCGCCCTGTCCTGTGCTCCGGTGTCGGCGAACAGCCGCTGCCGCCACGGGCGGATCCACACCTCGGCCGCCCAGATCACCCCGATCGCCGCGATGGACAGCACGGACAGCGGGAACCACCGGCTGAAGTCTCCCGGGATGTACTGGCTGCCCCGCGGCGCCACGCCCACCAGCGCGCGGATCGTGTCGAGGAGCACCGAGGGCATGGCGACGGACAGTCCCCCGGCCATCCGGTACAGTGCCAGCACCACGATCCCGTACGCCATGGCCAGGCCGAGCATGGCGGTGAGGCGGACAAGCGCGGACACTTCGGCGGCCGGGTCGCCGCGATGGGGGAAGTCCTGCCTCCTGGCCACCAGGGCCACCGCGATCAGGACGGTCACGACCGCCCCGGCATAGTCCGGACCGCGCAGCAGGTGCAGCAGTGCCGACAAGCCGAGCAGCACGACGGCCAGCCGCCAGGCCCTGCGGTTACGCCGGGCCAGGCCGCGCGACACGATCAGCAGCAAGATCCCGGCCGGGACCAGCAACCCGCGCGCGGTCGGCGGAGTACCGGGACCGAACCGCTCCACCAGCCCGAAGGCGGCCCCGGGGCGCGGGGCGACCGCCGACAGGATGTCGATGAGCCCGCCGCCGGCCACCAGCCAGGACAGCAGCCTCGGCGCGATCTGGTCGGCCGGGCTGCTCCGGCCTGCCAGCGCGCCTCCGGCGCCGCACAGCGCCGCGGCCAGGTAACCGGGCTGCAGGCCGACCGCGGCGCGGAGCCCCTGGCCGAACGACTCCTGGCGGACGATCAGCACGCACACCGCGTCGACGACGAGCAGCCAGACGCCCGCGCCCGCGGCGAGGGCAAGACCGGCCGCCAGCCGGTCGAGCCGCATGGCCCTGGCCACCAAACCCAGTGCCGCGCCCGCCACGCCGAAGACGACGATGTAGACGACAAGCGGGACCGAATCGTGACCGGGCAGTTCGTCGAGGGGAAGCGCGTCATGCACCTCCGGTCCTGGCCAGTGCGCGACGCTGGCGCGCAGGAAGTACAGCCAGCCGGTGGCTACCGAGGTGACCAGGATTATCGCCAGCGCCAGCACCGCGGCCCGCGCCGCGGCGACCAGCGGCCCGCGCCTAGTCATGGCGCAGCTGCTCCGACGCGGTGATCAGCGCCTGCGACATCTGCGAGCGCCACAGCGCCCAGTCGTGGCTTCCCGGCCGCTCGAAGAAGTGATGCGCGATGCCGAGCGAGGCGAGCTCGGTGTTGAAGTCGCGGTTCTGCCCGGCCAGCCCGTCGGATCTGCCGCAGTAGAACCAGATGTACGTGCCGTCCGCGACCAGCTGCGGGGCCACCAGACGGACCTCGTCGGCGGGACTGTTGTAGTCGAGCAGGGCCCGGCTGTGGTCGAAGATCGCGGGGATCTTGTCCGCGACCATGTAGCCGGACCAGCTTTCCAGCAGGTCGAATTCGCCGGGGTGATGCAGCCCGATGTTCAGCGAGCCGTATCCGCCCTCCGACAGCCCGGCAAGCCCGCGGGCGGCACCGGACGCGATGGTACGGTACCGCGCGTCGATCGCCCGGACGAGATCACGCGCGACGAAGGTTTCCCAGTCGTTGCCCGGCTGCACCCCGTTGGCCCATTCCTCGTCGTTGAGGAAGGAACGCGCGCCGGTCGGCATGACGAGGATGAGCGGCTGAATGCGCCCCTGCGCGACGAGCGTCGCCTCGTCGGTGGCGACGTCCCCGACGGTGAGGAAGTTGGACGGCAGCCCGGGGACTCCGTGCAGCAGGTACAGCACGGGATAGCGCCGTCCGGGCTGGCTCGCGTAGCCAGGCGGCAAGATCACGTCGACCTTGTCGCGGTAGCCGTCGAGTGCCGCGCTTGTCACGTAGATGGTCTGTTCCGTCGTCGGGATCACCTTGACCTTGACCGGCCTGCCGCCGTGGCTCGCCTCCACGCTCCCCGGCGCGGTCGGCGCGGGGAAGCCGCGGTAGAGCCAGAACGTGACCGCGTAGCGGACCGCGCCGGCCGTGCCGATCACCGCTAGCACGGCGCACGCCGCGCTCAGCAGGACGAGCCCGAGCCGCCGTCGCCCGCGGCCCGCGGGCACCCTGCCGGCGCCGTGTTCCGGAGTCGCTTCATGTCCGGTCCCAGCCACTGCCTGCGCCTCCCGCCGGAACTGTCCTGAGGCCAGGCAACCCCGGCCGGGACCGCCGGGGTAGTGTCTTTGGGCCCGGCATAAAGGGATCAAGTTCCCGCGCCCGCCCGATAAGGGCACATGGCCCGTCCGGCCGGGACCTACGCCCCTAACCAGGGCCTTCGCGCTGCCGGGACACTGGATGCGAGGGATTCGCTCAGGGACAATCGGGTGACTGCGATGACAATGGTTCACGAACGGGCGGCTCGCCCCGCGATGTCCGCTGCTCCGCTGGTCGTGGCGCTGAACCGGCCAGAGACCGGCCGCGGCGCGTCCCGCGTGCAGGCACCAGCTCGGGTGCTGCGGATGTGGACGGTGCTCACCGCCACCGACCGCGTGCTGCACCAGCCGGCCGTGCTGTCCCCGGACGCGCTGCCGCGCCTTCGCCGATCCCTCCAGGTCGTCAGGACCGAGCTGGCGGGGTCGGTTTCCGCGCCCCTGGCAGCCGAGCTGTCCAGCCTCCTGCCGCCGCTGCCGGCCTCGCCCGGGATGGACGAGCTGCGGGTCGAATGCGCCTGCCTGCTCGGCTGGACCGGGGGCCTGGTCGTGGCGATCCTCGACCAGGTGGAGCTGGCGGCCGCCGTATCCGCGCTGGCGGCCCGGGCAAGCGCCAGTCCAGGCAGCTCCGCGCCGGCCGCGGCATGAACGAAAGAAGGCACGTCGATGGCCACGAAGACTCTCGTCAGGGAGGTCATGTCCGCGCATCCGGTCTCGGTGCGGACGACCTCGCCGTTCCATGAACTGGCCGTCCGGCTCCGCGAGTCCGCCGTCAGCGGGTTCCCCGTCCTGGACGAGGAAGGGAAGCTCGTCGGCGTGGTCTCCGAGACCGACATGCTGGCCAAGGAGGCGCTTGACGGCCCTCCGCACGGCACCAGGGGACTGATCGCCCGCCTCGTGCACCGCGGGCAGTTCCGCAAGGCCGTGGGGATCACGGCCGGTGACCTGATGACCAGCCCGGCGGTGACCGTCGCTCCCGATGATACGGTCGAGCACGCCGCCCGGCAGATGCATGCCCGCGGGCTGCGGCGGCTTCCCGTGGTGGACTCCGGCGGCCGGCTGGTCGGCATCGTCACCCAGGCCGACGTGCTGGCCGTCTACGGGCGGACCGATGAGGAGATCCGTGCCGAGATCGTCGGCCAGGTGATCCCCCGGCTATCCGAGCCGAGCTGGTACTGGATCACCGTCGAGGACGGCATCGTGACCATGGAAGGCACCCCGGAGACCGTCAAGATCGGCCACGAGGTCGTCGCCCAGGTGCGCCACGTCCAGGGCGTGGTGGCCGTGCGTGACCGCCTGGCATACCCGGTGCCGCCGGAGGCCGCCTACTTCCCCGAGGACATGTGAGTAAACGGCGGCCGCGCGGTTCACCGGCCGCCGCCACCGACATGACCGCCGCCGGCGCGGAACAGGACGTCGTCGGGGTCACGCCGCACGCTTTCCGCTACCTGGATAACCATCCCCATCCGGAGCAGGAGCTGCGGGTGGCCGCCGTCGGTCAGCTGGTTCCTGATCAGCTCGCGCAGCCGCGGCAGCTCGACCGGCTGGCTGTGGATCGCCACCGCGGCGCCGCAGGCGCTCGCGGTCAGCAGGATCCGCTGCAACGCCTGCCCCGCGTTCACCCAGTCCGCCATGCGGTCGGTGACCGTGGTGAGCACCCCGGCCACGCCGGCCGCCCGGTTCGACCGGGCGGAGCCGAGCGGCGGCAGCCCCCAGCCGTGCCCCCGGGCGAAGTCCCGGCCGGGAAAGTAGGGATCGGTACGCTCGGCCCGCGCCGGGTAGGCGGTGGCCGGCACTCCGTCGCTGCGCTCGCTGCCTGGCGCGGGAGCCCACTCGGCGAGCTCCTTCAGCCGCTGACCGTCCAGCCGCAGTTCCTGTTCCGCCGTCTGCACGGTTGCCGCGAGTACGGCCCGGCGCCCGTCATCCGCCATGATGCGCAGTGCCGCGCCCTCTCGCGCGGCGCCGTCACGCAGCGCGGCGATCGTGCCGTGCGGCATCGGCTCGGGGTCGAACGCGCCGCGATGGGTCCGCCGCCGGTGCACCTGGTCGGCCAGCTTCCGCTCGAATTCGCTGGCCGCAGCGCGCTGCCGCCAGCCCACCCGTGCCACAAGCGCCGGCTCACCGGGCTCGGGCAGCGCCTGTACCTCCGGAACGTACCCGAGGGCACGCAGCGCGAGGCGGACGTTGAACAGGGCGGCACCGCAGCTGATCATCATCTCGCGACCGTCAGGATCGGCCACCGGCAACCCGCGGCCGGCGTCGGTGTACAGGCTTATCTGCTGGTCCGTGGCCACGAACCGCCACGGCTGGGTGTTGTGCACGGACGGCGCCCAGACCGCCTCGGCCACCAGGTACCTGGCGACCTGCTCCGGTGGCATCAGTTCGCTCATGCATCCAGCCCACTCCGGGCCGGCCGGGCGGCTCAGGTACAAAGGTCCCTACCCGAGGGGACCATGGGCCGGATCGGTGGCAGTCCCCGGCGAACTACCGTTGGCACCCTTGATGGGTCGGCCTCGGGAACGAGGAGGAACAGTATGGAAACGATGGAAGAGTTGCTCGGCGGCCACCGGTTCTTCGCCGGGCTCGATACCGACGCGCTGCGCCTGATGGTGTCATGCGCGTCCAATGTGCATTTCGCCGCGGGCGAGTACCTCTTCTGCGAGGGAGAAGCCGCCAGCCGCTTCTACGTGCTCCGGGAGGGGAGGGTGGCACTGGAGATCCATTCGCCGACCCGGGGGCCCGTGATCATCGACACGATGGACGAAGGGGACGTCCTCGGCTGGTCCTGGCTCGTCGCGCCGTACCGGTATTTCGGCGATGCCCGGGCCGTGACGCCGGTCAGGGCGACCGCGCTCGACGGCGCCTGCCTGCGTGGCAAGTGCGAGGCCGATGCGCAGCTTGGCTACCAGCTGCTCAAGCGGGTCACCGCGGTGATGTACCAGCGCCTTGAGTCCGCCCGGGTCCGGCTGCTCGACCTGTACGGGTCCGTGCCCGCGTCCGCCTTATAGTTGTCGGCGGCCCGGGTGTACATGGCGTTCTCGCCCTCCACCCGGGCCGCTCCGATGGTCAACGGGGCTGTCGTCCTGTGTGCCATACCTACAGAATGGCTCGCGCCCGGCGGCCGTGGCAGGGCTGCGAGTCACTAGCCCCAGGGACAAAGGTCCCGGACATTCATGGTCCGATCGGTCGGCCCGGCATCGGGATGCACGCACCAGCGGAACGTTCTTGTGACCATCGGCCCTAGCGCGGCCGTCCGCCGTCGGCTCTCATCATCGCAGGGGGGCCTTGGAGGTGGGCACGATGCTGTTCGTTGACCGTACGGACGCGGGACGCCATCTGGCGCGACGGCTGCGGCACCTGCGCGGTGCCGACGTCGTGGTGCTCGGCCTGCCGCGCGGCGGCGTGCCGGTCGCGTTCGAGGTGGCAGAGGAGCTGCACGCCCCGCTCGACGTGATCGTGGTGCGCAAGCTCGGCGTTCCTTACCAGCCGGAATGCGCATTCGGGGCGATCGGCGAGGACGGCGCGCGGATCCTCGACGACTACGTGATGAGGCAGGCCGGGCTGACCGGCCCGCAGGTCGAAGTGGTGGCCGCCAGGGAGCAGGCCATGCTGGACCGCCGGGTTGGCCAGTTGCGCGGCGACCATCCGCCGGCGGCGCTCGACGGCCGCACGGTGATCATCGTCGACGACGGCATCGCCACCGGTTCGACGGCCCGCGCCGCCTGCCAGGTGGCCAGGGCGCGGGGCGCGGGCCGGGTGGTACTCGCGGTCCCGGTCGGCTCGGTGCAGGGAATCGGGGCGCTGCGGTCCTGCGCCGACGAGGTAGTGTGCCTGCACACCCCGGGACGGTTCCTCGCGGTCGGCGAGTGGTACGACGATTTTTCCCCGGTGACCGACGAGGAGGTCACCATGCTGCTGGCTAAGGCGGCGGCCTCGCTGGTCAGCCCCGGCGGCGCGGATCCGGACCCGGCGGAGGTCGTGCTCAACATCGCCGGTGCCAGGCTGCCCATGTCGCTGGTCATCCCGGACCGGGCCACGGGCCTGGTGGTCTTCGCCCACGGCAGCGGCAGCAGCAGGCACAGCCCCCGCAACCGGTTCGTGGCGTCCGCGCTGAACCGCGCCGGGCTCGGCACGCTGCTGGCCGACCTGCTCACCAGGGAAGAGGAACTGAGCCACGCGTACGTGTTCAACGTCAGCCTGCTCGCGGCCCGCCTGGCCGGGATCACCGGCTGGCTGCGCTGCCAGCCGGCCGCCGCATCGATGCCGCTCGGCTACTTCGGCGCGAGCACCGGCGCCGCCGCGGCCCTGTGGGCCGCCGCGGCCAGTCCTCCGCTGCCCGTCACCGCGATCGTCTCCCGCGGCGGCCGTCCCGACCTGGCGGGCAAGCGGCTGGCCCGGGTCCAGGCGCCGACCCTGCTCATCGTGGGCGGCGAGGACCGGCTGGTCCTCGACCTCAACCGGCAGGCACAGGCGCTCCTGACATGCGAAAGCCGCCTTGAGGTCGTCCCGGGCGCAACCCACTTGTTCGAGGAGCCCGGAGCACTCGAGCGGGTGGCCGAACTGGCCCGTGACTGGTTCGGCCGCCATTTCAGCATGGCCGAGACCGGCCGCGGCTAAATCATCCGGAGACATCATGCACACCGTCTGGCAAAGAGGAACCCTCACCATCGCCTGTACGGCGGTGCTGGCCGTCGGCCTGAGCGTGACGGCCCTGGCCAGCTGCCGGCCGGCGCCGCCGCCGCAGGTCTCCGTGGTCAGCGCGGCCGCCGCCGGCTGCCCGGCCGCGCCCTACGGCGCCCGCTTCTATGCGCCTGGCGGCGCCAAGACGGTGGCGCTGACATTCGACGACGGGCCGGGCAAGAGCACCGCGGCGATCCTGGCGATCCTGGCGCGTTACCGGGTGCCGGCGACCTTCTTCAACATCGGCGTCAACATGGCGGCCCGGCCATCGCTGGTCAGGGCCGAGGTCAGGGGCGGCTACGCGATGGGCAACCACACCTGGGACCATCCGGACATGGACGACCTGACCGCCGCGCAGCAGGCGGCGGAACTGGACCGGGCCAGCGCCGAGCAGCGGTCCGTCGCGGGCACCGTGCCGTGCGCGTTCCGGCCCCCGTACGGGGACTACGACGCCACCACGCTCAGGCTCGCGCAGCAGCGCCGGATGGGCGTGTGGCTGTGGTCGGTCGACACCCAGGACTGGATGGCCGAGGGCTCGGGTTCCTCCTACTGGGTAAACCGCATCGTCCGGCTTGCCGAGCAGGAGGGCGGCGCCCTGCGCCACCCGATCGTGCTGATGCACAACCAGCCGGCCGGGAATCCGGCTACGGTCAGCGCCCTGCCCGCGATCATCCAGTTCTTCCGCGCCCGCGGCTACCGTTTCGTGGCGCTGTGATGGTGGCGCAGACCGCCGCGGCGAAGGTGTTTGCCGATATCAACGGCCTCCCGGCAGCCTCGCCGGCGCCTCGCGGCGGTGACGACGCGTCTGGGCCAGGGACTTCCTGCCGCATGTCCCGGGACCTATGCCTCTGTCAGGCCGGCGACCGCCGGAACGATCATGAGCGTCCAGGCGGCTCGGCCCTGCTTCCCGCTGCCCGAGCGTGATCGCGGTCCGGACGAGGAGAAAGCCATGTCATACGGTCATGCCGAACGCACCCTGGCCACCATCCGCCGGCTCGAGCAGGAGACCAGGGACTTCCTCTCCAGCCAGCAGCACCTGACTGCGGAGCAGGAACAATGGCTGCGCGAGGCCGCCGATTCGGCATTCCGCCGGCTGAACGCTGCCGGGGCCGCACGGCGTGGAACCACGGCCCGTTCTGCTTAGATCAGAACGGTCGGTGGTATCACGGCCGGACCAACGTCCCGGACAGGTCGGGAACAACGCCACTTATGCCCGGCTTCACCCGGCGCGAACGTGATGGCGTGAGGCTGTCCGGGCACCGGGATGCACAGGCGCCCGGGCCGGCGGGAAGGAAGACGCCGTGAACGACGGGACCGGCCGGGTCCCACGCCTGATCGTGGGCATCAGCGGCTCGCGGGCAAGCTGGTGGGCGCTGGCGTGGGCGGTCGGGGAGGCCCGGCGGCGCGGGGCTAGGCTGCTGCTGGTCAACGTCTTCCGGTCAGCCGGTCCGCCGTCCCTCGCGGACTACGCCGCTGGCTACGTCGGCCCGTCCTTCGACCCGTACGTCGATCACGTGGCCTGCGGTAACGCGCTGATCCAGGCGGCTATCGAGCAGGCCGTCGGCAGCATGCCCGGCGACGTGCCCGTCGAGCAGGAGGTCGTCTGCGGACGGATCGCCGCGACGCTCGCCAGCCTCGCATGGGGCGGTGACGTGCTGGTGCTCGGTTGCAGGTATCGCGGACCGCTGCGCCGGCACGCGCCTGGCTCGGTGGCGCGCGCCTGCGCGCGGCTCGCCGACTGCCCGGTGGTGATGGTGCCGGAACCGTCGCGGGGGGAGCTTGCGGAGTCCTTGCCGGCCGATCCGGGCCATGGCCACTGGTTCCGCCGGATGCCGCACCGCGGAGCGCGGGCAGCGTCGTGACGATCACGCCGCGAACGGCCGGTCGTGAACAGTGGCCAAGGTCCCGCCCATTAGGACCTGCCGACCCTGCCAGGCCCCGGCCGGACCGAGGCATCGTGCAGGCATGGACGCTCCCTCCGGCGCGGGAACCCCGCCATGCTGACCCGCCTGCTGCGCTGCTACCTGCGCCCCTACGCGGGCCAGGTAGCCGTCGTGGTGACGCTGCTCGTGGCCCAGAGCGTCGGGAACCTGTACCTGCCCAACCTCAACGGCGACATCATCAACAACGGCGTGGTCAAGGGCGACACCCACTACATCTGGACGACCGGCGCCGTCATGCTGGCCATCACGCTGGCGGTCGGCGTGGTCGCCGTCATCGCCGTGTACTGGGCGTCCCGGGTTGCCATGGGCACGGGCGCGGACCTGCGGGCCGCGGTGTTCACCAGGGTCCAGGGATTCTCCGCCCGCGAGGTGAACAGCTTCGGCACCCCCTCGCTGATCACCCGCAACACCAATGACATCCAGCAGATCCAGCTGTTCCTGCAGATGG
>Ga0335074_10008795_pt1 | contig 14050 bp, 13 predicted proteins | sample Lox_Sample_23_FD_206715 | JGI IMG/M metagenome (GOLD analysis project Ga0335074, IMG submission 206715) | Soil microbial communities from Loxahatchee National Wildlife Refuge, Florida, United States - Lox_Sample_2.3 | ecosystem: Environmental > Terrestrial > Soil > Wetlands | place: USA...
ATCTTTGGGAAAAGGCGATTATATCAGCGCGATTCGTGTGTGCGCCGGTTCGGTTCCCCTCCGGCGCCTTCTCACTCCCACTGCGCCCGTCCGCACACCAGTGGCCTGCCGCAACCAATTCGGAGATGCCCTTTTCCCGGACCTCGCCCGCGCTCGCGGCGCGGCTTCTGTTCTGCGGGAATCTGGCATCTTTGAATTTGCCTTAGTTTATCGGAATCGCCGTCGTTTCGGCTGTGGATGAACCAGCTCTGCGAACCTCCACCAGCACCGAATAAAACACCGGGCCGCCGCCCAGATCGTTCAGCCGCTGCGACGTCAGCAGGTTTACGTTGTGTCCGCCCGCCGAGAGCTTGTTCCAGCTCAGCCGCGCCGCCACCACGCCCGGAGGCACGCTCGCCCCATCGCCCTTCGTCACCAGCGCCCGCAGACTCAGGCTGCCGCGGTCGTTGAAGACCTCCACCGCGTCGCCGTCCGCGATGCCCCGCGCCGCCGCATCGTCGCCGTGCATCTCCAGCGTGCCGTCGCGCGCCGACTCCATCTCGCGGTGTCCCTCCAGATTCGCGAAGGTCGAGTTCATGTAGTTGTCCGCCTTGCGCGGCAGGAATTCCAGCGGATAGCGCCGGCTCGCCTCCACGTGCCGCGACTCCGCCGCGGGACGAAACGCCGGCAGCGGATCCACGCCCTGCGCCGCGAGCGCCTCCGAATAGAACTCGACCTTTCCGCTCGGCGTCTCGAACGGGCCCTCCGCATAGGGCAGGAATTGGCCATCCCGCTGCTCGTCGTCGAACTGCAGCCGCTGCGCGCCGCCGGCTGCCCGCAGCGTCTCCTCCGTGATGCCCTTCATCCACGCGTGCTGCTGCTCCGGCGCGTCCGCCCGCAGCGCCTGCGCGATCAGATCCTCCGCCGAATCCCGGAAGCACGCCTCGTCGAATCCCATGCGCTGCGCCAGCTGGCCGAAGAGCCACACATTCGACCGCGCTTCGCCCAGCGGCTCAATCGCCTGCTCGGAGAGCTGCACGTAGTAGTGCCCGTACGCGCCCTGCACGTCCTTGTGCTCCAGAAACGTCGTCGCCGGCAGCACCATATCCGCGTAATCGGCCGTGTCCGTGAAGAACTGCTCGTGCACCACCGTGAACAGATCCTCGCGCCTGAGCCCGCGCAGCACCGCGGCCTGGTCCGGCGCCACCGCCGCCGGGTTGGAGTTGTAGACGAACAGCGCCTTCACCTGCGGCTCGCGCAGCTCCGTCAGCGCCTGCCCCAGCAGGCTCATGTTCACCACCCGCGCCGGCCGCCCCAGCTCGCTGGCCAGCATCAGATCCGGCCGCTCCAGCGCTTCGCTGTCCCAGCGAAACGCGCCGCTGGTCGAAAGCTGTACTCCTCCGCCCAGATGCTTCCACGCTCCCGTGAGCGCCGGCAGCATCGCGATCGCCCGCACCGCCGCGCCGCCGTTGTCGCTGCGCTGCACCCCGTAATTCAGCCGGATCGCCGCCGGCTGCGTCGTCGCGTAGTCGCGCGCCAGCCGCTCCACGTCGGCCACGGTCATCCCGGTCAGCGCCGCCACGCGCTCCGGCGGATACTCCGCTGCGCGTTCTTTCAGCCGCTCAAATCCATGCGTCCACCGCTCCACGTATTCGCGGTCGTAGAGCCCATCGCGCACCAGGATGTGCATCATCCCCAGCGCCAGCGCCGAATCCGTCCCCGGCCGGATCGGGATGTGCCAGTCCGCGGCGCGCGCCGTCCGCGTCGGATACGGATCGATCGCCACCAGCTTTGCCCCGTTCCGACGCGCTTCTTCCACGAACGGCCACAGGTGAATGTTGTTGCCGTGAATATTTGCCGCCCAGGCGATGATGAGCTTCGCGTGCCGGAATGCCTCAGTGTCTGTGCCCAGCTTGCGTCCGTACACCGACACCAGCGCCTGCCCGCCCGTCTCCGAGCAGATGGTCCGATCCAGCTGCGATGCCCCCAGCCGATGAAAGAACCGCCGGTCCATCGACCCATATCCCAGCTTGCCGATCGTCCCCGCGTAGGAATAGGGCAGGATCGACTCGGGGCCATGCTCTGCCGCAATCGCCTTCAGCCGCGCCGCAATCGTGTCCAGCGCCTCGTCCCAGCCGATCCGCTCGAAGGCCTCGGCCTCGCGTCCCTTTTCGAGCGGCCCTTTGGCCACGCCCGCGCGCCGCCGCATCGGGTAGAGCAGCCGCTCCGGCGAGTACACTCGCTCCAGATATTTCGCCACTTTGCCGCAGAGAAAGCCGCGCGTCACGGGATGGCCGGCGTCGCCGCGCACCCGCGTCGCCCGCCCCAGCTCATCGACCGTCACCAGCACCGCGCACGAATCGGGACAGTCGTGCGAGCAGACGGTATGCACGGTGCGGGGAGGCATATCGCGATTATAGGGTTAGAGCATTTTCAGGGTTGCCCTACCCTTGTTGCTTCTCGCAGAGTCGCCGCTCCCGGCGGCCGAGGGCATCCGCTCTTCGATGACGCTCAACCCCGCCGCACGCGCGAGATGCCAGCCGTCGCACACATCGCCCCAAATGTAGTGCTCTCCGTTCCGGGTGCTCACCGGCTCCATGTCCACTCTTCGTCCTCAGCTCTGCGCAGCCCGCGCCGCGGTTTCTTTCTCCGCTCCCGCCCCCGCCATTGGCAGCGTGAACAAAAACGTCGTCCCCGCCCCCATCTCGCTCTCCGCGCGAATCGTTCCCCCGTGCGCCTGCACGATGTGCTTCACGATCGCCAGTCCCAGCCCCGTCCCGCCCGATTCCCGCGACCGCGCTTTGTCCACCCGATAGAAGCGCTCGAAGATCCGGTCCAGATGCTCGCTCGCCATTCCCTGCCCGAAGTCCTGCACGGAAAACTCCACCATGCCGTCCTGCGCTCGCGCTCCCACCACCACGCGCCGGCCCGACGCGCCGTACTTCATCGCGTTCTCGATCAGGTTCCCGAAGACCTGCGTCATCGCGTCCACGTCCGCCAGCACCGGCGCCGTGGTGGTTTCCCCCGCCTCCAGCGTCACGCTTGAGTCCACCACCATGCCCGCCAGCGACTCAATCGCGTCCTCCACCAGCGCCGACGCCCGCACCGGCTGCACTTTCAGCTTGTGTTCGCCCGATTCCACCTGCGCCAGCGCCAGCAGATCTTCCGTCAGCCGGTTCACCCGCCGCGCATTCTTCAAAATGATGCCCATGAACTCGCGCCCGTGTTCCGACAGTTCCGTCTCGTCTTCCAGCAGCGTCTCCACGTAGCCGGAAATGGACGTGAGCGGCGTTCTCAGCTCGTGCGACACGTTGGCCACAAAGTCGCGCCGCGTCTTCTCCGCCCGCTGGATCTCGGTCACATCGTGCAGCACCGCCACGGCGCCGCCGTCCGGCGTGGGCGCCGCGCTCACTTCAAACACCCGCCCCGGCACCGTGGACAGGGCGCGCCCGCCGCGAATCTTCCGCTCCTTCAGCGCCGACTCCACGCACTTCAGCACTTCCGGATCGCGCACGCTCATCACCAGCGCCCGTCCGGCGCGCCCCACTCCCGGCACAATGCGCTGCATCACCGCATTGGTCCAGCTCACCTGGCCCTGGCGGTCCACCGCCACCACCGCTTCCTGCATGGAATCCAGCAGCGCCGCCAGCTCTCTCTGCTTGCTTTCGAGCGCCTCGAACGAGCGCTCCAGCCGCGCCGCGGTCGCATCCAGCGCGCGCGCCACGTCCCCAATTTCGTCCCCGTCCTGCTCCTCGATGCGCGCCGTCAGGTCGCCGCCCGCGATCCTGCCCGAGAACGCCACGATGCGCTGCAGCCGCCGCGACATCCGCCTTGCCACCCAGGCTGAAACCAGCGTCGCCAGGCCCAGCGACAGCAGCGACGCCAGCAGCAGGTCGCGCCGCAGCAGGTGCAGCGCGCGCCCCTCCTGCCCCGGCGTCATCTGCGCCACCCGCGCTTCCTCGTGCAGCGTGTGGTCCACGATGTTGCGGAAGGAAAGGTCCAGCACCGCCGTGCCCAGGCACAGCACCAGCACGAACGACAGCAGCAATTTGGTAAAGACTCTGCCCGTCACGCGACCATCCCGGCCGATGGGGCTGCGGCTGTGCCCATTATCGCGCGTCGTCCGCCGAGGGTCCGTACATCCCCGGTACCGGCACGTCCAGCAGCCGCAGATACACGCTCAACTGCCCGCGGTGATGGATGTGGTGATCGAGGAAGACCCGCCGCAGCGCCATGGCACGGGGCAGCTCCACCATCGTCCGCTCGCCGAACTTCAGCGTCCACGTGCCTGAGAGCTGCCCGTCGCCCAGCCCCGCGAGCGCCTGGCGGGCCTCGCCTCCTGCTTTGTCGAAATGCTCCAGCAGTTCCTTCGTCGACCCCGCCACAAAGGGCGTCGCATTCGCCGGCCGCACGAACACATCCATCGTCACGATGGACACGCACCGGTTCGGCAGGTCCGCCACGTGCGACGCCAGCCGTCCCAGCGTCATCGACTTGTCATGCGGTTTCCAGCTCAGGCTGGCTTCCGGCACCCGCTCCAGCATCCGCCGCGTGCCCGCCATTTCCTCATCGAACTCCAGCAGCAGGAGCTCCTGAATCGTCATGGCTACCTCCGCACCCGGCCTGCGGTTCAGCTCGCTACCCGCTCCGCGGCTTTGGGAATCTCAAAGCGATATCCCGCCCCGCGCACCGTCTTCAAATACCGCGGATTCTCCGGGTCCGTCTCAATTTTCTCGCGAATCCGCCGCACGTACACGTCCACCGACCGCGGCGTCACGAAGCGCGCATCCCCCCACACCGCATCCAGCAGGTGATCGCGGCTGAAAACGCGGCCCGGATGCCGCGCCAGGTAATCCAGCAGCCGGAATTCCGTGGCCGTCGTCGTCGTCAGCTCGCCCTTGACCTTCAGCTGCATCGCGCTGGCGTCGATCTCCACGTCCTCGAAGGCCACAGCCATCGGCTGCGCCGGCCGCTCGAACCGCCGCAGCACCGCCTTCACCCGCGCCAGCAGCTCCCGCGGCGCAAACGGCTTGGTCACGTAATCGTCCGCGCCCAGTTCCAGCCCCAGCACGCGGTCGTTTTCGCTGGCCCGCGCCGTCACAAAGATGATCGGGATCGTGCTCAGCGACGAGTGGTTTCGCAGCCGCCGGCACAGGTCCAGCCCGTCGCCTCCCGGAACCATGATGTCCAGCAGAAACAGCGCCGGAGCCTGCCGCTCCGCATCCGCGATCAGCGTTCCCGGCGCCGGATACATCCGCGTCTGGAATCCGGCCGCCTCCAGGTGATGCTGGATCAGCCTCGCGATATCGGCATCGTCCTCAAGCACAAACACTGTCTGGCTCAAGCGTTTGGGTCCTTTCCGGCGCCCCGCTCGCGCCGGGCGCATTCCGTCCCCAGACTACTTCAGCCAGGCAAACAGAATGCAAATGTTCTGTTAATTCCCCCCGCCGGCAACTGGCTACCGGCGGCTGCTACGCGTAGAAGTTCTCAAACAGCTGGCTCACCGTCTCGTAGCACTCGCAGGCCGCGCCTTCCAGCCGCTGGTGGTCCAGAATCTGGATCTGCCCCCTCCGGTAGGAGATCAGCTTCCGCCGGCGCAGCGCCCCCGCTGCCAGCGTCACCGTGGTGCGCCGCGCCCCGAGAATGTCCGCCAGGAAGCCCTGGCTCAGCATCACGCTGTTGTGCCCGGTCAGGTCGTGCGCCGTCAGCAGCCACCGCGCCAGCCGTTCCTCCGCCCCATGCAGCCGGTTGCACGCGGCAATCTGCGACAGGATCATGCTCCGCCGGTGGACGCAGCGCTGCACCAGCCGCCGCAGCTCCGGGGCTCGTTCCATCTCCGTCTTAATTTCCGAAAAGGCGATGCGCAGAGCCTTCAGTTCCACCTGGGCGACGCACCGCACCGGCCCCTGATTCATCCCGCCCAGCAGGTGCCACGACGGCACCACTCCCTCATTGCCGCACAATTCCACTTCCGCGCTGCGCCCGTCGGACATGGATACCATCTTCGATACCAGTCCCGACGTAATAAACCATGCGTACCGCGGCTCCTGCTCGGCTTCGTACAGCACCGTCCCCGCCGGAATCGTAACTGCTTCCAGACGGGACAGGATGGAATCTCGGTATGGCTGGGGGAGTTTTTCCAGCAGGAGGTTTTCAATCCGTTGCTGAACCATATCCTCCCTTGCTCCTCGTTGAGCAAGGACAATGCTGAACCCCAGCAAAAAGTCTTTGCCGCAGAAGATTAGGCCTTGTTTTGGGTGGCTTGCGACTCTGCGGATTATATGAACTGCCGCCGAATTTTTATGTTCGCTATCAAACAGTAATGTTCGGTATTAGACCGACTCCATTACCGGACAGCGTTTATCGTTCCGCTTGTCCCACCTGCCATTTTTTAGGATGCAGGCGAAGTACCGAAGGCCAATGCCGCACAGCTTTTAGCCCCATGGAGCCAGATCGTTGTTCACCCGATCAAAGCATCGCCTTCCGGCGCGTTTTTTTGGCCGAAAGTGGCGCGCCAGCGGCCCGGTCCTGGCAACCTTTCCTTCATCCCTGCGCCGCTCGTTCCCAGGGGTCCCGATCCAGCCGGGCAACTTTCCCCAGGTTATTCCGGAGTACCTGGCTTGTGCGTAATATCGCGCCGGGGAGCCCATTGGCCCGTCGGGTTGCCATACCAGCCAGGAAACCCCCTGGGAGCTTGCTGAATGCCTGACCGGTCGGAGGTTCTCTGTTTTGGCGCTGACCCGGTCCTGAACCGGACCCGGCGTCTCATCCTGCAGTCCGCCTGCGACGTCTGCGTCGCCTCTACGCTCGCTGAGGCCGCTTCCTGGATGCAGGAGCGCCGGTTTTGCGTCATCCTTCTCTGCCACACCCTCAGCCTGGACGATGCCCGCTCCGCTCTGGAACTGGCCCATACCCTCAATCCTGAAGCCCGCATCCTCGCCCTCGAAGAGGGCCATCCGCGCCTCTTCCTGCGCGCTCCTCACCAGGAAGTCCGACTGGAAGGCCCCGCCGATCTGCTGCGCAAGGTTGCCGCGATCGCCGGCCTCCGCCTGCCCGAGCCCGTGCTCCCGCCCACCGCCAAAGCCCCGCGCAAGTCCCCGCCCCGCGCCGAATAAAGCATTTTCAGGGTTGCAGTAAACCGAAGCCGAGAGATCGAGTCGACTCGACCAGCAGGGAGCGGCGACCCTGGCGAGATGCAACAAGGGTACGGTAACCCTGAAAATGCCGTAGCCTCGGCACAGGAAACGGGCCGCCGACTCCTGGACGATCTGTAAAGGAAGGGGTTCGGGTGGACGCAGCCGTCAGTGGGCGTGGCCGTGTGCGTGCGTGTGGCCCTCGTGCGAGTGCTCGTCTTCCACCGAAATCAGGCACCCATGCGCCGTCTCGCACACCAGGTGCTCGAACTGCAGCGTCGTGTGATGGATCCGGAACCGCTCCCGCAGCACCTCGTTGATCCGGTCCAGAATCCGGTTGCTCTCCGACGGCGGAATGTCCGCGATCGTTATATGGCTGGCCAGCGCGTGGCTGTGCGACCCCAGACTCCACACGTGCAGATCGTGCACGTCCTCCACGCCCTCGATCTGCTCCAGCGTCTCCCGGATCTCGCCCAGCGAAAGCCCCCGCGGTGTCCCTTCCAGCAGAATGTTCAGCGTCTCCCGCACAATCGCCGCCGACGACCACAGGATCAGCGCCGCAATCCCCAGCGAGAGCGCCGGATCCACCCACGTCGCGCCGGTCACAAGAATCGCAGCCCCGCCCACAATCACCGCCGCCGTCGACAGCGTGTCGCCCAGCATGTGCACGAACACGCTGCGGATGTTCACGTCGTGGCTCACCCGCCACAGCATCGCCGCAATCGCCCCGTTCATCGCCACACCCGCCGCCGCCACATAGATCATCGTCCGCGGTTCCACCGCCTCAGGCCGGCTCAGCCGTCCCGCCGCGTCCCACGCAATCCAGATGGCGATCCCAATCAGCGTGAGCGCGTTCAAAAACGCCGCCAGAACCCCGGCGCGCTGGTATCCGAAGGTCTTCTGCTCGTTGGCCGGCCTGGTCTGGAACCACACCGCCACAAACGACAGCACGATCGCCAGCGCGTCCGAGGCATTGTGTCCTGCCTCCGAAATCAGCGCCAGCGAGTGCGCGTGCAGCCCCGCCAGCAGCGTCAGCACCACGTAGCCGATGGTTGCTATGAGCGAAAGGCGCAGAACCCTCTGCATCGCCCGGGTATTCGCGCCATGAACATGCATACAATCTCAGTGTAAAACCGGGAGCCGGAACCTCCGCCCAATCCGGCGGCCCGCATCAGGGCTCGGCTTCAGCCGTGCCGATTGGCCACAGAATTTGACGAGGCTTGAGCCCCCGATGGATGTTCTCCAGCTCTCTCGGCATCTCCTTACGGCGCGGCCATCGCCGATGCCGTCGGCGTGTGCGGCGGCGTGGTCCGCGAACTCGGCGCTGTCTGCGCAATCATCCGCAGCCCGCTCCAGTTCTCCGCCACCACAATGCTGTTCTCCGGCCGGTGGACGTCGTACCGCACCGAGCACGGGAACCCCAGCCGCAAGTCCTCCGCTTTCACCACATCCCGCAGCGTGGAAACGTCCTGCGAGCACTCATACACCACTCCGCCAATCTCATATTGGTACAGGACAAATCGAACTTCGCCCGGCTGCCGCGGGTCCTGGCTGGTCGAGTCGAGGATCGTCCCGTCGATAATCCGGCCCGAGCGCACCAGCAGCGCGCGCCGCTCCCGCTCCATTTCTTCCTCGCTCGGGCGGTGCCGCAGCATCCGCCATGCCACCATTCCGCCGGCGCAGGCCAGCGCCAGCGCCGCTGCTCCCGTCCACGCGGGATGTCGCAGTGGAAACGCCTGCAGCTCATGTTGTGCGGAGACCAGCGGCAGAGATATGCGGCGAGGGAGAGAATTCATGGCAGAGCACCCGAAAAGGCCACGTGTAATACCTGCAGCATAGCTCACTTTTTGCCCGTTCGCGGCTCGCTTCCCTGCATCTTTCGCGCCAGGTAATCCCGTTTTGCACCCATTTTGCTGCGATATACTCAAAACAGACATGTTCGCTCGCAGAACTTCCCAGACGGCCGCGTCGAGCGGTCGTTTTTCCTTCAGCGCGAAATCTTCCCCCGCCGCTCCAGGCCGCCCGCGCGTCCGCTCCACCACCGTCATCTGCGTCCGCCGCGGCAGCAACGTCGTCATGGCCGCCGACGGCCAGGTCACCATGGGCGAGGCCGTCTTCAAGCACACCGCGAAGAAGATTCGCCGCCTCTATCAGGACAAGATTCTCGCCGGCTTCGCCGGTTCCACCGCCGACGCGTTCTCGCTCTTCAGCCGATTCGAAAACAAGCTGGAGCAGTACGCCGGCAACCTGGGCCGCTCCGCCGTCGAGCTGGCCAAGGACTGGCGCACCGACAAGATGCTGCGCTCGCTCGAGGCTCTGCTCGTGGTCTCCGACGTTTCGCAGACGTTCCTCATCAGCGGCTCCGGCGACGTGATCGAACCCGACGAGGGCATCGCCGCCATCGGCAGCGGAGGCTCCTACGCCATGGCCGCTGCCCGCGCGCTCATGGATAATACCGATCTCGGTGCTCGCGAGATTGCCGAGAAGGCCCTGCGCATCGCCGGCCAGATCTGCATTTACACGAACGACAAAATCACCATCGAAGAACTCCACGCATAAGGCGCATCATGGCCATCTATCTCCCCGGAACCGCCGAAGACCAGGAGCTCTCTCTCGAAGAGCTCACCCCGCGCGAAATCGTTGCCGAGCTGGACAAGTACGTCGTCGGCCAGAAGGCCGCCAAGCGTGCCGTCGCCATCGCCCTGCGCAACCGCATGAGAAGGCAGAAGCTCACCCCCGATCTCGCCGACGAGATCATGCCGAAGAACATCATCATGATCGGCCCCACCGGCGTGGGCAAAACCGAGATTGCGCGCCGCCTGGCCAAGCTGACCAACTCGCCCTTCCTCAAGATCGAAGCGTCGAAGTTCACTGAGGTCGGCTACGTCGGCCGCGATGTTGATTCCATCGTCCGCGACCTCGTCGAGATCGCCATCGACATGGTCCGCGAGGAAAAGCTGGAGGAAGTCGAGGACCGCGCCGAGATGAACGCCGAAGAGCGGCTGCTCGATCTGCTGCTGCCCCCTCCGAGCCAGCCCAGCGCCCCAGCGCAGCCGGCCGGCGCGAATGCAAACTCCGGCCCCATGCAGGTGGACGGCAACACCATCACCCTGCCCGCTCCCGGCGGATCAGCCTCCGGCGCAGCGAACGACTCGCACCACCGCACCCGCGAGAAGCTTCGCCAGCAGTTCCGCGAGGGCAAGCTCGACGACCGCCAGGTCGAGATTGACGTGCGCGAAAAGAACATGCCCTCCTTCGAGATCATCTCCAACCAGGGCGTGGAGGAGATGGACGTCAACATCCGCGACATGCTGCCCAACATCTTCGGCCAGCGCACCCGCAAGCGGAAGATGAAAGTCTCAGACGCCTTCGATTACCTCGTCCAGGAAGAGGAATCGCGCCTGATCGACATGGATCAGGTGACGCGCCTCGCTGTCGAGCGCGTCGAAACCTCCGGCATCGTCTTCCTCGACGAGATCGACAAGATCGCCGGACGCGAAGGCGGCCACGGCCCCGACGTCTCCCGCGAGGGCGTCCAGCGCGACATCCTCCCCATCGTCGAAGGCACTACCGTCAACACGCGCTACGGCATGGTGCGGACGGACTTCATTCTCTTCATCGCCGCCGGCGCCTTCCACGTCTCCAAGCCCAGCGACCTCATCCCCGAGCTGCAGGGCCGCTTCCCCATCCGCGTCGAGCTGCAGTCGCTCACCGTCGAGGACTTCGTGAAGATCCTCACCGAGCCTAAGTCGTCGCTGGTCCGCCAGTACACGGCGCTGCTTGAGACCGAAGGCCTGAAGCTCGAGTTCACTCCCGAGTCGATCGCGGAAATGGCCCAGTTCGCCTTCCAGGTCAACGAGTCCACCGAGAACATCGGCGCGCGCCGCCTGCACACCATCATGGAAAAGGTCCTCGACGAGATCAGCTTCCTCGCGCCCGACCTCACCCGTGCCCAAGCCAAAACCGGGCAGAGCAACGGAGGCACCCTGGTCGAGCTGGCCGCCGTCGGCGAAGGCACCACCGCGCCGCTGCCGGTGATCGAGCGCGAAACTGCGAGCGGGTCGGAAAAGGTCGTCGTCATCGATCCTGACTATGTGCGCCAGATGGTTGCTGGCATCGTGAAGAACCAGGATTTGTCGAGATACATTTTGTAGGGCGCGATTTCTGCTCGGGACGGGCAGTATGCTCAATGCCTCAGGCTGTGGTGTCCCCAAACGCGCGCCGGACCTCAGGGCGGAGAAGGTACACAATAATAAACATGCTGCTGACGATATCGATTGCAAAGTAGGGCGATGAGGGAAGAAGTGGGAGCCGACCTCCATTGAAAAGGGCCGAAAACCCCAGGAATTGTGCCAGGTCGATCAGCGACGTGCCTCGGTCAACAAACAGTAATACCCAGGCCCAGCCCTGTAGAAACCAGACACCCAGCACAATAGCCACACCGAGGATCAGGAACAGCGGCGCAACGGCGAGCGCCACCTGTGGGCGCGCCAGCTGCAACAAGGGCGCGAGTTCTCTCATTAACTCGATCGCAGCTACACGGATTCGCAGGTCCAGGTGCGCCGCAAGCAGAGCGCCACCGAAAACTGCGGTCTTCAGCAGGAAAAATGCCGCGATGAGCTGAATTCCGAATAGTCGTCTCTGCCCAGACTTCGCCCTCACTGGTTCGGATTGCGAAGCAACTTCCATGGCCGTCCTCAGTAGTGGACCTATCGAAGCCTTCCGCCGCCCATAATCCCCCAGATCATGACGAGAACTCCAAACAGGATCAAAAGTGAGTTCGTGCGAAAAGCCCAGAGCCCAGTCCGGCTATTACACTCGGGATTGGCCGGATCATAGCTCAACGCGAGCGTGTCCCCCTCGCCCCGGGGCGAACCCCACTGGAATTCGGCTTCGACCTGACCTTCTTTAGTTAAGTAGCAGACCCGGATGTAATAGCACCATGGCCCGAGGTATAAGTCGTCACCCCAATTAGAACCCGCGGGAACGCAGGACAATACTTTTGCCTCTGTCCTGATCCAGGACCTGCGCCGAAATTGTGATCGACAGAAGGCCCACGCATGCATTGGCCACGAGTATGGCACAACTTTTTCATTTGGCGGACAGGTTTCACGTCCTCGGCAGCCACAGCAGTTCGTTCCCGAACGGGAGCATCACCCCGCAGCTCCGGCTTTTCAGCATGCCCGGATCGGGCTCCTCGATCATGTCCAGCGTCACCATCTCCGGCCCAATCGCCGCCACGCGGAACGGAACCTCGCGGTAGATGCCCTGGGCCAGCCCTGCCAGCCACCGATCCACTTCTTCGGTCCACGGTCGCCCGGTGTCGCCAAACGGATACGTTCCGACGTCGTAGCAGCGGCCCAGTCCCGCAATCGGCAGAAAGAAGATGAACCGGCCCCGCTCCAGGTGGACCGCGCAGCCGCACGGAGCGTTCTTCCCGTCGGGCAGATGCGCGACGCCGTACAGATGCTTTGTCAGCAGATCTGTGGTCACCAGAATGTCGAACGGGTCGAGTGCCGGGTCGGCGTCGGGATCGAACTCGCGGTTGGTCCAGACCCCCGTCACCTGCGGGTGCGCCCACAGGCACTGCGCGGCTTCCACCCAGTCGAAGCCGCTGTCGAACTGCATGAAGAGCTCGTAGTGGCCGTCGAGCCAGTCGCGTTCCTGCCAGCGCGCCATGCGTTCCAGAGTATCCGCGGTTCACGCCTTCAGCCAGCGAAGATTTCCTCTCGCACGGCTCGCCCAAACTCGACGAGGCCGGAGAGCGGTGACTCGAAGACTTCTATTGGCGGAATGCCATCAGCCTGTCGAATAAAACCGCGCCGTAGGCGCAATGGAGATTACGGCATTTTCAGAGTTATCGTACCCTTGTCGCTTCTCGCAGGGTCGCCGCTCTCTGTTGGTCGCGTCGACTCGATCTCTCGGCTTCGGTTTACAGCAACCCTGAAAATGCTTTAGCCCAGCGCTTCAGTGCTGGGAACAGGCGCAAAACCAGGCGAGTCCCGGAGGGTCGACGCTGCAGCAGAACCACCCTGCGGTCCCCGGCTCGACCGCAACCTCCCCGCCAGTTAGACTCAAGTCGGCCATGGCCACCACGATCAAATCCTTTTGCAAGATCAATCTCGGGCTCGCGATTGGACCGGCGCGCGCGGACGGCTTCCACTCGCTCACCACCTGCTATCAGACCCTTGCCGCGCACGATCTGGTCACCGTCGAGGCCGCGCCCGCCGCGCAGACCGCTCTCGCAATCGCCAGCACCGATGCCCGCGTCCCCTGCGACTCAAACAACACCGCCTGGAAGATCGTCGACCTCGCCCTCCGCTCGCTGGGCGTCACCGCCCAGGTCCACATCCATATCGACAAGCGCCTGCCTGTGCAGGGCGGACTCGGCGCCGGATCGGCCAACGCCGTCGCTGCGCTCCTCGCGCTCGAATCCGAGCTGGCCCGCCACGGCATCGAACCATTGCCCGGCCCGGAAAAGCTCCGTATCGCCGCCCTCGTCGGCTCCGACGTTCCGCTCTTCCTCATCGGGGGAGCCATCCTCGGCGTCGGCCGCGGCGAGGAGGTTTACCCCCTGCCTGACCTGCCGCCCACGGAATGCGTCCTCGCCCTGCCCGACGTCGGCGTCTCGACGCCGCAGGCCTTCCGCGACTGGGACGCGCTGCAGGGCCCAGAGCTCAGAGCGCAGGGCGCAGAAGCCGCTCAGGGCTCGGGAATGCCCGACGAAACTGCGGGATTTACCCGCAAAAGACCCTCTGATAAACTAATTCCGTTGAGTCGAGCTTTGGCTTCGGCGTTTACGGCGAGGCCTGCTGCGCACTCCTCCGGTGTCTCCGCTTCGTGCGGAGGCCTGCCCGAGAAAGAATCACCGCTTCTCGCGCTTGTCCGAACCGGGATGGAAAACGACTTCGAAGAGGTCGTCTTCCCTGCTTATCCCC
>Ga0335074_10008797_pt1 | contig 14050 bp, 13 predicted proteins | sample Lox_Sample_23_FD_206715 | JGI IMG/M metagenome (GOLD analysis project Ga0335074, IMG submission 206715) | Soil microbial communities from Loxahatchee National Wildlife Refuge, Florida, United States - Lox_Sample_2.3 | ecosystem: Environmental > Terrestrial > Soil > Wetlands | place: USA...
TAACAGGGAATAACAGCGCTTACAATATTCCAAGATCGTGGCAGGCGGGTTTTGCGCAGAAGTGGCCATGATGTGTGATACTTCTGCAGACAAATAAATCACTAGTGAGACAGAGAATAAAGCATTTAGGGGAGATTCATGCCGCAAGCAACGAGAAAACCCGAGGTAGCAGTCGTTAAGGAACCGCTGTGCCTCCACCAAACCGGTGGAAATGTTGCATATTGGGCGTTAAAACAATGCAATATCAACGGCAACTGAGAACCAAAACAGCGCAGTTATAAGCGGAAATTAGGTGGAAAGGAAGGCAACAATACCTAGGAAGCGTGAATTTCATAAAAGCTATTGTCGCAAGTGCGATTAAATTCGCGGATTAACAGGAAAGGGTATGCATTTGAGTGTAGACATCCTGATGTATTATTGACTGTCTACGAAGGTTAGCCTCGAAAGTCATGGAATTGCGCTAGTCAAGCCACCATTGCCATAGCAATGACCTTCGCTAAAGTTTATCACTAAATCACAGCGCTTTATCGCTAAACATCCAGCGTAGTTCCATAACTTTTAAGGCACACCTTCGTAGGGTTCCCCTACCAAGACAACATTAATCGAAAGGGCGGGACGGCTTCCCCTATCATTGACTTATCACAGAACGAAAAGAACTTTCTCTTACGAAAAGTGATAAGTCTCATCAATGTGCTTGGTCTCCGTGAAGCAGTGCTGGGGTCATTGATGCCTAATGGCGTAATAAGTTCTCAGCTCATCGTTCCCATAAGTCCTTGTGGGAGGGTAAACTTCCGATCCTTGCACCATTTTACGATCGTCAGAAGCAGGTGATGCACGCCTGGTTGGAATGAGGAGCTGAGAACCAACTCATGCCATTAGGGAACAAAATCCCCAATCCGTAAATTGCCCTTGAACACAGTAATCTTCTTTACTAAGGTCTACTACGATCGATACCAAAGTTACACATAAAGGGTTACAGTTTTAGAGATCAAAGCGTCTAGTAGTCGCGACTATATCTCCTATGCTGGAACGATTAAGAGTACTGTGGTTCCTTTACGTAGGCAGAAGCAGCAGCGGCAGCATAAGGCTGCAATCTCTTGGTTTTTATGTGAGTTTGCTTACGAAGGCAAAAAGGTATTAACACTTTCGCTAAATTACCAGCTGCATATAATTACACAACAACATTAGCAAATCCTCTCAAACAGAAGGATCGAAATGAGATTTGCTCAATAAATCTAAATTACAAGTTTCGCACATATTTATTAATATGTTCTGTTGTGAGATTGGTCGTTTTTGGAACGACTTTTTCAGTTCGTTAAAGTGTTTTCGATACTTTTTGCCACTGCCTTCGGCCAGCACTAGCGGGGGCGGTCCGTGCGGGCAGACCGTGAATCCACATCCAGCATGGCTGAGCAGTAGCAGACCCTGACCGTCGAGGTGCCCGTGGCGTTGATCGACATAAAGGCTGAATTCGAAGTGAGCCCGCGGTGTGTTACAAAGCCGTCAGCCCCGCTGCGATTGTAGAGCATTTGTAAAAAATCTAATAAAGAGAAGAGCAAAGTCCGGAAGCAGGTGCAGGAGTTTGTCACAGTACAATTATTTGGCCGTCAGATTACCGGCCCAAGGATTGGCCCCGCAGCCCATTATTCCAGTTATAAGCCATTGCATCTATCAATTCCATAGTTGTGTCTGCGTCCTTGCTGTCCCAAATAAGCTGAACTTCGTGAGAGCTATACTACGCATTTCGATACTGACTGTATTGTCAAAAATGCCACTCTATATGTTATGTTATGTATTCTTAAGCTAATCTAGGTTTTCGCCCAAAGTCTCTTCATGAGCTTCGCCCTTGTACGTACCAATGGTAATGTTAAACCCGACCGAAGTCATCAAGCCTAGACCCAGGAAGCACTGGCTCGTGTGTCGTCAAGTGACAGCTAATGCATACCAATCCCGCAGACGAAGGTTCCAGTGCCCAAATAGAGAGACAACAAAGAGTACAATGACCCAAGTAGAGTGGCTACCAGAGCTATATATCATCTTAGCGCCGATCGGCAGTTACACAAGGTAATTTAACTACCTCATAATACTACGAAGTCATGCAGCAGCCACCTCTGACAGCCACTTACTGAGATATATGATAACGTCTCCACTTCTAGTATTTGATGCAAACGAGATATATGCAAAGCGATCGATCGGTCTGATAAAGTGGGACTGGGGCATGCTTATAGTTCTTAAATAGAATGGTTTTAAATACGTTTAAATTCAACGCCCTTAGGCATAGACACCAAGAACAGGCACAAAAGTGAATATTAGAGTATTGATGATTGAGACTATTATCTAAACCTCTCATACCAAATCTCCTCTTCAATTCTTCCCTGGACCCACGCCACGATTTCGTCATCATATAGCTCTTCGACACTCTTACTCCCTCGCAGTACTTCACGCTCATGCACTGCAGCTTCTTCTTTAGTCATACACACCAGATCCCTTAGCTGGATAGTACTACTCTTCTGCCCCTCTTCATTGACATTCACGGTCTTGCCTTCCGGTCTCCGCCATCTTACGAGCGCAAGGCGCGTTGGGACGCCACTTATGGCGCTGCGACCTCTGTAAACCTCTTCTACTACGTAGCCCACGTCTGCGGCCGTGACGGGAAGTTTGAGGCCTTGGACATCAGGATCTTGTCCGTTTTCTCTGGCCATGGTGAACCTCGCCAGCTTTTCTTCTGAGCTCTGTAATTGGGCCAGGATACCGTCATACATCTTCTCTCTGCCTTTCGCCTCGATGTACTCAACTGGATATCCAGCCGTAGTCAAGATGACGTGATTTGCAAGTGCGTAGCCAAATGCTGCTGGCATTGTGCCCAGAACAGGTAAGATCCTGACTCGAAAGTCCTGTAATGGAGCTAATTCCCCCACTTTGCCTTTCTGGAACTCTTCTTCTGGCAGTGGTAATAATTGAGCCTTGCCAGGCCCTGACTTCTCTGAAGAGTACACTACGGGAATTCCGGAGCTAATATTGTAGGGCGGCGCTCGCAGTCGCCGCCTTGTAGAGCGCGATAATGGGTCTTCGGCGCTAGTACTAATGTCACCAATGAAGATGCGGGTTGGATCGGACTTGCAGCCTGCGCCCATGGAGGAGATGACTTTGAGACCGTTCTGATGACAATATGCTAGTAGCGCCACTTTACTATCAATGTTATCGATAGCATCGATGACAAAATCGGGCTTCTTCCCGTCAGATGTGGGGTTTAGAAGTGTGTCCGCTTCGGCGAGGTTGAAGAGTTGGTTTCGGCAGTCGAATGTAACCCATGGAGTCACAGCCTGCAGACGTTTCCGTAAACAGTGGACTTTTGGAGTCCCCACGTCGGCGAGAGTAGCGACAGCATGGCGGTTTAGGGATGATAGAGACACTTGATCGAAGTCGATCAGGCGTATAGTGGACGCGCCAGACCTTGCGAGAGCGGAGACGCAATGTGACCCTACACCTCCACAGCCCACCACTATGAAGAATCCCGTCCTTAACTTCTTCAAGCCTTCATCCGTCAAGAAGACCCGATTTCTTGCTAATTGTTCGAGGATCAAGTCTGCGGGAAATCCAGTCAGATACAGTACTCTCCGAATACAGCGTAGCATCCATACCATCATCATAGTCCCCCTTCTGCGCCCTCGCCGCCAGTGCCGCACTTCTCTCATCCTCCTTACTCAACCCTACAGTCGGTGACGCCCCTCCAAATTCCGTAAGCTTCACTTCATTGGTCAGCCTCTAACTCTTATAACCATAACACTACTTCGTATGCTATCCAAACCCACCTTCTCAGCATGATGGTTCTGTCCCAGCTCTGGAATCGAGCTTTTCAGATCCTCAGCCCTCTCTTGCCTTCGAACATGCTGGTATCCGAGTATCGCTCCCGCAACCACGGCGCCGGAAACAATAGCTGTGGCAGCAAATTGCGCCTGCGTAGAGGACACTACGCGCGAGAGCCAGGAAGACATTGAGGATGGCTTTGGAGATGGAGGTGGAGGGGAAGCGTCTCGCCGATTGTCTTCCTCTTCCTCTTCCGTGTGGTAGTTTCGACGCTGTCTATACGACTGGTTATATCGCCAGTCCATCTTTGCGGTCCATTTTTGTGGCAGGGTATGCAAATATTATGTTCGTCCATGATGAATTCAGTGCAGCGGCAAGTTCCGGGCCGCCAGGGAGCAGTTCAATATCAAACTTCGGTGCATATTGATTCTTTTACAAGTAGAGTGGCTGCTCTTCAATTCGATATAACGCAGTGACTTGCTAGTCTTTGCGCTTCCGTGATCTTTGTACCTCTATCTACCTTACTATCTTACCATTAAGTTAACTTTTATGATCAAGAAGCAGCCAACTTCGACTACCCAACTCACTCCGCTCTACTCTGCTCCGCCGCTTCCAGGAACCCAATCCTGTTTTACTTTGATTGGAAAGTATTCTATATGAAAAAGATGCAAGTTGAGCATACAATGTAAATCCTAGGTTTGTAATCATCGCAAAATGTACGTGGCAGGAGCTGTCACCAATAGGATGTCTTACATCCTCTCATTCCGGAAGCGGCCCGATGCCCGGTCACTATATCACAACCACCATTCCATCGTTCCACAAACGCATCTCCCCTCCCCACACAAATACCTGCCAAAATGCCCCCCTCCACCCCCGCAGCAACAATTACCTCCCTTGACCACCTCGTCCTAACCGTAGCCTCCATCTCGTCTTCAAAAGACTGGTACGTTCAAAACCTCGGCATGCGGCACGAAGTTTTCGTTTCCGGCGGTGTCGAAAGGCACGCCTTGATATTTGGGAGCTCAAAAATCAACTTGCATGAGGCTGGGAAGGTGAGTTTGTCTCTCGCTCTCTCACACGTTTAGAGAGTTCCGTTGTCTACATACTGGTACTCCATCTTCCGGGGGATTTCCATACACCATCGAGACTTGATGGATTACTCTGCGGACGGCTTATATGAGGCCATATACAGGAGTTCGAGCCGAAGGCCAAGATGGTGCAGCCGGGTAGTGCGGATCTGTGTTTCTTGACCAAGGACGACGTGTCGGAGGTACGTGGGCGGCTATTTAAAGCTAATGTTGAGATGGTTGATCTTGGTGGTGCGGAGTCGGATGATGGGACAGTGATGCGGACGGGTGCAAGGGGTAAGTTACGCAGCGTTTATTGTCGTGATCCAGACGGGAATCTGATTGAGTAAGTACTTGATGTCCGTTCAATGATATAATAATATAGGCTGAGATTCGATGTAGGATCTCGAACTATGTGTAACAGATATAGGGTATATGTGTAGAAAACAAAACCCGGCACCATATCGCAGTAAATATACGCCTAATCCAGCTATCTATAATCCCCAAGATTACCAGTAGTAATATCCATAGCTCCCATATATCCTAATGTCATGATGTTTGAGCCACACTTAGCGGACCCATTCGCAAGTTCCTATCTTGCTCGTCTCTAAGATGTTTCCAACCCTCGACAACCAAAGATTTGTCCACATGGTCTATATCACTGGACATAAATTTTGTATTAATTTCTCGATCAAGGCTGTCATTACCAATAACCCCATTATCAAGTGGCTTTTCCTGATTTCCCTTCGCTATCCCATCAGTCGGATAAAGAATCTCGTGAACTTCACTAATTGTGAGAGAAAGTTCGGTGTACGACCTAAGTGGAGACGTAGGTGGAGTAGTACCGTACAGATCCTCCTCTGAAGTTTCAAGAGTTGGAAGACGCTGAGGCTTCGGAGCTTCATATGTAGCATCAGGCAGACCCGTCGACACGTTACAACTTGTCTCCATGACAAGGAGTTCCTCCTCGTGCGTTCCCATCTTATCAAGGCTTGTGTCTGCTGGTTCTGCCACCTTACGCTTGCCTGCCTTAACCAAATTCCTCATTAAGGTGAGCTCATGCTTCTTGAAGGCAGAATAAAAGGATTTATTGACCATTGCTGTGGCATGAAGATCTTGTAAATCATCAAGATAAGACAGTATTCGTAAACTGATCTTCTCGTCTGCAGTATCAACTGGGTCTGGTTCTTTTTGCTCCACTGGTGCTGGGAGTTCAAACACTTCTCGGAGGGCATCCTCGCTGAACTTAGTCCTTAAATCATGCCTTTTCGACAGTGCCCATCCGTCTATCCCAGTCACATCACGAAGCGTGAGACCGGTAATACTGTTATAGATGTCATTAATGACACTTCTGAAGGCCGGGGCGTAGTCGCAGATGCCGCTGTGCAATTGAGGAGGACTTGGCATTTTTCGCAAGCTCTGTACCAGTGCGCTTATACTCTTATCAGACTGAATAAATGGGTAGCGGCCGTTAACAGTGTCTATAATGACAGGTAAGATACCAAGCTCATTGTAAACAAGCATTAGCCACCCTAAATTCGCGGCATCACATTGATGCAGTCCCTTGGGGCATTTTGGCGTGGAAGTCAAGGCACCTTCAGCATCTTTATTTATCGCCTGCAAATGCGACGTGGCTCTGACGTACTCTTTCATTAGACTGGCACATGAGGCATAAATCTGCGCCAACTTCGCCTCCCTCACAGCACCAATCTTACCCTTTACTTCCTGAGGCCACTGTTCCTTCCGTTCTAGCTCTTTATTACTTGAAATATTGAGGATAGCCGACTTAGACATCCGGTAGAAAAGTTTCCGGAGTCCGAAAACGTAAGTGATCAGAAGCATTCCATCAGGCGAGTCTTCGGTCGCTTTATGAATCCATTGCGGAAGCCATCGGTACTCGACAGCCATTTCCAAAGGACCGGTACATTGATAACGCAAGCAAACTTCGGCTATGCTAACAAATTCTGCGAATTTGACTTCTCGTGGGATGTAGTCATTATGCATATGTGCTGCATGTAGTAGGGTAGTCAAGGCCTCCCACTTGTTAAGTTCGAGTTGCGGCATGCGATAGACCTTGACTTCCGTACCATCCCGGCACACTCGCCTGAGAGGAGGTGGTGGAAAGCCCTCTAGCATTTCTAAGGGACTATTGGAGTCGGAATGCGATGGTGACAAGATCCGAGCAAAGAATGGTGATGCCTCGATGAGCATATAAGATAATACACGAAACCGTAACACAGGATGTATTTCAGATGCAGAATTTGCAAACTCGAGAATAGTATCGCCGTTAGCTGCTATATCATACTCGCGAATGGACACGTTAGGGGTTTTGTCGGATGCCATTGCTGCGCAGAGCAGTTCGGTTTGAAGGAGATCAATCTTCAATTGATCGTGGTTTTTAAATCTCTCCAAATATTTGTGCCAGTATGCAGGTGTCTCTGATGATGAACGGGTACTCCGCGTTGTCTCCATTCGGGACAAGGCAAGCTGTCGAAATTCTCTATCTGAGAAGAGCATGTCCACTTGGTGTATTGTAGCATCTGGTTCATACTTCTTGTATGTAGATGTGATTGATTCGCGCAGGTGTTCTAGTAAACCCTCCTGGTATTTCTTGAAGTCATGGATTGCGGCAAGCCATGCAGCGTTTGCGAATCCCTTGTCACTCCGTTCACCATTTTGGTCCCCAGGACTCTTTGCATCGTAGGAAGACGAAAATGCAAGTGCCTCTGTATCATAAATTACAGTTAGCTAGTTCCGATACTGCAAGAGGCTCGTATAAGGCTTTCTTGGTAGCCAAGCAGGGCTTCAATGAAGATAGTAGCATTTCTAACTGACTAGACTTTTTCGCAAGCGATTTGCATAGCTCCAACGATTGCTCTATACATCTAGAGTACACAGAGAATGTTGAATCCACACCATTTACACCTAAAGATGCGCCGCGCAGACGTCGAATGTTATCTCGAAGTTGTTGGTAACTTGGGTCATCCGAAACGTCCTCGACGGACTCAGAGGCCGGAAGGGTAGCAGTTTCGGTAGCATCGAGTTCCTGGAGGAACTTTTGAGGAGGTACAATATCACTACGAGGACTCTAATGGATCATCAGCAGGCATCCATTGTGTCGATAATTGGGGAGCAACTCACAACGGGACCGCCCTTCTCCGACTTAACCCCAATCCTGCGCAATCTCGACCCTAGGCTGCGAAATCTCGAGGTCGAAGCAGTACTCGAATCTGACGGCTGTCGCTGCATCTCCAATACTTAGCAGCTGCATTGAGTCTGTAGAAAGTTTGTTGTTTGACAATGACTGTCATTATGGCCGAAACAAGTCTATGATGACGGCGAGGCTGAGCAGCGGTGGTCTCCCTCGAAAGCTGTTGCCTTAAGGCGCCACACGGCAGGGGCGCCCTGCATGTGCATTCCCTCGGCTGTAGCCAATTACAGTTAATAGTTGACTCGAAACTTGAGTCACGTCAATGCCTGCGAGCTCCTGTTCTTGACAGCGTTGGATTCTTTTAAAGTCTATATTTCTTCGCCGCCTCCCTGTGGACGTATTCAAATCACCAATGCATCTTCACTTGCTGTGTAAGATTTCCTTATCTCCTCCGCTAGGTCTTACGTGAAAGGCATACATTCTGAATTCATATTATTAAAGGGTTTCAAAACTGTCTTAACAATGGAGGAAATGCCTAGTAAGAAAATGGTAGTGCTCGATGGCCGCACCGGGGAAGGCGGTGGACAGCTTGTCCGAATTGCTGCGTGCCTTTCCGCTCTAACAGGCACTCCGATACGCATCCATAACGTCCGAGGAAACAGAGGTGGAGGGAAGAATAAGTCAGGCGGTGGAGGTAAGCAGTCGTCAACGACAACGGCAATTTCTGCGGCTTTCAATTGACCGAGATTCAGGCCTGAAAGCACAGCATGCTATGTGCGTTAGGTGGCTTGCTCATGCAACCCAGGCCGAACTTACTGGTTCCGCCATTGGCAGCAAAGAGTTTACCATGATACCTAAGCTAGGGCCCAGGCAATTTCATGATCGAAATATTAAGATTCATGCGGACACAGCTGCTAGTATCCTGCTCGTATTTCAAGCGCTCTTCCCATTTCTTGTGTTTGCTAGCGATACTAATGGTGAACCCATTACGCTCACTATCATGGGAGGCACGAATGTTATGTTTTCATTGTCGTATGATTATATCGATCAGGTCGTCCTCCCATCTTTAGAGCATTTCGGCATACCAAAAGTCGAGAGAAAACTTGAATACCGGGGATGGTCTCATGGAACGCGGCAGATTGGTAGCATCAAGTTCAAATTCACACCACTAGCTCCAAATCAATCATTAGACGCATCTTTGTGGCCCAAGTTCACAAATCCAGGTTCGGTCCAGCAAATCGACATCACCATGGTAGTACCTCGTGATCTTCGGGATCATCTGAAAACATCTCTCAAATTCGAGCTAGACCTCGTCTTTCCAGGTGTTGAAACGTGCGTTTTGGTCGATGAGGATAGTAGGCACCCTGCGCGGCTCTATACCTTGTTGGTTGCGCACACGGCAAATGGTTTCAGATTCGGTCGAGACTGGCTGTACGACAAAAAAGTGAAAGGACAATCGATGGACGACCTCGCAACAGAGATTGCCCAGAAGGTAGTGGATGGGCTTGATACGGAAGTTCGCAAGGGCGGATGCGTCGATGAGTATCTTCAAGACCAAATCGTCATTTTCCAAGCGCTTTCAAAGGGTCGGTCTGTCATCTTCGACTCGTCCGATGAGGGAGATGCCAATTTGGGCGAGATTTTTGATCATACAGGCGAGCCGTTTGGGAATGGTAGCCTGCATACCAGATCCGCGAAGTGGGTTGTGAGCCAACTGCTACCTCAGGTGAAGTGGTTTGACAAAGGTCGTGTTTGTGAGGGCGTAGGATGGACTTGCAAGTCAACGTTGCCTCTCGACGCCACTCTGGATGATTTGACGGTGAAAGATCCCGTCGAGCTTCCAAGTTAGCTTTGCGGGATATATTTGCTCTGCTCATTGAACATATAACCTTATTTCGTAAAGGTCATTTCTTCACATTCGCGCGGTGCTCACTTCACCACACAAAGCTTGGCAGGAAAATAGGACGCTTTGAACAAGGCTGAGCATCTGCAGTCTGCCCTGATCTCTATTAAGATCAATTCCTGGGAGTATATCCAATTTCCCTTGTACATCGGTACGTATATATACGCCTCTTCGAGCAAGCAAAATGAAGGGTACCGAGCCACCTCGCGGAACTACATATTCTTGCCTCTCGGCCACTGGTCCGAGCTCTTCTTCAACCCAACTGTCATCTACGTTTCGTCTTATCCTCACATATCATATCTTAGTGATGACCAAGGCCATGCTAGTCTAATGGCCCAACACATCTCGTGCAATTTCAGGCTTTAAGCATGCCGATGCCTGGTTTCCTAGAGTTTTATCGTAAACGTGAAGAGATATGGTTATTGTGAGTAGGCCAAAACCTTGCTCTTGTGTATAGAATGATTTGGTTTTGTGGAGGGCGGGTGTGGCTTCGAAGTAAGACGTAACAATTCAAGGTTCTTATGTTTCCAATCTATGGCCACATAACGTAGGCAAAGCTCCCGATAGAGACTGTTTACATGGATAAGACTCAGTCCGTGGGCTTCCCAACACTTGCTCGATGATGAGAGATTCGCGCATGGGTAGCCATTCACGTTTCATAAAGCAAATAAAGTCCATATTATCTAATAGATCTCTATACGATAACCATTTCATGAAATCATTTAGATGGATCTCCTTCCATATTTTATACTCCCTTCTCCCTCTGTTTCACCCCCACCTTCCTCCCCGCCCATTCTGTGCTGCCACTCTCCAAGTCCTCTGCTAAGAAATCCGCAATATCCTCAAGCTCCGTCGTGTACTGCGGGATCACCAAAAGAAGATTCAGATAGTCACCTACCAAAGGGATATTCTTAATCCAAGAATCTACCCACCTAGGTGGCTCATTTGCTTTCAGAATTAGGCTATGCCTCCTTGTTGCCGCCAACCGCTCAACCCCAGGGGTTGCAGGCATCATCATCGCGACACAAAGGCAAGACCAACGAAGCTCAGAGATAGAAACTGCCTCCAGGATGCGAACCGTACTTTGATGCTGTACCGTAGCAATATGCGGCATGCTACCGCAAAGACAGGACTATCAGACCAAGCATCCAAAAGAAACAAACACAAAATTTCACTCACTAGTCTTGAATCAAATGCCCCTCCATTCCAGGATACTTCAACGAGCCCAACCCCCCAATAAGCCAAGCTCTCAATGGCCTCCCCCGTTCCCTTCCAACCGCAACAGCGGCATCAACAACAGCCCGCACAATCCTTCCCAGGACCGGCTCTTTCCACGGCGCGACTTGGTTCCCCGCCACGTCTACAATGGCATCACAGTCGTGATCCAGGAGCGCACGACGGATCGCGGAGCTATCTGTTGCATCGCCTTCGATAATGGTGAGGTTAGGGATGGGCGTCCGTACGCGCGTGGAACCGTATTGAGCCATAATTGTTGCGAGCTTGGCCTGGAAGCGGACCATGGCGACGACGGTGTGGTGATGTGCGAGGAGCGCAGGGAGGAGGCGCGAGCCAAGGTTGCCTGTCGCACCGAGGAGGAGCACGCGGTGTGGCCTAGAGTCGTCCATTTTGCTAGGGAGAGAGATGGCGTCCGAGACCTAAGTTATCATGGGAGGAAGTGGTGATGAGACGAATTATATTGGCCTACTTGAGTCGGCGGTAGGTGACAAGTCCATTACTACCTAGTCCGCCCGAGGCAAGAAAACGAGTTAGGTCATGAGGAGATTTTATTGTAGAGATCTGAAATCATCTTTGCATTTCCCTCACTTTGGTGAGCACCATGTCAAAGATACATTTAGGATTTCCAGAACGCTCCGAAACTCCGCTAGCACCTTACTGGACAATGATTGAAGAGCCTACCCCAAAATTGCCCGCACTACCCCGCATTTTCTCCTCCGAGGCTGACACTTTAGTGGATCGAACTCCAACCTTGGTACCTTTCTCTTCAGTCAACACGCTACCTCATGGGCTATAAAGTTCAACGAAATATCCAATTTCATTCTGTACTTATCAAAACTAACTGTGCTTAACCTACAAAATGTCTATAAACGACCTAGAAACAACCTTCCCCAACATCCCCCCTTTCCCCACTACTGTCCCCACCGCGCCCCTCTTACGCCTCTCCCTCTCTGCGCTGCGTGTCCACGACGCAGCTGAATCTGCACGGCTCTTCTCGGTCTCCAAAGCGCTCGGCTTCTTCTACCTCGATTTACGCAACGACCCTCAAGGCTCACAGATCCTGTCCGAAGCAGACGAATTATTCAGGGTAGGAGAGGAATTGTTTGAATTGGGGAGGGAGGAACTCTCAAAGTATGATTATAGTGAGCAGGGGAGCTATTTTGGGTATAAGGGGTTTGGAAAGGCATTTGTGGATGATAAGGGGAGTTTGGATAGGAATGAGTTTTATAATATGCGTTTTTCACGTCCCTATCCCTAGCTAGTGACGCCTCGAACTCATGCTTACACGCTCCACAGGCCGGCAAGGACGACTTCCTAGGCCAATCTAGCACGCCGTTCGCGCATCCCATGTTACTTTACGACAAGGCCCCTCTACTCAAATCATACATGCACAACGCCCACGGTCTTGTCTCACTCCTCCTCAAGCACCTGACTAGACACCTCGCTCTCCCCCAAGGGACGCTCACCTCTCTCCACGACCAAGGCACCATCTCCGGCGACCACGTCCGCTTTATAAAGGCCCCTCCGCAACCCCAGGACGACCTCCGCATTGCAATGGGCCAACACACCGATTTCGGCTCCGTGACGATTCTCTTCAACCGCGTCGGAGGCCTGCAAGTCCTCCCGCCCGCGTCACCATCTGAGCCGTCGCCAGAATGGTGCTACGTGAAGCCGCTCCCCGGGCATTGCATCGTGAATCTCGGCGACGCAATGGTCAAATTCACGAACGGGTTGCTGAGGAGCAATTTACATCGTGTGGTGGCGCCGCCCGGGGAGCAGGTAAATTCTACAAGGTATTCTCTGGTGTATTTTGCGCGGCCCGGGGATGAGGTGCCGCTGAGGAGGGTGGAGGGGAGTAGTATTGTTCCGCCGTTGGAGGAGGGGGTCGTGGAGGAGGCGTTGCCTAGTAGAGAGCATATTAAGAGGATGGCATTGGGGAAGAGGGTTAATGTCAAGCTGGATGATGTGCCTGCTTATCTGCCTGGTAAGGCAATGAATGAAGGCGTGATGGCGAATTGATCGGAAGATTTGAGCCAGTCGATTCGTTGACTGTGACACAAATCAGGTTGTACATCTTCGATCTGCATTAGTATTTACCAATATGGGCAACATTTTCGAAATATGTCACTGACGGAATACCCCACTAACTCCCTGTACAACCCGTCAGATAAGCTTAACATGACCGCTAGAGCCGTTATCGAACCCCTGGGTCTCGGCCCTTGCGCCCCAAATAGGGAGGTGCCATACCACTCCAACCCCGCCAAACGAGGGTTCCTGAAACCCGATCCTACCCTAAGATAGCAATCAGAAATGGCGCCGATCAATGATGTACCACACGACATAGAACCATCACGTTATTGGTGGGAAGGATACACATGTTGCACGAATATCAACACGTCATGGATGAATGCCGAGAAGCTGCTTTATACAGTCAAGTACCGTATGCAGGGCGCACTTTAGCCCTAACGCTCTGAGCCAATGATCAGAGCACTCCTCCTGCTAGGATATGAACTATACAAGTATCTCTACAAGCTGAGGTACGAATTGAGGAAACGGCTATCATGGCGGTTCGCGGGGAGCGGCGATTTCAGATGGCAAGAGTATCACAAGGCCGTTGAGGCGCAGGCTGAGTGGTGCGCCATAATCCTACCTAATGCCTCGCACCTTCTGGAAGCTCGAAGTTTGAAGCGATGTTTCCTAGAATGCATGTGCAAATCGTGATCATAAGTCGCTGGCCAAGAATCGTAGACACGTTTCTTGTGTATCCTGGTCGGAGGGAGACGGGTATCTACATACCTTCCCAAGACTGACGTTTAGGCGATCGACGATGTCAGTGGAGTTGGGAATCCGTGAAGGTCATGATGGCTTCGGGGGACATCTTTGTGG
>Ga0335074_10008799_pt1 | contig 14049 bp, 8 predicted proteins | sample Lox_Sample_23_FD_206715 | JGI IMG/M metagenome (GOLD analysis project Ga0335074, IMG submission 206715) | Soil microbial communities from Loxahatchee National Wildlife Refuge, Florida, United States - Lox_Sample_2.3 | ecosystem: Environmental > Terrestrial > Soil > Wetlands | place: USA: Florida...
GCGTTCCCGTGCCGCAGATCCAGCTAATAATGTGATGACTTAACCCCTCGTTAAGAGCTGACCTCCGAAAATGGGGAGTGATCCTTCACGAGGGCAAATCCGCACGCTAACCGGCTCTGATTCGCTTTACGGGGAGACTGGTTGCCAACCCTAGCCGCCCGAAGGGCGCATCTGTGCTATCTAGCTGGCTGTAGCTGTTAATCGAATTAGTATGTGCAGTTGCACCCTCCATAGAGGGTACAACTGCACACGATAGCCGGGATCACTGATCATGCAGGTGTTATGCCCCGTTCTGACGGCTCACCGGCCCGCAGTGTCCGTGTCATCGGAGACGACGTCCGATAAAGTGCATCGGGGCCCGCTAACCGGCTCTGATTCACTTTATGGGGACGGTTTGCGCTTTATGGGGACGGTTTGCGCTCGGTGGCCGCGACCCGGTGTGGTGCGGGTGGGTGCGGCTCATGCTGGGCCAGGTGGCGCGGCGTGAAATAACGTGGAGGTTTACCGCTTCGTGTCCGTCTGTCATACGTATACGACGGGTAGACTTCCACGATGCGGTAAACTTCCACGTTAAATAGAGAACCGGGCCATCCCGTGAGTCACAAGGGCACCTTGCGGCACGTAAGCAACTTCTTGCCCGTACGTCACCAGCCGGGAGCGCACAGCTGGGCCGACAGCTTGCCTGGCCACATGCCTGTGGCCCGCGGCGGCGAACAGAAGGGGTCGGCACTCGCAGGACCGGTGCACCTGTCGGCGCCCGCAGAGACCGGCGCCCGCAGGCACCGGGCACCCTGCGGGCACCTACGGGCGCCCACGGGGACCGCCGGAGTCCGGGCGATGCAGCAGGCCAGTACCTCGCGCTGGCCGAGGTCAGGGGCTCTGTTCCGGGTCGGCGGGGGTGGTGCCGGCCGGGGCTGCCGGGGCGGTGGGGCTGTCGTACGAGGCGGGTGGCGTCGGTGGCGCCGGCGCCGCCTCGGTGGGCGGTGTCTGCCCGACCACCGGTGCCGGCACGCCCGGTGCCGGCAGCGCGGGTACGGGGGCGGAGTGCTGACCGGCCTTCTGGCCGTGTTCCTTGTGGTGGTGCGTGTCCGGTGACGGCGTGGCCAGCAGCGTAATCCCGCTCGGCAGCGGCGCCGGCCTGAACACGGCCTTGGACTGCTGGATGTTGGCGGTAGCCCACAGCGTGTCGATCTGCTGGATGTGTTCCGCGGTCGTGGCGAACGCCTCGGGCCCGACCCGGATCGCACCGGAGAACGGATGGTTGAACTCCGCGATCATGAACAGGACGAATGCCATCACGCCCGCGGTGAGGAACGACAGCATGCCGTGCACCAGGGGTCTGGTGCTGCCGAAGACGACGGGCACGAGGACCACGATGCTGCCGCTGATCACCAGGGCAAGCCACAAGATGCTGGGGACGCTTGTCCTCACCTCGTCCTGGCGGGTCAGGCGGTCGTCGTAGACGTTCTGCAGGTCGCTGAGCGCGTCCTGGTAGCGGCTCACCTCGGCCTGTGACTTCGGTGTGTAGACGCTGAACTCGTACCGGATAGCGTTGAGGGTGTTCCACGCCCGCAGGCTGAGCGTCCCGGTCTGGTTCATATCCGGCCAGTCCAGGTTGATGACCTGCTCGGTGTAAGTCTGCAGCAGCGCGGTCACGCGGTTCTCGTACGGCTGCGGCATGGTGTGCGCGAACCAGGCTAGGTCATCGAGCGAGCGCGCCTCAGCCGCCGCGTTGTCCTTGGCGGTGCCGAGCGCACCCCACGATGCGACCACGAGCATCCCGACCGTGATCGCGAACAGGGTGCCGGACACGCCCGACACGAGCCCGCTGTGGTCGCGGAAGTCGTTGAGGGTGTCCTGCCTGATTCGTCCGTGGATGGCCATGGCGACGCCGGTCGCGGCGAGCCCCGCGCCCAGGACAATGACGATGCCGTTCAGTATGACCCCCACTGCACCTCCTGGCTACAATCCGAAGCTTTGAGAGTACGGATAGTAGCGTAAGGGTGAGGGGTTAGCGATATTCGGCTAGCCGCCGTCGCGTTCCGGCGATGGTAAGGCCCGCGATTGCCACGACGGCAATAGCGGGAATCAAGCCATCCCACCCGGAGCCATCGTTCTGCCCGGTCCGGATAGCGCTGTTAAACGCGTTCTGGTTGATGGCGATCACCGAGGTGAGCGCCGCTTCCCAGGTGTTGAACGCCCAGTCGGACTGGCCGACGGCTGTGCTTACATCGAACATGATCGCCTTGTTCAGGTTGGTCTTGGCGTCGGCGCGGAGTATCCGGTCGTCTCGCTCATACACCTGGTAGGCCAGCAGCGCCTTGACGGCCGCCGCGCGCTCGCCAGTGAACGTGATGTTGCGGAACTCGGTGCCCAGGTAGCCGCCGAACCTGACATCGGCGTTGTCCGCCTTGTACGCGTTGATGTCGGCGGCCAGCGCCGCGTCGTACTGGAAGATGCCGACGTTGCCGACATCGATGAGCTGCTGTGACTGCGACAGGAACTCGTCCTGGTAATACGCGGCGCGGCCGGGGTCGACGAGGTATCTGCTCTCGTTGGCGTTGGCGTCATAGCTGACGGCCCGGGCCAGGCTGAGTGCGTCGATCGAATCGAACGCCTGCACTTTCGCCACGTACAGTTGGTTGGCCTGGGCACCGAGCCGTACCGCGCCCAGAGCCGTCAATCCGAGCGCGAGCACCGTTGCGGCCGCCAGCCCGGGGTTCACCATCCGCCGGTATCGCCTGGCGAGGAAGACCTGCGTGACGGCCAGGACCGCGACGAGCACCGCGCCGAGCAGCAGGACGAGCACCATTCCGGTCTGCGCGGCGGAGTGATTGCTGTTGTAGGAGTTGTCCAGCGACGTCTCGTTCGCCATGGTGAGTGAGTAAGCGGCGGGCAGTACCGTGTTCTGCATGAGGTCGGTGGCCTGCTGATAGTAGTTCAGCGTCGCCGGTGACGGGTGGCCGGGCGGGTCACTGCCATTCTGGTTGGTCAAGATCGCGTCCGCGGCCAGCGCCTCGTACTGGCTGAGCCCGTCCAGCACCGTGGTGACCGCGCGCTGTGCGGCCGGATTGCCCGCCGAGGTGGCCGTCACCTGCTGCAGGTCGGACTCGGCCCGCTGCTCGTCCTGTGCGTAAATGGACATGTCCTGTGACCGGTCGGCGGTCAGCGCCGGGTTGGTGCCGATCCCGTCCAGCAGCACGTTGGCGACCTGCGCGTCCATGTCGTTGACCGAGAAGTACAGCCCGGTGCTCTGCTCAACCAGCGGCGCGCTGGTACCGCCGATGGCCGTGAACCCGGAGTTGACACCGCCGAAGGCAAGAGCGACCAGCACGCCGAGCCCGCAGGCCACCAGCAGGATGAGGGCGACGCCCAGCCGCAGCCTGCCCGGCGTGGTGTCCAGCAGCGACGCCAAGCGCCCCGGCACTTTAACCGTGTCGTGCACAACTGGGCGCCGGGCGTGCACACCGCCCCCGCCCTGGGGCGGCTGCCGCGCCGGCCCTTGTTGCGCATACGTCGTCTGCCCGCCCGTAACAAGCCCAGCCATCGGACCTCACCCCAGTGCCGGTGCGGTGATACCGCACGCTTGCAGCCGAAATTACTCCAGCCGGTACGATCCGGACCGGTATGCGCCGTTAGGATCGCGTTAGCGTTTGACACATGGTCGGCGGTGTCAGGGATGTATTTTCTGATACCCAGGTCTGGCGTACGCGTCGAGCCGCTCACCGGACCTGGTTATCGAACGATTGCGTGTAATCCTGCCCCCACCAGGGGTGCAACTGTACACAGCAATCGAGATCAGTTGTCGCCTGCGCGTGGTGACCTTGCTGGCGTATCAGGTGTTGCACCGGGAGCCGGTGAGCCTGCCGCATACCTGGCCAGGGCGCTCGGCGGCATCGTCTCTGGAGGCCGCCGTGACCGCCGCGGAATCGAGATAACGTGGAGGATTACCGCATCGTGTCCGTCTGTCATACGTATACGACGGTTAACCTTCCACGAAGCGGCAGAGTTCCACGTTAAATCGGGACCGGGTCCGGCCCGCAGGCAACACCGGCACCGTACGGCACACAAGTCACTTCCTGCCCGCGTGCCGTCAGCCGGGAGCCCGCAGCCGACTCAGCAGCACCCTCGTGCAGCGGACTTGAGCCGTTATCCGAGGGAGATCCCGGGCCGAGCGGCCGCGCCATCGGGATAGATACCGGTTATACCGGACTTCGCCCGGCGCGGCGAGCGGGAGGCCGCGACGGTTCAGCACCTCCGAATAGCCAACGGGGTCTCCCGAGACATCCCCGGCACACTCCACGGCCGAATTGACCACCGGGATCGCACATGCCAGCCGGTTTATGCATCAGTGCCCCGAGTGGGATTCGAACCCACACTTTGCGGCTTTTGAGACCGCCCTCTCTGCCGGTTGGAGTATCGGGGCTTTTATCCGGTTCGGCGGCTTGCTGGCGGCGACCGGTGGGTGCTGGTACGGAGACAATCTACCTGGTGACGGTAGGCTCGTGCGCGTGAGTGGAGACCCATTGCGTGTTGTTATCGCCGAGGACGAGGCGCTCATCCGTCTGGATCTCAAGGAGATGCTGGAGGAGGAGGGCTACTCGGTCGTCGCCGAGGCCGGGGACGGGGAGTCCGCCGTGGCCAGCGTGATCGAGTTCAAGCCGGACCTGGCGATCCTTGACATCAAGATGCCCGTTCTCGACGGGATCTCGGCGGCTGAGCGGATCGCGGCCGAGCGACTGGCGCCCGTGGTCATCCTCACCGCGTTCTCCCAGCGCGAACTCGTCGAGCGTGCCCGCGACGCCGGCGCGATGGCGTATCTGGTCAAGCCGTTCACCAAGGCCGACCTGGTGCCCGCCATCGAGATGGCGGTCAGCCGGTTCGCCGAGATCCGGGCGCTGGACACCGAGGTTGGCACGTTGCGCGAGCGACTGGAAGTCCGCAAGCTGCTCGACCGGGCCAAGGGAGTGCTGCAGACGTCGCACGGGATGACTGAGCCGGAGGCGTTCCGCTGGATCCAGAAGACGTCGATGGACAGGCGGCTCACCATGCGCAAGGTCGCCGAGGTGGTCATCGACGGCGGCGTGAGCCTCCCCGGGCAGGAATGAGAAGAACCCGGGCGGAATGAGAAGAACCCGGGGAGGCCTTTGGTGCCGTGCCCGCCTTCCCCGGCCGACACGTTGTCTACTGAACCCCCCCGGGCTCGCCGACACAACGTTAGCGACCCGGTGGGTGCGGCGCAAAGGCGGGTTGTCCTGGTGATCACTCCGCGTTCATCTTAGATGATCATGTAACGGGCCTGCCGGGCACCCGGTCGCGGATCAGGCAGGTCAGCCGGGAGGTGCAGACGCGGCGGCCGGCCTCGTCGCTGATGACGATGTCGAAGGTAGCCAGCGTCTGCCCGCCGTGCACGAGCGTAGCCACGGCGGTGACTATCCCGTCACGCACGCCGCGGTGGTGGGTCGCGCTGATCTCGATGCCGACCACGATCCGGTCCGTCCCCGCGTGCAGCGCCGCGCCGAGCGAGCCGATGGTCTCCGCCAGCACACAGGACGCCCCGCCGTGCAGCAGGCCGTACGGCTGGGCGTTGCCTGCCACCGGCATCGTCGCCTCGACCCGCGTCGGCGAGGCGGAGATGATCCTGATCCCCATCCGGTCGGCCAGCGTGCCCGGTGCCACGGTCATCGCCGTGACCTTGTCCAGTGTGTCCTGGTCCACGAGAGCAACCCTATTCTCCCGTGGCGGTGTCATCGGACGTGAAGCACTGCCGGACGCGGGACACGTCTGGACGACCAGCCCGGCGTGCAGTAGCACCGAACTCGACGCGGGCCAGACGTTCAGCTCCACGACGATCCTCCAGTTCAGCTTCTGAAGACACGCGGAGCCCCCGTGCGGAGGACGGGGGGCTCCACTGCCTGTTCTGATAATAGGATCGGCTAAATGGACAGGCTGCTGCTCCTCGACGGTCATTCGCTCGCCTACCGGGCCTTCTTCGCGCTGCCTCCGGAGAACTTCGCCACCACCACGGGGCAGACCACGAACGCGGTCTACGGGTTCACCTCAATGCTGATCAAGGTGCTCAGCGAGGAGAAGCCGACACACGTCGCGGTCGCGTTCGACCGGTCGGAGCCGACGTTCCGGCACGAGCAGTACACCGAGTACAAGGCCGGCCGGTCCAAGGCGCCGGATGAGTTCCGCAGCCAGATCAGCCTGATCTTCGAGGTGCTCGACGTGCTCGGCATCCGCCGGCTGTCCGTGCCCGGCTTCGAGGCCGACGACATCATCGCCACGCTTGCCACGCAGGCCGAGGCGCAGGGCATGAACACGTTGATCGTCACCGGCGACCGGGACACGTTCCAGCTGATCACCGACCATGTGACCGTGCTGTACAACAGCCGGGGCGTGTCTGACATGAAGCGGTACGACCCGGCCGGCCTAGTCGAGAAATACGGCCTGACTCCGGCCCAGTACCCGGACTTCGCCGCGCTGCGCGGCGACAACAGCGACAACCTGCCCGGCATCCCCGGAGTGGGGGAGAAGACCGCGACGAAGTGGATCACGGAGTTCGGGTCCCTCCAGGAACTGGTGGATCGCGTCGGAGAGGTCAAGGGCAAGGCCGGCGACGCGCTGCGGGAGCACCTCGGCGGGGTGATGCGCAACAGTCAGCTCACCAGGCTGATCCGTGACGTGCCGCTCGAGGCGGGCCCGGGCGACCTGGTGCCGGTCCCGTGGAACCGCGATGACATCCACCAGCTGTTCGACACGCTGCAGTTCCGCGTGCTGCGCGACAGGCTCTACGAAACGTTCCCGCATGGCATCGGCGGCAGCGCCGCGGACATGCCGGCCCCCGTTTCCGCGGCCGGGGCATTCGAGGTGGCCTCCGTCATGCTCGGCACCGGCGAGGTCAGCGAGTGGCTGAGCGCTCATCTGTCTTCAGAACGAATGGGCGTGGCACTGTCCGGAAGCTGGTCTCGCGGCACGGGCAACGTGACGGGCATCGCGGTGGCCGCGCCCGATGGCAGCGGGGCGTACATCGACCCGGTATTGCTCGACCCCGCCGATGAGTCCGCTCTCGGCGCGTGGCTGTCGGATCCGGCGCGCCCGAAGGTGCTGCATGACGCCAAGGGGCCGGTCAACGCGCTCGCGGCACGCGGATTCGTCCTGGATGGGCTCGCGTCCGACACCGCGCTGGCCGCCTACCTGGCGCTGCCCGGGCAGCGCACGTTCGACCTGGCTGACCTGTCCGTACGGTACCTGGGCAAGGATCTCGGGTCCCCGGATCCGAACGAGGGCCAGCTGACGCTGGACGGCTCGGGGGAGGAAGAGGCCGCGCGGGCGCTGGTGCTGCGCGCGCAGGCAACGCTTGAGCTGGCCGCGGCGCTGGACGCCGACCTGGACCGGCGTGAGTGCCTGCCGCTGCTCGGGGAACTGGAACTGCCGCTGGTGTTCGTGCTCAGCCGGATGGAGCGGGCCGGGATCGCCGTCGACGCCGGTCACTTCGCGACGATGTCGGCGGAGCTGCACGGCGAGGTCAAGGCGTGCGAGCAGGCCGCGTACGCCGCGGTCGGGCACGAGTTCAACCTCGGCTCGCCCAAGCAATTGCAGGAGATCTTGTTCACCGAGCTGGGCCTGCCCAAGACCAAGCGGATCAAGACGGGGTACACCACGGACTCCGAGGCGCTGACCGGGCTGCTGGCTTCTACCGGCCACCCGGTGCTCGAGCACCTGCTCCGGCACCGGGACGTGTCCAAGCTGAAGTCGATCGTGGACTCGCTGATCCCGATGGCCGACGCGGACGGGCGGATCCACACCACGTTCAACCAGACGGTGGCCGCGACGGGCAGGCTCTCGTCGACCGACCCGAACCTGCAGAACATCCCGATCCGCACCGAGATGGGCCGCCGGATCCGTGCCGGATTCATCGTGGGCGATGGCTACGATTGCCTGCTCACCGCCGACTACAGCCAGATCGAGCTGCGGATCATGGCGCACCTGTCGAACGACGCCGCGCTGATCGCCGCGTTCGAGTCGGGACACGACTTCCACGCGGCGACCGCGTCGCGGGTGTTCGGCGTCCCCGTGTCCGAGGTCGGCGTCGAGATGCGATCCAAGATCAAGGCGATGAACTACGGGCTGGCTTACGGGCTGTCCGCCTACGGACTCTCCCAGCAGTTGCGTGTGCCGGTAGAGGAAGCGCGTGTGCTGATGGAGGAATATTTCAAGGAGTTCGGCGGGATCCGGGACTACCTTCGCGACGTCGTGGCCAAGGCCTCTCTGGACGGCTACACAGCCACGATGATGGGGCGGCGGCGCTACCTGCCGGACCTGACCTCGGACAACCGGCAACGGCGGGAGATGGCCGAGCGGATGGCGCTGAACGCTCCGATCCAGGGCTCGGCGGCCGATGTGATAAAGGTCGCCATGCTCCGGGTGGACGCCGCCTTGGCGGGCCTGAAGTCCCGGATGCTGCTCCAGGTGCATGACGAGCTGATGATTGAAGTGGCGCCGGGAGAGCTGGACTCTGTGACCGCGGCCGTACGCAGCGCGATGACGGGTGCCTTTTCCCTGCGAGTACCCCTTGACGTATCGGTCGGTACCGGACGAAGCTGGGCGGAAGCGGCGCACTGAATTGGCCGCTGGGGGCCCGCGTTGCGCGACTGAGGCCGGATTGTAGCCGTGCCCAATTGACCCGCCGACTTTGCTCTCATATTCTGAACGCTGCGCTATGTCGTCGTGCGCTCCGTTGCGGTCACCTGACAGCTCGTCACCTGGTCCCTGTGGAGGTGTACGAGGTCGGGCGCGTCCCATTTGCATCCTTGTCCGCATCCGGAGCCAACCTACACATGACGAGCAGCACGCAAGCCAACTCGACCCCCAAGGTGGCGGTCAACGACATCGGGTCTGAAGAGGCGTTCCTCGCCGCGATCGACGAGACCATCAAGTATTTCAACGACGGCGACATCGTCGAAGGGACTGTCGTCAAGGTCGATCGAGACGAGGTCTTGCTCGATATCGGCTACAAGACAGAAGGCGTCATCCCGTCACGGGAACTGTCGATCAAGCACGACGTCGACCCGCACGAGGTCGTGAAGACCGGCGAGCACATCGAAGCCCTTGTCCTGCAGAAGGAGGACAAGGAAGGGCGCCTCATCCTGTCCAAGAAGCGTGCGCAGTACGAGCGCGCCTGGGGCACGATCGAGAAAATCAAGGAAGAAGACGGCGTCGTCACCGGCACGGTGATCGAGGTCGTCAAGGGCGGCCTGATCCTGGACATCGGCCTGCGCGGCTTCCTGCCCGCCTCGCTTGTCGAGATGCGCCGGGTGCGTGACCTTCAGCCGTACGTTGGCCGGGAGATCGAAGCCAAGATCATCGAGCTGGACAAGAACCGCAACAACGTGGTGCTGTCCCGCCGGGCCTGGCTCGAGCAGACCCAGTCCGAGGTCCGCCACACGTTCCTGAACACGCTGACGAAGGGCCAGATCCGCAAGGGTGTGGTGTCGTCGATCGTCAACTTCGGCGCGTTCGTCGACCTCGGTGGCGTGGACGGCCTGGTGCACGTGTCCGAGCTGTCCTGGAAGCACATTGACCACCCGGGCGAGGTCGTCGAGGTCGGCCAGGAGGTCACGGTCGAGGTTCTCGACGTGGACATGGACCGCGAGCGGGTCTCGCTGTCGCTGAAGTCCACGCAGGAAGACCCGTGGCAGCAGTTCGCGCGGACTCACCAGATCGGGCAGGTCGTGCCGGGTCGTGTCACGAAGCTGGTGCCGTTCGGCGCGTTCGTCCGCGTCGAGGAGGGCATCGAGGGCCTGGTGCACATCTCCGAGCTGGCCGACCGGCACGTGGAGATCCCCGAGCAGGTCGTGCAGGTGGGTGACGAGATCTTCGTGAAGATCATCGACATCGACCTGGACCGGCGCCGGATCTCGCTGTCACTGAAGCAGGCCAACGAGGGCACGATCGGGGAGGCAGTCGGCGACGACTTCGACCCGACCCTCTACGGCATGCCGGCGTCCTACGACGAGCAGGGTAACTACGAGTACCCCGAGGGCTTCGACCCGGAGACCGGCGAGTGGCTGCCGGGCTACGAGAAGCAGCGCGAGGAGTGGGAGCAGCAGTACGCCGAGGCACGGGCTCGTTTCGAGGCGCACCGCAAGCAGGTCGAGGAGTCCCGCAAGGCGGACGAGGAAGCGGCGCTCGCCGCGGCAGCGTCCGGCGAGGACGGATCTGCGGAGTCAGGCAGCCGCGGTTCAGGCGGTCGTGGTCCCGGCGGTCCGGGTCGCGGGGCTCGCGGCGGTTCGGCTGGCGGCGCTGGCGGTCCAGCCGTGACGTCGAGTTCGTCCCCGGGCGCCTCGGACGGCGGCGGCACGCTCGCCTCGGACGAGGCCCTGGCCGCGCTCCGCGACAAGCTGTCCGGCGGGCAGAGCTAGCCTGGTTCTGTTCTTGGCGAAGCGAGGGGCCGCGGTACCCGTACCGCGGCCCCTTGTGCGGTACCGTCCCCCCGCACGGCACGTCCCATGAGGCGCATCAGAGCCCGTTGTCCAGTGAGCGGACCTATGTGCCGGTCGTCGCGTGCGCCTCAGCAGTCACGCTGGGATCTCCGCTCTCCCCGCTGCACGATGCACACGTCGGTGGGTTATCGTTGGCGCGCAGGACCGGAACTGGAGGTTCACGTTGCGGGTAGGCCTGACGGGCGGGATCGGCGCGGGGAAGAGCGAGGTGGCGCGGCGGCTCGCCGCTCACGGCGCGGTGATCATCGACGCGGACGTGGCGGCGCGGGAAGTGATCGCGCCGGGTACGCCGGGATTCCAGCGGGTCATCGAGAACTTCGGCGTGCTCACCCGCGAGGGCGCCATCGACCGGGACCGGCTGGCGTCGATCGTGTTCGCCGAACCCGACCGGCGCAAGATCCTGAACTCGATCATCCATCCGCTGGTCGGAGAGTGGATGCAGGACGCCGAGAACGCCGCACTCGCCGAACACGGCCCGGATGCGGTCATCGTGCATGACGTGCCGCTGCTCGCCGAGAACGGCCTGAAGGACATGTACGACGCGGTTATCGTCGTCGATGTGCCACCGGAACTGCAGATCGCCCGGCTGATCGCCGGCCGCAAGATGGGGCCGGGGCCAGCGCGGGACCGGATCGCGGCGCAGGCCAGCAGGCAGGAACGGCTAGCGATCGCGGACATCGTGATCGACAACGGCGGCTCGCTGGCCGACCTGGACCGCCGGGTCGACGAGGTGTGGGCCGAACTGGTCAAATTACCGGAAATGTCGTACTCCCTGCTACCCCCCTGCGGTTCAGTGGAGACCGCCCGGTCCTTCGCTACCGGAAGCGTCCCGGCGCACCGCTTACTACGTGTTGTAGTAAGCGGAATGTCAGACCCCCGGCTTAGAGTTGGAACCTGAGTCGAGGAGGTTGTCCCGTGCGTCCCGTTACCGACCTCAAGCGAAGCGTCGCGCCCTTCCGCGTCGAGACGGACATGAAGCCGGCCGGCGACCAGCCGCAAGCGATCGCCGACATCACCAGCCGGGTTCGGAGCGGGGATAAGGACACGGTGCTGCTCGGAGCCACCGGAACCGGCAAGACCGCCACGGTGGCCTGGATCGCGGAGCAGATCGAGCGGCCTGTGCTCGTCATGCTGCCGAACAAGACGCTCGCCGCCCAGTTCGCCAACGAGCTGCGCGAGATGCTCCCGCGGAACGCGATCGAGTACTTCGTCTCCTATTACGACTACTACCAGCCCGAGGCGTACATCCCGCAGACCGACACCTACATCGAGAAGGACTCCTCGCTCAACCAGGAGGTCGAGCGGCTGCGCCACTCGGCCACGAATTCGCTGCTGACCCGCAGGGACACCATCGTGGTCGCAAGCGTGTCCTGCATCTACGGTCTCGGCACGCCGCAGGAGTACGTGGACCGGATGCTCACCCTCAAGCTCGGCGACACCATCGAGCGGGACCAGTTGCTGCGCAAGCTGGTGAGCATGCAGTACGCCCGTAACGACATCGCGTTTACCCGCGGCACGTTCCGGGTGCGCGGCGACACGATCGAGATCATCCCGATGTATGAGGAGCTCGCTGTCCGGATCGGGATGTTCGGCGACGAGATCGAGCGGCTGATGACGCTGCACCCGCTGACCGGCGAGGTGATCAGCGAGGACAGCGAGCTCTACATTTTCCCGGCGAGTCACTACGTGGCCGGCCCGGAACGGATGGAACGGGCCATCGCCGGCATCGAGGCCGAGCTGACCGACCGGCTGGCCGAGCTGGAGCGACAGGGCAAGCTGCTGGAGGCGCAGCGGCTGAAGATGCGCACCAGCTATGACGTCGAAATGATGCGCCAGGTCGGCAGTTGCTCGGGTATCGAGAACTACTCGCGTCACATCGACGGCCGCGAGGCCGGCAGCCCGCCGAATACGCTGCTCGACTACTTCCCCGAGGACTTCCTGCTGGTCATTGACGAATCGCATGTCACCGTGCCGCAGATCGGCGCCATGTACGAGGGCGATGTGTCGCGCAAGCGGGTACTGGTAGATCACGGCTTCCGGCTGCCGAGCGCGATCGACAACAGGCCGCTGACTTGGGAGGAGTTCCTGGACAGGATTGGGCAGACGATCTACCTGTCGGCGACCCCCGGGCCGTATGAGCTAAAGCGCGTGCAGGGAGACGTGGTCGAGCAGGTGATCCGGCCGACCGGCCTGGTCGACCCGGAGGTCGTCATCAAGCCGACCAAGGGCCAGATCGATGACCTGCTGCATGAAATCAGGCAGCGCGCCGAGCGAGATGAGCGGGTGCTGGTCACCACCTTGACCAAGCGGATGGCCGAGGACCTGACCGACTACCTGCTGGAGAACGGTGTCCGCGCCCGCTACCTGCACAGCGAGGTGGACACCCTGCGCAGGGTCGAGCTCCTGCGCGAGTTGCGAACCGGTGAGTACGACGTGCTGGTCGGCATCAACCTGCTCCGCGAGGGCCTGGACCTGCCGGAGGTGTCGCTAGTCGCGATCCTGGACGCCGACAAGGAGGGCTTCCTCCGCTCGGCCACCTCGCTGATCCAGACGATCGGCCGCGCCGCGCGTAACGTGTCGGGCGAGGTGCACATGTACGCGGACCAGGTCACTCCGTCCATGCGGCGCGCGATCGACGAGACCAACCGGCGCCGGGACAAGCAGATCGCCTACAACAAGGCCAACGGCGTGGACCCGCAGCCGCTGCGCAAGCGGATCGCCGACATCCTGGATCAGATCGTCCGCGAGGATGCCGACACCGAGCAGCTGCTCGGCGGCGCGGGCCGGCAGCAGTCCAGGGGCAAGGCACCGGTTCCCGGCCTGTCTTCCCGCGCCCGCGCCGCAGCGGCTCAGGCGGCCGCGGCCCGCACGAACGCCGGCCTCGCCGAGGCCGCCAAGGGCGGCGGCGTGGCCCGGACCGAACTGGTCGGCCTGATCAGCGAGCTCACCGAGCAGATGCACGCTGCCGCCGCTGAGCTGCAGTTCGAGGTCGCTGCCCGCATCCGGGATGAGGTCAAGGAGCTGAAGCACGAACTGCGCGGCATGCAGGCCGCTGGTGTCTGATATTGCATAACTGACGGTGGTGCTTCCCCGCTACGTAGAATGTACGTCAGCTAATTGATTAATTCGCGGTTTAGGTGCTCATTTATCAAAACAGCATTCTGGTGTAGTTTTGTCACGGCAATGGTCAGGACGGAGGATGGTACCGTGCCGTGGGTCATCAGGGATGTGGTGCGGGACATCAACAGGGCGTCCGGGAGGCGCTGGCGCGGACTCGATCCGCTGCTTCCCGTGCCTGGCGACCTAGCCGCCGGCTGCTCCGAGCCGTTCCAGGCGAAGGGGCGCGACGGCCGGCCGGCCGGTTTGGCGGTGTGCCGCCATCAGACGTTTCCAGAAGACTCACTGTCCCAGACATGGGGGACGGCGACGCGTTTCGTGCTGACGGCCCGGCTCCGGGACCGGGACACGGCTCCCGCCTTCGACGACTTGCTGAGTCAGTGGCGTGACCACCTGAACCAGATGCCGCAGGCGCGCCAGGATG
>Ga0335074_10008800_pt1 | contig 14048 bp, 14 predicted proteins | sample Lox_Sample_23_FD_206715 | JGI IMG/M metagenome (GOLD analysis project Ga0335074, IMG submission 206715) | Soil microbial communities from Loxahatchee National Wildlife Refuge, Florida, United States - Lox_Sample_2.3 | ecosystem: Environmental > Terrestrial > Soil > Wetlands | place: USA...
CCGGCCAAGCGCTGCTGCGCCAGGATGTTCCGGTCCGCGGTGATCATCGATGGCAAACCCCGCCCGCCTCGACGGCATCCAGAAGCCTGCCATTCGTGATGCCGGCCGAGCCTATCTCGTCTGCGGTCCTTACGTCATGCGGAGCCAGCAGACTCTTCAGGCCGACGGGAACATTTTCATCCAACAGGAAGCGAGGCATGCGCCCCCATGGCGAAGGCGATTATGCGCCTCGCTGGTTCCAAAGGCAGGCTGGGTACATCTGCGCTACGATCTCTTCAGCCGTATATCCATCCTCGGCGTTGTCGATCGCCGCGTCGGCCTGGATGCCGGTACCGCGCACAACCCACGCGCCCGCCGGAGCGAAAGGCGCCGCGGGTGCCGGGCACACGAGAACCCTCACCCGGGTCGCCTCCGGGAACCGACCTCTCCCGCAGAGCGGGAGAGGTGGGCCAGGGGGCTAGGCCGATAGCGCCTGGGGTTCGGTGCGCAGGCGCTTGACCATCAGCTTGTTCAGGGCGTGTACATAGGCACGCGCTGAGGCGACGATGGTGTCGAGATCTGCGCCTTGGCCATCGACCAGCTTGCCCTTCTCCTCCAGTCGGACGGTGGTCTTGGCCTGCGCGTCGGTGCCCTCGGTCACCGCGCCGACGGAGAACAGCACGAGGTTCGCCTCATGCGGGAAGATCTCGCGGATCGCTTTGAAGGTCGCATCGATGGGGCCGTCGCCGGTGGCAACGGCGTGCTTCACCACCCCGTCCACCTCTAGCTCCAGTTCGGCACGCTGGGGCGATTTCGAGCCGGCGTGCACGTCGAGCGAGACGAAGCGGATGCGCTCGTGATCGCGCATCACTTCGTCATCGACCAGGGCCATGATGTCGTCGTCGTACACCACCTTCTTGCGGTCGGCGATTTCCTTGAAGCGGCGGAATGCGACGTTCAGGTGGTTGTCGCCGATCTCGTAACCCATCGAGCGCAGCTTGTCGCGGAACGCCGCGCGGCCAGAGTGCTTACCCATCACCAGATTTGACTTGGTCCAGCCGACGCTCTCCGGCGTCATGATCTCATAGGTGGCGGCGTTCTTCAGCACGCCGTCCTGGTGGATGCCGGCTTCATGGGCGAAGGCATTGCGGCCGACGATTGCCTTGTTGGGCTGCACGTCGAAGCCGGTGATGGTGGCGAGCAGACGCGAAACCTTCAAGATGTTGCGAGTCTTCACGTTGTTGGCGAAACCGATCCGGTCGTTGCGCACGCGGATCGCCATCACCGCCTCTTCAAGCGAGGCATTGCCGGCGCGCTCGCCGATCCCGTTGATCGTGGATTCCACCTGGCGGACGCCGGCGTTGATGGCGGCCAGCGTGTTGGCTACGGCCAGGCCCAGATCGTTATGGTTGTGCGCGGAGAGCACGACCTTGTCGGCGCCGGGGACGCGCTCGCGGATCATGGTGAAGATGCGGTGCATGTCCTCGGGCAGGGCGTAGCCGACCGTGTCGGGGATGTTGATCGTGGTGGCACCGGCCTTGATCGCCGCCTCGCAGCAGCGGCACAGAAAATCGGGATCGGTGCGGGTGCCGTCCTCGGCCGACCATTCGACGTCGTCGCTGAAGTTGCGGGCCAGGGTGACGCTGTCGGTGACGGCCTGGTGGACCGCTTCCGGCTCCATCCGCAGCTTGTATTTCATGTGCAGGGCGCTGGTGCTGATGAAGCTGTGGATGCGCTTGCGTTTGGCGCTCTTCACGGCCTCGGCGGCGCGCAGGATGTCTTCGCGGCCGGAGCGGGCCAAGCCGCAGATCACCGGGGTGTCGTCGCGCTGGCCGAGGCTTTCGGCGATCGCCTTCACGCTGTCGAAATCGCCGGGCGAGGCGATCGGGAAGCCGGCTTCGATCACATCCACGCCGAGCTCGGCCAGGGCCTCAGCCATGCGGATCTTCTCGTTGATGTTCATCGAGAAGCCGGGCGACTGCTCGCCGTCGCGCAGCGTGGTGTCGAAGATGATGATGCGGTGGTCGTCCAGCTTGCCGAAGCTGGGATGTTCGATGCTCATGTTTTGTCGGTCCTCGGGGATTGAATACGCTCAGCCGTCAGGGGGGCTCCCCTGAGCGAATGCCGGCGGTCAGGACCCCGGCGCGACGCTCAGGGGCGGCTAAGTCGAAGGAGAAGGCCCAGCGGCGCCAGGCATGTCAGCACGCGCCGGCCGGTGCGTGCCGCGACGCGGGCGGTTCGGCAGGCCAAGCGGATGCCGCAACAGAGCATGTGGGCGTGTATAGGGGCTTTGGGGGTGGGGCGCAATGGGGGTCGGCCAGACCGGGGTTCTGACGGCCGGTTCGAGCGTCGGGACCACACAGCCCTTGCGCTTCGAACTCTTCGGCGCTTCGCACTGCTCCTCGCCGTCAGGCATCCGCCTCGGCGATGGGCGAGAGGACCAATCACGCGAACAGCAGGGACAGGATAGCCGTCAGACTGAACGTCGGTTCCAAGAGAGCTGTCAGCCCCCAGCGAGAAAGGGATTGAGAATGCGAAGTCCTTGGCCGAGCGTCATGCCGTGCTGCATGTCCTCCGACCACAACGTATCGCAGCCGGCGTGAAGGGCCGATGCGGCTATCATGGCGTCATAAGTGGAAAGGCGGTACCGCTCGGCCAGCGCCAGCCCTGTTTCGTGGGTTTCAACGGTGAGAGGATGAACCGTCATCAGGCCGCGCATCATGTTCAGAAGCGCATGCGTGTCGACCCACGACATCTGCATTTTCCGGCGGGCGACCTTGGTAAGCTCGTTCAGAACCTGCACGCTTATCGAGCCGCCAGCGGCGATAACCGCTTCCGCCCGATCAGCCTTCGCCGTATCACCTGATGCCACATAGACGAGCACATTGGTGTCGAAGAAACTACCGGGCATTCGCGTCGTCTCTGTCGAATTTGAAATCGGCAGGAAGGCGGCCGCGGAAGGCGCGAAGACGTCTCAATAGCTCGTCACGCCTGGGCTTTCGCGCAACACCGAACTGCCCGGCGTCAGCGACATGAATTTCGATTTCATCGCCTTCCTTGAGCTCAAGCGCTTCGACCACCGCGGCGGGAAGGCGGACCGCCAGGCTGTTTCCCCATTTAGCAACCTGCATGCCAGATGCTCTCACTGGATATACACAGAGCAACATGTATATCCAGAAGTAGCCGAAGTCAAGAGCATCGGATTTCGCAGTAACCTCCGGCAGGTCGTCGCCGGTCGCCAGCGTCGGTATCGCGTGTGGGCATTCCTGGAAGCGGGCTGGAGATGCTCCGAAAGCTGCTGCTTTTCGAGCTCGGTGTTGCCGTTCTCATCACCGTGGATATCTACGCCGCCTTTCAGCTCAGTCCTTGACCTTCCCCCTGTTGATCCGGCCCATGTTTCAGTGTCGGCGGTCAGAATGAAAACCGACAAGGAGCTCCATCATGCGCATCGTCATAACAGTCGCGATCGTCCTTGTTCTCGCCGGCTGCGCCACCTATGCGCCCCATTCGGCGCAGAGCTCAGGTCAACCGGCGCCGGGGACCATCAGACCCTTCATCGGAGAATCCATGACTGTCGGCGCGGGCGTTGGTAGCAGCTTGAAGTGACCCCCAAGGCAATCACTGCATGACGCTGCATCAACGAAGCGGCAGATGTGCCCGCTCTCGCATGCCGAGAACCACCACGAAGCTGACCAGTGCACAGGCCGTCACGTAGTAGCTCGGCGCGATGGAGGCGCCGGTCGCCCGAATCAACCAAGTCGCGATGAACGGGGCGAACCCGCCGAAGATCATCACCGCACCATTATAGCCGATCGACAGCGCGGAATATCGGACCTCGGTCGGGAACAGCTCGCACAGCATCGCCGAAGCGGTGCCGTTGATCAGCGCATAGAAGAACGCCGCAATGCACTGTGCGACCAGCAGTGCAAAGAAGCTGCGTTGCGTTACCACCAGCAGCAACGGCTTCCGTCCCACTCGGTCGGAAGTCAGCCCGGCGGGCGGCAAACAGACGATGTTCATCAGCGCCGCCAGCGACGTGGATGCCAGCGCCAGCGCCGGCACCAGGTGCAATTGTGTCGCCGCATAGGTCGGCATGTAATTCAGGAACACATAGCTGGCCACGGTCCAGATCACCGTCACACCGAACGCAGTGAAGACCGAGCGTGCAAACGCCGTCAGTGCCAGCCGCACGGGCGCGGCAACCGAGGTCGCGGCCCTGCGATCCTCGAAAACCGACGATTCTGCCACCCGGGACCCAAGATAATGTCCGACCGGCGCCAGCACGAAGCCGAGTAAGAAGGGAAGCCGCCAGGCCCACGCGCCAAGCGCATGCGGATCGAGCACCGCGTTCAGCACCAGCGCGACGCTGATCGAGAGAAGCTGACCAAGCCTGGTACTGATCTGCTGGAGGCTGCCGAACAGGCCGCGCCGACCGGCCGGTGCATATTCGACCATGAATGAAGCTGCGCCGCCCCGTTCGCCGCCAGTCGAAAAACCCTGAAGCAATCGGCAGAGGACCAGCAAGATCGGAGCCAGCACACCGACACTCGCATGCGACGGCACCAGACCGGTGCAGCCGGTTGCAACCGCCATCAACGTAATCGTCAGCACCAGTGCGGGCTTGCGGCCGTTGCGGTCGCCGTAGCTGCCGATCGGCACTGCGCCGACAGGGCGCATAAAGAAGCCGACGCCACAGATGGCGAAGCTGCCCAGAAGCAATGCGATCGGATCAGCGGACGGGAAGGTTGCGCGACCGATCTGCGCCGCAAAAAACGCATAGACGCCGAAGTCGTAAAGTTCGAACAGGTTGCCGATCGGGCACGAGATGACGGCGTGGCGCCGCAACGTGCCGAGATCGGGTTCACCGTTACGCTGCCGTTCGCGCTGATCCGAAAACGCCACGACTCACATGTTGTATTGGAAACCATCCACCACGAAATCCTGCCCGGTGATGAAGCACGGCTCCGACGTCGCCAGGAACACCACTAGTTGGGCAATATCGGCCGGCCGGCCGACGCGGTGGAGCGCGATGCCGTCGCGGGCAATCTCTGCGCCGCGGTTGACGATAACCGGGTTCTTCGCCAGCTCCGTCTCGATCAGCCCGGGGCAGATCGCGTTGATCAGGATCGTCGGCCCCAGCTCTTTCGCCAGGGCGCGGGTCATGCCGAGAATTCCGGCCTTGGCCGCGGCATAGGCGAAGCGGCTGACCGCCGCGGTAACGCCGCCGGAATGCGCGTTAAGCGAGGACATCGACACGATGCGCCCGCCACCCTGCGCCAGCATCACCGGCGCCACGGCCTGGATGTAGTTGAAGCAACTCTTGAGATCGACGGCGATCGTGCTGTCGAACTCCGCCTCGGTGATCTCCAGGATGCCCTTGGGCATCGACCGGCCGGCGTTGTTCAGCAGGACGTCGATGTGGCCGAAAGTCTTGTGTACCTCGGCGACGACCTCGTGGGCTCGTTGGTACAGCGAGACATCCGCCTCCAGGGTCAGGCAGTCCCGGCCGACGGCACGGATCTCACCGGCCGTGCGCTGCATCTCGGGCACAAGCACATCAACCAGCGCGATATCATACCCGGCCCGGGCAAGCGCATCGGCACAGCCGCGCCCGATGCCGCGGGCGCCGCCGGTTACGACAGCAACCTTGCGCGACGACGGATCTGCCATCATGAATCCCCTCTCGCGATTGGATTTCACCCCCCTACATCGGACCGGCCCGGCGGTCTATGTGCTCTCGTGCTCAGCGGGAGAATCTGCCCCTGCCTCGGCCCCTGCGGCCGATGCGGGAAAACGGCAGCGGAGAGGGCTCTCCAGCTCAGAGGGAGGAGATGAAGTTTTCCAGTTCGTCCAGCGATCCCGGCGCCGGCGGCGCCGCATCCGAGGCCGGTGGCGAGGCCTCCAGTTCGGTATGCGTGCCGAGTAGACTATCGATAGTGGCAAAGAGTTCCTGCTTGTCGATGGGCTTGCTAACGTAGGCATTCATGCCGGCGGCGAGATACGCATGCCGATCCCCCGACATCGCATTCGCCGTCAGTGCGATGATCGGCACGGAACCGGCCGGGGGGTCCAGGGCTCGGATCAGCCGCGTCGCGGTTATGCCGTCCATCTCCGGCATCATCACGTCCATCAGGACCAGATCGTAGCCTCCGGCCTCGACTGCTTCGACCGCTCCCCGCCCATTCTCCACCAGCACCATGTCGTGGCCCTGGTGCTGAAGCAGCGTACGGACCACCAGCCGGTTCACCTCGTCGTCCTCGGCGACGAGCACTCGCAGGTGCCTGGGCGATCGGGACAGGATCGGCGCCGTCGCCAGTACCGGGCGAGCCTGCTGTGGCGCGGTCGGTAGAGCGAGCCGCACCGTGAAACGACTTCCCTTACCTGGTGTGCTTTGCACTGAGATCTCGCCGCCCATCAACGTGAGCAGCTCGCGGGTGATGGCAAGCCCCAATCCGGTCCCGCCAAAGCGGCGTGTGGACGAGACATCGGCCTGGGTGAAGCGAGTGAAGACGCGCTGCTGCTCTTCCGGGGTCATCCCGATTCCCTGATCGGCGACCGAGAGTGTCACCCCCAGAAGACCGTTGTCCGGCGGTGCCGCAGTCAGCTCCACGTGGATGACACCACGACTGCTGAATTTGATAGCGTTCGACACCAGATTGAGCAGCACTTGCCGAAAACGGGTGGGATCGGTGACGACCCACGGCGCGTCCATCCCGACATGCTGGAAGACGATGCTGAGTCCCTTTACCTCGGCGGTATGCCGCATCAAAGAGAGCACGCCTTCGACGACATCGGTAAGGCAGCAGGCGACCGCTTCGAGCTCGATTTTCCCTGCTTCCAGTTTCGAGAGATCCAATATATCGTTCAAAAGCTGGAGCAGTCCCGCCCCGGATTGGGAGATGATCTCGCACATCCGACGCTGCGACTCATTCAATCCGCTGTCGCGCAGTATCTGCACCATGCCCAGCACGCCGTTCATCGGCGTGCGGATCTCGTGGCTCATATTGGCGAGGAATCTCGATTTGGCCTCGTTCGCCCGTTCCGCCGCCACCCGCGCATAGCGCTCCTGTGCCGCGCTTCGGAGTTCCGCGGAAATATCCCGCGCGCTGCCGCGATAACCTTGGAACATCCCGTGTTCGTCCAGCACCGGCAACCCGCTCAGCGACAGCATGACCATGCGGCTTTCGACGACGTATTCATAACGAAAGTCGTGGAACGGGAGCTGTAGCGCCAGTTGCTCAACGCGCTGTTGGATGGAGATCGGCGAATCGTCGGGTGTCAGCCGGTCGAGGCCGATCAAAAGATCGGGATCGATACCATGCTCGCGCGCACGGTCGGCCACTATTGTGAAACGGTAATCGGCATCGGTCTCCCAGTACCAGTCCGACGCAGTCATGACGTAATCGCGCATGCGCTCTTCGGCCAGCTTCAGCTTCGCCAAGGCCTGCTCGAGCTCCGCGGTGCGACGCTGAACCAGTCGCTCGACGCCGCGGCGGCGGCGATGTAGCAGCAGCAAATATCCGATGAGTTTGGTGCTCGTCGTCACGCCGACCGCCAGAATGCCGCGCCGACCATCAGGATGATCGCCGGAATCACGAGGGCGAGGCGGGATCCGTCCATTAAGGCGATGAACCGCTTAGCGCACCTTCGCATCTTTGAGCTCGGAGCCTATCAGCATGCGGACTGGCACGACAATTTCGTTTACTTTATTCAATAACCGATCTCCGGCGGAACCGCCATTCCCCTTGATATCATTGCGCAAAACAAGCGACATCGCCGCCGCCAGAATCGAAAGCACGCGATGCAGACGATGCTGATAGGTTATCATCACCTGGATATCGCCACTTGCCTCCCGCAACAAATTCTGACCGATTCCGGCAAGCGTCGTGACCAGATCGTAGCCGAAGGTGCCGGCCTGACCCTTGACGGTATGGAACAGGCGCAGCATCGACGATAGATGGTCGCCGATCTGCTGCCGGTCGCGCTGCGGCAGCAACGCCACCAAATGTTCGAGCTCGCGCAGCTCGTTCGAGAGTTTGGCCCGGTAGCGCTCATGCAGCGCGCCGAGATCGACGCCCAGATCCCGCTCGATCGAAAATGATTGGGCGGGAAGGCTTAGCACGGACCAGACCCGCTCCATCAGTTGCTTGATCGCGATCGGCTTGAGCATCCAGGCGGCAATGTTGAGATGTCGCGCCGCCATCGCATCGGTCGGCTCGGAATTGGCTGTCACCATGACGACAGGTACCGCTGCCGCCTTGTCGAACTTGCGCAGTTCGGTGATGAACTCGAGCCCATTCATCGGCTCCATCATCCAGTCGCACAGCACAAGATCCACGCGCTGCGTCTCGAACAGGCGCAAGGCCTGGGGGCCCGATTCCGCCTGCAGGATGTTGCGGCACCCGCACTGGGCGAGCGCACTGCGAATGATCGAACGGATCGTCGGATCATCGTCGAGCGTCAGGATCGTGAGGTCCGCCAGATCTTGTTGCCCGCGGGCGCTTGGATGGGCGGTAGGGGGCATGGCAGCTCTGCGGTCCAGAATCGCCACTGTTCCATGAAATGGCAAATCGAATATTAACGGGAAGTGGCCGCGCCGGATGCATCGGGCGCTGCCGGTTACAGTTGCGACCTTGCGGAGTATGGGTCTGACTTCATGATCCTCCCTGCGAGGATCCGATTTTCACGCCAGCCCGTCGCGCCCCATTTCCAGGAACTTCTCCTGCCGGCGCGCTTTCAGTGCGGCCGGTTCCAGGTCGAGCAGCGGGACCAACGCAGCCTCCACCGCCTCACCGACCGCCCGGATGGTGGCGTCGGGGTCTCGTTGCGCGCCGCCGAGCGGCTCGGGGATTACCGCATCAACGAGCCTCAGCCGATGCAGGTCGTCGGCGGTCAGCCGCAGCGCCTCGGCGGCCGCCGCTGCCTGGGTGGCGTCGCGCCACAGGATCGCGGCACAGGCCTCCGGCGGCGCCACCGAATAGACCGCGTGCTCGAGCATCAGCACGCGGTCGCCGGCGGCGATCGCGAGCGCCCCGCCCGAGCCGCCCTCGCCGATGATCGTCGCCACCACCGGCACCGGGGCGTCGAGGCAGGCTTCGATCGAGCGGGCGATGGCCTCGCCCTGGCCGCGCGCCTCGGCGTCGATGCCGGGATAGGCGCCGGAGGTATCGACCAGGGTCAGCACCGGCAGGCCGAACTGCCCCGCCAAGCCGATCAGGCGGCGCGCCTTGCGGTACCCCTCCGGCCGCGCCATGCCGAAATTGTGTGCCACGCGGCTGTCGGTGTCGGAGCCCTTCTCGGTGCCGATCACCACCACCGAGCGGCCGCGGAAACGCCCCAGCCCGCCCAGCACGGCTGCGTCGTCGGCAAAGCTGCGATCACCCGCCAAAGGCGTGAACTCGGTGAGCAGCCCGGCAATGTAGTCCTTCGCCTTCGGTCGGTCCGGATGGCGCGCCACCTGGACCTTCTGCCAGGGCGTCAGCTTCGCGTAAGTCGCGCGGAGCTGGCGGTCGGCCTTCTCCGACAGTCGCGCCACTTCCTCGGCGATGTTGATGCCGTCCGGCTCCGACATGCGTCGGAGCTCTTCGATCTTGCCTTCCAGCTCGGCGATCGGTTTTTCGAAGTCGAGGAAATGGCGCATGGGGGCCGCGCTTTAGCACACAAGGCGGAGCCGCGAATGGGGCTCAACCCGGACGAACAAACGCGCTGATGCTCTTTTTCGCCGCCTCCAGCAGCGCGGCGGCCAGCGTCGGGTCCCGCGAGAGCCGGGCCAGCAGCACCGCCCCGACCATGCAGGAAAGCCGCACCATCGCCCCGGGGGCGCCGTCCTCCGGCCGGCAGCGTTGCAGGGCGGCCAGCATCGTGCGGATCGGCTCGGCGAGGCTGGCGCATGCCTCCGGCCGACGCGCCAGCTCCGCCCCGAGCGCCGGCAGCGCACAGCCCCGGTCCACCGCAGCCACGTGCGCGGGATCGAGGTAAGGCCCCACGATTCGTGCCAGGGCCGCCGCCGGGTCGGGCTCGCGGCTGATCGCCTCCCATTTCGCCGCCGATCGTGCCAGGTCGGCCACGGCAACCTCGGCGGCCAGCGCCTCCTTCGAGGCGAAATGGGCGTAGAAGCCGCCATGTGTCAGGCCGGCTTCGTGCATGATCGCATCGACGCCCACCCCATCGATCCCGTACCGGCGAAACAGCGGGCCGGCGGCATCGAGGATGCGCTGCCGCGTCTCCGCCTTTCTTTGGCCTGGCTCGCGCATCTGCCCCTCCTGCCGCGCATACCGAACGCTGACTTGCGCCTTGCTCTATCATATGACGATCGTCATCGTAAGCACCGGAGCGAGGAGACCGCATCGAATGGGTCCGCAGAGGATCGCCCGCCTGCTTGCCGGGCGCGTGCACTATGCCTGGGTGGTCGTCGCGGTGATGTTCGTGGTGATCGTGGCCTCGGTCGGCGTGCGCGCCGCCCCAAGCGTGCTGATCGTCCCGCTGCAACGCGACTTTGGCTGGTCGGTCGCGACGATCTCGGGGGCGGTGTCGTTGAACATCGCGCTGTTTGGGTTGGTGGGGCCGTTCGCCGCGGCGCTGATGCGCTCAATCGGGCTGAAGCACACGGTGCTTCTGTCGATGGGGTTGCTGGTGCTCGGCGCCGGGTCGAGCGCCTTCATCACTCAGGTCTGGCAGCTCTATCTGACCTGGGGGGTGCTGGTCGGCATCGGCTCCGGGGCCGGCATGGTGGGCCTGGCGGCGGCGGTGGCGAATCGTTGGTTCGTGGCCCGGCGCGGATTGGTTGTCGGGCTGCTGACTGCCGGCAATGCGAGCGGGCAGCTTGTGTTCCTGCCGGTCCTCGCGAGCCTGAGCCAGTCGTTCGGCTGGCGGACCGTCCCCTGGACGGTTGCGGTTGTTATCCTCGCGCTGATCCCCGTCGTGGTGCTGTTACTGGCGGAAGAGCCGGCCTCGATCGGGCTGGCGCCGCTCGGCGGACGCGCCGAGATCGCCGAGGCCCCCGCGGGTAACCCGATCCGCATTGCCTTCGAGGGGCTCGGGCGTGGCTTTGGGTCACTGGATTTCTGGCTGCTGTCCGGCAGTTTCGCGATCTGCGGGTTCTCCACCTACGGGCTGGTGGCGACGCATCTGATCCCCTACTGCGCCGATCATGGCATCGCGCCCGTGCAGGCGGCGAGCCTGCTCGCGGCGATGGGCGTGTTCGACCTGATCGGGACCACGTGCTCGGGCTGGTTGACCGACCGCTACAATCCACGCGTGCTGCTGTTCTGGTATTACGGGTTGCGCGGGCTGTCCTTGCTGGCGCTGCCGTTCAGCGGCTTCGACCTTGTCAGCCTGTCGATCTTCGCCGCCTTCTACGGACTGGACTGGGTGGCCACGGTGCCGCCCACTGTCGCGCTGACCACACAGGTCTTCGGCAAGCGCGACGCGCCGGTGATGGTTTCGTGGATCGTGGCAGCGCACCAGCTCGGTGGCGCGGTCGCGGCGATCGGGGCTGGCGAGGTGCGCAGCATTACCGGCAGCTATATGCTGGCGTTCATCGGCAGCGGCGTGGCGTGCATGATCGCCTCGACGTTGGTGCTACGGATTGCTCGCCGGCCGGCGCTGGCGATGGAGGCGGCATGATTAACCCGGGTCTTTATCTCGGCTTCGTCGTGGCGACTGCGATACTGATTCTGATCCCGGGACCGAATGTGGCCCTGATCGTTGCCAACAGCGTTGCGCGCGGCACCCGGTTCGGGCTGCTGGCAGTCGCCGGTACAAGCTCCGCGGTTGCCGTCCAACTCGGGTTGACGGCACTTGGCCTGACCGCGGTGCTCGGAGCACTCGCGGTATGGTTCGAATGGATCCGCTGGATCGGCGTCGCTTATCTGCTGTTCCTCGGACTGCGCCAGTGGCGCGCGCCCGCGGTTGATCTGACCCGCACGACGCCGCAGCCGGGATCCGAGCGCCGGGTCGTGCTGCGTGGATTCTTCGTCGGACTGACCAATCCGAAGACTTTGTTGTTCTATGGTGCGTTCTTTCCGCAGTTCCTCGATCCTGGGCGTCCGATTGGGGCACAGGTGGGACTGTTGTGTGTGACGTTGCTTGTGATCGCGGTCGTGTTGGACAGCGGCTGGGCGTTGACCGCCGGACGGGCGCGCCATCTGTTGACGGCGCGCCCGCGGCTGCGCAACCGGCTGTCAGGCGGATGCCTGATCGGCGCCGGGGTAGGGCTGGCGCTGGCGCACCGGCGTTGAGCGCCTAGGCGATGGTGACCGACCGCGTCACGTCGAAGGGATGGTCGATCAACTGTTCGGCGGCTTCCACGAAGCGCTGGGTGCGCGGCAAGTCTGCATGAATCTCGAACGCCTCCTGGTCGGTCCAGCGCGAGTGGATCCAGAATAGCTGTGCATCGCGGACAGACCGATAGGCGTTGATCGCCAGGCAACCGGGCTCGGCCCGCACCGGCCCGACTTGCTCGCGCAGCAGTGCGGCGACCGCTTCTTCCTGCCCTTGCCGGGCGTGGAAGCGGGCGAAGATGAAAAGCTCCATCGTGGTGCCTCCGCTCCGATGGTATGCACGCCGTCGCGCCGGCACGCGGCCCTCTTGCCGTTTCGCCGCCCGGCATAAACTGCGATTGCGGTCGTAGCTGAAAGGGCCTCGCCGTGCTGTACCGCCGTGCCGTTCTGGCAGGATTTGGCTCCGTCGTGGCGGCATCGGCGGCCACCCGCCATGCGCAGGCGCAAACCGCGCCGGAGGGCGATGACCTCGCCGGGCCCGAGGCATTCGACCAGGTCTGGGAGACGGTGCGGGACCGGTTCTTCGATCCGCGCCTGAACGGGCTTGACTGGCCGGCCGTGCGGACGCGTTACCGGCCGCTGCTGCTCGCGGCAGCTTCGGCGGATGCGCGGGCCGACGTGATCAACACGATGCTCGCCGAGCTTCGTGCGTCGCATACCGAGTATCTGCTGCCCGACCAGACGGCGTATTACCAGATCGCCGACATCTTTCTCGACCCGCGCCGCCCGGATCTGCGCCGGTTCTTCCCCGACGGAGAGATCACCTACCCCGGCATCAGCGTGCTTACGAGGCGGGATGCGCAGGGGCGCACCTTTGTCATCGGCGCGATCGATGGAGGACCGGCCGCACGGGCGGGTCTGCTGGCCGGGGACGAAATCGTCGCCGCGGACGGTGCGGCGTTCCGCGAAGTCGACTCGTTCCGCGGTAAGGTGGGTAGCAACGTGCCTCTGTCGATCCGCCGCACTGCATCAGGCCCGGTGCTCACCATACCTGTCGTGCCCGAGACGCTGCATCCCGACGAGATGTTCCGGCAAGGATTGGAGGCAAGCGCAAGGATCATTCGCGGTGCCGGCAGCGCGCGCATCGGCTACGTGCATGTGTGGTCTTATGCCGGCTATGTCTATCAGCGCACACTCGAGCGACTGATCGGCCAGGGCATCCTGAGCGACGCCGATGCACTGGTCTGGGATCTGCGCGACGGCTGGGGCGGTGCGGTGCCGGAATATCTCGACGTGTTCGACCCGCGCGGCCCCACGGTGGCGATGATCGGACGCAACGGCCAAGTGCACCTGCAAGGGGTCAAATGGCGCCGGCCGGTGGCCATGCTGATCAATGGCGGAACCCGCAGCGGCAAGGAAATCCTGGCCTATGGCTTCAAGAAGTACCGCCTCGGCGAGCTGATCGGCACGCCGACACTGAAAGCTGTGCTTGCCGCCACCGCTTTCATGATGCGCGACGGATCGCTGCTGATGCTTGCAGTCGATGACGTGCGCGTTGATGGCGAGCGGCTGGAGGGCGTCGGTGTGACGCCAACAATCGAAGTGCCGTTCGACTTCGACTATTCCGCCGGCGCGGATCCGCAGCTTGCGCGGGCGGTCGAGATACTGTCGGCCGATGTGATGGCCCGACCGAAGCCGGGGTGAACAGGGGACATGACGTGGAATGCACTGGCGTGGCTACCTTGCGCCCAGGGGGCAGGTCAGGGAGCGCGCGGCTGGCATTTCGACACGAAGGTCTCGAAGGCCACGAAGAAGTGCCCCACGGCGCAATCAAGCGAACCACGTGTC
>Ga0335074_10008801_pt1 | contig 14045 bp, 10 predicted proteins | sample Lox_Sample_23_FD_206715 | JGI IMG/M metagenome (GOLD analysis project Ga0335074, IMG submission 206715) | Soil microbial communities from Loxahatchee National Wildlife Refuge, Florida, United States - Lox_Sample_2.3 | ecosystem: Environmental > Terrestrial > Soil > Wetlands | place: USA...
CGGGCAGGCCCGAGTGCGCCAGGGCCTCGGCGATGCTGACGAAGACGATGAACAGGGACAGGCCGATCAGGAACGTCCTGATGCCCTCCCGGCGCAGCAACCTGAGTTGATCCTCGGCCCTGGCGATCCCCATGTCGCAGTGGCGCTCGACCGCGCGAGCGATGTGGCAGGCCAGGCCGGGCTCTACCTTGGCGGGTGGCAGCACGATCACCGCGGCGAAACAGGCGCGAGACGAGCGCGCGTCCAGTTCCTCGTGGATCCGGTCGATGCCGGACGGCAGTCCCGGCATGCCCGACGCCACGTCCGGCTCGCGCGCGGTGAAAAGCTCGTCGGGGTCCGCAAGCTCCAGCGTCAGCTCGCGGGGCGGCCCGGTGCGAGTGCCCATGCCGGCACGCTAGCATCGCGCAGAGTAATCACCCGACTCCGCCCAGTGCGGGGGCGCCCGCTTTCCATACCGCGGCCACCAGCGGGACGCCGGGCCGGTAGGCCAGATAGGTGTGCGACGGCGCGTTCAAAAAAATCATGTCGGCACTCGCCCCGACGCCGAGGTGACCGACGTCGGCCCGGCGCAACGCCCTGGCCCCGCCCGCGGTGGCCGCCCACACCGCTTCCTGCGTGGTCATGTGCATCTCGCGCACCGCGAGCGCGACGCACAGCGGCATGCTCGAGCTGAAGCACGAGCCCGGGTTGCAGTCGGTGGCCAGCGCCACGACCGCTCCGGCGTCGAGCAGCCGGCGCGCGTCCGGGTACGGCTGCCGGGTCGAGAACTCCACGGCGGGCAGCAGCGTGGCCACGGTCGGCGCGGAGGCCAGCGCGTCCACGTCGGCGTCGTCGAGGTAGGTGCAGTGGTCGGCGGACGCCGCGCCCGACTGCACCGCGAGCTGCACCCCGGGGCCGGGTCCCAGCTGGTTGGCATGTATCCGCGGCTGCAGCCCGGCCGCCGCCCCTGCCGCCAGCACCGCGGCCGCCTCGTCCCGGCCGAACGCGCCGCGCTCGCAGAACACGTCCACCCACCGGGACCGGGGCGCGCACGCGTCCAGCATCGCGCCGCAGACCAGCGCGACGTACCCGGCCGGGTCGGCCTCGAACTCGGGCGGGACCACGTGCGCGCCCAGGTAGGTCACCTCGGAGGTGAACTCGGCCGCGATGGCCACGGCGCGGGCCTCGTCGGCGACCGTGAGCCCGTACCCGGACTTGCACTCGAACGTGGTCGTCCCCTGGGCCAGCATCTCGGCGGCCAGCCGGCCGAGGTTGGCCCGGAGCCGGCCGTCGGCGGCCGCCCGGGTGGCGGCGACCGTGGCGCGGATGCCGCCGGCCCGGTAGGGCTGGCCGGCCATCCGGGCGGCGAACTCGGCGCTGCGCTCCCCGGCGAAGACCAGGTGTGCGTGCGAGTCGACGAACCCGGGCAGCACGGCCCGGCCCGCGGCATCGACCATCTGGTCCGCGGCGGGCGCCCGTGCGGCGGGCCCGGTCCAGGCCACCCGGCCGTCGTCGATCACGAGCGCCGCATCGGCCACGGCCGCGTAGGCGGCGCCCGCGGCCTGCCCGTCCGGCTGGTTCGTGACCAGCTCGCCGATGTTCGTGATCAGGATGCTCACCGGTTGCTCCCGTGCGTATGCTGCCACAGCCAGGGGAAACGCATTCGTGCTGCCGACCAGGAGCAGGAGGCGCAACATGGCCGTCACGCCCAAGTTATGCGTGCTCACCGTGCACGGCATCGGGTTCCAGCAACCGCCCGTCCGCGGCTTACCCGGCTACGCCGACGTGCTGCATCGCAGCCTCGGCGCGGACCTCGGCGACCTGCTCGGCAACGACCCGCACCGCGAACCGGGCGTGAACGGCCCGGTGTACGTGATGAGCGCCCGGCCGGGAACCCGCGAGAGGGAGTGGGGGCTGAAGCGCGCCCTCGCCTTCGCTGCTCCCGCGCGGCGACCTGGGCGCCACGCACCGGTTCTCGATCTGGCTGGGACAACACCGCCGAGTTCATACCCAGACTCGCCGCCGGGCTCAAGCAAGAATTGGTCGCCGAATAGCCGCCTGACGCCGTGCCTACCGGGACCCGAGGTCTCCGGGCGCTAACCTTCTGACCTGCACCGTTGCCTGACGGGGTGGATCGAGGGCGACCGGGGGACGCAGTGACTCAGGTGAAGGAGCGTCGCGCCGCGACGGCGCTGTTACCGCCGCGCCCGCCGCAGCCGCCCGCCTACCGCGGGGAACCCGCGTGGCGCGGGCTGAGGACCCGGGCCAAGCTCGGCTACGGCGGCGCGACCCTGCTGACCGCGCTCGCCGTGCTGATCAGCCTGACCGGTTACGGGATCTACCTCAAGCTGGACCGCAACCTCGACGTGGTCAACGCGTTCGCCGGGCTGCGGCACCGGCCGCCGGCCTCCCCGCCCGGGGTGCTGAACATCCTCATCCTCGGCTCGCAGACCCGCGACGGGCAGGGCCCGGGCTTCGGCTACGACCCCGGCACGAACCTCTCCGACAACCTGCTGCTGGTCCACCTCGACGCCACGCACACCCACGCCACCGTGGTCTCGATCCCGCGGGACACCATGGTCTACGAGCCGGCCTGCCGGTCCAGGTCAGGCGACGGCATCGTGCCCGCGCAGCGGCAGGCCATCATCGACGGCGCGATGAACCTGGGCGGCCCCTCCTGCGCGGTGGCCACGGTCGAGCACCTGACCGACATCCGGATGAACCACTTCGTCGAGTTCACCTTCAACTCGTTCCGCACGATGGTGAACACCCTCGGCGGCGTCGAGGTCTGCCTGCCGCAGGCGGTGAACGACCCTTACAGCCACCTGCACCTGAGCGCGGGCCGGCACATGATCACCGGAAACCAGGCGCTGGCGTTCGTCCGGACCAGGCACGGCGTCGGCGACGGCAGCGACCTCGGCCGCATCGAGCTGCAGCAGGAGTTCTTCTCCTCGCTGATCCAGAAGGTCGAGAGCCAGGGCACGCTGGACGACCCGGTCAAGCTCTACGACATCGCGAACACCGCGACGCAGGCGGTGACCGTGGACCCCGGCCTCGGTTCGATACCCAGGCTGCTGTCGCTGGCCGACACGCTGCGCCACCTGCACACCAAAGACGTCACGTTCATCACGATGCCCACCATCCTGGACCCGGCCAACAACGACCGGCTGGTGCCGGAGCAGCCGGAAGACGACGTGCTCTGGCACATGCTGCAGACCGGCGCACTCTGGCCCGGGAAGCTGCCCACCCCCCCGGCCAGCCGCGTCGACGTCGACGTGCGCAACGGCACCGGCATCCCCGGCCTGGCCGCGAGCACCGCGGCCAGCCTGAGGGCGCTCGGCTATCACGTCGCCCGGGTCGGCGACGCCCCGCCCGCCGCGACCACCACGGTCAGCTACCGGGACAGGGCCCAGGCGGGCGCGGCCTACACCCTCATGGGCGCGCTGCGGCAGGCACCGGCCGTGCACGGCGGGACCGCGCGCGGCAGAACCCCGGGGCCGGTCACGCTGACCCTGGGCCAGGGCTTCGCGGGAATCCAGCCCCCGCCCGCGCCGGGCGGGAGCGGCGGCAAACACGGCCAGCAGCCGTCCCAGGGCGCGACGCCGTCCGCGGGCCAGCAGCCGGCCGGCCAGGAGCCCACGGTTCCCGGGCAGTCGGCGGGAATCGAGACCCGCAACGCCGCGGCGAACATCTGCTCCGGCATGCCGTCCGCCAACCCCGACACCGGCACCCCGCCGTAAAAGCCGGGCTACGGGCGATGAATATGAATCTGCTGCACATATGAGTGACCGAGATTCACTTTCATCCGGGGCTGGGCGAGGTGTGGCGAGCCGCGGCGCGCTAGCTGAGCACTGGGCGGATGGCGGCGGACAGGGCGGCGGGGACGTCGTCGATGCGCTGGTGGCGGCCGGCGCGCACCAGGTCCTCGCCGCCGACCACGACGTGGCGGACGTCGGCGGACGTCGCGGCGAAGATCACCGAGGCCAGCGCGGTGGTCCGGGTCGCACCGGCCAGCCGGGGCGAGTCCAGCGTCACCGTGACCAGGTCGGCCAGCGCGCCCGCGGCGATCTCCCCGGCGTCGGGCCAGCCGAGGCTCGCGTGCCCGTCGGTGGTGGCGGCCCGGGCCAGCTCGCCCGCCCGGAAGTGCCCGCGCTGCCCGCTGGCCAGGCGCTCGCCGAGCTCGACCCGGCGCGCCTCCTCCAGCAGGTCGATCACGGCCTGGCTGTCGCTGCCCAGGGTCAGCGGGCAGCCCGCGGTGGCCAGGGCCCGGGCCGGGCCGATCCCGTCGGCCAGGTCGGCCTCGGTCGTCGGGCACAGGCAGGCGTAGCTGCGGCTGCCGCCGAGCAGGTCGACGTCGCGGCCGACCAGGTGGGTGGCGTGCACCACCGTGGCCCGGGGCCCAAGCGCCCCGGCGTCGTAAAGCACCTCGGCCGGGGTGCGGCGGTAGGCGGCCAGGCTGGCCTCGTTCTCCGCCCGCTGCTCGGACAGGTGCGCGTGCAGCGGCGCGCCGTAGCGCTGGGCCCAGGCGATCACCGGGTGCATCTGGCCGGCCGGCACGGCCCGGACCGAGTGGATCGCGGCGCCGGCCCGGGCCAGCGGACCGAGCCGCCCATGCCGGTCGGCGCCCAGCGCCTCGGCCCGCGCCGCCCACGCCTCGCCGTCGCGGTCGCCGAACCGCAGCTGGGTCCCGGTCAGGGGCTCCGGCCGCCCGTCCGGGCGCAGGCCGCCGGCCAGGTAGCAGGTGTCCAGCAGGGTGATCCGGATTCCGGCCTGCGCCGCGGCCGCGATGACCGCCCGCCCCATCTCGTTCGGATCCGCGTACGGGACGCCGCCGGGCCCGTGGTGCAGGTAGTGGAACTCGCCCACGCAGGTGACGCCGGCCAGCGCCATCTCGGCGAAGACGGCCCGGGCCAGGGCCAGGTAACGGTCCGGGTCGAGCCGGGCCGCCACCTCGTACATCCGCGCCCGCCAGGTCCAGAACGTGCCCAGGCCGACCTGGGTCGCCCCGCGCAGCGCCCGGTGGAACGCGTGCGAGTGCGCGTTAGCCAGGCCGGGCAGGGTCAGCCCGGGCAGCCGGGTCAGCCCGGCGCGCAGGCCGGCCGGGACGTCGGCCGCCGCCACCTCGGGAGTGACCGCGGTGAACCGGTCGCCGGACGCCTCGATCAGCACGTCCGGGCAGACGCCGCGGCCGGGCAGCCAGGCCAGCTCGGCGTGCCAGGCGCGCGCCACCGGCGCGGCCGGGCCGGACGGCGCACTCATGTCCCGGCCAGTTCCTCGAGCACCGCGGCCAGCGCCAGCACGCCCGCCTCGCAGTCGGCCCGCTCGGCGTGCTCGGCCGGCGAGTGGGACACCCCGGACGGGTTGCGTACGAACAGCATGCCGGCGGGCAGCCGGGCGGCCAGGATCCCGGCGTCGTGGCCGGCGCCGGTCGGCAGGACCGGCGCGGTGATGCCGCGCGCGGCCAGCGCCCCGGCCAGCCGGGCGCGCAGCCGCGGGTCGAACTCGACCGCGGGCGTGAACGACTCCCGGCGCACCGCGACCTCGACCCCCTGACCGGCGGCGGCCTCGCGGGCGGCGGCCTCGACCTGGCCGACCAGCTCATGAAGCACGCGCTCGTCCGGGGCCCGCGCGTCCAGCCAGGCGTGCACCGCCGAGCTGATCGCGTTGGCCGCGCCGGGTTCGGCGGCCACCTTGCCGAACGTGGCCAGGGCCCCATGGGCGGCGGCCGCCTCGCGCGCGGCCAGCACGGTCGCCGCGTACGGCAGCATCGGGTCCCGCCGGTCGGCCAGCCGGGTGGTGCCCGCGTGGTCGGCCCGGCCGGTGAAGTCCAGCCGCCACCGGCCGTGCGGCCAGATCCCCTCGGCGATGCCGACCGCGGCGCCCAGCCCGGCCAGCGCGCTGCCCTGCTCGATGTGCAGCTCGACGTAGGCCGCCACCCGGCCGAGCAGCTCCTCGTCGGGCCCGAGCGCCGCCGGGTCGAGCCCGGCGCCGGTCATCGCCGCGGCCAGCGTCACCCCGTCGCCGTCGCGCAACTCCCGGGCGGCGGCCGGGTCCGCGGCGCCGGTCAGCAGCCGGCTGCCCAGGCAGGCCACGCCGAACCGGCCGCCCTCCTCCTCGGTGAACGCGGCGACCGCGATCGGCCGGGCCGGCTCGAACCCGCGCTCGCGCAGCAGGTCGATCGCGGCGAAGCCGGACACCACGCCGAGCGGCCCGTCGAACGCCCCGCCGTCGGGCACCGAGTCCAGATGACTTCCCGTGACGACCGCCGCGCCCCCGCCGGGTCGGTCCCACCAGGCCCAGAGATTGCTGTCGCGGTCGGTCTGGAGGCGCATAGCGCGTTCAAGACAATGGCTGGAAAACCATTCGCGGCACTCACGCTCAGCATCCGTGAACGCCTGGCGCCGGTAGCCGCCCGTCCGCGGATCGCGGCCGGCCGGCCGCAGCGAGTCCCACAGCTCGGCGAAGCCCACCGCGGGGCCGCCTCAGCGCCCGGCCATCGGCAGCCGGACGCCGCGCTCGGCCGCGACCTCGGCCGCGCGGTCGTAGCCGGCGTCGGCGTGCCGCATCACGCCCGTGCCCGGGTCGTTGGTCAGCACCCGCTCCAGCTTCTGCGCGGCCAGCTCGCTGCCGTCGGCCACGCAGACCTGGCCGGCGTGGATCGAGCGGCCGATGCCGACCCCGCCGCCGTGGTGGATGCTCACCCAGGACGCGCCCGACGAGGTGTTGAGCAGCGCGTTCAGCAGCGGCCAGTCGGCGATCGCGTCCGACCCGTCGGCCATCGCCTCGGTCTCCCGGTACGGGGAGGCGACCGAGCCGCAGTCCAGGTGGTCGCGGCCGAGCACGATCGGCGCCTGCACCTCGCCGCGCGCCACCAGCTCGTTGAAGCGCAGCCCGGCCAGGTTCCGCTCGCCGTAGCCGAGCCAGCAGATCCGCGCGGGCAGCCCCTGGAAGTGCACCTTCTGGCCGGCCATCCGGATCCACCGGGCCAGCGCGTCGTTCCCGGGGAACAGGTCCAGGATCGCCGCGTCGGTCGCGGCGATGTCCTTGGGGTCGCCGGACAGCGCGGCCCAGCGGAACGGGCCCCGGCCCTCGCAGAACAGCGGCCGGATGTAGGCGGGGACGAAGCCGGGGAAGTCGAACGCCCGCGCGTAGCCGGCGAGCTGGGCCTCGCCGCGGATCGAGTTGCCGTAGTCGAACACCTCGGCCCCCGCGTCCATGAACCCGACCATCGCCGCGACGTGGCCCGCCATCGACTCCCGGGCCCGCCGGGTGAACCCGGCCGGGTCCTCGGCCCGCAGCGCCGCCATGTCCTCGAACGCCACCCCGCGCGGCAGGTAGGTCAGCGGGTCGTGCGCCGAGGTCTGGTCGGTGACCACGTTGACCGGGGCGCCCATCGCGAGCAGCTGGGGCAGGAGCTCGGCGGCGTTGCCGAGCAGGCCGATCGACAGCGGCTCGGCCGCGGCGGCCGCGGCCGCGGCCCGGCGCAGCGCGTCGGCGACGCCATCGGCGGCCACGTCGAGGTAGCCCTGCTCGATCCGGCGGCTGATCCGGGTCAGGTCGCAGTCGATGCAGATCGCGACGCCGCCGTTCATGGTCACCGCGAGCGGCTGGGCGCCGCCCATGCCGCCGAGGCCCGCGGTCAGCGTGATGGTCCCGGCCAGCGACCCGCCGAAGCGCTTGGCCGCCACCGCCGCGAACGTCTCGTAGGTGCCCTGCAGGATGCCCTGGGTGCCGATGTAGATCCAGGACCCCGCGGTCATCTGGCCGTACATGGTCAGCCCGGCCGCCTCCAGCCGGCGGAACTCCTCCCAGGTGGCCCACTGCGGGACCAGGTTGGAGTTGGCGATCAGCACCCGCGGCGCCCATTCGTGGGTGCGGAAGACGCCGACCGGCTTGCCCGAGCCGACCAGCAGCGTCTCGTCGGCCTCCAGGCCGCGCAGCGAGGCGACGATCGCGTCGAACGCGTCCCAGCTGCGGGCGGCCCGGCCGGAGCCGCCGTACACGATGAGCTCGTCGGGATGCTCGGCCACCTCGGGATCGAGGTTGTTCATCAGCATCCGCATGGCCGCCTCCTGCGGCCAGCCCTGGCACGTCAGGGCGGTGCCGCGGGGCGCGCGGACCGGGCGGGGCCCAGCTGTCATGACCGGCCTCCTCGTCGAGTCGGTGACGGCGGGCCGCGGCGGGTCATCGCGGTGGATCGCCGCGGCTTCGGCTTTATCATCCCCGTCCCGGGCGTTATGCCCGGTACCGGGGCACCCAGGGGGCCTAGCGGGCCGCCTCGCCCAGCAGCGCGCGGATGTCGCCGGCCGTCGGCGGACGGGGGGTGTTGGCCAGCACCTCGTCGGCCAGGGCGTCGGCGGCGATCTGGTCGAGGTCCGCGCCGGAAAGGCCCAGGTCGGCCACGCGCGAGGTCATCGCGACCCGGCCGGCCAGGGTCTCGATCGCGTTGATGGCGGCGGCGGCGTTCCAGCCGGCGGACCGGGCCGGGTCGGCCGCGCCCAGGGCGGCCGAGACCTGCGCCAGCCGGTCCTCGCGGGCGGCGGCGTTGAACCGGAGCACCTGCGGCAGCACCATGGTCAGCGCCACGCCGTGCGCGACGTCGAACCGGCCGCCCAGCGCGTGGCCGATCGCGTGGCACAACCCCAGCCCCGTGGTGGCCATCCCGACGCCGGCCATGTGCGCGGCCAGCAGCATCTGCGACCGGGCCTCCAGGTCATGCCCGTCGGCGTACGCGCGCGGCAGGTGCGCCGCGATCATGCGGATGACCTGCAGCGCGATCCCGTCGGACCAGGGATTGGCCCGCACCGAGAGGAACGACTCCAGCGCATGGGTCAGCGCGTCGAGGCCGGTGGCGGCGGTCGCGGCCGGCGGCAGCCCGACGGTCAGCCGGGGGTCGAGGACCGCCGCCACCGGAAGCGAGCTGGCGTGGCCCACGTAGAACTTGCGGCGCGTCGCCGGGTCGGTGACCACGCCGAACGCGTTGGTCTCGGCGCCCGTGCCCGCCGTGGTCGGAACGGCCACGATCGGAAGCGCCGGGCGGGCGAACTCGCCGCGGTAGTCCAGATCCCGCCCGCGCTGCGGGTTCACGGCGGCGAGCGCGATGCCCTTGGCCGCGTCGATCGGTGAGCCGCCGCCGACCGCGACCAGCGCGATCCGGTCCGCGGCCTGGGCCGGGCCGGCCGCCGCCGAGACCGCGGCCGCGCCGTCGGCCAGGTCATCGGTGGTCGGGTTCGGGTGCACTCCGCCGAACATGGTCACCGCGATCCCGGTCGCCTCGAGCACCCCGGCCACGTCGGCCACCACCGGGATCGCGGCCAGCGCGGCGTCGGTGACCAGCACCACGGCGTCGCGGCCGGCGCCCCGGATGATGCCGGGCAGCCGGGCGATCGCGCCGGCGCCGAAGTGCGCGGCGGGCGTCGGCGTGATCACCAGTTCGCTCGAGGCCAGGCCCGCGTCCACGGTCAGTCCCGCGTCCACCGCGCGACCGCGGCCTCGTCGATCTGCGCGCCGAGGCCGGGACGGTCGGGCACGGCCAGATAGCCGGCCGCGTCGGTGAGCAGCGGCTCGGCCAGGAAGAAGTCGCGCCGTTGCGGCGTCCACCCGGGCGGGTCATAGGGGAACTCCAGGTACGGGCCCGCCCCGACTCCGGCCGCCACGTGCAGGTTGGCCAGCAGCCCGAGCCCGTTGGTCCAGGTGTGCGGGGTGAACCAGCGGTGCCGGGCCCGGGCCAGGCCGGCGACGGTGCGCGCCCCGAGCATGCCGGTCGCCAGCACGACGTCGGGCTGCACCACGTCGAGCGCCCCGGCCTCCAGCGCGGCGAGCAGCTCGGGCATCGTGCGGGCCATCTCGCCCCCGGCCACCCGGATCCCGGTCTGCTCGCGCAGCGACCGCATCCCGGCCAGGTCGCCGCCGGGCAGCGGCTCCTCCAGCCAGAGCACGCCGAGCTCGGCCAGCTCGGCGGCGATCCGCCGGACGGCGGCCAGGTCCAGCGCGGGCGAGATGTCGCCCGCCATCCGCCACCACTGGTTCAGGTCGACCATGATGTCCATGTCGTCGCCGGCCGCCTCGCGGGTGGCCCGCACGGCGGCCAGTCCGGACGCGACGTCCTCGCGGCCGATGCGGACCTTGACCGCGGCGAAACCCTCGGCCCGCGCGGCCAGCGCCGCCTCCGCGCGCTCCGAAGGGCTCTTCGCCTCGCCAAACGACGCGTAGGCCCTGATGCTCCGCTGCGCCCCGCCGAACAGCACCGACACCGGCAGCCCGGCCACCTGGCCGGCGATGTCCCACAGCGCGGCCTCCAGCGGCCAGTACCGGCCCGCGTGAAAGCCGATCGTCTCGATGACGGCCGCGTGCTGCGCCACGCGCAGCGGGTCGCGGCCGATGAACAGGTCCTGGTACGCCTCGAAGCCGTCCATGGTGTCGCCGGACCCGTGCCCGGTGACGCCCTCGTCGGTCTCCACCCGGACCAGGGTGGCGTCAAACCGGGTGCGCGGCACCGGGTCCCAGGCCGCGCGGAACGGCGGGTCCAGGAGCAGCCGCATCCGGTCCAGCCGGATCGCGGTGATCTTCACCGGGCGCCGATAAGCATCGCGTTTCGCGGCACGCTCAGGAGGCTAGCGCCTGCGATCGGCCCGCCGCTAGACCATGTATTTCCGTCACGGAATGAAATCGCCGATCGAGCTGCGGCACGGGTCCATTCAGCAATCCGGCGACGGCGAAGAACCCCGAAGAGCCAGGTCATCGGCGTGCCTACGGCACCGGACGGGGCAGAGACCCTGGCCCATGATGTCCCGATCAGGTCACGTTTCGCCACGAACAGCGGCTAACTCGTTGCGGCATTACCGACTGGAAACTAGGCTCTGCGTCCATCCGATAACGGATGGGCTGCCTGTCCGCAGTCGTCCCAGGGGGAAAGTCGTGGCGACATACATCCTGAGGCGTCTCGGGCTGGCGCTGGTTACCCTCTGGTTGCTCAGCGTTATCGTGTTCTTCGCCGGCCAGGTGCTGCCGGGCGATCCGGGCCGGGCGATACTCGGCCCGCTCGCCGCGCAGAGCGCCGTGCACGCGCTCGATCAGCAGCTGGGCGTCGGCCGGCCGCTGCTCTCCCAGTACTGGAGCTGGGTCTCCGGGCTGGTGCACGGCAACATGGGCATCTCCTACCAGCTCCGCTCGCCGGTCGCGCCGCAGATCGGCGCGGCGCTGGTGAACTCGATCAAGCTCGCCGCGCTGGCGTTCGTCATCGTGGTGCCGCTGGGCATCGTCGGCGGCGTGTTCGCGGCGCTGCGCTACGGCCGGGCCGCCGACCGCCTGATCTCGGTGAGCGGCCTGTCCGCGGCCACCGTGCCCGAGTTCGTGTCCGGCATCGTGCTCATCGTGATCTTCGCCGTCGAGCTGAAGTGGCTGCCCGTGCAGGCCTCGGCCGGGGCGGGGGCATCCGTGGGCTCGCAGCTCGACCACCTGATCCTGCCCGCGATCCCGCTCGTGCTGGTGCTGTTCGGCTACATCGCCCGGATGGCGCGGGCCGGGACGATCGAGGCGCTCGACTCCGACTACGCCCGTACCGCGACCCTCAAGGGCCTCAAGCGGTCGGTGGTCATCCGCCGCCACGTCCTGCGCAACTCGCTGCTCCCGACGATCACGGTGATCGCCACCCAGACCGGCTACCTGGTCGGCGGGCTGGTCGTGGTCGAGCACCTGTTCAACTACCAGGGCATCGGCAACCTGATCTGGACCGCGGCCAACGGCAAGGACTTCCCGATGCTCGAGGCGGGCGTGCTCACGATCGGAGTCGTGTACATGGTGGCCACCTTGATCGCGGACGTGCTCTACACCGTGCTCAACCCGCGGCTGCGCCTGGGCGGCGCCGGGTGATCGGCTCCAGCGCGGCGGGGCCCGCGGCCCCGGCCGCCGCGATCACCGTGACCCAGGCGGCCGGGCGCCCGGCCGCGCCGTGGCGGCTGCTGCTGCGCCGGCCCACGTTCGTCGTCGGCGGGATCATCTTGCTGTTCTGGATCGTGTGCGCGGTGTTCGGCAACCAGATCGCCCCGCACAACCCGCTGGCCCAGTCGCTGCTGGCCACCAACAACGGCCCGTCCGGAGCCCACTGGTTCGGCACCGACCAGCTCGGCCGCGACGTGTTCTCCCGGGTGATCGCCGGAGCCAGGGACATCCTGATCATCGCGGCCGGGGCCACCGCGCTCGGTACCGTGCTCGGCACCGCGCTCGGCCTGGTCATGGGCTATCTCGGCGGGATCGTCGACACACTGGTCGGCCGGGTGGTCGAGGCGGTGATCGCGCTGCCGGTGGTGATCGTGGCGTTCCTGTTCATCGTCGCGATCGGGCACTCCACCGGCACGCTGATCCTGGTCATCGGGTTCGTCTTCACGCCGCTGATCGCGCGGACGGTGCGATCGGCCGTGCTGGTCGAGAGCCAGCTCGACTACCTGTCATCGGCGCGGCTGCTCGGCGAGAAGCCGGTCCGGATCATGGTGGTCGAGGTGCTGCCGAACGTGCTCCCCGCCGTGCTGGTCGAGTCCACGGTGCGGCTCGGCTACGCCATCTTCGCCGTGGCCACGCTGTCGTTCCTCGGCTTCGGGGTGCAGCCGCCGACTCCCGACTGGGGGGCAGACATCTACGCGAACTACGGCGTGCTGCCCGCCGGCTACTGGTGGGAGACGCTGTTCCCGGCGCTGGCCATCGCCTCGCTGATCGTGGGGGTCAACCTGGTCACCGACGCGATCGAGCAGGTGCTCGCCTCATGACCGCCGCCGACACCACGGCCGCCCCGAACGCGGCGGGCGGAGCCGGCCCGGCGCTGGCGGTGGAACACCTCGACGTCACCTACCGCGTCCGCGGCCAGGCCCGGCGGGCGCTGCGCGACGTGTCGTTCCAGATCGGCCGCAGCGAGTCCTACGGGCTGGTCGGCGAGTCGGGCTCGGGCAAGTCCACGGCCGCGCTGGCGCTCACCAGGTACCTGCCGCGCAACGGCCGGGTGAGCGCGGGCTCGGTCAGCATCAACGGCATGGACCCGCTGGCCATGGGCCCGGCGGCGCTGCGCGACCTGCGCGCCCGCACGGTGTCCATGGTCTACCAGGAGCCGGGGCGGGCGCTGAACCCGTCGATCAAGGTTGGCCGGCAGGTCGCCGAGGTGTACGAGATCGCCGGGCTGCACCGCAACGACGCGCTCGAGCGCGCCGAGGCCATGCTGCGCAAGGTCCAGATCGCCGACCCGCACCGGGTGATGGAGCGCTACCCGTTCCAGCTGTCCGGCGGGATGGCGCAGCGCGCGGTGATCGCGATGGCGCTGGCCGCCGAGCCCGCGCTGCTCATCCTGGACGAACCCACCACCGCGCTGGACGCCACCGTCGAGGCCGAGGTGCTCGACCTGGTCGCGGCGCTGCGCGAGGAATTCGACACCTCGATCCTGTTCATCAGCCACAACCTGGCCGTGATCGCCAAGATGTGCGACCGGGTCGGCGTCCTGTACGCGGGCGAGCTCATCGAGGAGGGCCCGGCCCGCGAGGTCTTCGACGCGCCACGGCACCCCTACACGGTCGGGCTGCTGCGCTGCATCCCCCGGGGCGGCCAGCGCAAGGACCACGGCCGGCTCGACACCATCCCCGGGTTCCTGCCGCCGCCCGGCGCCGAGCTCACCGGCTGCATCTTCGCGCCGCGCTGCCCGATCGCCGAGGACCGCTGCCGGGAGGCCGCGCCGCCCGCGTTCCCGGTCGGCACCGACCGGACCTCCCGCTGCTACCTGCATGAGGCCGCCGCGGAGCTGCCCCGCAGTACTCCGGCCGACATAGAGCTCCCTACCGTACGCCCCGACTCCCGCCCCATCGTGGCGCTCGAAGGGGTATCGAAGACGTTCGGATCCCACGGCGAGGCGGTCAAGGCGCTGGTCGGCGTGAACCTCAGCCTGGAGGCGGGGGAAACCCTCGGGCTCGTCGGCGAGTCCGGCAGCGGCAAGACCACCCTGGCCCGGGCCCTGCTCGGCCTGATCGAGCCGGACCAGGGCTCCGTGATCACCCTGGACGGCGAGGCGCTGCGGCCCGACGCCAAGCGGC
>Ga0335074_10008802_pt1 | contig 14044 bp, 12 predicted proteins | sample Lox_Sample_23_FD_206715 | JGI IMG/M metagenome (GOLD analysis project Ga0335074, IMG submission 206715) | Soil microbial communities from Loxahatchee National Wildlife Refuge, Florida, United States - Lox_Sample_2.3 | ecosystem: Environmental > Terrestrial > Soil > Wetlands | place: USA...
GAAAGCCCCGCCCGATCGGGATGTAGGTGATGTCCGCCGCCCATACATGGTTCGGCCGCTCGATCACCAGATCGCGCAGCAGGTAGGGGTAAATCTTGTGGCCTGGTGCGGGTTTTGTCGTGCGCGGTTTCGGTCCCAGCGCGGCGATGCCCATCCGCCGCATCAGCCGCTGCACCCGCTTGCGGTTGATCGGATGCCCCTCGGCCCGCAGCAGCTCCGTCATCCGGCGAGAGCCGAGAAACGGCCAGGCCGTGTAGAGCTCGTCGATCCGACGCAGCAGAGCGAGGTCGTTGTCGTTGGCCGGGCGCGGCTGCCGCTAGACGCCGGAACGCGCCACCCCAAGCAGCGCACACTGGCGGTGGATCGACGGCGACATCGCGCCGCGATCAACGAGCGCCCGGCGGTCCGGCGCGCTCATCTGCCGGACCTCTTGGCTAAAAAATCGCGCTCCACCGTCAGCTGCCCGATCTTGGCGTGCAGCTTCTCGATCTCGCGCTCGCGCTCGGCCTCGGCATCCCGGCCGACCCCAGGATCAAAGGCGCGAGCCGCCTGCTCCTGCAGCTGCTTCTTCCAGGCGTAAATCTGGTTCGGGTGAACTTCGTAGCGTTGCGATAGATCCGCCACCGTCGACTGCTCCCGCAGCGCCTCCAGCGCGATCTTCGCCTTCAGCGCCGCGTCGATCTTCCGTCTCGACTTCTTCATCATCCGCTCCGTCTAGCCGACGGAACGGCGACCCCCAACTACGCCCCTGGTCCCAAATCCGGGGTCCAGCTCAGACGGACAGGTCAGCGAACGGGCGGACGCGCGAAATCGTTGACCCCGGAAGTCTGCTCTGATAGCCCCGCTGTGGGATGGGGTCCCCTTTAAAATGCCGGCGGCTGATGACGCCTACTTGGTGATTAGCACCAGGAGACCCGCTTGCCCGTACAAACGAAATCACGATCGATCGCCCTTGCTTCAAGTTGTCGGCGTCTGCCGTTGAGGTGTAGGACGGCTACCGGATGACCGAGGAGGCGACCACGCCCGCCGCCGTCGATGCGCGTTTGGTCCGACGCGCATTGCTGTTCGTGCTGCTGATTGGCGTGCTCAGTTTTTTCGCGGATTTCACCTACGAAGGCTCGCGCAGCGTCATCGGGCCATTCCTTGCGGGACTTGGCGCGAGTTCGATCGTCGTCGGTGTTGTGACAGGCTTCGGGGAATTCCTCGGCTACGCGCTGCGGTTGGTATCCGGTCGGCTGGCCGACACGACCGGCAAGTTCTGGCCGATCACGATATTCGGTTACGTGCTGCAGATGTCGGTCGTTCCGGCGCTCGCTCTGGCGGACAGCTGGTCTGTGGCTGCGGTGTTGATCATCCTCGAACGTGTCGGGAGGGCGATACGCAATCCACCGCGCGATGTAATGCTGTCGCACGCCGCAACCCGCGTCGGGGGCTACGGCTGGGCGTTCGGGATGCACGAGGCGCTGGATCAATTCGGCGCGATGTGTGGGCCGCTGCTGGTCGCCGGCGTGCTCGCACGGCATGGCAGCTACCGTGAGGCTTTCGCCGTGCTGCTGACGCCAGCGCTCATCAATCTGGCCCTGGTGCTGCTGGCGCGCTGGCTTTATCCGCGACCGCAGGACCTCGAATCGGCCCCGCCGCAGATATCCGGCGCCGGATTGCCCCGCGTCTACTGGGTGTATTTAGTCGGAGCGGTGCTGGTGGCCGCTGGCTTTGCCGATTATCCGCTGATTGCGTATCATTTCAGCGTCGATCACAGCGTGCCGGCCGATTGGGTGCCGGTATTTTATTCGATCGCGATGGCAGTCAGCGGCGGCGGCTCGTTGCTATTCGGTCGCCTGTTCGACCGGTTTGGGTTCGGCGTCCTCATTGTCCTCACGCTCATTTCCGCCGCCTTCGCCCCGCTCGTTTTTCTCGGCGGGTTCTGGCTGGCACTCGCGGGAGCGGCCATTTGGGGGCTGGGAACCGGGGTCCATGAGGCGATCATCCCTGCGGCGGTGGCCCCTATGGTGCCTGCCGGGCGCCGTGCCTCCGCCTTCGGGCTGTTTACCACCGCCTACGGCACGTTTTGGTTTCTCGGCAGCGCCGCGATCGGAATCCTCTATGGTGTCTCGATACCGGCGACGGTCGCATTCTGCCTAGTGACCCAACTGGCGGCGCTGCCGGCGTTTATTTGGGTCGGCCGCCATCGGCATTACGAGGGGTAAGACCGCCGGCGGGGAGATGTCGCGGGCACTGCCGCGGAGGAGTACCGCGACGCTTGAACTTGAGCAGTCTGCCTTCCATATCTCGAACGGCGGTGGAGTTCGCTTCGAAGCCTCTTGTAGGCCAATGACTCCTGCATCTGTGGTTTAGCAGGAGGCACGGCAACGGAACCCCCTCATCCGGCCGATCATGTCGGTGGTCTTGCCGCTGCTTTGCGGAGCGGCTGGGACGCGTCGAGCTCGCGGACCACAGCGTGCTGGTCCTGATGCTGTCGCGACGCTCGGCCCTCCGCCGCTATCCGCCGCTGTTGGTCAGCGCGGTTGGTTTTGCACTGATGCTCGCAGCGAATTTTGCCGCGCCGGAGCGGATGCCGCTCCGAGCCCGACCATTCGGGGTATGGGTTCCGCTCCCTGACTGGGTGATCATCAACACGGTAGCCGGACTGTGCGTTGCCAGCCTGGCGTTCATTGCGATGAGCTTCCCGCGGCCGCGGCGGCGCCGCAAAAAGGGCGAGGAAGAGTACGAGATGTACCGCGAGCCGCAGCGGACACCGCCGGTCGTTGTCGCCCTCCTGCTCCTTTTGGCATTGACCCCGGGCGCGATCCTCGCTGGGAGCATTGTCTGGCTTGGCAGAACGAATGTTTCGGTCATCCCTGAATACAGCGCGACGGTGCGCGGCAGAGCGCCGACGCCGGTAGGGCAAGCGTCGTCGCCTGGCCACAAGGAAGGCCTGGTGCATCGGGCATCAAACGTCACGAGCGGATTGGCGGGCGCGCTGGCCCTCCTCGTCGGGTTCGGAAGCTTCGGGGTTGTGGCGTGGCTGTTCTTCCGGAGCCGGCTCCGTGCAACGCCCGTCGGTGGGGACGTCGACCAACCCTTGGCGAACGCCGTGGATGCGAGCCTTAACGACCTGTCGCGTGAACCCGATGCGCGCATTGCGATCATCAGGATCTATGCGAATTTCGAACAGGCGCTCGCTATCGCTGGCTTGCCGCGACAGCGATGGGAGACGCCGGCCGAGTTCATGCGTGCGGCGCTTGGGAGGATCGCCCTGCCGCAGGGCGCGACAACTACGCTCACCCGGCTGTTCGAACGCGCCCGCTTCAGTGCACATCCGCTCGGTGGAACAGAGCGCGACAGCGCCTGGCGTTGCCTGATGACGATTCGCGAGGCGCTCGAAAGCCGAAGGAAACTATCGGATGCCGCAGCTTGAGAGAGGGCGTTTGCTGCGGCTTGCCGCCGGGTATGCGGTGTTCGTGGCTCTCGTTGCGGCACTGACGGCGGTGATTTGCGATTTCGCGTCACCGGCATACCGGGCGGCCGTGGTCCGCGTGGCGGTTTTGTTGGTTACCGGAATCGGGCTGAGGCAGCTGCATCGCTGCTTTCGCGGGGATGCCGGCTGGGACCCACCGTCCGATTTTGATGCCGCACTCACGGTGCAACCCGCGGTCCCGAAGCTTGACCGGGAATTTCTCAAGCTGCGTAAGGAGGTGGAAAACAGCCTCGTCAGCCGCTCCTTTTTTGACGACATCTTTTGGCCGCGCCTGCGCGCTCTCGCGGCGGCGCGCGGCGCGGGCGACTTGCCATCCCCCATAAAACACGGCTGGCGCCATCGGCGCGGCCGTGCCGCGATCGCCGCTCTCGTCGAGCGCATCGAGGCGGCAGAGACCGGCCGGTGATGAAAGCAATCGAGATCGAAGCCGGTTGCCGCGAGGTGATCGACGCGCTGTCGCGCATTATCGTCGGCAAGGACGACGTATTGCGCCGCCTGCTCGCCGGGATACTCGCCGACGGGCACGTTCTGATCGAGGACTACCCTGGGTTGGCCAAGACGCTGATCGTCCGGCTGCTCGGCGAGGCGCTCGACCTCACCTTCAAGCGTATCCAATTCACGCCCGATCTATTGCCCGGCGATATCACCGGCAGCTTGCTTTACGACCAGCAGCAGGCGCGCTTCGATTTCCGTCCCGGGCCGATCTTCACGCAACTGTTGCTGGCCGACGAGATCAACCGCGCCACCCCGAAAACCCAATCGGCCCTGCTCGAAGCGATGCAGGAGGGGCAAGTGACCGTCGAGGGCGAGGCCCATGCCCTTGAAAAGCCGTTTCTGGTCATCGCGACGCAGAACCCGATCGAGCTGGAAGGGACGTACGCCTTACCCGAAGCGCAGCTGGACCGCTTTCTGATGCGGATCGCGGTCGGGTATCCCAGCCGCGAGGAGGAGCGGGAGATACTGGCGCGGCGGCGCGCCCGTCGCAGTGAAGAGGCGCACGTCGGCAAAGTGGTCACGCGGGACGAGCTGCTGGCGATGCAGGCGGCGCTCGAAAGCGTGCATGTCGATGTGTCGATCGAAGAATATATCGTCGACATCGCGCGAGCGACGCGCGATGACCAGCGCGTCGTTCTCGGTGCGTCGCCGCGCGGCAGCCTTGCGTTGCTGCGCCTCGCGCGCGCCGAGGCGGCGTTGTGCCGCAGCGATTTTGTGACGCCGGATCACGTCAAGGCGATGGCCGTGCCGGCGCTGGCGCACCGGCTGATGCTGCGCCCGGAGCTTTGGGTTTCGCGGGTCGACGCGGGCGCCATAGTGACGGAGCTCTTGAGCCGCGTGCCGACCCCGGCGGCGGTTAAGCGATGACCATCCGCGCGACGCCGCTGGCTTATGCACTGACGACGGTGATGGGATGCGCGTTGTTCCTCGGCATCCTGACCGGTCGCGCCGAGCTTTTCGTGGTCGCCCTGCCGCTGGCGATCGCGCTGCTCAGCGGAGCCTGGCGGCAGCAGGCGCCACGGTTTGCCGTCCGCCAAACGGTGTCCGTCGATCGCCTCTCCGAGGGACAGCAGGTGACGGTGAGCGTGGCCCTGCTGGCGGAGCGTCCAATCCCAGTGGTGGAAACGCTGGTGGCGCTCCCTCCGCTGCTGGCATTAGCAGCAGGCGGCGGCAACAACCGCACCGTATTAACAGCGGCAGCACGGCGCGAAGCCGGGTGGAGCTTCGCGATCGTTTGTCCGGCGCGAGGCCGCTTCGACATCGGTACCGTGTTGGTTCGCGCTTGGGATTTATCGGGGTTGTCGGTCATCGAGGAACGCCGGGTCTTGCCGCGCTCGCTTCTGGTCTATCCCGATGTGCCGGCGATCAGGCACCTGCCGAAACCTGTTCGAACCCAGCGCTCGTTCGGCAATTACGTTTCGCCGCTGCTCGGCGAGGGCATCGAACCGGACGAGGTCCGACCCTTTGTTGCCGGCGACCGCACCCGCCGCATCAATTGGCGCGCCTCGCTGCGCCGCAGGCAGCTTTACGTCACGCAATTCCAGGAGGAACGCAATGCCGACATCATCCTGTTGCTCGACGCGCTAACAGATATCGGCGTGCGACCTTATTCGACGCTCGATTCGTGCGTCCGTGCGACGGCGGCTCTTGCAAAGGGGTATCTGGCCCGGAAGGATCGCGTTGGGTTCGTCGAATTTGGTGCGTTCTTGCGCTGGATCGATCCGGCGACCGGCCGACGCCAGGCAGAGGTCCTGATGGAGGGCTTGCTGCCGTCCGCTACCCATTTCAGCTACGTAGTGCCGCGGCTCGATCGACTGCCGAGGCGGATATTGCCGCGCGATTCCCTGGTCATCGCGGTGACGCCGCTGTTGGATGAACGGTTTGTCGGCGCCGTCAATGACCTCGTTGCGCGCGAATTCGACGTCGTTGTCCTAGCAATATCGCCGGTGGAGGCGGTCAGACGCGTCCTGACGCATTCCTTTGCTGACGAAATTGCTTGTCGCTTGTGGGCGGCGGAATGGCGCTCGCGCGGAGACGCGCTGCGGCGGCGCGGCATCGCGGTATGCGAGTGGCATACGGATCAGCCCCTCGAAGCGGCTTTGGCGTCGTTCACCGCGACGCGCCGCCATTCGGCAGCCCGGGCATGAACCGCTGGTGGACTGCGCTGCCGATCGCCGGCTTGCTGGCGGTGCCGGTATGGACCGCGCCGTCGACGCCCGTCATCGTGATCGAAGCCGTCGGTTGTCTCGTCGCGGCGCTGGGAGTCTACCGCTTCGCTAAGAGCGCAGTGGTCTCGGGCTGCGTCATAGGGTTACTCGGCTACACGTTCGCCGTCTGGTCGGAGGGCCGCGGTGTCGATGTGATCGGGTCGGCCATCTTTGGGTTTACCGTCCTCTCGCTGCTTGACCTCAGCGAATTCGGGCGCCGGTTCGACGGCGCTGCAGTTGCGCCCGACGTGGTCCGCGCACAGGTGATTTATTGGCTCGGCCGCGCGGCGGTGGTCGCTGTCGCGGTGGCGGCGCTCGCCGCGCTCGGTTACGCGTTATCGATGTTGGTACCGGGAGGCGGGCGCGCGATCATCGCCGGCGCGGGGGCGCTCCTCGCTTTCGGCGGAGCGCTCGGCGCCGGGATCACCCGCCGGCCTGGGGATTTCGTACCGAACGGCTGACGGTCCCTCTTGACGGTCACGATGCCGCCTCGCGCAGGCTGTGGTCATCCTGGGCCGAGCCGTCTGCGTCGGCGAAGATCTCCCGATAAAGGTCGTCGCCGAAGCTGGTCGGCAGCGGCTCGCCTTCGCGCAATTTGAAATCGCGGGCGCGCTCGGCCCGCAGAAACAAGATGTTGGCAGCGTCGCTCGTATAGAAGCCGCGCGCGAGTTCATATTGATGCGTCACGCAAGCCAGCCGTATCCCCTGCTCCCGCAACGCGGTCAGAATGTTGCGGGCGATCTCCGACCCTTCGCGCTCGTTGGTGGCGGCAAACGATTCATTGAACAGGATCAACGACTGCGGCTCGACGTGGTCGACGATGTCGTTCATTCGGCTCATCTCTTCGTCGAGCTTGCCGCTTTTCATGCCGGCGTCTTCCTCCCGTTTGTAGTGCGTGTAGAGGCCGCGGCAGATGCCGGCGCGGAACTCGTCGGCCGCGACGAACATGCCGGCTTGCGTCAGCAATTGGGCAAGGCCGAGGCTGCGCAGAAAGGTCGATTTGCCGCCCTGGTTGGCGCCGGTGACGATGATCAAACCCTTGCCGTCGGCGTTGGCGTCATTGCCGACGACCGGTCCGTTGACCTGCAATGCCAGGCAAATGTCCGTCAGACCGCGCCATGACCACTGCGGTTGGTCGGCCGCGACCGGCATCGGCATGCAGAGCGCCTGCCGCTTGCGCGCGAGTTCGTCGCGCAGGTTGAGGCACCCGACGTAAAATGCCAGTTCCGCCTGGAGCATGCCGAAGAAGCCGCGCAGATGGTCGGCCGCCTGTCCCACCGCGTCGGCGACGAGCGCGATGCCGCGACTGCGCAATTCGGCGAGCGCCTTGGCGCCGGCTTCGTCGCGCGGATGCAGCGCAAAGCCGTAAACCGGCGAACTTTTGGGCCGCAGCGCCGCGGGCCTGACAGCGTTGCGATGCGAGAGTTGTTGCCGCAGCGCGTCGACAACATCGCCGAGGCGTTCGCGCCATGTCACGCGACGGTGCGCCAGCCCGCGCAGGACGTAGGCGCCGCCGCGGTTGCCTGCCGCCAATTTAGCGCTGACAAGGACGCCGTGACGGAACTGTAATTGCTTCAGGTGGCGCGACGCCTCGGCGAAATAGGCGTCGTCAAGGTCAGCCTGCAGCACGGCGAAGAATCGTGTCCAACCCGCCGAGGCGAATCCCCCCGCCTGGCGGTCGGCGAGTGCCCGCAGCTGCTTCAGCGAGCCGATCAGGTCTGCCGTGAGGTCGATCGCGTAACGCAGCACCGAATCGGGATGGCGGGTGAGGAAGGAACCGAGGTAATGGCGCCGCTCCTTGTCCATTGCTTCGACGGCTACGTCGTATATCTCGCGGACGACACGCGGTTGCGCGAGACAGTCCTGCAGCACGGCCTGCCGGTAATGGATCGTCTCGAGATCGCCGGCGAGTGCGTCAAACATGACCGCGCGGGCGACCTCGAAGATGCAATCGTCGCCGCCCGCCATCGTCTCGAACAGCGTATCGAGCGACAGATCCTGCGTCAGCGCCGCCGCGTGCCAGGGCAATTTCATCTGCGGGTCGCCTGCCAAGCGGACCATGCGCCGGCCGATGCGGGTGGCCTCCCGCGATTGCGCAGCAGCGAGTGGCGGCCGCCAGTCAAAATCCTGGTTGGGATAGAGCAGGCGCGCCTTCATCGGGCCAGCCGCCGCCTGATCATGTCGAAGGTCAGCCGGTATTTCTCGGCGATCGAGGTGGCGTAGGCGAGCCCGTCAGCCGGCCGCCGCACGATCTTGAACGTCCGCTCGCTCGGGTTGTCGGGGTTGACCGTGCTGACCATGCTGACGGTTTGCGGCGCGAGCGTCGACAACTCGTCAATAAAGCTCACCCAAACGCAATAGAGGTCGAGGCGAATCAGCGCGTCGGCAATGCGCCGGCTCAGCAACAGCGCGTCCCGCAAGGTTGTGGACGTGAAAATCTCGTTCAGGATGACGATGCTGCGCGGCGTGGCCGCAGCCAGAATGCGGTGAATGCGCAACAGATCGTCCTGCAACTTGCCGTGCAGGCTGACCATCCGCTCGCTGCGCTCGAAGTGGGTGAAGAGCGTGTCGAACAGGTAGAGTTGCGCCCGCTGTCCTGGGACCGGACAGCCAAGGCTGGCGAGATAATGCAGTTGGCCGAAAGTCCGCGCAAAGGTTGTCTTGCCGCCCTGGTTCGGGCCGGAGACGACGATAATCCGTTCGCGGCTGCCCAAGCGGAAATCGTTGCAGACTGGCGTCGTTCCTTCGGCGAGGAGCGCGTTGGCGAGCGCGAGATCGAAACCCTGGTCGCTATATGCTTGATCACGGATTTCGCTGACGCGGGGATAACAGAACTTCAGCGAGGTTTGGGCGAATTTCACCGTATGCTCGATATAGGCGGCGTAAAATTGGCTCTCGCGATCAAAGGCCAGCAGAACAGGGTCAAAAAAATCGCGGATAGCTGTGTAGAACTCGGCGAGCTTGACGAACATGTCGCGATTGAGCAGCGCAACGCGATCGAGGATCTGCTGCTCGATGTGGTTGAGGTCGGGCGGCTCGGCGAAATCGAATTTATATCCGCTGGCGGCCCCTTGCCTGAACCGCTCGAAAGTGGCGAGAACGTTCGCGCTGTAGTCCGGCTCGCCATCGTACCGCCGCACCTCGACGCGGCCGTCGTGAATCATGACGCTGTACTCGATGGCGGTTAGCCGTCCGGCGAGTTCCTCGGCCGCGCGACGCAAGGACCCGAAGCCGTCTCCAGCGATGTAGTCGTTGAGGTACTTATGGAGCGCCAGCAGGCCGCGCGATTTCAGCCGGGCGCCGGCGAAACCGGAGGCAAGCCGACAGACGGCGGCGCAGTAGATGAGAGCCGCGTCGAGGAACCACCGTTGCTTTTGCAACGGATGCCGCAGCTTTTCCGACAATTGAAGGTGCTCGCGGACCGTCCGCATCGCCTTGGCGAAATCCTGCACCACCGCAAACGCCTCAGGGTGCGCGAGGTCCTGAAAGACTTCGTGCCGGAAGGCGATCCCATCGAGGTCGCCGAGCAGGCAATAGAAGAATGGTTTGAGGTTGTACTCTTCGCGGCCGGCGGTGGTTGCCGCCACGATCTGGTCGAGGTTGAGGTCCGCAAAGCATTCCGGCATCGCCGCGTGCGCCGCGCGCTGGCTGTCGCTCTCATCCCGAAACAGAATGCTGAGGAAGCTCACCAACGACGATCCTTATGAGCGCGCCGCCGGGGTGTTGAGCGTCCGGTGCCCGGCCAGCATCAGCAGGGCGCGTTCGGCTGCCTGCGTCTCTTCTTCGCTGGCGAGATAGCGGCGCAGACCGTCGTGTTTCAGCGCGAAGCGCCGCATGTCCTCGGCCATGCGCTGCAATATCGCCGCCTGGCGCGTCAAGAGGCGCGCCGCAGCTGGGCTGTCGCCAAGCGCGGCGACAAGCAGCCGAAAATGCGGCAGGCAAATCTCCGACAATGACGCCAGCGCCTCCTCCGGGTTTTGCCGCAGCCGTCCCGCGACCGCGGTAACAGCGGCGGATTCGGCGGCTGTCCTGGCATCGCAAGCTAGGCAGACGACCGAATCGAGGATGCTTATCCGGTTGGCCGCCACCGCCGGCGGCGGCTGCGGCGAGGCGATCGTGCTCAGCGTTGCCGCCCATCGGTCAAGCACCGTGGCGTAGCCGACGCAGGTTCCCTGCGGTGAGGCGAGCTGCTCGTAGATCCAGGTGTGGAAGCTGCACAGGCCGCCGCGTTCGGCAAGCTGGCGTTGGCGCTCGGGATTGATCGTGATGTCGTATTGGAAGTGCCGCAGGAAGTCGAAGCAGCGGTTCAACACCTGATTGCAGATTTCGCAAGGACCGGCCTGCGCCGGTGTCGCGGACCCGGAAATTTCTGACATGCGGCCGACCGCGGCGCTGCCGCCGATCCGTTGCGCGATTACCGCCAGGCGCTGGCGCGATTGGACTGGCTGCGCGAGCTGCGGCGCTTCGGCCAGCAGGCCGCTGATGCGCTGGCAGATGCTGAGCAGAAAGTGCCGGCTCTTTTCATCGATCAGGAAACGCAGCAGCTCGTTCTCGAACGCGGGAAGGCCGCTGCCGGTGAGCCCCTGCGGGTCGTGCCGTTGTTTTGCCGCCAGCCCGTCGCGCGCGGAGAGCGGGAAAACGCCGAGGCCCTGTCCGTCGAGCATTCCGGCGAGTTGCTCGCGCAGGTAGCGCAGGGCGTCGTCCCGTTCAGTCGGGGTCGCGATGTCGGCTTTGTTGACGACGATGAAGACCGCCTTTCCCGACGCGCGAGCGCCATGCAGAAAGCGGACTTCGTCTTCCGACAGCGGTCCCTCGAAGCTGGTCACCAGGACGAACGCGTCAGCCTCCGGCAGAAACCGCTCGGTCGTCCGCGTGTTTTCGATGATCGGCGAGCCCAACCCCGGCGTGTCGATAAAATGAAAACCGCGCCGCAGGATTTCTACCGGAAGCTGCACTTCGGCGATCACCACGCGGCGGTGGTTCCGCGAATTGCCTTCCTCGGTCACATATTCCGGCAGCTTGGAGAGGGGTATTTGGGTGGGGATGTTGAGGCCGCCAAAATGGATGACGGCGCATTCCTTGCTGCCGTAGGTGACCGTGGTGATGACCGAGGTCAGCGGGCGGATGCCGGTGGGCAGGCGGTCGCTGCCGAGGACCGCGTTCATCAATGAGCTTTTACCGCGGCTGAAGCGGCCGACGACTACCAGATTGAAGCGGTCCTCGGCGAGCCGGCTGAAGAGTTCCCGCACCCGGTTCTGCACCGCTTGCGGCTGGCGCGAATCCGCTATCCCCGAGCCGCGCAGCACCTCGGCCAGTTGAAACTTGATCTCTTCGTAGTCGCGAAGGTCCACCGCTTGATGCTCCTGACCGGGGGGCGCCGCCGGCGCCCGCAACACTACCAGGAGTCATCAGCCGCCCTGTGGGCGGCGCTTAAAGGCGAACTCCTTCGCCCCGCCTAAGCTGAGGATGCCGGCAGACGATGTCAAGAATGCGACGCTTCGGGCTGCACGGTGGCCGGCACGCGAATGTCCGGGAGGCGATTGCGAAGCAGCCAGGCGCGCAGGGCGGATGCGTTGCCAGAGACGAGCTTCATCCACTTGGCATGCCGGAAGACGACCTCCGGCGTGCCGGTCGCCCAGCGCTCATTGACGATCAAGGCCTCCCAGTGTGCCGGAGCCTGCTCGCCACAACACAGTTGCAGTATCTCTGTCGTAAAGGAGTAGTACTGGCCGGTGTAGCGGTGGCGGTCGCGGCGGCATTCCAGCCCGCGGCTGGTCCAGGAACGCGCGTCGTGATGCGGATTGGCGCCGTAGGCGATCTGCTCGAGCTGGCGGATCGTCAGGGCATTGGTTATCTGTGCCATCGGAGCACCCCGTAACAGTCGCGCGGCGCGGCGCGCGGTCAGGAGTCATCAGCCGGAACGGCGGTCGATTGGGGGTACTCCATCCCCGGCGCGAGTGTCGTCGGTAATCCGATCCGGGTCAATCGCCGGCGCTCACGCGGCGGATGCAGAGTTGGCCGATGCGGCAAGAAATCGGCGGCGCGAGACGCCTTGATCACCGCCGCGACGACGGCCAGATAATCTGAGACGGGATGGAGTGCCCCGAACCGCCGAAAGGCTGATGACTCCTGGTGGTGAAACGCCAAGGAGTCGAAATATGAGCCGCTCCTACCGCGTTTCGCCGGCTCCGTTGTGATCCAGCCGAGGAGGCGCGGAATGCCGTCGCAGATATCGTCCGGAGATCGCCTGGTCGACCAGGTCGAGCGGCTGATCGGTCGGTTGCGAGCCTTGCGGGAAGTCGATACCGCGGTGCTCGATCTGATCGCGCTGGGAGCGCCGGCGATCGCGTCGCTGCGAGAATTTCTGTTCAGCCGCGAACCGAGCGGTCTCTACCAACCGCGATGCGGTGCGGTGGCTGCGCTCGCCGGCCTCAGAGCGGATGACGTCCTGCTGGATTTCCTGAGGGCGGCGCCCGAGATCGAGATTTCGGACCCGGTCGAGCGGACTGGAGAAGACGCGGTCATCAATGCTGCAGCGCGGGCGCTCAAGCATCGCCGAGACGATCGTATCTTCCACGCTTTGATGCGGCTCGCGGGCCGGTGGCGGCTCGCCGGGGTCATCGAGGCGCTCGGGGAAATTGGCCGTGAGGAGGCACTCCCAGGTCTGATCGAAGGGTTGTCGAGTGATTTTACCCGCGCCGCCGCCGAAGCAGCTCTCCGCCGGATGGGCTCGCCGGCTCGCCTCCCGCTCATCGATGTCGCGTTGCGGCCGCTGCCGTCTGCCGAATTCGAAACCGCATCGAGCCGCCGCATGCGGCGAAGCGCGATGGGCCTGCTGTGCGACATCGGCGTGACGAGCGGCGAATGGTTGCGCCTCAGACCCGTGATGAAAGCACAGGATACACGTCTTGCAGCGCTGACATGCAATTTGGCGTTGGCCACCCGGCAGCCGCTGGTGGACCAAAAGAAAGCGGTTCGGGTGCTCGTGCGTATGCTGGCGACGGCGGATTGGCTGCTGACCGTGGAGATCGAGAGCTGGCTTTTCGACCATTATGACGTCGCGAGGCCGGTGCTCGGCGAGACGAAGGCGCCCGAGAATAGTCAAGTCGGTCGATCGCTGCGGCGCGTGATGGCGGCGGCCGCGCTGGCAGGGGTACGGCGCTGAAGCATCGAGGTCTTGACACTGTCCTTCCACGCCACCACGTGCTTGGGGACGGGATGGAGTCCCCCGAAAATGCCGTTGAGGCTGATGACTCCTACTGCGTAGACGCGCGGTAGGGGTCTTTTTCATTGCCCCGCCGCGAAGGTGGGCGCCTGTTTCTCGCTCACCTCGATTTACGTCAGGCGGAACGCTCGCCGGCGCGGACCGGATGCCGCACCTGCGATCGGACCGGCGAGGAGGTGAGGCAGTGGCTCCACCACGTCTGGCCGCTTCAGCTCTCGAAGCGCGGTTGACCGAGAGTGATTGCGTCGATCCGTGCGAGCTCTATTCGACGCTGCGCGCACCGAAACCAACGCCGGAAGCGATTGGCAGGTATTTGGTCGGCGCCGCTGATCAAGTGGTGCGATGGATCAGCGGGGTTCGCGAGTTCTGCGACGGATCGCAGTGCCTGTTGCGGATTGCGCGGGTGCGCGCTCCGGCAAGCGTGCGGTTGGGCGGGAGCGTCTACGTGCTTCGGGGCAGCGAAATCGTCGATCTGCACCTGTGGAACGAGCGACTGTCCGGCCTGCCGTCGTCAGACAACGGCCTCTCGCGGGCGAACGCGTTGCGGCGGCGCCTCGCCGCTTCGCTCGCGGAATTGGCCGATTATATCGACCGTGAGCCGTCAATGCAGGAGGTAGTCGCGCTGCGGGCCCGCACCAC
>Ga0335074_10008803_pt1 | contig 14043 bp, 14 predicted proteins | sample Lox_Sample_23_FD_206715 | JGI IMG/M metagenome (GOLD analysis project Ga0335074, IMG submission 206715) | Soil microbial communities from Loxahatchee National Wildlife Refuge, Florida, United States - Lox_Sample_2.3 | ecosystem: Environmental > Terrestrial > Soil > Wetlands | place: USA...
CGCTGAAGACCACCGGCGAGCCGCGGCGCCGGGCCGCGGCGGCGGCCCGGGTGGTGGGCGCGGTCGCGGTGCTGGCCGGCGGCGGGTTCCTGGCCTGGACCGAGGCCAGCTACCGCGCGCCCGGCCATGCCGGGACCACCGGCGCCGCCTCGGTGGCGCTGGCCGTGCTGGCCGCGCTGGCGCTGGTCGCGGGGGTGGCCGCCAGCCGGGCGGGCCGCGAGGGTTACGCGTTCGCCGGCACCGCGGTCGCGATCGTCGCCGCGACCGGGGCGCTGTTCACCGCGCTGTACCCGCGGGTGCTGCCGTCCAGCGTCAGCGCCGCCTACGATCTCACCACCGCCAACGCCGCGTCCGCGGCCAAAACGCTGATGGTGATGACCGTGGTGGCGGCCATCTTCCTGCCGTTCGTACTGGCCTACCAGGGCTGGACGTACTGGGTGTTCCGCAAGCGGGTCGGCGCGGACCCGCAGCCGCCGCCACAGGCACCGACGGTCGAGCAGCCGACGGCCGCCAGCCGGTGAAACCCCTCGATCCCCGGCTGCTGCGGCACGCCGCGCAGGCCAGGGCGTACATCGCCGCCGTGGCCATGCTCGGCATGCTGACCGCGGCTCTGGTCATCGTCCAGGCCCAGCTGCTGGCCGGAGTCATCGCCGACGCCTTCGAGCAGGGGGACACCCTCTCCGTGCTGCGCGGCACGGTGATCGCGCTGGCCGCGGTCGTGGCCGGCCGGGCCGGCGTCGCCTGGGCCACCGAGGCCGCTTCCTACCGGGCCAGCGCGGCCACCAAGGCCGAACTTCGCCGCAAGCTCCTCGCCCGCGCCACCGAGCTCGGGCCCCGCTGGCTGGCCAGCGGAGGGGGCACCGGCGGGGGCCGCAGCAGCGAGCTCACCGCGCTGGCCACCGAGGGCGTTGAGGCGCTGGACGGGTACTTCGCCAGGTATCTGCCCCAGCTCGTGCTGGCCGCGGTCGTGCCCGTTGCCGTCCTGATCCGGGTCGGGATGGCCGACCCGCTTGCGGGGCTGACGATCGCCGCGACCCTGCCGCTGATCCCGCTGTTCGGCGCGCTGGTCGGCAGGGCCACCGCCGAGCAGGCGCGGCAGCGCTGGCGCGCGCTCGCCACGCTCTCGCATCACTTCCTCGACGTGGTCACCGGCCTGCCGACGCTGAAGGTGTTCGGCCGGGCCAAGGCGCAGCGCGAGGCCATCGGCGAGGTGACCGGCGAGTACCGGCGCGCCACCATGGGCACGCTGCGCGTGGCGTTCCTGTCCTCCCTGGTCCTCGAGCTGGTCGCGACCGTGTCGGTGGCGATGGTCGCCGTGGGCGTGGGGCTCAGCCTGGTCTACGGGCACCTCAGCCTGCGCACCGGCCTGCTCGCGCTGATCCTCGCCCCCGAGGCGTACCTGCCGCTGCGGCAGGCCGCCGCCCAGTTTCACGCCAGCGCCGACGGCCTGGCCGCCGCCGGCGACGCCCTCACCGTCATCGAAACGCCGCCGGAGGGCTCTGGGGCGGGGGGCGAGGTGAGACTCCGGCCGGGAGGCCGGGGCCAGCGGCGACGGTCGGCCGGAGGCCGGCCGTGGAGAGGGACGGTGAGGGGGGAACGGGGAGGTGGGCGGGGGGCGGGGGCACGCGGGGGGGTCTGGGGGGGTCGTCCCCCCGAGGCAATACGGATCGAGCAGGTCAGCGTCGGCCATCCCGGCCGGAGCCGACCCGCACCGGACCGGCTGTCGGCGGTGATCAGGGCCGGGGAGGTCACCGTGCTCGCCGGGCCGAGCGGGTCCGGCAAGTCCACGCTGATCGACGTGCTGCTCGGCTTCGCCCGGCCGTCCGGCGGGCGGGTGACGATCACGGGAGGCACCGGGAGCGCCGGCATCGACCTGGCGCGCCTGGACTGCGATGCCTGGCGGGCCCTGGTGGCCTGGGTACCCCAGGATCCTTACCTGTTCCCGGGGACGGTGGCGTCCAACATCAGGCTCGGCCGGCCGGACGCAGCGGACGATGCGGTCGGCGCGGCGGCGCGTGGCGCCGCCCTGGACGACGTCCCGCTGGGCCGCCAGGTGACCGAGCGCGGCGGCGGCCTGTCGTCCGGTCAGCGCCGCCGGGTGGCGCTGGCTCGCGCGCTGCTGCCCGGGCGCCCGATGCTGCTGCTCGACGAGCCGACGGCCGGGCTCGACGCCGCGACCGAGGCCCGGGTGCTCGACACGCTGCGCGCGCAGGCCGCGGCCGGCCGCATCGTGCTGGTCGCCGCGCACCACCCCCGCGTCATCGCCGCGGCCGATCACGTCATCGACGTTGACGACGACGCCGAACGCGCCGAGGCCTCAACGCCCCGTCAGGAGGTACTCACGTGACCGCGGTGCCGCACGGGCGCAACGGCGGGCGGCTCGCGCTGGCGGGCGCTGCGGGAACCCTGGCGGCGTTGTGCTCGGTGGGGCTGATGGCCATGTCGGCGTGGCTGATCTCCAGGTCCGCGCAGCACCCGCCCGTTCTGTATCTGATGGTCCCAGTGGCGGCGGTCCAGGCGTTCGGCATCGGCCGCGGCACCTTCAGGTACGCCGAGCGGCTGGCTGGGCACGACGCGGCGCTGCGCGTGCTGGCCGGGCTCCGCATGTCCGTCTACGACCGGCTGGAACGGCTGGCCCCGGCCGGGGTGGCTGCCTTCCGCTCCGGAGACCTGATCAGCCGGCTGGTCAGCGACGTCGACTCGCTCACCGACCGCTGGCTGCGCGTGCGGCTGCCGTACGCGGCCGCAGCGGTGACCGGTACGGCCGCCGTTGCCCTGTCCGCGGCCCTGCTGCCCGCGGCCGGCCTGGTCCTCGCCGCCTGTATCGTGGCCACCGCGCTGGCTGCACCGTTGCTGGCGGGCGTCTTGTCCCGCCGCGCCGAGCGCGCGCTGGCGCCGCGGCGGGGCGAGTTCGCCGCGGCCACCGTCGACCTGCTGGCGGGCGCGGGCGAGCTGTCCGTCTTCGGCACCAGCCGCAGCGCGCTGGACGCGGTGATGCTGGCCAACCAGCGGGTCACGCGCGTGCAGGCCAGGTCGGCCGCCGGGCGCGGGGTCGGCGCGGCGGCCAGCACGCTCGCGGCCGGGACGGCGCTGTGGGCCTGCCTGGTGCTCGGCGTGGCCGGGGTCTGTTCGGGCGCGATGGCCGGCGTGGTGCTCGCCGTTCTGGCGCTGACCCCGCTGGCCGTCCATGACGTCGTCAAGGACCTGGCCCCGGCCGCGCAGGAGATACCCAGGCTGCGCTGCGCCGCGGCGCGCGTGTCAGACGTGACGGGCAGGCCCGATCCGGTCTGCGAGCCGGCCAGCCCGGCGCCGCTGCCCGCACCCCCCTACGACATCACGGTGTCCGGCCTGATCGCGCGCTGGGAGCCGGACGGCCCGGACGTCCTGCGCGGAGCCGGCCTCGACCTGCCCGCGGGGTGCCGGGTCGCGGTGACCGGGCCGAGCGGGTCGGGCAAGACCACGCTCGCCATGGTGCTGCTGCGCTTCCTCGACCCGGCCGCGGGGACGGTGGCCCTCGGCGGCACCGACATCACCGCGCTGGACTCCGACCAGGTGCGTTCGGTTATCGGCCTGTGCGCCCAGGACGCGCACATCTTCGACTCGACGCTGCGCGAGAACCTCCGGCTGGCCCGGCCGGACGCCAGCGACGCCGATCTGGCCGACGCGCTGCGCCGCGCCCGCCTTGACGACTGGGTGGCCAGCCTGCCGGACGGCCTGGGCACCCAGGTCGGCGAGCACGGAGCCCGGCTGTCCGGCGGCCAGCGGCAGCGGCTGGCCCTGGCCCGGGTGCTGCTCGCCGACTTCCCGGTGGTGATCCTCGACGAGCCCGCCGAGCACCTCGACGAGCAGACGGCCGACGCGCTCACTCGCGACCTCCTGGCCGCCACGGCCGGACGCAGCGTGCTGCTCATCACTCACCGCCCGGTCGTCGGCGCCGACGTCGACCAGGTGCTTTACCTAGCCGACGGCTGCCTCGAACCGGTCAGCGCAGCCTGCGCAAGAACGGGTCCCGGGGCTGGGTCGGCGTGAGCCAGCAGGCCTTTGGTCCCGCTCCCGCGGCCCGTTCGACTCCGGTTTCTGCGGCGGCTGCGCGCTGGAATGAGATCAGAAGGGAAGTGATCGCGATGAAGACAACAACCGTCAAAGGCGTTATGACCAGCAGCGTGGTGGCAGTCCGGGAGAACGCGGACTTCAAAGAGATGGTCACCGTCATGCGCAGCCGCCGCATCAGCGCCTTCCCGGTGATCGATGCGTCCGGCCGGGTGCTCGGCGTCGTGTCCGAGGCGGACCTGCTGCTCAAGGAGACCACCCCGGCGCTGCCCCAAGCGGCGATCCGGCTGCCGTGGCGGCTCAGGGAACAGTCCAAGGCCGCCGGCGTGACCGCGGCCGAGCTCATGACCAAGCCCGCGGTGACGATCCATGAGGACGCCTCGGTTTCCGAGGCCGCCCGGCTGATGCAGTCCCGCAAGGTCAAGCGCCTGCCCGTGGTGGACACCAACGGCCGGCTCCGCGGGATCATCACCCGGACCGATGTGCTCAGCGTATTCGAGCGTCCCGACACCGAGATCTGGGACGAAGTCATCAAGGAAGTCATCATCGGGGAGTTCGGGCTCGACCCGGAGATGTTCGTGGTCACGGTGCGGTTCGGGATAGTGACCATCACCGGCTCGATGGAGCGGCGGGCCGACGCGCTCAGCCTGCTCGCCACGATCCGGCACCTCGAAGGCGTCATCGGCGTCCGCGACCGGCTCAGCTACCCCGCGGACAGCTAGGCCGGCCGGGCCGGATTCTACGGTCGCGACTCGTTCACGGCACGGCAGGAGGGCTGAGCCATGATGATCACCCAGGCCGAAGTCGAAAAACTGCTGGGCGTTCGCTCAGCAGACCCAACGGTGCTCTCGCTCTACGTGAACGTGCCGCAGCATCCACCGGCGCTTCGTGGCTTGCCGGCCCGCGCCGATGACCTGCTCTCCGCGGCGAGATCCGCTGCCGGGGAAGATCGCGGTGTGGCACAGGCGCGAGATGAGGACCGGCGCCTGGCCCGGAGGATTCTGGAGATTCACGCACGGGAGTGGATTGGACACACCATCGCCATCTTCGCTTGCGCCGAGCCGCGCCTGGCGGAGGCGTTCGTGGTGCCCGGCACGTTCGAAGACCGCGCGGTGTTCGCGATGCGGCCGCACGTGCGGCCGCTGCTGATGGCGCGGCAACGGTTTCCCGACTACTGCACCGTGGTCGTCGACCGGCAGGATGCATGGGTGTTCCGGATGACGGGAGAGCGGATCGACAAGCTGACTCTCCCGGCTGGGTCGGGCGTCCTGGGCACCAGGTTCGGCGGCTGGTACGGCCTGGAAACACGCCGGGTGAATATGCACATGACTGAGCTCGCGTGTCATAACTACCGGGACACGGCGGCCGCGCTGGGCCTGATCATGCCGGCGAGCGATGCGCTGCCCCTGGCGATCGGCGGCCACCCGCACGACATCCCGCAGTTTCTCGACGAGCTGCCGGGCGAGATGCGCGAGCAGGTCGTCGGGGAGTTTGCCGTCGATCCGTACACGATGACGCCGACCCGGGTGCGGGAGCTGGCCGGCCAGGTTGTCAGTCGCTGGGTCAGCGCACGCGAACGACGCTCGGTCACCGAGGTACTCCATGAGCCGCCGGGTGGTCTTGCTGCGATCGGCTTGCAGCCGTGTCTGGACGCGGTGAACCAGCGCGCGGCGAAGCTGCTGGTGGTGCCCGAGAACGGGATGATCGCCGGGTTCGCCTGCCAGCGCTGCGCCTTCCTGGGCAGCACCGGAAATGACTGCCCGGACTGGGGCGCGGCCTCGGTCGCCGTGCCCGATCTGATCGAGGAGATGGCCGTCGCCGCGCTGGAGAACGGCGCGCAGGTGACCGCGGTAGCTGATCCGCCGGGTGGCATCGCCGCGCAGTTGCGCTTCCCGCTGGCCGCCTGGCAGGCGCAGACCGCCTGACAGCCGCCATCAGGCCTGTTTTCCCAGGGACCTGGGTTCCTGGGAAAACACGCACATCCTGGAGTAAGGCAACCGGACTCAGCGCCTGGCCGTGCCCGCCGGGTGATGCTGGACCACGGCGTCAGACGAGGGGAAGAAGACGCTCTCGCCTCCGTCGCGCCAGCGGACCAGGTAGGGCGGGGAGCCCTCCTCGCCGTGGACTTCAACGATCACGCCATGACGCTCCTCATCGCCTTGGCGGCGCCCCCTGACCGTGAGCTCGTCCCCCACCTTCGCTTGCATCGCATTTACCTCCTCTGCCGGTCTCAACTGAATGCTTGGTTGAACAGCAGCCCAGCACTAGGGCCGAAAGTCCGTGGCCGCCAGGTCATCGAGTGGCAGCGCGCTTGGGCGGCCACCGGACGGCGCGCAGACGCCGCTTTGACCACCGTCGGTAAAGGGACGTTCGTCCCTAGCGCCGCCGAAGACGCTGGCGTGATCTGAGGATGGAGCGACAGGGAGGCTGGGGGAGTCATGAACATTGCTTATTACCACGCTTCGAAATTCGGCAACGGCGCAATGGTGGCCGAGGAGTTCAAGAAGATCATGGCGACCAGGGGCGTTACCGTCGCCGTCCAGCACGTCCGGGACGCCAACCCGAGGGATCTGCCCATGGCGGACCTTTACGTCTTCAGCTCGCCGGGCCGCATAGGAAAGCCGAAGGGCAACGCCCGCAGATTCCTGCGCAAGGCCCGCCTGGAGCCGGGAGCCAGATACGCGATCCTGACCACCCAAGGCGCGCCCAGGCCCGACAAGAAGACCGGCAAGCTGCCGCCCCAGGAAGAGCAGGATCGCTGGGAGCGTGTCATTCCGATCATGAACGATCTGCTGGAAGCCAAGGGACTGACGAAAGTCGCCGAGGGAGCGGTCCTGGTCACCGGAATCAAGGGACCACTGGAGGAGGGCTGGCAGAACAAGGTCACGGCCTTCGCCGACCAAATCATGTCCACAATGCGGCTCCAGTCCAGATGAGCGGCGTAGCCAGTAAGGTTCCGCCCCGCAGCGGCGCGGGACGGCTCTTTCCAGGGAGAAAGCCATGGCATACGGACACGCCGAGCGCAACCTCGCGGCGATACGGCAGCTCGAAGCGGAAACCAGGGAATTGCTCAGCGGCCTACCTCAGCTGGACCTAGAGCAGTTGCAGTGGCTTCAGGAGACCGCCGAGGCCAGGCCGGAACCTGCCTGCCGTCTGGAGACCGGTCTAGCCTTGCTTGCCGGGCAACCCGCTGTCGTGCCACCAGCAACTGTGCGACCTGGCGGCGATTAGCCAAGATGCGGATGCCACCGTTGACCTCCAGATTTCGGCCGTGATCAGCAAACTGCGGTGTGTCAATCCGCAGGATTCGCTCGGCAATATCTATCCTGGGAACTGGTACTTCCTGAAATAACACCGCAACCGGCTGCTGTGCCCTGACCGTGGCTGCCGGGCCGTGGCCGCCTCACCATCCCAGCCGGGTGGACGGCCCGGCAGTCGCCTGCCCCGCGCCACGATTAGGAGACAACACCATGCAAGACGCCCGATGGGTCAAAAGTTCCCTGAGTTTCGCCAACGGCAACTGCGTCGAAATAGCAACCCTGCCCGATGGCATGATCGGCATTCGCAACAGCAAAGATCCTCAAGGCCCAGTCCTCCGGTTCACACTCGGCGAGTGGAACGCATTCCTCGCCGGTGCGCAGCGCGGAGAATTCGACCAGGCGGGCAGGATATAACCATCAGACACACCCCTCCCCCTTGATCAACAACTGGCTCTATTCGGTGGCCTGCGAAGGTCCGTAGACGGCTTCGACGTCGCTGGCATACTTGTCGAGGACATAGCTCCTGCGGACCTTCTCGAGGGGGGTCAGCTCGGCGCCGACGGTGAAGCTAGCATCCAGGATGCGGAACCGCTTGATGCCTTCGGCCCGGGACACGGCCGTGTTGGCCCGGTCCACGGCCTGCTGGACCTCGGCCACCAGGTCCGGGTCGTCGTGCAGGTCGCTGACGGTGGCTTGCGGTGGCTTGCCCAGCCGCTCCTTCCACCGGGCGAAGGCCGCCGCATCGAGCGTGACGAGCGCGGCAATGAACGGCCGCCGGTCGCCGATGACCACGCAGTCGGCGATCAGCCAGTGCTCGCGCACCCGGTCCTCCAGGACCCCGGGCGCCACGTTCTTGCCGCCGGCGGTGATGATCAGCTCTTTCTTCCTGCCGGTGAGGTAGACGAACCCGGCGTCGTCCAGCCGCCCAAGGTCACCGGTGCGCAGCCACGGGCCGTCGAACGCCTCGGCAGTGGCCTGCGGGTCCTGCCAGTAGCCCTGGAACACCATCGGGCCCCGGAGCAGGACCTCGCCGTCTGGCGCGATCCGCACTGTGCACCCGGGCAGCGGCAGGCCGACCGAGCCGATCCGCTGCAGCGCAGGAGGGTTCATGGTCACCGGGCCGGCGGTCTCGGTCAGCCCCCAGCCCTCCAGCACGGGGATCCCCGCACCGCACAGGAAGTGCGCGAGGTCTTCGTTCAGCGGAGCACCGCCGGAGATCGCCCAGGCCAGGTGGCCACCGAGGGCCGCGTGCAGCCGTGAGTAAACCAGGCGGCCGTACACCGCGTGCATCAACCGCAGCCGCCACCTGGCTGCCCGCTGCACGGCCGGGCGCTCCGCGGCCCGGCTATAGGCGATCGCCGTGGCCTCGGCCGCGCCGAACAGGCCCTGGTGCCCCTCTGCTTTCGCCTGCTGGCGGGCTGCGGCGACGACCTTCTCGAAGACGCGTGGCACCGCGAGCAGGATCGTCGGCCCGAACGCAGGAAGTTCCGCGGGCAACTCGCCCGGGTCGGCGAGGTAGCCGATCCGCTTGCCCACGTTTACCAGGCACAGAGTGACCACCCGGGCCAGGATGTGTGACAGAGGCAGAAAGATCAGGCTCGAGGAGTCCCCGGCCAGAATGCGGTCCTGAACCCCCGGCGCAGCGGTGATGGCGCGGATCGCGGCGGTCAGGTTGCCGTGGCTGATCATGCAGCCCTTCGGCCGACCGGTGGTACCGGAGGTATACACGATCGTCGCCAGCGTCGCCGAGGTCACCGCGTCGCGCCTCTGGGCGACCTCGGCCGCGTCGACACGCTGTCCCGCCCGGCTCAGCGCGTCCAGGCCACCGTCATCGAGCCGCCACACCGCCTCCACGTTCGCCGCCTGTACGAGCCGGATGGCCTCGGCTAGCCGCGCGTTCCCGGCAAACGCCGCGACTGCCCCCGAGTCGCCCAGTTCCCAGCCGATCTGCGGCACCGACGAGGTTTCGTAAACGGGGACCGTCACCCCTCCCGCCGCCCAGATGGCGAAGTCGCAGACCGCCCATTCCAGGCTGGTCGAAGCGAGCAGCGCTATCCGCTCACCGGGGCGGATGCCCGCGGCGATCAGGCCGGCGGCGACCGAGGTCACCCGGCCGGCGAACTCCTGCGCCGTCACCGGCTGCCAGGCGCCACCAGACCGGACGGCGAAGATGGCCCGGCCAGGGTCGCGAGAGGCCCAGCCGATGACGTCCCCGCAGGCGTTGCCGGTCATGGCTGACCGTTCAGCGGGTGCGGCGTCCTGGTGCCGGCCCGCCTCCGTGCTGCACGTAGTCGGCGAGCTGAGCGCCCAGCATGAGCGACACTGTGTACTCGCCGTGCGAGACCGCCAGCCCGTTCCAGTCCGGTGTCGGGGTTACGGTCCAGCCGTGCAGGTCCATGTCGCGGGTGGCGCTCTTCAGCACGCGCTTGGCTCGTTCCTCAGCGCTGGAGTACCAGCCGTCGTCATCGTTCAGGTCCAGGGCGAGGGCCAGCTCCAGGTCCGTGCTCGACCTCAGCCGGGCGAGATTCCGCTCGATGCTGATGAGGACGGGTGCCAGGGCCAGGTCGGCTGCTGAGTGCGGATGGGGCTGGGACATCGTTACCACCATGCTTCCGGCACGGGAGGCAGAAACAGCTTGATCATGGCGCGGCAGGTCCTTCTCTGGCAGTGCCCATGGTCCCGCCCGGGGACGACCAAGGTCCGCAGCTAGCCCTCACCCTGGCGGTCACAGTTTCCCCGGATCGGCTCTCAGCCAACCAGGCCGGGCAGGACTAGCACAGGGTCGTTGGTCCCGTTCCCGGCACCGGATTACGGCCTATGGTCCTGGATGCCCGGGGAGGTAAGCCCCTGTCCGCTTCGGGCCGGTAACGCGACCCTGGATACATGACAGCGAAATCCCTGTACTCCAGCGGTACCGATCCCGAGACGGCACAGGCCGAGGTGCTGCACAGCGAGGCCGGCACTCAGCCGCCTGGCACTCATGCCATCGACTGGCGTAATGCACGGCTGGCCGGACGCGCCTGCTGCTGCCCAGCCAAGCCGGCGATCATCGCCGTCATGCCCGCGACCGCAAGTCGGCCGCACCCAACCGACCTGCTGCTGTGCGGGCATCACTACCGGGTGTCCCGGCACGCACTTGATCTCGCGGGCGCCAGGGTCCTTGACCTTACTGGCAGGCCGGTCACCGGCGACCTGTGGTCGGTTCGCGCTGGCGCGTGACGGACGACAGGACGATTGGCCGCCGTCTCAGGGACCTTCGGTCCTAGCCCGCCTGCTGAGCCGGTTGGACCGTTGGCTTGCGGGAGCTTCCGCGCCGTACTGCCGGGGAGGGATCATGAACAAGACGATCGTGCTGGCCGCCGACACGAAGAGCCATGTATCGGCCGCGGCTGCTGTGACGCGCGAGCTCAGCCAGGACAGCGATGACAGGGTCATCGTGCTGCACGTCCACGAGTTCGCGGTCGGCCGTTGGGGGCGGATGCAGGTGGACTGCGGCGAGGGCGAGGGAGAGGCACTGGTGAGCGAGGTGGTCACCGACCTCAAGAACGCCGGCATCGCCGCCGAAGGCGAAATCCGGGAGGCCCAGCTCGGCCACATCGCACGGAACATTCTCGCGGCCGCCGACGAACATGACGCCCGCGTCATCGTGATCGGGTCGGGCGGCCACGGGGATCTGCCGCACCTGCCGTTCGGCAGCGTGTCGCACCGGCTGCTGCACCTGGCCACGCGGCCAGTTCTCGTCGTGCCGCCGCAGTCACGTGCGGGGGGTCTGGAGCACCAGCCAGAGGCCGCGGCGAACGCGGGCTGACGGCCTGTTGCGGCGGGCGTGACCTGACCTAGACAGGGAGCATGACATGAATAGCTTGATTATCGTTCTGGTGATCGTCGCGGTGCTGGTGCTGATCGGGCTGGCCATGGCGATACGGCTCGTCTGGCAGTACGAGAAGGGCGTGCTGTTCCGGCTCGGCCGGCTCCGGGGGACACGATCGCCCGGGCTGCGGCTGATCATCCCGTTCGCCGACAACCTGCACAAGGTGTCACTGCGGGTCGTGACCATGCCGATCCAGTCTCAGGGCATCATCACCCGGGACAACGTGAGCGTGGACGTCTCGGCGGTCGCCTACTTCCGCGTGGTGGATGCGGTCAAGTCGGTGCTGGCGATCGAGAACGTCCACGCGGCGATCAACCAGATCGCCCAGACGACGCTGCGCAAGGTGGTCGGCCAGCACACTCTGGATCAGACCCTGTCCGAGACCGATGCGATCAATCTCGACATCCGCAAGATCCTCGACGCCACGACCGCCGACTGGGGCGTGGAGGTGACGCTGGTTGAGCTGAAGGACATCCAGCTGCCGGCAGGCCGAGGCGGAGCGGGAAAAGCGCGCCAAGATCATCAACGCGGAAGGCGAGTCGCTGGCCGCCGCGGCGCTCGGCCAGGCGTCGGACACGATGATGGCTCACCCGCTCGCGCTTCAGCTGCGGAACCTGCAGAGCCTGGTCGAGATCGGCGTAGATAAGAACACCACGGTCGTATTCCCCGCCCCGCTGATGAGCACCATCGAGGAACTCGGGTCGTTCCTCAGCCGCGAGGCAGGCGCCGCCAGCGCCAAGCCGAATCAGCCGGCGCCCGCGGTGCTCTTCGGCAGCGGCGGCGCCACGCCGGCACCAGCCGTCGCAGCGGTTCACGCCGCCAGCCAGCCTGACGATGTCCAGCCGGAGCTGCCCGTGTCGGCCGTTAGCCCCGCGCTGGTTCCGCCGGGCGGCCCGTGACCGAGTCGCGGATCACCACGACCGGGCAGGTGGCGTGATGGACGCAATGCTGGCCGGTCGACCCGAGCAGGGCCTCGACGAACCCGCCGTGACCCCGGCTGCCGATGACGAGCAGGTCGGCCCCGGCCGCCTCCTCCAGCAGCATCTGAGCGGCGTTCCCCCTCTTGACCTTGGTCGCGATCTTCACATCCTGTGCACTGGCGGCGACGTCGGCGATGGCGTCGCTGAGGGCCCGCGTCGCCACGTCTTCCCAGTCCACGTCCGACACCAGTACCGGGTAGCGGGTCACCGACGGGAACTCCCAGGCGATGACCGCCTCCACTGCCGCAGCGGTCAGCCGGGCCTGCCTTAGAGCCCAGGCCAGCGCCGCCTTCGACGGGACCGACCCGTCCACGCCCACTACGATCCGGTGCTGGCCGTTCTCCAGCTGTACCGTCATGCCTGCCTCCCCCGGAGATCGCCGAGCAGTTCCACGATCACAGCCACGGCAGGCAGGGACCAAGGGACGCTGGACCCCAGCACGCACAGACTTTGGTCCCGAACCGCAACCGCTGGCGCAAAGCGAGTCGCCGGGCCGGCCAGCGCCACAGTACAGATCGCTGCACGGCTGGGGACGTATGGCCCTACCGCGGCGGCCGAGGCGGCCGTTGCCTGGCATTGGTGGTTAGTCGATGAGTGCATCCGCAACTCAGCCCCCAATCTTCGGCCCGGCCCAGCTCGCCATGGAACTTGACGCGATTACACGTAGCGGCACGCAGACCACGCCGGGGTCCGGCCCGCGAGCCACGCCCGGACCCAGCGCCGCGACCACGCCCACGCAGCGGGTCACCGTGACCGCGACCGAGCCAGTCGCCCCGCCGCTCCGGGCTACCTTGCCGCTGCCGTCCGTACCTGCGGCCACGGCGGTCCGCCGTTGGCCCCGGACTCTGCTCGTGGTCGTCGTGATCATGGGCCTGCTCGCGGGCGCGAGCTGGCTGCTCGCCCGCGAACTGAGAGAGCCAGCCCAGCAACGCTCCGCCGCCGCACCTTCCAGCGCCACGGCCGGGCGGCTCGTCCCGGTCAGCGCGTCCGCGTTTGGACCTCGCGGCGCCAGCGATGGCGACAACCCCCAGCTCGCGAGGTTCTCTATCCACGGTGGCGCCCAGGCTGCCTGGCACACCGACTGGTACACCACCGCCCGCTTCGGGAACCTGAAGCCCGGCACCGGCCTGCTGCTGGACATGGGCCGCCCGGTGACAATCACCGGCGCGCAAGTCACCCTCGGCGGCATTCCCGGCGCCGACCTCGAGTTGCGCGTGGGCGCCGCGCCCGCGCTGGCCGACCTGCTGCCAGTCGCGGACGCGACCAATGCTTACGGCGTGGTGCGGCTAAACCTCGCCCGGCCGACCCGCGGCCGTTACGTGCTGATCTGGTTCACCAAGCTGCCGGCGGACTCCTCCGGCACCTTCCAGGCGACCATCAGCAATGTCACCCTGCGGTAACGAGGGCCAGACGGGCTCCGATCGAACTCCGCCGACGCTCACCGCCGCCATAAGGGGTGCCGGGATGACCGCCAAGATGGCAGCGGCCGGGCGGCAGCCGCCAGCCCGAACTGGTTCATCAGTTCTACTCGGGCTTGCCGAAGCCGGCTACGGATAGGGTGATGAACACGACGGCGAAGACGCAGACGATGCCGACCTCGGCCGCGGTCGGCAGCGTGTAGCCGAACAGACTCACTCCGGTGGCCGGGACGCTCCCTCCGCGTCGTCTGAGCACCGACCATGGCGATCCTCCCGGACAGATGTTCCGCTGTCAGCCATCGTCGTTTTCAGCGGAGCGGACGGTTAGGGGCGCATGTCACGCCGGGCCAGGACCTTTGGAAGCGGGCGGCCGAGTAAGCCCGCGAGGCCGTGACCTATCTGGCCTGGGTATGCGTCAGCCCGGGCCGGTGTGGACGGCCCGGGCTGGCGGCTCGTGGGTCATG
>Ga0335074_10008804_pt1 | contig 14042 bp, 14 predicted proteins | sample Lox_Sample_23_FD_206715 | JGI IMG/M metagenome (GOLD analysis project Ga0335074, IMG submission 206715) | Soil microbial communities from Loxahatchee National Wildlife Refuge, Florida, United States - Lox_Sample_2.3 | ecosystem: Environmental > Terrestrial > Soil > Wetlands | place: USA...
ATGAGCCTTCGCCGGGCGAATGCGCGCGGCAGCGCCCGGCGAAGCCGGGCTCACGGGCGACGGCGGGTCAGCAACTCAAATTTTCACGCCGCAGCGGCGTCCGAACTGGGCAAGCACGACTTTTGTGGTGGCCGGTTCCCCGTATCTGATCTGCTCGGTCCAGCGTTCGGCCAGCTGGTTGCTGTGCCACGCGCTGCAAGACACCGGAGGGCTGGGCGTTCCCGCCGAGTATTTTCACCGAGGCGATGAGCAGTTTTGGCGCGGCCGGTGGGGAGCCACTACCGAGGAGGCGTTCTTGCAGGCGCTGCGTGAGCGGCCAGTCACTGCTAATGGCGCGTGGGGCTCGAAGATGATGTGGAATTACTTCGCTGACGCTCTTGCTCGCCTGCGCGCCTGGCCGCACCTGGGTCTGCCTTCGGATGCTGCCGACCCCGACGTACTGGCAGCGGCGTTCCCCGGTGTCCGGTATGTGTGGCTGCGGCGAGACGACAAGCTGCGGCAGGCGATCTCACTGTGGCGGGCTGCCGCAACTGGCCAGTACGCGCTGACAGACGGCCAGAAGACAGCGCCGCCGCCGCCATTCGACCCAGACGCTATTGGCCGGCTGATGCAGTGGGTGGAGGAGGGTGAGTCCGGCTGGCGGCGATGGTTCGCCGCCCACTCGATTGCGCCACTGGAGATCGTGTATGAGGACATGACCCGGCGGCTGACCACGGTAGTCCGCGAGCTAGCCGTATTCCTTAGTGTTCCGCTGCCGCAAGGCCTTGGGCCGGTCCATCCTCGGATGCGTCGCCAGGCCGACCATCACACCGAACTGCTAGTAGAACGTTTCCGCAGTCTCAGCAAAGACGCAGCCGAGATCTAGTCGTTGAGAAAAGCCTGGCGGCCGCCTGCCTAGGTGCCCGCTGCCTAGCTCCACTTGATATGCGACGGATCGGCCAGGCCTGATGCGGCAGTCCCTAGGTGTACTGGTGGTTTAAGCCTGTCAGCTCAGGTAGCCGGCAACCGAGCCTGGCCCGGTAACTGCGCATCGAATGTGCTGGCCGGGGCCGCTGCCGGTTGGGGCGGGGCGATCGCGATGATCCATTCCATCAGCGGCAGCAGCAGGGCCGCAAGCTCGCGGCCGCGGTCGGTCAGGCTGTAGTCGACGTGCGGCGGGACCACCGGCCGCTGCTCCCGCAGCACCAGGCCGTCCGCCTCTAGGGTGCGCAGCGTCTGGGCGAGCATCTTCTCGCTGATGCCGCGGGCCCAGCGGCGGAGTTCTCCCCATCGCATCGTCCTGCTGGAAAGTGCGACCAGGATCAGCACGCCCCAGCGGCTGGTGATGTGGTCGAGCAGCACCCGGGTCGGGCAGTCAGGGGCGAACGTGTCGGGCCCGGCGTGCAGGTCCGCGAGCGCTGTCTTGATACTTACTTCCATGTCAGTACCTTACTTCAAAGTGGGTACCAGCAGAAGGGAAGGTGTCACGGACCTGCTCGGTTGTTACCGGCGACCGAAAAGGAATCCGAAAGGAACTCACCCATGCCATTCCTGATCACGGGCGCGACCGGCCATCTCGGCCGCCTAGTCGTCGAGCAGCTGCTAGCGGCCGGCGTGCCGGCCGACGACATCATCGCGACCGGACGAGCCACTGACAAGATCAAGGACCTAGCCGACCAGGGCGTGCAGGTACGCGCCGTGGAATTCGGCGACCCGACGGCGGTGCGGGCGGCGGTGGCCGACGCGGACCGCGTGCTGCTGGTCTCCGGGATGGACCCGGGCGGCCGGGTTGCACAGCACCGCAATGTCATCGACGCGGCCCGGGAGGCCGGCACCAGCCTGGTCGCCTACACCAGCATCGTCAACGCCGGAACCACGACGATCCGCCTCGCCGCGGACCACCAGGCCACCGAGCAGCTGCTGCGCGACAGCGGCGTGCCCTATGTACTGCTGCGCAACAGCTGGTACCACGAGAACTACACCGACCGGCTGCCGGCGTTCCTGGCGCAGGGAGCGATACCCGGCAGCGCCGGCGAGGGCCGGATCGGCGCTGCGGGGAGGGCGGACTACGCCGCCGCGGCGGTCCGGGTGCTGACCACCGACGGGCATGCTGGCCAGGCGTACGAACTCGGCAGCGACGAGCCGTTCACGCTGGCGCAGCTGGCCGCCGAGATCAGCGCTCAGTCGGGGAAAGAGGTCCGGTACGTCGATCTGCCCGAGGCTGAGTACGCCAAAGCTCTCAAGGAGCATGGCGTGCCCGAGCTGATGGCGGACATGATCGCCGAGACCGACGCCGCCGCGGCCCACGACACGCTTTACACCGCCAGCGGCGATCTCAACGCGCTGGCCGCGCGCCCGGCCACCACGCTGAGCGAGGCGGTCAGCGCGGCCCTGCGGGCACTAGACGGGAACTAGCACCACCTCGCCGTCCCGGCGTCACCCGGCATCAGCTGGACGCAGACGCGAAGCGTGAATGCAGACCGACGAACTGCTGGTCAGCGCGCCGGGTTCATCAAACCCGCAAGTCTTGCTCCAGCGTGGCGGGTCGCCTTCGATCAGACTCGTAGGGACGTCACCGTCGGTTATCTGCGTGGCTGAGCATCGAGTCGAGTTCGGGGTCGTGCATGAGTTCCCGGACTTCTTGCGCGCAGCGGCAGGCGACGGCGATCTTGGCGGCCCACTTCAGCGCCTCCTCGCGTGAGGACACGTCCACGATCGTGAAGCCGCCGACGGCCTCCGGGTACGGGCCGTCGCTGACCGTCCCGTCGGTGGCCACGATGCTCGCCTTCTGGGTTTCCAGTCCGCCAGCGGACACAAACACGCCGGCGTTGATGGCCTCCTGGCAAACTGCGTGCGCGGCCCTGCCCACTGCGGGCCCGTCCTCGTCGGGGATGTGGTCCATCGCGTGGGTATCGAACGAGATCAGGTACCGCGTCATCGCATGACTCCCTTGTCCGGGCAGCCCGCTTCCGGCCGCCTTTCACCTCTGCTACGAACGCCTCGCCGCGGATCGACACTCTGCCAGAAAAGTCTCACGGAACATCCGCCGTTCAGCGCCGCCAGGATGCCAAGCGCCGAACAACAGCGCGCATGACCCGCTCGCGACGCTAGATCGCCCCTAAGCTGCCAGTGGTTTACAAGAAACGGCCATCGTTATGAGATGACCAGGAGACATACGGAATCATGGCTAATCGGCATTTCGGGAATATAGGCGATGTCTGGAAGCATGCTGCGCTAGTCGAGGTGCTGGAACGAGAACCTCCAGGCTGGTATGCGGAGACTCACGCGGGCTCGGGCGCGTACGCAGTCGTGAACGATGGGGGGCGAAGGTTTGGCATTCTGCGCTTTCTGGAGGTCGCGCCGCGGTTCCCGATGCTGGCCAGATCGCGGTACCGCGCAATCGCCGCGTCCTATGTCGGGAGCGACCGTGGACTATATCCGGGCTCCGCGCTGCTGGCTATGAGCATTCTCGGAGATGCCAGCTCGTTTCTTCTGTGTGATCTCGACCCCGAGAGCGTTTCCGACCTTCGCCGCTGGTCACGCGAACTTGGCCTGCAGAATTGCGAGGTGGCCAATGCCGATGGCATGGCGGCCGTAGCGGCACGGTTGGACGACGAAACCCGCGGGCCCGGCCTGGTACACATCGACCCATTCGATCGAGATGCTCACGCCCCGGGTGGCTGTTCCGCGCTTGAACTCGCCGCCCGCGTCGCTGACAGCGGCACCGGGCTCGTGTACTGGTATGGCTACGATCAGCCCGGTGCGCAAGGCCGGGCCCACAAGCAGTTGGCCGCCCTGACGAGTACGCCCCTGTGGTGCGGCGAGGTGATAGTTACCGGCGCGAACGACTCACCGGGTGATCTTGACCATAGCGCGACGCTATGCACATTCGGCGTCATCCTGGCCAACGTGCAGGCAGGTACGGCCAGTGCCTGTGCAGCACTGGGCGACGCTCTCTCATACGCATACGCCGACGCCATACTTCCCGGCGGTGGCCCGGGCAATCTCGCCTTCACAAGCAGTACAAGCTCCGGGCGCGGTGGGACAGACTTAGAACGCGGCGGCGGAAGCCAGCCCGGCGCGTAGAAACTGCATCGCGCCACGTTCCGAGCACTCTCACAGATTCCTGATCACCGCTCGCCGACCCGAATGAACCGGACGCACGCTCGGCCTGCCAGCGCGACAGTCGCTGCGCAGGTCTGGTCACTGCGCGGCGGGCGCGTTAGCACGTATCGCGTCGTCGAGGTCCCCATCGAAGAACGGGCGGACCTCGATCGGCCGCTGTTGCGCGGCCGAGGCCAGCCTGGCCCACTCCAGGGCCTCGTCCAGGTCGGCGGCGTTGATGATCCAGAACCCGGCGAGGTGTTCCTTGGTCTCGGTGTACGGGCCGTCGGTCATCAGGAAGTCGCCGCCGGACTGGCGCACCACCGTCGCCGCCGCTGAGCCACCGTGCAGGCCGCCCTGGAACACCAACGCGCCAGCGGCCGTCAGCCTGTCGTTCAACACACTTACGTCGGCCCACGCTTGCCGCGTCACCTCTGGTGAACGCTTTTCATCGTCGGCCATGTGGAGCGCGAGCAGGTACTGCGTCATGATGATCACTCCGTCGGCGCTGCTTGATGCGACAGACCCTAGGTTCGTTCTGGTTCCGATGATGCCGTTACGACGAATAGCTAAGCGCCTAGGAGGTTCAGAAGGAGCCTGGCGAAGGCGAGGTCCCAGTCGCCGTTGCCGGTGGCGGCGACGCTGTTCAGGGCGAGGCTGACGCGCTTGGCCAGCATCCAGTGGAGCACCCGCTGGCGATTCAGATGCGGGATGGCCTGGCGGAGGGCGGAGAGTGCAGTTCTGAGCCTGGCTGGCGCAGCAGACTGGCCAATGTAGTCATCGAGGAGGTCAGCGGTGAGGTCGGCGACATCGAACTCCGCGCCTCCGGTGAGCGGGCACGGGTCAATGGCGAGCCAGCTGGCCCGGACGCTGGCGAGGACATTGCCGCGGTGGAAGTCGCCATGGAGGAGCACCGGCTTGCGGGGCGCTTGGGCCAGGTGGCTGCTGGCGGTCAGAGCCGCATCGAGCAGGCGGGGTTCGAAAAGGGCGTCCCAGCGCGCGGTAGCGGCCGGGGATGAGAGTCAGCCAACGCCGGGCCAGGTCCGCTGCTGCCGGGATTCTGTCCTCCAGGTGCGGCGGTACCCACAACTGTTGCAGCGTGTCCGCCGCCTCGTGCCGCGGCCTAGCATCGGGGTAGGAGGCTTTGAGCACCGCTGGCTGGCTGCCGGGCATGGTGACCCGCGACAAGCACCGACAGCTCCTTGCCCAGCGGGAGCACGGCCTCCGGGCCGAGCGACCAGCGGTGCTGCGCTACGGTGATGATGTCAGGTAGCTGCCTGATCCAGTCCCGGCCCTCGGCACCGCGGTCCCTGCTGGCACGCTCGACGAGAACGGCAGGCACCTGGAACATCCAGACCACTGTGGCCGAACCGGGCAGCTGATGGCAACTACTCGCATCGTCCGCCCGTCGGGCTGGACGGCCAGCGTGTGCTAGTCGAGCAGCGCGGTGAGCTTCTCCGGCGCGAGGATCCGGTAGCTCTCGGTCACGAGCTCGCGGATCTCTTCCCAGTCCGTGTCGTCGGTGAGCGCCACCACAATGCGATCTCGGCCGGCGCAAAGGTTTCTGGCACCGTGGCAGGCGCGTGTCGATTGGGCGGTTGCCACTTCGTAGCGGGAGTGAGGGCCGGCCACAGACCGGCCTCGGCGGCAAACGGGAGTGATCGTCATGACGCAGTACCTGCGCTACCCGCACGTTGCACGCGATCTCCTCACGTTCACGGCTGAGGATGATGTCTGGCTCGCCTCGCTGAGCGACGCGGCAGACGGCCGTAGCGCCTTGGCGCGGCGGCTGACCGCTGATCGGGTGCCGGTGCTTCATCCGCGGCTGAACCCGTCAGCTACGCGCGTCGCCTGGACCTCGACCCGTGACGGCACCCGGTCGCTCGGTCACCGCGCCCCGAGGGAGGCGTACGCGGTGCCCGTGGACGGCGCCCCGGTCACGCGGCTTACTTACTGGGGTGACCGGTTCGCGACAGTCCGCGGCTGGGTCAGCGACAACGAGGTGCTCGTGCTGAGCCGGACTGGTCAGCATTCCAGCATGAAGACCTGGGCGTTCGCCGTGCCGCTGAGCGGACCGGCTCGCCGCCTCAGCTACGGGCCGACGGGCGACGTCTCAGTACGCGACGGTGCCGTGCTGGTTGGCAGTGCGCTGAACAACGAGCCGGCCGAGCCGGCCGAGTGGAAACGGTACGGGGGCGGTACCGGCGGCAAGATCTGGTACTCGCCGGACGGCTCGCAGTACGAACGGATCCTCGCCGACGTGGGTAACAACCTGGTGAACCCGATGTTCGTGGGACGCCGGGTGGTGTTCATGTCGGATCACGAGGGGACCGGCGCGGTGTACTCGGCGTTGCCGGACGGCTCGGAGCTGCGCCGCCACACTGACCTTGGCCAGTACTACGCCCGGCACGCGACGACCGACGGTCAGCGGGTGGTCTACCAGCAGGCCGGGGAGATCTGGCTTCTCGAATCGCTGGAGTCCAAGCCGGTGCGTCTGCATATCCAGCTCAGCGGAGACCGCTCGGGGCGGGCTCCTTACCCGGTGTCGGCGAAGTCGCAGCTGCGCTCGTTCACCCTGGATCACACCGGCCAGGTCGTTGCCGCCGAGGTCCGCGGTACCGTGCACTGGCTGCCGGGCCGGGACGGCCCGGCCCGTGCACTGCTCGCCGAGCCGGGCGTACGGGGCCGGCTGCCGGTGATAATCCCTGGCAGGAACGCGGTGGCCTGCGCGTCAGACAACGGCGGCGAAGACGGTCTGGACGTGATCCCCGCCGATGGCTCGGCCGCCAGGCGGATAGGCCATGGCGAGTTCGGCCGGATCCTCGAAATAGCAGTGGCACCCGACGGGAACACGGCAGCGGTCGCATGCACCGACGGCCGGCTGCTGACGGTGGCCCTGGACGGCGAGCCTGCCATCACCGAGATCGCGCGCAGCACCAACGAGGAGGTCGCTGGCCTGGCGTTCTCCCCTGATTCCGCGCTGCTGGCGTGGTCGCAGCCCTGGCGGCCCCATCCAAACGGTGCCTCGCAGATACGGCTGGCCCGGCTGGCCGACGGCAGCGTCACCGACGTGACCCCGGCCCGGTTCGCCGACAGCTCGCCGGTGTTCACCCTGGAGGGCAAGTACCTGGCGTTCCTGTCGAACCGCGCATTCGATCCGGTCTACGACCCGCACCACCTTGATCTCGGGTTCCTGCCCGGGGTCCGGCCCTACCTTGTGACGCTGCTCGCCACGACGCCATCGCCGTTCGCTCCCGAGCTAAATATCGGCCCGGCAGAACCGGAAGGTCCCGAAAAGGTCCCCGCGGCGGAGCGTACGGACCCGGAACCTCCGCTGGCTGGTCTCGATGTCGCTGGGCTGGCCGACCGGATCGTGCCGTTCCCCGTGCAGGCCGGACGCTACGGCAAGCTCCGCGCGGTCCGAGACGGCGTGGTCTGGCTGGAACTGCCGCGCGCCGGGGAACTGGGTGAGGCCATGATCGGCGCGGCCGAGGAGCAACCGAAACCCCGTCTAATCCGCTATGACCTGGCCAAGCGCAAGCGCTCCGTCGAAGCCGAGGGCATGGAGGACTACGCGGTATCTGCCGACGGAGCCCGGCTGGCTTACCAGACCGGTGAGTCGCTGGACATCAAGCTGACCGGCTCGGAGGAGGTCGTCAGCGTCGATCTGGACCGGATCCGGGTGTTGGTCGAACCGCCGGCCGAGTGGCGGCAGATGTACAACGAGACGTGGCGACTGATGCGGGACAACTTCTGGCGCGCCGACATGGGCGGCGTGGACTGGACCGCGATGGGCGACCGCTACCGGCCGCTGCTTGACCGCCTCGGCTCCACCGATGACCTGCACGACGTGCTGCGGGAGTTGCAGGGCGAGACGCGCACCTCGCACACCGGGGTGCTGCCGCCCCCCGGGAGTAGTGACATGGCGCTGGCTCAGGGCCTGCTCGGCGCGGACCTCGAGCGCACCAACGACGGCACCTGGCGGATCGCGCGGATCCTGCCCGGCGAGTCGTCCGTGATCGGCGCGCGCTCCCCCCTTGCTGCACCGGGCATTGCCGCGGTCGCGGGCGATCTCATCGTCGCGGTGGACGGGCGGCCGGTAGACCCCGACCTCGGCCCGAACGCGCTGCTGGTGGGTAAGGCCGACAAGCCGGTCGAGCTCACTCTCCGGCGCGACGGAACGGACCGGCGGGCTGTCGTGGTTCCGCTGGCCAGCGAGCACGCGGTCCGCTACTACGACCTGGTGGCGCGGCAGCGATCCGCGGTCCGCGACGCCTCTGGCGCGCGGCTCGGCTACCTGAAGCTCCCGGACGTGATGGCGGCGGGCTGGGCGGAGTTCCACCGGGACCTGTACACCGAGTTCCCGCGAGACGGGCTGATCGTGGACTTGCGAGACGCGCAAGGCGGCGGCACCTCGCAGCTTGTGGTCGAGAAGCTCGCCCGGCGCATCATCGGCTGGTACGAGTCCCGTTACGACCAGGAGCCGTCGAGCTACCCGTTCGAGGCACCGCGCGGGCCGATCGTAGCGATCACGGACGAGTACGCGATGTCCGGCGGCGACATCGTGGTCCAGGCGCTGAAGTCCTACGGGATCGCGACCGTAGTCGGTGCCCGTACCTGGGGTGGCGTGATCGGCTGCTACTTCAATGAGCTGGTCGATGGGACCCGGGTGACGCAGCCGACGTCCGCCGCATGGTTTGCCGGCGTCGGCTGGGCGGTGGAGAACCACGGCGTGGACCCGGACGTCGAGGTCACAATCCCGCCGCACGACTGGGCCGCTGGCCGCGATCCGCAACTCGACACCGCGGTCCGGCTGGCGCTGCAGGCGATTGAGCAGCGCCCGCCCGCCGCCCCGCCCACCATCTGACCCGGCGACTTCGCGATCACGCCTCATAATCCGTCGGACAGGTCGGATGAGAGGAGCCGTTGCCGGTCGCCTGTGGTCAGCGGCCTGCCTGGGGAGGCTTCCCCTTTCGTTGGGTGTGCGGGGCTGGCAGCGTTGGTGCTGGTAGGTCGCACGCGGGATGTGCGGCGGATCGGCCTTGCCCTGGGAGTGACGATGAAGATGACCTGGAGCAGGGCGTTGCTGGGTGAGGGCCGTCGGCGGCGGACGAGGGGATCGGCGCGGCGCGGTGTGATGGTGGTCGTGGCAGCCGGGGCGGCGGTGGTCTGTGCCGGGCTGCTGACCAGGGCCGTGTGAGCGCCGGCCGCCGCCGGGGCGCGGCCGGCCGTGACGGGATGCAGTGGGGCAGGGCGGAGAAGGTGCCCGGCCTGGCGGCGCTGAACTCGGCGGGTCCGCCGGGGTCGAGTCGGTGTCGTGCCCGTCGGCAGGCCACTGCACCGCAGCCGGGTTCTATGCCGACGCTAAGGGCCACCGTCAGGCGTTCGTCAGCGGCCCATAGTCACGGCTAGCCCGCAAGACGGCGGGCGGCCTTGGGGTACCGATAGGTTGGGAGCCATGGCCGATCAGCAGTTGAAGGTTGTGGACCCTGATCCGGCATGGGCTGACCGGTTCGCTGAGCAGCAGATGGTGGTGGAAGATCTGCTGCGGCCGTGGCTGACCGGACCGGTCGAGCACATCGGCTCGACTGCGATTCCGGGCTTGCGCGCAAAACCGGTGATCGACATGCTCGCGCCGGTTGGCTCGCTGCCTGAGGCGCGCGCCGCAGCTCCGGTGCTGGCCGATGCAGGCTGGCTGTTCTGGCCGGAGGACCCGTGCGGGTCTTACCGGCTGTGGCTGCTGCGGCCGCGGCCGGAGGCGCGGACCCATCACCTGCAGGTGGTCGAGCGCGAGCACTCTCACGCCAGAGCATTGCTGGCTTTCCGGGATGTGCTGCGTGCTGACGCCGGGCTGCGCCGTGAATACGCCAGCCTGAAAGAGCACCTCGCTGCCCAGCATCCGGACAGCCGAAACGCATACACCAATGCCAAGGGGGCCTTCATTAAGCGGGTGCTGCGACAGGCTGGCATCGAGCCGCCGCCGCGGGAACTGCTGCCGGAGTAGGCGCGGCTGGCCCTCCTCGGGGGCGCATCCGGAGGCCTCAGCAGCTACATTGCTGGTGTGCCTGAGGGCTTCTCCCGCCCGGGGGATCGCGCTGCGTGCGACAGGCAACAGGGTGGTTCCGCACAAGAGTTTCTGACGGCCGCGAGCTGGATGGTGGGCGCTCATGGTGAGCCCGGACCTGATCGATCGGGCACTGAGGCGGTTCCTGGTGCTGGGCCAGGCGATGCGGCGTGACGCCGAGGCGCTTCCTGTCGGCGTGGCGCAGAGCGCTGTGCTCTCACGCCTGCGTGACGGGCCGAAGACGGTCGGGGAACTTGCCATCGCGGAAGGCGTCAGGGCACCGAGCATGACGCAGATCATCAACCGGATGGAAGAGGCCGGCTGGGTCACCCGGTCGGAGGGCCAGGTGAGAGGCCGGACGGTACAGATAACCGAGGCCGGCTTGGCCGTCGCGGCTGCGGTGCGCCAGGAACGCACGGCACGCCTGGCCAGGCGGTGCGAGGGGCTGTCCGCCGACGACTTCGCGGCCCTTGAGGCCGTTCTGCCGGTGCTGGACCGGATATTCGGTGATCCGCTGAGCTAGTGAGGCACCGTCGGCGCCGTACCGGCATAGTCTGACGGACTCCCGCGTTATAGTAGTTAGGCTAACTACAATAACGCGCTGGGAGGCGTCTTGCTGTCCGGACTCAGAGGCGATAGCCAGCTCCGCGAGGACCGTCCGTCACCCGAACACCAGCGGCCGGCAAACGACCATCGCCGACCGCCTGGCTCGGCGGCGGTGCTGACCGCGGTGTGCCTGGGGCTGATGCTCTCCATGTACAACGCGACCGTCGTCAACGTGATGCTCCCCGACATCCGCGTGTCCCTTCATGCCTCCGAGACCGGGTTGCAGTGGGTCGCCGCGCTCTACTCGCTCTGCTACGCGGCACTCCTGCTGGGCGGCGGCGCGCTCGGCGAGCGGATAGGCAAGCGGATGACCTTCCTCGGCGGGGTCGCGGTGTTCACCATCGGCTCGGCAGCGTGCGGCGCCGCGCCGACTCTCGTCTTCTTGCTCGCTGCCCGTGCCGTCCAGGCCGTCGGCGTCGCCGCGCTGATACCGCAGACCCTGTCAATCCTGGTGACGGAGTACACGGACCCGGCCCGGCGAGCGCGCGCGGTCGGAATCTGGGCCGGCGCCGCCAGCCTCGGGCTGGCGGCGGGCCCGGTGGTGGGCGGCGCCATCACCAGCGTGGCCAACTGGCGTGCCGGCTTCATGCTCAGCGTCGTCCTCGGCGTGATCACCGTCGCGCTCGGCTCTCGCGTCATCTCGCGCGCCCGCTACGGTCGGCCGGCACATCCGGTGAGACCCGACTCCATGGGCGCGGGGCTGTCCACGCTGACGCTGGCCGCGCTCACCTACGGTCTCATCGAATCCTCGACGTTGGGGTGGAGCTCGCCGCTCATCATCGGCGCCCTCGCCCTCGCCGCAGCGGCCGCGGGCGGGTTCATCGCCACGCAGCAGACCGCGGGCCGCCGTGGCAGGCAGCCGCTCATGCCGCTGGAACTGTGGCGGAGCCGCCGCTTCATCGGAGCAAACCTCTCGGCACTCGCCTATTTCGTCATGCTCTACGGCATCCTGTACTTCTTCAGCATCGACTTGCAGCAATACAAGCATTACTCGACGCTCGCGGCAGGGCTGACCTTCCTGCCGATGACGATCCTGATGGCGCTGCTCGGCCCGATCGCCGGGCGACTGTCCGCCCGGCTCTCCACGACACCGGTTATGGTCACCGGGCTGCTCGTGGCCGCGGCGGGATCTTTGGCGCTGGCCTTGCTGCCGGCGGGCGGGTCGGTGGCCGACGTGGGATGGCGCTTCGCCCTAGTCGGAATCGGTGCCGGCCTGATGAACTCGCCGATGAGCAACACCGCGGTCTCCAGCGCCGACTCCCGGCACAGCGGGGCCGCCTCCGCGACCCACAACACGTTCCGGCAGATCGGCGGCACCCTTGGCGTCGCCGCGCTCGGAACCATCGTGGCTGCCGGGCACCACGCGACAGGAGGCGCCACCGCGGCGTTCCCCACCGGGCTCAGCCACGCCATGACGACCGTCGCCGCCATCCTCGCCCTCTGCGCGCTCCTGGTCGCCGTACTCGGCAAGAAGCAAACCCACGGCAGGCATGCAGCCCGCTGACGCGGTACCCGTGACGGGCGCCGCGGCCAAGATCAAGGGGAGCTGATGGAGAAGGCGATCTTGCTGTCTCTCGTGGCGAGCCTCTGCACGGCCACATCCTCGGTATGCCAGCGCATTGGCGCCCGAAGGGATGAGGCCGAAGATTTTGATCTGCGGCTGCTCTGGCGACTGGCTCGGCGACCGGTCTGGCTCCTGGGCCTGGCAAGCATGATTCTCGGCTTTGCCTTCCAGGTGAGTGCCCTGCATTTCGGGCCGCTGGCCCTAGTCCAGCCCATCCTGGCGCTGGAACTGCTCTTCGTTTTCGCCTACATGGCTGTCCCGGGCCGGTCGCGCGTCACGGTACGGCCGCGTGACTGGCTGGCTGCGGTGGCTATGTCGGCCGGGATCGGCTCCTTTCTTGGCGTAGCGTCGCCCTCGCGAGGACGACTGGATGTGCCAGCCGCCATGTGGTGGCCGGCCGGCCTGGTCACGCTCGGGCTGGTGGTCCTCGCCCTGACCGCTACTTATGGGCCACTGCGCCGTCACGTGGCGTCCCGGCCCCGCAGGGCCGCAGTGCTCGGAGCGGCAACCGGCATCTCGTGGGGTTTCGTAGCGGCGGTAATCAAGGAGTTGAGCTCACAGCTCGGCGAGGGCATCAACGCCGTCGCCACCAGCTGGCCGCTCTATGTACTCATAGTCACCGGTGCAGCGACGCTGGTCCTCGCCTCCCATGCATTGGCGGTCGGCCCACTGGCCGCCTCGCAGCCCGGATTCACAATTCTTGATCCACTATGGGCGAGTCTGCTTGGTTTGTTTCTTTTCAATGAGCATGTCCAGTCTGGCGCCCTCGACTTGTTCCTTGAGGCACTGGCGCTGGCCGTCGTCATCGGCGGCGTAGCCGCCCTCAGCCACAGCCACCTAATTGCCGACGAGGACGGGGCGCCGCCTGGCGAGACAGTCGGCTACCTGCCAACGGACCATCGTGAACGGGTCCGCCTGTGACGGCCCCGCCGGACAGCGCGGACTGCGAGCCTGGCGCAATGGTCTTCTGGCATGGTGGCAGGCGGGTGTCGATTCGGCGGTGGCCACTTCGTAGCGGGTGTGAGGGGCCGGCCGGAGAACGGCCCAGGGATGACAACCAGGAGTGATCGTCATGACGCAGTACCTGCTCGCACTCTACAAGGCCGATGATGAGCTCATTTCCCCGGAAAGGAGCCGCCAGGTGTGGGCCGGCGTAAACGAGCTGGGCGACAGGATGCGGGACGCCGGCGCGTTCGTGTTCAAGAGCGGAATGCAAGGTGGCGCGGAGTCAGCGACCGTGGTGCGCCAGTCCGGCGGTGACTTCCAGCTGACCGACGGGCCGTACACCGAGACCAAGGAACACCTGGCCGGGTTCTGGATCATCAACGCCGCCAACCTGGACGAGGCACTGGAGTGGGCCAAGCTCGCCGCGGTAGCGGAACAGCGCCCGATCGAGGTCCGTCCGTTCTTCGATGGAAGCCTCGACGACGCGATTGCCGCTAACGCGTCCGCCGCGCAGTGACCTTGTCCGTGCAGCGGCCATAGACTCTCGTGCAGTGACTGTCGAGGCTGTCTTCCGACGCGAGTACGGTCGCTGCGTCGCCACCCTGATCCGCTTCCTCGGCGATATCGACGCCGCCGAGGAAGCGGTCCAGGACGCATTCACCGTGGCGGCCGCCAGGTGGCCGTCGGAGGGCGAGCCGCCCAATCCAGGTGCGTGGATCGTCACAACCGCCCGCAACCGGGCGATCGACAGGCTGCGCCGCGAGTCAATCCGTGACGAGC
>Ga0335074_10008806_pt1 | contig 14041 bp, 12 predicted proteins | sample Lox_Sample_23_FD_206715 | JGI IMG/M metagenome (GOLD analysis project Ga0335074, IMG submission 206715) | Soil microbial communities from Loxahatchee National Wildlife Refuge, Florida, United States - Lox_Sample_2.3 | ecosystem: Environmental > Terrestrial > Soil > Wetlands | place: USA...
CTCATGATGCATCGAACGATCAATCGTAGAGAGCTGATCGAGGCTGCCGCGGCGCTCGCGAGCGCGTGTGCAGCGCCGCTCGCGCTCGCGAGCTCGCTCGCGCCGCACGCGGGCCTCCCGCACGCGCTGCGCGCAAAGGCGAGTGCGCGGGCGAACGCACCCGTGGGGATCCTCCACGCGGTGGTGTTCGATCAGCGCTCGCGCGCTGCGCAGGCCTTCGCGCGCAGCGCCGCGGGAGCGGGCCTCTCCACACGACCGATTGGTGGCGACGTGACGGACCTCTGGTACGCAGAGCTGCACCCGATGTGGAAACGCAGCGCAGCGCCGCTCGCCGGCCTGACCGCCTACGGGGCGCTCTTCTGCCTCGAGCGGCTCGCCTGGGATCACCGCTTGCGCGTCGTGCAGCTCGGCACCCACCGCTTGGCGCGAGGCCGGCCGCTCGCGCACACACTTCAGGGGCCGCTTCGCACGCTCGGACGCCCCGCATCTTCCGGCGCCGGCGGCTGGGCCGCCTCACTCGCGGAGGCGTTTGCGCGAGTCGATCGCGGCTCCGGCTGGCGGGGTCTGCCGCCGGTCTGCGGCTACGCCGAGATCGAGCATCGGCTGCATGTGGGACCGAGAGCAAGCGCTGACGAGACGCTTTACTCCTGGGTCATCGCGTGAGAACGCCACCCGGGGTGAGCGAGCAGGCCTTCACGGCGGCGATCGGGGAATTCGCCCGCGCGGTCGGGGACAGCTGGGTCTTCACCAAGGATGAGGACGTCGATCTCTACAAGGACGCGTTCTCGCCCTTTCTCGGCGAGCCACAGGAGCGCTGGGCCGCAGCCGCCGTCGCGCCCGATTCGGTCGAGCAGGTGCAAAGCATCGTCCGCACCGCCAATCGCTTCCGCGTGCCGCTTTATCCGATCTCCACCGGGCGCAATCTCGGCTACGGCGGCTCGGCGCCGGCCTACTCCGGATGCGTGGTCGTCGACCTGAAACGCATGAACCGCATCCTCGAAGTGAGCGAGGACAACGCATCCTGCCTGGTCGAACCGGGCGTGAGCTACTTCGATCTGTACCGCTACATCAACGAGCGCGGGCTGAAGGTCTGGGTGGATGTGCCCGATCCCGGCTGGGGAAGCCTCATTGGCAATGCCCTCGATCGCGGCGGCGGCTACACCCGCCCGGAGTTCCGCAACCACTTCGATGCCCATTGCGGCATGGAAGTCGTGCTGCCGAACGGCGAGCTCATGCGCACCGGAATGGGTGCACTCCCGGGCGCGCAGACCTGGCAGCAGTACAAGTCCGGCTTCGGACCGTGGGTGGACGGGCTCTTCTCGCAGTCGAATTTCGGCATCGTGACCAAGATGGGCTTCTGGCTCATGCCGCAGCCGGAGGCATTCCTCACCGGCACGGTCTTCGCGGCCAAGCGCGACGATCTCAATCGACTGGTGCCGCTGCTCAATCGCCTGGAGAACACCGGCGCGACCAACGGCATGCCGGACCTCGCGAGCCCGCTCCTCGGTATCCTCTCGATCGAGCAGTACGCCCGCTCGATGGAGGACATCCCGCAGCCGCCCACCGATCCCGAGCTCCTCGCGCTTCGCGATCGCGCCGAGGCCGGCGAGCATCAGGCGCTCGAGGCCTATGGGGCCCGCAAGGGGCTCGCTTATTGGACGTTCAAGCTCAAGTTCTACGGACCCGCCAACGTGGTCGCGGCGCAGTGGGAGCACTGCAAGGGCGAGTTCGCGAGCATTCCCGGGGTGCGCTTCGCGCAGGGCGAGCTCATCCGGCTACCCCTCACGGCGGACCAGCGGCTCGAGGTGCACTGGCCCGAGTTCGGCATTCCAACGCTCAACATGTTCTCGATCGGCGCCCGCTCGAGCACCAATCCCAACCCGACTCACGGGCATATGTGGTTCTCGCCGATCATTCCACGCAATGCCGCGGCAGTGTTCGAGGCCAATCGGGTGTTCGCGGCGGCGGCACGCGAGTTCGATCTGCCGGCGCTGCGCTTCAGCCTCCCCTCGACGTACTGGCAGCGGGCATTCATCTTCATCTTCGGCTTTCCCGTGACAACCGATATCGCGACCAACCGCCGCAATCGCACAGCCTTCTACAAGCTCATCCGCACCGCCGGCGAGCACGGCTGGGGCGAGTACCGCACGGCGCCCGCCTTTCAGGATGCGTGCATGAGCGTCTACTCGTTCAACGACCATGCGCTGTTGCGCTTTCACGAAACGCTGAAGGACGCGCTCGACCCGAACGGCATTCTCTCCCCGGGACGCTACGGCATCTGGCCGCGCCATCTGCGGGCGAAGCGATGAGCCGCACGCGACAAGCTGCGCGCCGCGGCGGCACCGCGGTCTTCGCAGGCCTCGCCCTCGCCGCGGCAGCGGGCGCGCTCGCGGTGCATGCGGCGACGATCTCCTGGACCTGGAACACCATCGTTCCGCGACCCGGGGAGCCGCGCGGCTACGTGCAGTTCCAGCGCGACTGCTCCGTCTGCCACGGGCGCGGACCGGCGCGACCGGGCACGCGTGCGCTGCGTGCGAAGTACCAGGGCAAGCTTCCGGCGCTCCTCGAGGAGCGCACCGATCTCACCGGCGCGTACGTGAAGGACATCGTGCGCCATGGAATATCCGTGATGCCGCCGTTTCGCAAGACCGAGCTCTCCGATCAGGATCTCGATGCGATCGTCGCGTACCTTACCCGCCACCGCCCGGGCGGTTGAGCGGTCCGCCGCGTGAAGCCGATGCGCACATTCACGAGCTTCCGCGACCGCGTCGCCGTCGTGACCGGCGGTGCCTCGGGAATCGGGCGCGGAATTGCGAGCGAGCTGCGTGCCGAAGGCATGCAAGTCGTGATCGGCGACATCGAGGAGCGCGCACTCGCCGAGACCGCCGCCCAGATCGGCGCGATCGGCGTGCGCACCGACGTGAGCGATTTCGCGAGCGTCGAGGCGCTCGCCGCGACCGTGCGCCGGCGCTTCGGCGCGGTACACCTGGTGTGCAACAACGCGGGCGTCGGCTCCATTGGCCGGATCGCGGACCTCACGCTCGCAGACTGGCAGTGGATGCTGGGAGTGAACCTCTGGGGGGTCATCCACGGCGTGAAGGCTTTCCTGCCGCTGCTCCGCGCCAACGAGGACGGCGGGCACTTCGTCAACACCGCCTCGGTCGGCGGCTTCGTCACGATGCCGGGGCTCGGCGCGTATGCCGTGACCAAATACGGAGTCGTCGCCCTCAGCGAGACGCTCGCGCAGGAGCTCGCGGAGGAAGGCGCAAAGATCGGCGTGACGGTGCTGTGTCCGGGACCCGTGCGGACCCACATCAAGACGAGCACGCGCAATCGTCCGGCGGGCTCAAGCGGAGCGCTCACGGACGTGGACTTCGAGCAGACGGAGTTCGGGGCGAGCGCACGCTGGCTCGACCCGCGCGAGGTCGGACGGATCGTCGTGGCCGCGGTACGCCGTGGCGAGCTCTACGCCTTCACGCACCCCGAGCAGTTCGGCGCGATCGAGCAGCGCTTTGCAGCGCTTGCGCGCGCAGCCGGCCGCCCATCCGCGAGCTGACCCACCGAGCGATCGCGCATGCCCGCCGCCTTCAATCCGCTCGATCCGCTCGCGGTCGACCAGACACTCGCGAGCGAGGAATGCATGGTCCGCGATGCGGTGGCGCGCTTCGTTGCCGAGAAGGTGCTGCCGATCATCCAGCGCTGCTTCGAGGAGCACCGCTTCCCGCGCGAGCTCGTGCCCGAGCTCGCCTCACTCGGCCTGCTCGGCTCCTCGCTCGAGGGCTACGGTTGCGCCGGGCTCAATGCGACGTGTTACGGCCTCATCTGCCGGGAGCTCGAGCGCGGGGACTCGGGGCTGCGCAGTTTCGTCTCGGTCCAGTCATCGCTTTGCATGTACCCCATTTACGCCTTCGGATCACCGGAGCAGAAGCGGGACCTCCTGCCGCGGATGGCGCGTGGGGAGATCGTCGGCTGCTTCGGCCTCACCGAGGCGCACGGCGGATCGGATCCCGCCAACATGAAGACCCATGCGCGCCGGCGCGGTGGGGACTGGGTGCTGAGCGGCGCGAAGATGTGGATCACCAATGGATCGATCGCGGACCTCGCCCTCGTGTGGGCGGCGACGGACGAGGGTATCCGCGGCTTTCTCGTGGAGCGGAGCACGCCCGGATTCACGGCGGCCGAAATCGAGCGCAAGTTCTCCCTCCGCGCCTCGGTCACCGCGGCGCTCTATCTCGACGAGGTGCGAGTGCCCGAAGCGCGCGTGCTGCCCCAAGCGCTCGGCCTCAAGGCGCCGCTCGCGTGCCTCACCCAGGCGCGCTTCGGCATCGCCTGGGGCGTGATCGGGGCCGCGCAGGCGTGCCTCGCGCAGCTTCTCGATTACACGGGCTCGCGCGTGCTGTTCGGCCGTCCGCTCGCACACAATCAAGCGGTTCAGATCCGGCTCGCCGAGGCGGCCCGCCGCCTCGCCGGCGCGCAGCTCATCGCACTGCAGCTCGCACGACTGAAGGAGGCTGGCACGCTCGAGCCCGCCCAGGTCTCGCTCGCGAAGTGGAACAACTGCCGCGTGGCGCTCGATGTCGCGCGCGACTGCCGCGACATGCTGGGCGCAGCCGGGATCAGCGCCGAGTTCGCGCCGCTCCGTCACATGCTCAATCTCGAGAGCGTGGTCACCTACGAGGGCACCGAGACCATCCACCAACTCACCGTCGGGCGCGCGCTCACGGGACACGGCGCCTTCTGAGCTACGCGCACGCGCCCATGAGAGCCCTGCCCGGACAATCCGCGCTCGTGACCACGCTCGACCGGCTCGAGAGCGCAAGCGCCATCAAGCGCCTGCAGCGCGCGTTCGGCTATTACTTCGATGCCGGCTGCTGGGACGAGGCGGCGGCGCTGTTCGCGGAGGACGGCACGATCGAGCTCGGGCTCGACGGGGTGTATCGCGGCCGCGAGCGCGTGCGCGAGTACCTCTACGCGCTCGGCGGCGGATGCAGCGGCCTCGAGCGCGGCACGCTGCGCGAATGGTTCCAGCTCCAGCCCGTCGTGCACCTCGCCGCGGACGGAAACTCAGCCAAGGCGCGGTGGCGCACATTTCTCATCGCCGGGCAGCTCGGCGAGCGCGCGCTGTGGGGCGAAGGGCCCTACGAGAACGAGTATGCGCGTCGCGACGGCGTGTGGCGGATCCGTCGCCTGCACTGGTACGACACGCTCATCGTGCCGTACGAGGGCGGCTTCGTGCGCCACCGCGACGCAACCGCCGGTCGGTTGCTGCCAGCCGGCGCGAACCTGGTGCCCGATGCGCCGCCGAGCGAGCCGTACGAGCCGTGGCCCGGCGTCTACACACCGCCCTTCCACTACACGAGCCCGACGACCGCGCTCGACCTCGCGTCCCCCGAGCCTGGGCACGCCCCCGATGAGGCCTCCGCGGCGCGTGCGCTCCAGTCGCTCACGAGGCGCGTGCTGCGCCTCGACGATGCCGCACAGATCGAGAATCTGATCTCCGCTTACGGCTATTACCTCGACAAGCAGGTGTGGGACGCGCTCGCGCAGCTGTTCGCCGCGGATGCGACGATGGAGATCTCGCAGCGCGGCGTCTATCTGGGCCGGGCGAGCATTCGCCGCGCGCTCGAGCTGTTCGGTCCCCCCGGCGTCGAGCGCAATCACCTGCACAATCATCAGCAGCTGCAGCCGGTCATTCACGTCGCGCCCGATGGCCGGCGCGCCTGGGCGCGCAGCCGTGCCTTCGGCCAGTTGGGCGCCTTCGAGGGCGCGGGCATCTGGCACGGCGGGGTGTACGAGAATGAGTTCGTCAAGGAGGACGGAATCTGGAAGTTCGCCCGCGACCACGTCTACACGACCTACTTCGCACACTACGATTCCGGCTGGATGAGTGGGCCGCGCCCGACGGCGAAGGCAAGCGAGAAAATCCCACCCGATCGCCCGCCCAGCGTGAGGTACGAGTCGTTCCCGGAGGTCTACATCCCGCCGTTCCACTATCCCCATCCGGTGACGGGCGCAGCACCGGGCGAGCCGCATCCCACGGATCCGGCGACAGCGCCGCTCGAGCGGCGGGTGGTGAGGCTCGAGGATGAGCGCGCGCTCGAGAACCTGCAGCGCAGCTACGGCTACTACGTCGACAAGGCGCTCTGGGCGGAGGCTGCGGACCTCTTCAGCGAGGACGGCACACTCGAGATCGGCGGCCGCGGCGTGTTCGTCGGCAAGCGGCGCGTCCTCGAGTATCTGCGATGGCTCGCCCCCGAGGGGCTCACGCGCGGCAGGCTCTTCGATCACATGCAGCTGCAGCCGGTGATTTCGCTCGCCGACGATGGCAAGAGCGCGCACGGGCGCTGGCGCTTCTTCGCCCAGGTGGGCGAGCACTTGAAATCGGGCCTGTGGGGCTTGGGCACGTACGAGAACACCTACGCGAAGGAGCACGGTGTGTGGAGGATCCGCACGCTCCACGCCACTTTCCGCATGTACACACCCTATGCGGAGGGCTGGGGAAGGGCCGCGCTTCCCAATACGCACCCGGAGCGCGACCTCCCGCCCGATCGGCCGCCGAGCGTCGTGTACGAGACGTATCCCGGCACCTACATCCCGCCACCGCATTACCGCCACCCGGTGACCGGCGCCTAGCCCCATGCCGGGGCTCGGGGTTACTCCTCCGGCCGCGTGCGCCGCTCGCGCAGCGACCGTATCAGCTCGGGATTGACCTCCTGCGGCATCGCGCGCTCGATCGCGGCCATGCGCTCGCGGAAGGCATCGCGCCACTCCCCGTGCGTGATCACGTAGAGCTCGTCCTTGCGGATCGCGTTGAGCACCTTCTGACCGACCACTTCAGGGTCCATCCACAGCGGCGAGGCGATGCGGCGGGCGAGCTGCGCCTCGGCCTCACCGAAGCCGCTCGTGCCACGGAACCGCGTGGGGCGGTTGCGGCCGGACTCGTGGATGTTGCTCCTCACCGGTCCCGGACAGAGCACCGAGACGCCGATCCCATCGGGCGCAAGATCGTCCCGCAGGCATTCGGAGAGCGTGATGACCGCGGACTTGCTCGCGGCGTAGATCGCCATGAACGACGGCATCCACACGAGGCCCGCGAGCGATGCGGTGTTGACGACGTGGCCGCCCTCCCGGTGCTGGCGGATCCGCGGGAGAAACGTCTGCAGCCCGTTCACCACCCCGCCGAGATTCACGCCGAGCCCGAAGTCCCAATCGTCGAAGGTTGCATTGCGCAGCGGCCCTTCGATGCCGACGCCGGCGTTGTTCACGAGCACGTGAACCTTGCCGTAGCGCCGCTCCACCTCGTCTGCCGCGCTCAGCATGGCCTTGCGGTCGGAGACGTCGACGACGACGCCGTGGGCGCGATCGCGGTCACCGCGCGCGGTGAGCTCCCCGAGCGCGGTATCGAGGTGATCGGCACGCAGGTCGCCGATCGCCACGTTCATGCCGGTGCCGAGCAAGGCCTTGACGATTCCGAGGCCGATGCCGCTCGCGCCACCGGTCACGAACGCCACCTTGCCGTTGAAGTCCTTCATACGTCTCTCCCCCCACGTGCGAGCTGCTCGTCCTGCGAGCGCAGGACTCGCGTTGCCCGCGGGCTATCCCCATAGCATGCCACGCTAGGCATCGAAGAAGGCGACGCCCCGGATCTCCAGGCTCACGCGCGGTGGCGCTCCGGGCGGCGCGCTGGGATCGAGGAACGCCGTGTGCGGCACGCGCCAGGCACGCGTCTCGTCGGAGTCGTAGAGCTTGATCATGACAAGCTCGTGCCGCCGCAGATCGCGGAAGTAATACCAGCGGTGTCGCGGGCTGTGACGGAAATTCGCGCCTTCGAAGACGATCTGCCGGCCCGGCGGACCGATCACCACGTCAGAGAGCACTACGTCCTCGGGCGCGACCGATTGCGCATCACAGAGCGCGAGTGGAACATCCTGCGGGGGCGGTGAGAAGGCGCGCCAGAGGCTGTAGATCGCGAAACGCTTGCCGCGCCGCTCGCGCGCCTCCTGCGGCGACAACAGCCCTTGCGCGAGCGCCGGTCCGGAGGTGCGCGTGTAGTCGCTGTGCACCTGCCGCGCCGGATAGGTCGTGCCTGCAGCGCCAAAGTCGGGGGCACGCTCGGCGAGCCGCACGACGCCGTTCGGCGTGGTGAGCACCTTGGCGGCACCCGTCACCGCGCGCAGCACCTGCTCGAGCTCCGCTCGGTAGGGCCCTTGTGCGGCTGCCGCAGCGCGCGGATCCGAGAGCGCGGTCGCGTGATCAAAGAGCTGGAAGCCATTGCGATCGAGCGTGAGCTCATGCCGCAGCGGGCGCGCGTCGTGGATGGTGATCCGCACCCGCTGCATGACGTTGCGATCGAGCGCTTCGTTCCCCATGTGAAAGCGCGGCCGCCCGCTCATCGCTCCAACGTACTCGACGAGCGCCTCGACCGTGGGCGGACGCGGATCGCCGCGCGCCGGCGAAGCCCGTGGATCACTCGCGCTGGGTCCGGCACCGCTCATCGCGCCGCCCGCGGACCTAACCCCACCTCGGGGGCTCGGGACCCGGGGCAAACATCCGCTCCGGTGCCGGCGTGCGGGCGAGCGCGAGCGTCTCCTTCACCGCGCGGCGCTCCTCGAGCCTGGCGAGCCACTCGAGCGTACGCGGCGTGCGCTCACGATTGACCATCTGCGGGGTGACCACACGCATGGCGCGCGCGAGGAACACGAGGGTGATGTCGGCGAGCGAGTACGTCGGGCCGGCGAGCCAGCGATCGCGCTCGAGCGCGCGCTCGAGCGCGGCCGTCGCGCAGCCGAGCGCATCGCGCGCAAGCGTGAGCGTCTCCGGTGAATAGTCGTCCTCGATCGCCTGCTCCCAGATGCGGCGCCGCTCGATCGGCAGCGCGGCGAGACCTCTGCGCGCGCAGTCCAAGCGCTCGCGGCCGAGTCCGGGTCGGACGAGCTCGTGCCAGCCGAGCTGTGCGACGTAGGGCGCGATCCGCTCCTCGGCGTACTTCACCCAGAACCCCGATTCGTACCGCTCCGGGAGCGCGCTCGGCGCGAGCGGCGGGTCCGGGAATGTCTCATCCAGATACTCGAGCAAGAGACCCGTCTCGCTCAGTACGCGGCCGTCATGGACCAGCACCGGAACCTGACCGCTCGGATTGAGCGCGAGGAACTCCGGCAGGTGCTGCTCCAGGGCGAGCAGATCGACGTAGCGGCTCTCGAACTCGAGCGCCTTCTCCTTCAGGCACACGAGCGGCTCGCCCGAGTCGAGAGTGGGTTCCCAGTGATACAGCGTGAGCACGCCCTAGAGTAACGCCTCCTCGCGGTGCGAGACAACGCACAGGCGTTGCACAGTCAACGGCCGAGGAGCGAGGGGCTCTCCAAGCGCTTGGTGAAGAAGACCCGCTCGATCAGGAAATCCCGGTCGGTGGCGAGCCGCCGCAGCCCGGCCAAGTCTTGATCGAGCCGCGCCGGGTCGCTCGAGTGGTAGATGAGGCGCTTGTTCTCGCACGCCTGAGGAGAGGCGCGCTCCCAGAAGATCCGCCGCCGCTCCTCGGCGTAACGATCGAGAACGCCCTCGACGGCGGCGCCCTCGATGACCGCGGCGAGCGCCTCGTGGAGGACGAAGCAGTCGAACATCCCGGAGGTCAGGCCGAGACCGCCGGTGGGATTGGTCACGTGCGCCGCATCGCCGGCGAGCACGACGCGCCCGAGGCGGAAGCGCTCCGCCGCACGCTGGTGCATGCGATACGGGGAATGCTGCACGAGCTCGTAGCGCGCTCCGGCCGGCAGGATCGCGGCGAAGTACGCAGGCATGCGGGCGAGAACACCCTCCTCCGCAAGGCCTGCATCCTCACAATACGTGCAGCGCCACAGGCCCTCATTGTCGATCTTGACAATGATGGCTCCGTACTGCGGGTCTACCTGGAGCGTGGCGCGCGCGAGCCCGAGCCCCTCGAAGTCGTAGATCACGTTGGTCGCGACGAAGCGCTCGGGCCAGGTCATCCCGGGAAATTCGAGCCCGAGCGCCTGGCGCACACCGCTGCGCGCGCCATCGGCGCCGACGACCCATCCGGCGCGCAGCTCGCGCGGACCTGCGGGTGTCGCGGCCTGCACCGTGACGCCCACCGCATCCTGCGCGATGCCGTGCACCCGCGTATTCCACAGCACCTCGGTGCCCGGCAGCCGCTCGAGGTGCTCGAGGGCGATCTGCGCGAGCCGGTTCTGGCCGAGGTGAATGTTGTAGGGGTGGGCGGTGAGGCCACTCAGCGCATCGAGACTCCAGCGAATCGTCTCCCCGGTGCGGAAGATGCGGTACATGTAGTCCTGCTTGGGGATGCCGATCCGCAGTGCATCCCCGAGAATGCCGAGCCGCTCGAGCCCGTCGAGGACGGACCAGTGATAGACGACCGCTCGCGGCGAGTCGACGATCGCCGGTTCGCACTCCACCACCGTCACCCGGATCCCGGCGCGAGCGAGCCCGAGCGCGGTGAGCAGCCCGACCGGACCGGCGCCGACCACGAGCACGCTCTTGTCGCTCATCGGGAGAATTCTCTTGGCTCGATCTCGCGCGGTCAACGCATAATACGTGCCGGATCGCGACCAACCGGTCCGCAGGAGATCCGCATGGCCGGAAGAACCGCACGCATTCTCACCACCCACGTGGGCAGTCTCCCGCGGCCGCAGGAGGTGGTCGATGTGCTCTTCGCCCAGGACCGCGATGAGGCCTACGACCCTGCACGCTTCGATCGGGTCATCCGCGCGGCGGTCGAGGATGTCGTGCGCAAGCAGGCCGGAATCGGGATCGACGCCGCGAGCGACGGCGAGATGAGCAAGATCAGCTACGCGACCTATATTCGCCACCGGCTCACGGGATTCGACGGAGACTCCGCCCGGCCGACCCCGCAGGATCTTGACGAATACCCCGAGTACCGCGACCGGCTGGTCAAGGCGGGCCATTCGGCAACCTATCGGCGCCCCGTGTGCAAGGGACCGATCGCGGTGCGGGACTTGAGCGGACTCGAGCGCGACATCGCGAACTTGAAGTCCGCGCTCGCTGCCGCAAAGGTGGGCGTGGGCTTCATGAACGCGGCCTCGCCCGGCACCATCGCCGTATTCCAGCCGAACGAGTACTACCGCACGTACGAGGACTACCTCGCCGCCCTCGCCGAGGCGATGCGCACGGAGTACGAGCTCATCGCCCGCTCCGGGCTCGACCTGCAGCTCGATTGTCCCGATCTCGCGATGGGGCGCCATTCGCGCTTCAAGAACCTGACGGACGCCGAGTTCCTGCGCAACGCGGAGCTCCAGGTCGAAGCGCTCAACCACGCGCTCGCCGGCGTGCCGGCGGAGCGCGTGCGCCTGCACGTGTGCTGGGGCAATTACGAGGGCTCGCACGTGCACGACATGGATTGCCGCAAGATCTTTCCGATCGTGATCAAGGCGAAGGCACGCGCGCTCCTCATCGAGGGTGCCAATCCACGGCACGAGCACGAGTGGCAGGCCTGGGAGTCGATCAGGCTCCCCGAGGACAAGATCCTCGTGCCCGGAGTGATCGGCTCGAACACCAACTACGTCGAGCACCCCGAGGTGGTCGCGCAGCGCATCGAGCGCTACGCGCGCGTCGTCGGCCCCGAGCGAGTCGTCGCCGGCACCGACTGTGGCTTCGGGACCTTCGCGGGGTTCGGCGCCGTGTTTCCCCCCTTCTGCTGGATGAAGCTCGAGTCCCTCGTAGAGGGCGCGAGGCTCGCCTCCGGGCGACTTTTCTGAAGGCGCGCGATCGATCTCTTAAATCAGCCGGAGCCACAGACCGATGGACAAGAATCTTTTCGACCGCGGCCTCGCTGCACGCAAGGCCGTTCTCGGCAGTGATTACGTGGAGAAATCCCTCGCGCAGGCGGACGATTTCTCGCGCCCGCTGCAGGAGCTCGTGACCGAGTACTGCTGGGGCGCGATTTGGACGCGCGAGGGATTGCCGCGCAAGACGCGCAGCCTCCTCAATCTCGCGATGCTGGCCGCGCTCAACCGCCAGCACGAGTTGAAGCTGCACGTCATGGGAGCGCTACGCAACGGCTGCACGCAGACCGAGATTCAGGAAGTGCTGCTGCAGGCGACGATCTATGCCGGAGTGCCCGCCGGCGTCGAGGCCTTTCGCACAGCACGGGCCGCCATCGCGGAGTTCGGCGCCGCGGGCGGCTGAGCGCACGGCGCGCGCGAACGGGAGGCACCGACTTGAGTGAGACCATCGGTTTCGTCGGTCTTGGCAACATGGGCGCTCCGATGGCGGGCCGGCTCATCGATGCCGGGCATGCGCTCGTCGTCTTCGACGTGAACGCGAAGCCGCTCGCGGCCCTCGCCGCGCGTGGCGCACGCGCGGCCGCCTCGGCGGCCGAGGTGGCCTCGCTCACCGAGACCGTGCTCACGAGCCTCCCCACGCCCGATGTCGTCGAGGCGGTCGCGCTCGGCGCAGCCGGAATCGCCGCGGGCACGCGCGTGAAGCGCCTCATCGAGCTCTCCACCTGCGGTCCGCGCGTGGCCGTGCGCATCGGGGCGGAGCTTGCGGGCAAGTCGATCGCGCTCATCGACTCTCCGGTGAGCGGCGGAGTGGCGGGCGCGCGCGCGGGAACCCTCGCGGTGATGGCGGCATGCGAGCGCGTGGAGTTCGATCTCGTGCGACCGATCCTCGAGCTCATCGGGCGCCCGTTCCATGTTGGCACGCGGCCCGGGCTCGGGCAGATGATGAAGCTCGTGAACAATCTGCTCTCCGGCGCGGCGCTCGCGATCACCAGCGAGGCGATGTTGCTCGGGGTCAAGGCGGGCCTCGACCCCGACACGATGGTGGCGGTGATCAACGCAGGGAGCGGCCGCAACAGCGCGAGCCAAGACAAGTTCCCGAAGTCGATTCTGCCGCGGCGGTTCGATGCCGGGTTCGCCACGCGGCTCATGTACAAGGACCTGAAGCTGTGCCTCGAGGAGGCCGAGGCGCTCGGTCTCACGCTGTGGGTGGCGAGCGCCGTGCGACAGCTATGGCTCAAGAGCCTCAACGAGATCGGGCCGGATCAGGACTTCACGACGATCATGCGCTGCGTGGAGGGCACCACCGGCGTCGAGGTCCGCGGCCGCGGCGCCGCCGGAGAGAGCGGTGGCTGAGGGCGAGGCCCTCACGCGCTATCGCATGTTCATCGGCGGGCGCTGGGTCGAGTCCGCCTCGGGGGACTGGCTCGAATCGCTCAATCCGTTTACGGGACGTGCCTGGGCCCTGATCCCGCGCGGTCGCGGCGCGGATGTGGACGCAGCGGTCGAGGCCGCCGCGGCCGCCTTCGCCGGCGGACCCTGGCCGGCCCTCACGGCCACGCAGCGCGGTGCGCTCCTGCGCCGCATCGGCGATCTGGTGGCGCGCGAGGCCGTGCGCCTCGCCGCGGTCGAGGTCCGCGACAACGGCAAGCTCATCGCAGAGATGAGTGCGCAGCTCACCTACCTGCCGCAGTGGTTCTATTATTTCGGCGGGCTTGCCGACAAGATCGAAGGCGCGGTGCCGCCCGCGGACAAGCCCGGAGTCTTCAACTTCACGCAACGTGAGCCCATCGGGGTCGTCGCGGCGATCACTCCGTGGAACTCTCCGCTGCTGCTCGCGACCTGGAAGCTCGCACCGGCACTCGCAGCCGGGTGCACCGTGGTCGTGAAGCCCTCGGAGCATACCTCGGCCTCGGTCCTCGAGCTCTGCAAGCTGCTCGAGGAGGCCGGGCTCCCGCCCGGTGTGGTCAACGTGGTGACCGGTCTCGGGCCGGAAGCCGGCCTGCCGCTCGCGGCGCATCCCAAGGTGGCAAAGGTGGCATTCACCGGCGGGGAGACCGGCGGCCTCAGCGTCTATGAGACCGCGGCGAAGGGCCTGAAGCCGGTGATCCTGGAGCTCGGCGGCAAGTCCGCAAACATCGTCTTCGAGGACGCCGAGCTCGAGAGTGCCGTCAACGGCGCCATCGCCGGCATCTTCGCCGCGACCGGCCAGACGTGCATCGCGGGCTCGCGGCTGCTCGCGCATCGCTCGGTGCACGATGAGCTGATCG
>Ga0335074_10008807_pt1 | contig 14041 bp, 12 predicted proteins | sample Lox_Sample_23_FD_206715 | JGI IMG/M metagenome (GOLD analysis project Ga0335074, IMG submission 206715) | Soil microbial communities from Loxahatchee National Wildlife Refuge, Florida, United States - Lox_Sample_2.3 | ecosystem: Environmental > Terrestrial > Soil > Wetlands | place: USA...
GAGTGCCGAGGTGGTGGAGTTTCTGGGGGCGTTGCTGCGCCACATCCCAGGCCCGCTGACCATCGTGTGGGATCGGCTGTCCGCGCACAAAAGCAAGGTCACGCGAGACTTCGTGGGCCAGAATCGCGAACGGTTATGGGTCGAATACCTGCCGGGTTATGCACCGGAACGCAACCCGGTCGAGTACATCTGGGCCTATTGGAAGCAGCACACCCTGCCCAATGTTTGCCCAAAGGACTTCTGGTCGCTCCATGCGACGGCGCGCAAAACGCTAAAACGGATGCGCCGCCGCCCACGCCTTATTACCGCCTTCTGGAAGCAGGCCGAACTGTCCCTTGACTGTCTCTATATTATGCGAAGGTCAATAATTTGAAATTAGGACACTACCGATGCTCGTGACTGCGCTCAGTCCGGTGATGGGCTACGACAGGGCCTCCCAAGTCGCCCACCAGGCGCTGCATCAGGGACCACTCTGAAGGCGTCGGCCCTTGCCACCGGCTGGATCGACGAGGCCACATTCGCAGTTGCTCCGGCAGGGCGATGCAAAAGCATTTAAAAAACACTCGCAGATGAAGCGAGAGGCGTTGGCCAAGCTGAACCGGCACGCGAATGAGAGCGGTTCGGGTTTGGCACAGCCGGCTGGGGCAAGGATGAGCGAAAACGGCGAACAGCAGATCAAACAAGTCTTTGGAATCAGCAGGAGGTTTGGTCGGGGCGGGGAGATTCGAACTCCCGACCCCCTGCGCCCAAGTCGGTGCTCGGCCTTCAGTAGAAGTGCCCTATTTTCAACGTATTCTGTTTCAATGAGATGCGGGCAGCTTGTTGAAAGCTGTTGAGGTCTGTGGAAATTGGGGAATCTCGCATCCTCAATTTCATCCACAACGAAACGCTGCCATAGAACAATGTCTCCGACTCTTTTGAGCAATATTTTTTGAGATTAAACCGCAGGCTCACACCTTACCTGAGTCGATCTATCGGCCCACTGTCGCGCTTCTACAGTCACCCAAATCTTAACACTGATGGCGCCGCTTGTAGCGGCACCATCAGTTGATGCCAGCTCAGACTCTGTTGATACACCCGTCGTTCCAGCAGATGAAAAACGTCAAACCGCCCGGAACCCAGTTTAGAGCGCCATCACCCCAGCAGTAGTAATACGCTCCCGGGTATGGTGACATGTGGCCGGTCACCTCCCCGCTTTTAGTGGGCGCTTTTTTCCGGCCCATTGCAACGTTCACTCCCTCTAAACCCTTCGTTACCTTCTTGCCTTTCTTTGCCTTCGGTTTTGCAGTTGCCATTCCTTGATTCTCCTCTAAGGACTCGACTAAAAAGCCTGACTCTCAAAACCTTGCAACGGCTCGGGAACTCGGATCATCACCGACATCTACGTGAATTGTATTTGGTCTGTCCTCAAATTACTTGTAATATGGTTGACGATCATTTCATTGGTTTAAACGCCGGGAGCGAGTCCACGAAGGTACCAGCAGGGAACTGCTCGCCCAGGAAATATCGTGATCGACGATATTCACGGTTCTGCCGGCGCATGCCGCCTACATGACGTCTCTATTTTCGGACCGGCTATTGGCAACAACGACTGGCACCCTCATGGAGCGGCCAAACACTAGGCAAATACAGGTTAAAAAATTCTATGACGCATCGCCGAGGAGATCTCAATCGCGAAACGGCACCGCTGGTCTGAGCGGCGCCGCTTGAATTCTTCGATCCGATCAGACTCGGTTTAAAACCCCATCCCCCCGGCAGATGAAATAAGTCCATCCCGGCGGAACCCAGTTTAACACACCATCGTTAAAGCATACGTACCAAGCTCCCGGCGAGATATGGCCGACTACCTCACCCTTTGCGGCCGGTTCTTTCTTAAGACCGACTGCAACGTTGACCTCCTTAAGGCTCTTGGTCACCTTTTTGCCTTTTTTAGCCTTCGGTTTTGCTGCTGCCATTTTCTTCATTTTCCTTTCAGAACTAAACTAAAAAGCCTGAATTTACAATGATTTCGAAGCAGCCCATGAGGCCGAGTCAGGGTCTGGCATTATCTGGGGGTCAACGGAATAGAGCTCCCGAAGAAGACCGGGTTGGGCGAGTAACCGCGTCGCTGTACCTTCTTGGACAACGCGCCCGTCATTCAGAACAATAAAATGGTCAGAAAATAGCGTCAGCCAGGAAATATCGTGATCGACCACGATCACGGTTCTGCCGGTGCATGCCGCCCGCATGACGGGTATCAGCAATCGCTTTTCATCATTGCTCATGTTCGTCGTAGGTTCGTCGAGAAACAAAAAAGTGGGATCCCGCAGAAGGCAGCGCGTCAAGGCGAACAGCCGTTTTTGGCCGCCTGAAAGACCCATTCCAGCGGCGAAGGGCCGACCGAGTGGATCCGGTCCGATCGCCTGTTCGAGAACCGACCACAGGCCGGTCTGTTCGCACCACGTTCGAATTTCCCCATCCGACGCCGCCGGGTTCGCGATCCGGAAGTTCTCGCGGACCGTGTCGTGAAAGAACGCCGGAAACTGGGACATCATCACCGCGTGGCGGCGCAAGCTTTCCAGTGTGAAGGATCGTACGGGCAGGCCGCCGAGGACGACTTCACCGGACTCTGGTTCGTAGAACCGCAAGGCCAGTCGAAAAAATGTCGTCTTACCCTGTCCCATGCGCGCCACTAAGCTGGTGATTTTTTGCGAGGGCACGGCAAAGGAGAGATTGACGAAAACCTTGGGAAGGTGGGGGCCATACCCGAATGTTATATTCCTGACTTCCAAAGTCGGCGCGAGTTGCTTCACGTCACGCGCGTCAGGCATATCGCAAATGGGGTTGTCTTCCTGGAGCAACTGCGTGGTCAATTGCACAGCCGGCCACGACGAGCTGGCGATGATCCCCAGCGCCGAAAATGTGCGGAACGGCTGCATCAGTTGCGGCGCGAGCCCAGCGAGTGCGATGAACACGCCGGGTTGCACGCTGGTGTTTCCGCTCATGGTCCGGTAAACGATTAGCCCGTACAATGCACCCAGAATGACTTGGGTGGGCAGGCCGATCGCCGAATTGACTAGTTCCATCGTGCGCACCTGCCGGAGCTTGAGACGCACGAGATTCGCCAATCCCTCATCGTGCCGGCGGCTGAAGAGCGGCTCGCCGTCCATCGCTTGAATTTCCTCGGCCGACTTTACAGCCGCGTCCACCAGATTCGACAACAAAAAGCGCTGCTGCTGCACTTCCATCTGCGCATGGAAGACGGGCTTGTCGCCTTTCCATTGCACAATCGAAACGGACACGATGCCAAAGAGGACCATGGCCAACACCATCGGCCATACGAATTCGCCATTGACCCTCTTTAGCTGCCAAACGATCAGCACAGTTGCGGTCGACAGGCTCGCGAATTCGAGCACCGGATCGACGGTTAGGTTTCTGAAAGCCTGCTCCGCCTCCACGGTCGTCTGGTTCAATACACTCGACAATTTGCCCGCAGTATAACGCTGAAAAAATGTAGGAGATTGATGAAGCACTTTATCGAACACACGTTGGCGAATCTCTCTCTCCATACGGCCATCGGCCCGCGTCTGAGCAAGTCGGAACAAAATGCCCAAGGGCAGAAGGGCGAATGTAAGCGCCAACCATTCGAGGTAAGGCGGAAGGATAGAGTCGTGGGCGTCACTTCCGGGAGTACGTTGCACAACATGGCTCTGCTTGTCAGGCGCAGCCGGCGACACCAGTGGGCGCGCGATTTGCGAGGAATCCGTGACCTTGGCCAGCAGTACAGGCAAAGTCAGAGGAATCGCAGTCTGACTGATGAAGCTCAGCAGCGCGTAAGCCGCAATTGTGGCCGGGCAGAGCCGGATCAGCTTGAAACCGAACCCGACAATGACGCGGATTCTATTCATCTCCCCCTCAAGCAACGGTCACGTTGGCTGCCGCAACCCTGCTGCTCCACGGCGCCGCGATCGCGTGTAGGATCGCTTTTGCTTCAACGGGCGTCAACTCGGAATAGACCGACAAGAGACGCGCGAGCAACGCGGCGAGCCGGGGGGCCGCAAAGCTGCTGCCCGTCACGGTCTTTTCACCGCCGCCGGACCAGGCAACGCGGACATCGACTCCCTTCGCTGCGAACTCAATTAAAGTGCCTCGCTGATAATAAAAGATCTCTTCACTAGCGGTTCGAGCCATATTTACAGCGATTACGGACGGGAAACACGCGGGCCACTCGGGGGTGCTAAAGTCTTCGTTATTACAAGCTGCAATAACGTGCGCGCCTTTCAAGTAAGCCTCGTCCACCCAAGCCTTATATTGCAGAACCTGATCCATCACGCCACAGCCAAAGCTGCAATTTAGGATCTGATAACCGCGGTCGAGCGCCTCCTGGGCAGCCCGCTGAATGATTGTTGAACGAGAACTATTATGCTTGCCCAGAACACGAATACTGCCGATCTGGGCGCGCGGGGCCAGTTTCCGAATAACTCCCGCCACGGCGGTCCCGTGGCCGAACACGTCGTAGCCGTCACCGCGGACCACTCGTAGCCGGTGCCCCTCCGCCACAATTGCGAGATCGTCCGCTAAATCAATCTCCGCCAAGTCCGGATGAGATGTTTCCACTCCGGAATCGATGACTGCGACCTTGACCCCGTGCCCGGTCCCTTCAGTCAGCGCCTGCCGGGCCTGTTGAAGATCGATCCACTTTGTCATAATTCGCAGTGCTAACTCAGGCCTATAAGCGCCTTGAGAATATGAAAATCGATTAAACTGCCGAGTATTCCGGCTGCATGTCGCACGATTCCCAAGTCCCCCTCTATGAACCCGGCGTCGGCAGCAACGGAACCCGCTGGAGCCAATTGCACGCACGAAACCACTCCCCGGCACGCCCTCATAAAATAAAAAGGTGCAGCAAGCATAGCAGATGTGTGGACTTTTAGCAATAAGTCAAGCGATTTATCTTGTTTCGTATTCTGAGCCACTTTATTTTCCAAAAACGGTCGCTCATTTGCGTACACCATGCTGATCAGGCCAGCGTTCAAGGGCTGCCGGAAGCGCCCAACCAGGGTTTCAGCGTTCGGTCCCGTATTATAAGCTGCCACGAGCGAATCGGCGGTTTTATCCGCGATCCACACGGTGCCTTCGTCGGCGTGCGCGTCGCGGAACGCCAGGTCGATTACTCTACGCATCGTACTATCGAGCAGCGACGCGAAGTTTTCGGCCGCTAGAGTTTCGCCTGCTTCCGCAAGGTGCTGATCCAACACCGGTCGCAGTTCCAGAAATCTTTCATCCGGACAAAAAGTCAGACGAGATTCACTTGGCGAAGACGATTCAGATCGGAGCTGGGTCGAATTTCCACTCACCGTTGGTCACCTCAGTCGCGGCTTGCATTCCTCATTTTTTTGTTATTCGAGACACGATGCGTTCGAAAAGATTGGGTTTCGCTTTGTCGGGAACATCGAACCTAGCCAGGTTTAGTTCCGTCGTCGTTTTCTGAAGACTGAAATACACAGTCCGATTGTCGTGCGATAATGAAAACCCCCTCCGACCAATTTCGAATTCCGGTCCAAAATCTTGGACTGAAAGAATTGGTCGGATACCTGCGTCAGGCCTCTTGGAATCGACCAGATAGATCGCACCCTTATAGAGGAACAGAATACGTCGGCTGTCATTCAACCATACTGGATCGCTACCGAAAGTGGTCAAAGGCGGCAGGAACTCTCTGTCGGGGACCGAATAGATCGAAATACCGATAAACTTCCCGTCCGAGCGTTGACGGTAACCGGCCAGATACTGCCCATCAATAGACCACGACCACGCGAAGAACGATTGGTCCGGCTCCCCAAGCTTTGGCAAGCCGGTCAGCATTCCATCGCTTTGGCGACGAAGAAATGTTTGATACTCGTTCGGGGAGTTTCCCAAACGCGTAAACGCAATATAGCTCCCAGTGGGGTCCCAGACTGGAAAAATGTAGCTCTCGGCTGGCGACTGTATTGGACTTATCTGAGTCACTCCGCCAGATCCATTGACGGGCTGGACAAAAATTTGGAAGCCACCTTTACGATTGGACCAATACGCAATTTCCTTGCCATCGGGCGACCAGCGCGGTGAACGATTCATCTTGTCGTCGTTCACAAGAGGCGTGATCTGTTTAGTCAGATCCGTACTGACAATCGAAATATTATCTGTCGATTTCATCCCTGCGATATTGAACGCAACGAACTTGCCGTCCGGGCTTACATCCGGCCGACTGGCCTTTCCCTGGCTGATAATCGGTACGGGATGATCCACTTTGGCGGATATGGGATCGAAAGAGGCCTGGTAGATGTCTGAGCTGAACTTGCGCTGAACGAAAGTCATCCAACGTCCGTCGCGAGAGAAGTTGACGTATTCAAGATCCTCTGGGCAGCCCGGCACTTCGACTGGGTCCTCCTCTTTCTTTCCGGAATTCTCATTGACGCGTACCCGCCACAGGTGAATACCGTCGCCACCACGATCACTGGCAAAATAGAGATATCCATCGGGGGACCACGCGGGATCCCAATCCAGAAAAGGATCGTCAGTAATAGGCACGAAGTCCGTTCCGTCAGCGCGAATCGTCGCGATATCGCGGCGTCCGTTTCGGGCAAACCAAACCGCGAGACGCTTGCCGTGGGGCGACCATGCTGGCTGGACGGCATCTCCCTGATATGCACTTGGCGCAGAGGCCAGAGAAGTCTCACCGCGGTTGATACCATTCACAACAGCAATCGCATATATTTGACTCAAGGTAGTCGCCCGATCCTCTGGCCGCACAATGTTTTCCATTCCATAAACGATATGCTTTCCATCCGGAGACCAAGCCGGATTGTATCCCCGTTGGGTTAGTACACCGGTCGAGTTAAGCTCTTCTGGATCGAGAATGAAGAGGCCACCGCTCTCGCCACGCACTATCCTGCCGTCGGCGGAAAAGGTCACGCCGCGATCGGATACAAAAACGATTTTTCCATCCGGCGCGAACGAGGGCTGGATGTTATCGCCAGGGAGCGCCTTCGTGAGGTTTGCGCGGGCGCTCGTAATCGCGCCGGCGTCGGAATCGAAATCGCGCAAGTAAATATCCGATTTCCCCGCTATTTTCTGCACGTAAAGGAGATGTTTTCCGTCCGGTGAAATTTGCGGATTCGCGACCGACTCGCCGGGAAGCGGCGTTAGCGGATGTATCGATTGCACCTTCTCGGGCCTTTCCAACTTCGGAATAAGGAGGATGCCCCCCGCAACGAAAACCGCGATTGACACGACCACGCCGACGAGTTTGCCGTATCTCGGAAAAGAGAAGTGTTGTATCAGGTGAACATGTGGATTCGACGCGACAGGCCCAGGAACAGGTGCCGGCTTTGGTTGAGAAATCTGCTGTTGTTCAGAGAGGCCCGGCGCCCGCACGCGATTGTGCGTGGGCATCTCGGGATTACCGAGATCGTTCAAGAAAACATTATACAAGTGGATGCGTTTCCCGTGTTTGACCTCAAATTCACCAGCATCATGGATACAGTCGGCCCAATTCGTTTCGAGCAGAAAGTCCGCAGTCGCCTTCGTTAGCAGAATGTGTCCGGCCTCGCCGCAATCCATTGCCCGCTGTGCGTAGTTGATTCCTGCGCCCGCCGGTACATTTTCGCCTCTGATGTCTTTGATGTGCCGTACCGGGCCTGAATTGACGCCCATACGCAATTTAATTTGAGGATTGCTCTTGATTGCGCTGGCGATTTCCAGAGCACAACGAAGCGGGGCCGCAGGGCGAGAAAAAACGATAGCCGTGCCGTCGCCGGACGGCAAGAGCCGGAGTTGATTTCCCTCGTTTGCTTTCTTGAATTCCGAGGTTTCGCGCACAAGCCGGAAAAGCTCCTCCACCAATTCGGTCCCCTTTTCCACCTTGAGCTGGGAGTACCCGATAAGATCTACAAACAGCACGTGTACGAGTTCTGCTTCCTGGGCACCTTCCGGGAAAGGAGTACGATTTTGAGCTTCAGGACGTGGAAGTTCCTGTTTCGCGTCTGGGTGGTTTTCCGGCATACTCTTAACGAATGCTCCCCCTCCCAAAATCTCTAATTGCTTTGTACTCCTGGCGCCCGAATGCCTCTAGATATACTAGTTCATCAGCGGACTAATCGCGCGACTATTTTCAAAGGTGCTGCCCGACCCAGAGCGGGTAACGGATGGGCCCCCGAAGGACGGGCAGCAGTTTTTTGACGTCGACGATCTACCGTAGCAATAAGCAGATGCGTAGCCGGGGCGGCCCGCGGTCTAACACCTTGTAATTTCGGGCGCTTACGGCCAGAATCTCGCAAACGCCGGGTATCTGCCGTGAGTGCAGGTAGCCGTCTAACCTTCAATGCAAGGAACTCGCTTAAATTCAGCATGATGAGGGCAAGACGCAACGAACGCCCAACGAATGTAGTTAAAATTGAGGATAAGAGTTCCGCACGTTTCCACAGGGCCGAGCCGTCAGCGTCAACGTTTGGGCCCCAATCTGAAGCGACCACCTGCTGTTTGGACAGGTGGTCGGATTTGTAAGTTTCTGAAAGCAAACAACAGGGGAAAAACCGACCCTCTACCTTCAAGTCGGTGCGCGGCCTTTAGCGGAAGTCCCCCATTTTCAATGTATTCTGTTTCAATAAGATGCGGGCAGCTTGTTGAAAGCTGTGGAGTTTTGTTGAACTCTGGGCTTTTCGCGTCCTCAATTTCATCTACAGCACGGACTTTGTTCATCAGTTCCGGAGCGACGCCCGAATCGGTGGCCGTACTATTTTTCAATGAGAAGAGCCCAATCATTAGTCCTTGGGGCCGCGGGCGAAGTCCATGACGGAGTGACGACATCGACTGAGTGGAGCGTAGTCCGCTCGCCGGTGACCGCGTTGAACAGCGCGACCTTGTACCGCCCGGGTTGCATTTGCACGGTCACCCTGCCGCCACGCGGCAGATAGATGGCGTAAATCGCTCCAGGCGCTGCCAAGCAGTAATTGGTATTGTTAACGAGCTCGTCGTGAGGCTCTGTCTTCCACCAGTCAAAGCTGGTAAAGAAATCGACCATGTGAGCGTAGCCCTGCAGCATCGTCATGGTATCGTCCCCGCGACCGTTCATCCATCCGCCGCCCGTATCGGGCCAAATGTTGGTTCCCCGCCGCGCAGTTTCACCGGTCGTCTGATATCCGCCAGCCATCGAAATTTCCCACGCCATACGCCGGAGCGTATCGGCTGTTTCCGATCCGGGCCCCTTGGCCCACATCGGGTAGTGATCCTCGTAACCATATTCTTCGTTTGTCTGCGGGATGATCCGACCGAGGCGTTCCTGTTGTTTTCGCTCGGCCAGCATGAAGGCGTGCTGCTGGCGCGACCACTCCTGCAATGATGTGAAGTCGAACCAGTCGGACGTGCGATCCTGATGGATGTTGTCAACGGGATGGCTGGTGGCCAGATGCCGGTACGGATCCCATTGCTTGATCAGCGTTCCGGTAGCTCGAGTCCACTGGTCGTCGCGGTACTGATCGAGATCATCTCCGAGGTCCCAGGTGATATTCGAGAACGCAGCAAGGCGCGCGACGGCATAGCGGATGAAGCGATGCTCGTCTGTGCTGCCCGGCCCCGGGTGAACGCGACTGTCGTTCATGTCGAGCACAAGCGAGAAGATCACGTCGCGATCTCTCGCGAAGCGGAGCGCCTTCTCCAGTTTCTGCCAATAAGCGACCCGGAAGCGGCTGTAGTCGAACCCTGGATGATGGATGTCGTCGGCCAGACCGAATCCGGCCAGAGAGTCGAAGGAGTCGCGGCCCAACCCAAACCCGAAGCGCTGTCCAAAACGGCCCACAAGATGGAGGAAGCGCTGACCCGTACCGACCGGCCACGGTGTGAGAAAAGGTGTCCAATTCGGCCCGGCCATGACGGCTTCGCCGTAATATACGTCCGTTCGGCCGGCAATCGTCATCCGGATTCGATTGACCTTAAGTCGATGGAGCCGTTCGATGCTGGACAGGATCACCTGATCATCGCGCCAACCCATCAACCAAAACGCAGTTGTTCCGTTGAAAAAATAGTGCTCGCCTGTGCCTTCCCAAAGAAAATGCCAGCGGTAATGTGGATCGATCCGGATCGGGCCACGGCGGAGACTGCTCCTGACGTGGAATGTCCCGGTGGTGCTTGCCTTGGACCAGCCCTGGCGATATTCAATTGAGTAACTATAGCTGCCTGCCGCGGACGGCATAAACCGGACGCGGTAGACGCTTCCGTGTTCGGAGTCGCAAAACCCTTCCACCTGCCAACGCCTGCCGGTCGTTGCCATGAACGTTGCCCGAATCGCCCCTTCCGTAAACGGGTTGGAAGCATGAGGCGACTGGACATGAGCCGTGATCTCGACAAAATCGTAAGTGTCTAAGTCCTTGGCTGACTGATCGAACGATACGGCGAGCGGCGGCAGATTGCGTCCACCAACGAAGACGAGGACGATCACCGATGACGCGATAAGCGGGACGATTAAGAGCGCGAAGCGAATCAGCCAGATGCGTTTGTGTGTCAACGTGATTGGGCTCGTCAACCGTTAAATATCAAATCATTACGGCGAGGTCGAATTCCACCACGATTTTTGGCGGGGAGTTCCCCTGCCGCAATAGCGGGTGCGTGGCCGGGCAGCTACGGGTCTGACACGATGAACCTCCGGCCGGCTGCGCTCAATTTTCGCAACCGCCGGAGACCATCGGAAATGTTGCGAGGATATACCTTCCGGCGCATTCCAGGACGTTTTTAGAGCGAGCCCAAAGGACGGCCGGTTTTCTCACATGATGCTCTGTGGCGTCAACAGGAAGGCACGCTGCCTCCCGTTTAATATGCCCACTCCGACGATCTCTCCAGCAACATTGATCGAAATGGCGCTCTGCAACTCCCAACCCGAATTGGCCGGAATCAAATTGTTTAAATCCTGCATACCATCGTTCACGGTCCAGACAAATGCGTGAGCCTGGAAGCCAATGCCATTGCCGTTTCCAACAACAGCCCCACGAAGATTGATGGCGGCGGCACCACTCCAGCTGCCGCCGGCGAGAGTGCCGAGATCCCGGGCGATTCCCGCCCTGTTCCACAAAACAGCGTGAGGAGCATCGACGTCGCCCTTGTCGGAAGTACCAACAACCTGACCGAGGTCGTTGATTGCCACCGCATTACTATTAATGCCGCCTGGCAAGGGATCGATCGAATGGATACCCCCAACGGGGTTCCACAAGAATCCGCGGTTGGACACGCCTGTTGTGCTGCAATAACCGACCACTTGCCCCAGATTATTAATGTCGGTCGCCCCAGCGTTTGTGAATCCCGGCGATGGTTGAAGACCTACCATTCCGGCCACCTTGCTCCAGATAAATGCGTGTAGTTGGCCGCCCGCGCTGAGCACAGAGTTACCGACCACCTGACCGCAAGCATTGATCGCCACGGCTGCACTTACGTCATCGCCTGCCAGCGTCCCAATGTCCTGCATTCCACCGGCTCCGTTCCATACAAAGGCATGCGTGTTACCAGTGATACCGCCGCTGCCCGTCCAATCTGACGCACCCGCTACGATGCCACAGACATTGATTCCTGATGCTTCACTGTTGCTTCCGCCCGGAAGTGTCCCGAGGTCTTGCAGTCCAGTCGTCGGAGTCCAAAGGAAAGCATGATCCTTTCCGCTCCCGACCTCGGCACCGCCAACAACTTGACTCTGGTCGCTGATGTCACCTGGCGTGCTGGAAACGCCGCCGGGCAGCGTACCCAGATCGACGACTGCATAATGCTCAGGCATGAGTCCTCCTTTTCGAAACACTGGAACCTATTTGTGGCGGTGGAAGATTTCTTCCGCACGGCAACCTTCGGACCCGCAGCGCCGTGCATTAACGTAACAAAGACGAGCACAGGGGTGCAATAGGGAAACTTTGAAGAGCGGTTCTTTTTGGCACGCACCTGCCGGAATAGCAGGTTCGTTGCGCCACGCCGACGGGGCATTTAACATCTGCTCTTTGTGGTACTTACGACTCGCATATCTAAGGCACCGACCATCTGCGGTGTTTGCAGGTGCGTTGTCCGATGCACAGGAATTGTAAACTCTTCAATCCAAATGGCCGCCAAATCATCTTCCAACGCCCGATCCCGCGATTGTAGTCAAAATTGTAGATAGTAATTCCCCAAACTTCCATAGAGTTCAACAGGTGCGTTCTTCCAAGTCATTGAATCCAAAGGTACTCTAAACAGCAACGCACATTCGCCCAAGTCGGTGCGCGGCCTTCGGCGAAAGTGCCCTATTTTCAATGCATTCTGTTTCAATCAGATGCGGGCAGGGTGTTGAAAGCTATTGAGCTTTTTGGAACTTTGGGCTTCTTGCATCCTCAATTTCATCTACACCGCGAGTTCGCTAAAATAGGGCTACCATGGAGCGTACCGTTGAAGCCGTCTACGAGCACGGCGTGTTACGGCCATTAGAGCCGCTCTCGCTCGTGGAATCGCAGCACGTCAAACTTACGATTTCGGATGCCAGCACCGGGCGCAGCTATCGCGATATGGCCTTGGTCGAAAGTGCAGAACAAGAGATCGCGACGTTCCGAACAATCCCGACGATCGAAGACGTTCGCGCGGCACTCACGTCGATTCCTGGATCGCTCGCCGATGATGTGATCGCCGATCGCGGAGACTATTAGTTGGCGCAGTATTTTTTCGATACCAGCGCGATCGTAAAGTATTATCATCGCGAAGCCGGAAGTCCGGCAGTCGAGTCCATTTTCGCCCAGGCTGATCGTAAGGTCCGCATCTCAAGCCTCGGATTTCTGGAAATCCAGTCGGCCTTTGCGATGAAAGTGCGATCCCGAGAGCTTAGTCGCGATGCCGCCGGCATACAGCGGTCTCGATTATTGCTGGACGTGGCGGCGGGCGAGATCGAGATCTACAAAATGACCGATCTTCACTTCGGGACTGCCCAGCGGTTGATCGGCGACCACGCGTTCGTTTCGCGATTGCGAACGCTTGATGCCCTTCAACTCGCTATGGCAATTGACTTGACCGAGCAGTTGTTGTTGGATTTTTTCGTCGTAGCCGACGCCGCGCTCTCCGCAGTTGCGGTTACTGTTGGGCTCAAAGTGATCAACCCCTGAGGTCTGGACTTGTCGTGGCGACGATTCGACGGGGCTTGCCAAAGGATCTATCCTGACGAAGTGGAACGAACGCTGGATCAGCGTTGCGCGGAATTGAAGGCCCGAATGATTGCCGAGCGGTTTGGCCGGAGGAAATCGGCGGTATCGCACCCTGAGGGTAGCGCGCCAGTGCGGAGTGTTATTGAAGCCTAAGGCGACGATCCAGGTCGCAGTTCCGACTCCCGCGGTTGGGTCGGTCGAGCTTCGAAATCCGCATCCGCTCATTAGAGCGGCGCTTGCCGACAAAAGCCAGGTGCCTCAGGAGTACGGACGATTACAGTTTCGATGGCGAGGTCACGTTGATATCCGTGTAACCCAGCCTCTCGTGCGCCGGGCACTGAAAATCCTCGACACCGTCTTCAAGAGTCTCGAAAAATTGGGGACTACGGTTCACATCGCGACGCGCGAGAGGAGTGGCTACGAACGGTCGCGACGATGCACGTTCGCCACTGATCAACGGGAACAGGTTCAAATCACGATCAAGGAGAAGACAACCCAAAGATCCAATCCGGCATGGACCGAGGAGAAGCGGTACTCGGTCGCTAAACACATTTACGATCCCACCGGCCGGCTCACTTTCATGCTGGATGAAGACAGGTACGGATGGGCGTCGAAGTCGGGTCGCACCTGGACCGATTCGCGAGGCCATCTCATCGAAGAGTACCTGGATGAGATTGTGTCTGCAATTACGCAGGCATTTGTGGACAAACGGCCCTCGGTGGACGTCTGAAAACCGGCCATCGATGGACACTTCAAAACCGGCCAACGGAGCGGAACCAGGACAAGAATATTTAGGCTCCTGTCCCAAAAGTGTAATTAGCGTTCGACGGGGAGCGGCAAACGCGCGCAGCAGTGATAGATAGCAGCGATGAAGTTTTTGGCGCTGCGAAATC
>Ga0335074_10008808_pt1 | contig 14039 bp, 14 predicted proteins | sample Lox_Sample_23_FD_206715 | JGI IMG/M metagenome (GOLD analysis project Ga0335074, IMG submission 206715) | Soil microbial communities from Loxahatchee National Wildlife Refuge, Florida, United States - Lox_Sample_2.3 | ecosystem: Environmental > Terrestrial > Soil > Wetlands | place: USA...
GAATCGGCGGTGATCATTTCATCCCCTCCATAAGCGACTTAAGCTCGCGCGCCACGGTAGCGGGTGTCAGCCCTTGCGCGCGCACTTCCGCCACGAGTTGGCGCAGGCGGCGGCGGAATGTACCGAGGGTTTCTTCGTCCGCGCGCGGCGGCCGGCGTTCGCGCACGCGCACGCCACGCCCGTGGGATACCTCGAGCCAACCTTCGCCGGCCAGAGTGCGATAGGCATCCGCCACCGTGTTGAAGTGTACGCCCAAGTCGATGGCCAATCGGCGCACCGACGGCAGCGTATCATCGGGCGCCAGCGCGCCCTCCACGAAAAGCGTGCGCAACTGATCGACAATCTGGCGAGTGACGGGAGTAGCCAAATCGAGATTGATGCGGATTTGCGCGTTGCGATCCATTTACTGTACACCATCAGCATACAGTCCGCCAGGTCTCGAGGTCAAGCGGTTACCGTCTTGGAATGGCTGGGCAACGGCATTGGAGCAGCCATAGGGAACGCCTATTTTCCAGACGAGCGCACACTGGGATATCACGTCCAAAGATTGGTCGCCGGCGCCTGCCTGCCGCACACGCCGGCAGTTCACTGGGGCAGAGGCGAGAACTGGATCGCAAAAAGGGGATTGGCGGGCGAAGACGGATACAGAATCTGATTGACCTGATCATAACCACCGCCCATAGTCCCGCAATGATAGCCCGTGTCGGGACAAAGCGTGGGTGGAGTTACGGAGCAGCAAAGCGGCACCTGGGCCACATACCAGCCTCCCGGGTCCGACAGGGCATGATCAACGCTGTGTTGCACGAAGAATTCGGCCAAATCAGGAATGAATCCGACCATGGAGGTTGGCGAAGTGACCACATAGGCTATCTGCCAGCCCGCTATGGTGCTTTGACCTCCGAATGGCGTTCCCAGAGTCGATGGATAGGTCGCCGGCCATGCCGCCGGCCATGCCGGATTCTGCGTTAGAGATTTCAGGTCATATATCTCCCAGTCGGGATCTGTTGCCGGCGAGCTACTTGTAGAAGTAAAGTCTACATAGTTCCAACCCGATTTGTTCTGTGTACCTATCCGCACGCGGGCAGTGGTGCTTTCGAGATGCGGATTCTTTGCCTTCTTGCCGGCGGCATTGGCCGGATACGTGCCCCAAGGCACAAAGTACAAGTATTCATTTGTGCCGGCCGTGTCCCAGGCTACGGCCGCGCCGGTGAAACCAGTGAGGTTGGCGGTTTTGCCCGACCCGGTGGTGCTGGGATAGCCGGGAGTATTCAGCAACGTAGGGTCGAGCGTCTGGTAGGAAGCCGGGGCTGTGAAAGCCGCTGGGGCAGGCGCGGAACCACCGCCCCAACTGTCATATCGGACGATCAGGCTGTTCTTAAATGGGATGAAGTAAACGAACCTGTGCCCGTCATACGCGGCGGATTGAAAGCCCTCCGCGTCCGGACTGATATTGGCGCCCAGGTCGAAATTCGACCAGGAACTGATCTCGCTGAATGGCACCGTAGTGTCGTAACGGAAGATGTTGCCGCTATTGCCATTCACAGGATTACTCGACGGAGCATAATAAACAAACCTTCCGTCATTGGTTCCGGAGCACCAGCCGTAGCTGGGTCCGCGCGCGCCTCCCATGGGAGGCGGAACAAACGTCTGGTATGCGTCCGGCGAATCCAGGGGCTGAGAAGAATTGTACGCTATGAAGACCGGGTAGGGATTATTCGCGTCCGGCGTGGGGTAAACCACGTTGCCCACCACCACACCACCCGTGTAAGGAGCGGGGGTGTTGTAACCCTGGTTGCCCGGCTGGATAGTGCCTTTGCCGGCATAGGGGAGTGTACTCAAGTCGAACCACGACCAATTACTGGGGTCGCTAAAGCCGCCCACGCCGCCGCTCGCGTTATAAGATATGATCACTGAGTTCAGGACCCCATCCATAATTACTTGTTGCCAGTCCGCGCCGCCATTAATTACCTCCCAGGGATAATAAATGGCTTCGCCGTTGACAAATGCGCCGTCTTGATAACCGACGCTGTCCGCCATGATCGTCGACCCACCGGGTTGTACCAGCGCGACTTGAGGGAAGCCCGGAAGGGTGGCGTTGCCCGGAAGGAAGCTGTTGGTCACGATGGGAATGATGTTGAATGGCGCGGTGTTGCTATGCGGAGAGTCAGTAGCCGCCTTATTGGACGAGGAGGCTACCTGCGCGTCTGCCGCGGAAACGCTTTCAAGGCCAATGGTTGCCACGGAAAGGGCAAGCATCATCCTGGCAGCCAGAACGCGGCGCCGGCTTGTGCCTTGTGGGAGGATGCTAGCGAACCGCTTAGCGCCTGTAGAACGCATAGAGACGCATCCCTTCAACCCAAAATTCCCGCTTTTGATAAAAAATTCCGTCTTTACCGCGGCGGAATTCGAGAAAAGTATATAAAGTATATAATGACGGGCCCCGTTTTCGCCCTCTCATTAATCAATATTTAATTTTACGGTTGGAAAATTACAGCCACGGCTTTCTAGGGAGTCTCATCGCCGCCCCTATGTACCGGCGAGCACCTAACTTTCGTTTTCTAGTGTTTCGACAGGATGTTACCCAACGCTTAGCCGCCGCACACTGGAGATGAGGGCCGCGCAGGCCCACCGGAAATTGAAAACACTTTACAAAAAAGGGGGAAGATACAAATGCACAATCGCCGCATGTTAGCGCAGGCATGCTGCTTCACGGTATTCGCGGCAGGAGCGATCGCCTATGCCGCGAGTGTTAGCAGCACCGATCGCACGTTTCTCAACAATGCCGCCCGAATCGAAATGACTGGCGCGCATGAAGGCCAGTTAGCGGAGAATCAAGCGGTCCGCGCCGATGTAAAAGACCTGGGTAAGATGATGGTTCAGGACAACAGCATGTCCTACAGTCAGCTCAGCAACGTGGCAGCCAAAACTGGCGTGACGATTCCCAAGGGAATCAACACGGCCAGGAACCACGCCATTGAGCAGTTAGTCAGCCTGAAAGGGCCGAATTTCGACCGGCAATTCGCCAGCGATGAAGTTACTTCCAGCCGTAACGCCATTACGGTGTTCGAGCGCGAAGCCAAGCATGGAAAAGATCCCGCGGTGAAGGCGTACGCCGCCAAAATGGTTCCCGTGCTCGAAAACGAACTGAAGCGCGCCGAAACTGTTTCGAGCCCCACTAAGCGAAGCTAGCCCTCATGACTGCCCGCGCCACTTGGTAAGAACCCGCGCAGTGGGTCAGTCTGGTGGAGCTGCCCGTCGTTTTATGTGGCCTGCAGGTTCTCAATTGCGGCAGACGACTGGAAAATGATCGTCTGCCTCACGGTTGGTCGTCAACAAAGGCGTGCAAACTGACCCACTACCGGAACCTTCGTCACAAATACGCTAAGGTTCCGCAACTTGCCTCAACTTGCCTCTTGTACGTTCCCACATTTTGTTTTAAAACTACGCATAATACGCGAGAGGGTTGCTCTTCTAAGGATATGCATGCACCCAAGGATGTCACTCCGCTCAACCGCCGTAAATTCCTAGAAAAGCTAGGTTCTGGCGCGGCGGGCGCAACGGCCCTCTCGCAACTCATGGCGTCGCGCGCGGGACAGGCTCGCTCCGCCGGATCCTCATCCGGCTTGTGGCAACCGCCCGCTGCGCTGATCAAGCCGAACATTCTGATCACCATCGTCGATCAGATGCGCTTTCCCCGGTGGCTCGACCAGAAGCAGACCAACACGCTCGAAAAACAGATCCTGCCCAACACATTATGGGCAAGTTGCAGAACCGCGGCTACGTTTTCCAGCAGTATTATACGGCTGCTGCCAGGGTATGCGCCGCGGCGCGCGGCACGCTGCTCACTGGATTGTATGCACCGCAAACCGCGGTTTATATCGACGGCGCGTCAGGATTCACTCCCGGCCCGGATCTACTGCCGGCCTATCCGACCCGGGCCTGGGCCGTGCAGAATCTGGCTCCCGCCTACGCCAATAATTGCTGGTGGTTCGGCAAATGGCACCTGAGCCTCTGCGACACCACGCAACCGCTGCTGCCTTACGGATTCAATATCCGTGCTTATCCGGGCGGCGCGGCGGCGAATCCCTCGCCCAACGGATGGCCTAACGAGGGGGCAGATGGCGGCGTCTTCGAAAGCGGCGGCGAGTACGATGGCTATACCTTCGCGAGCGACGCGCAAATCGCGGGCGATTTTGTGGGTTGGCTGGAGGGGCAGGCGCCCACTGACGGCGCACAGAAATCGCCCCGGTGCGCCACGCTCAGCCTGGTCAATCCGCACGACATCACCTATGCCCCAGGGTGGCTTGTAGCCAATCCGTTTCCGCCCAACCTTACGCCCCCGGAAGCCTATTTTCCACCACCCCCATTCCCGCCCGCCTCCGGCGCCCCCGCGCTGTACACAAAAGACCCATCACCCTGGAACTGGGAAAACCTGAATGTCGTCCCAATAAGCCCAGCATTCAATATCTGTTGCAAAGGGACTTGAACATCGAAAACGGTACGGTGACAAGTTGGGTAGGATTTCTGAATCAGTATTATTGGGTGCAGTCCGCCTTTGATGGGGACGGGCACCGACGGAAATCCGCTCAGTGAGACACTGGCCGACGCGCAAGATTACTTCACTTACGTCTACGGCAGCTGTCTGCGCCGCCCGAGCGGCTTTCGGCGAATCGCATAACAAGCTTCTTGATTGAGCGGCCAATTCCGCAAATGGTGGGCTGGAATGGGTGCTGTTTCGTCTTCCGTAGCCTTTGTAGCCCTGAGAGCGAGCGGATCGCTTAACTGGGCCACGCGCCTATCTTCCTTTTTCTTTCCAGGTGGTCAGCAGATTACGGCGCAGAAAAAGAAGCGCGCATCGACAAAGGTAATCCCTGCTTTAAGGCCAGTCGCCCATCCGTAAGGACGGAGGTCGCAGATGGGCGGAATTTGCTGTCCGCTGCAACTTGGCTTCCAATCGTTTGTTCCATAAAAACTAGCCGTAGCGAATCTCAGCGATGACGGTTTCCGCTCGTTGCGTATGACCTAGGAAGTCTATCAGACCGGCACGCATCGACGGCAGTTCAGAAAATGCAGGTCGAGCTTCATCGGCGTCTTCGCATTCCAGAACTAGAACTGCTTCGTATTTGTCGGCGCTGAAATAGACTCACGCAGTACGCCGGAATGATCCGAATTTGGCGGCACGGCCCGACCTGTCACGCAGCCTGACGCACATACCAACGGCAACGCCTGAGTGGAATTTCGGTTGGTGTTATTGGGAGTTCGCCTGCGGGGCTAATTTCAAGATCGATAATGCCATGATCCCGCAGATCCTGGAGGATGCTTTTGGCATCTTCTGGAGGGCACTTCGATGCCTCCCGAACTTTGGCGATGCTTTGGCCTAGAAAGCCGTCCTCGACGCCGATGTATTCCCCCATTTCCAGCAACGCCTCTATCGCTACGGAATACATTAGCAGGAGTCTATCACGTTTACCGGCCCTGTCACGCCAGACCTCGGCAAATTGCGGAAAGACAGGGCCGGCGATCCGGGCGGCGCGGAGCCAGCCGAATTTCCTAAGTACTATACCCATGTGGCACATTGGAATGCTACGGTAATAAGTACGCAACCGAACAAAATCGGGTGAGCCACTGAGGAAAATCCAGGAATGATAGAGGAACACGAGTTCAAGAAACACGCTCACGAAACGCTGGCGGCCTTGCAGGGCGACCTGGTGCTGGCCGGAGATGATTACGGCTTCCAATCCACGCTGCAAAGCGACACTATCACCATCTCTTTTGCGCGTCCGTCCGGCAAATTCACCATCGCTCCCGAAAGCGCCAGCGGGCAATTAAAAGCGGCTTTCGGCGCGCGCGGGTACAAGCTCGATTGGGACATCGTGGAGAATACGTTCGTCCATACCGAATCGGGCCAGACCCTCAAGGAACTGGTGGAACAGGCCATTAGCAAGTACCTAAAGCGGGACGTGGAATTGTAGCGCGCCGCGCAATGCAGTTGCCGGATCAGGATCGCGCCGATCTGGGCCGCTTCGGATATGCCCAGGAACTTTTCCGGGGCATGGGCGGCTTCTCCAACTTCGCCATCTCGTTTTCCATCATTTCGATTCTCACTGGAGCCGTCACGCTATTCGGCTACGGTCTCGAAATGGGCGGACCGCTCGAAATGACGCTGGGCTGGCCGCTGGCCACTGTATGCACGCTGACGGTGGCGGCCAGCATGGCGGAGTTGTGTTCGGCTTATCCCACCGCCGGCGCAACCTATCACTGGGCGGCCGGACTTGGCGGCAAAGGCTGGGGCTGGCTGGTAGCGTGGCTGAATATTCTCGGACTGATCGCGGCGCAGGCGGGCATCAACTACAGTTGCGCCCAATTCGTTCTGCCGTTCCTGAACCTGCCTTCCACGGCGGCGAATCTCTACCTGATGTTCGCCTTCATCCTCCTCACGCAAGGTTTGCTGAATCATTATGGTGTCCGTCTGGTGGCCATGCTGAACGATTTCAGCGTGACGGTGCACATCGCGGGCGTGGCCCTGGTGGTGCTGGCGCTGTTCCTTTTTGCGCCAAAACAGCCATTGCCATTTCTGTTTTGGGCCGTGAACAGCAATGGACACTCGCCCTATGGGTGGGCGTTCGTATTAGGGCTGTTGCAGGCGCAATGGACCTACACCGGCTTCGATGCTTCGGCGCACATGGCGGAAGAAACGCACGATCCGCGCCGCCGGGCGCCTTGGGGAGTGGTGCTCTCGGTAGCGGTATCGGGCGTGGCCGGCTACTTTTTGCTGCTGGCGCTGACGCTCGCTATTCGTGGCATCCCCGCCGTATTGGGCGCCAAAGACGCGCAAGGCAACCAGATTCCCGCTGTGATCGCGATCCTGGAACAGGCGCTGGGCGCGCGGGCAGGCAATGCCATGGCGGCGCTGGCGTCCATGGCCATGTGGTTCTGCGGCTTGGCCTGCATTACATCGGCGTCGCGCGCGCTGTATTCTCTGGCACGCGATCATGGCACGCCTTTCGCCGAACGCGTGCGCCACGTGAATCCCCGCCACGGCACGCCCGGACCGGCCATCTGGCTGATCGTGGCCGCATCCATGGCCGCCATGGTCTGGACCAAAGCCGTGCCCGTGGTAACCTCGCTCAGCACGGTCGCACTGTACCTGGCATATACGATTCCGGTCGCGCTGGCCTATCGCGCAAGGCTGGCTGGATCCGACTGGCCGGAGCAGGCGGTGTGGAAACTCGGCCGCTTCGGCGCGCCGCTGAATCTGGTGGCCATCATCTTCGCGGCGTTTATTTGCGTCGTGCTGGTCATGCCGCCGAATGAACTGGCCGGCAAGACTCTGGCGGGGTTGCTGGTGGCGCTGGGCGCGCTATACGTGACCGTCGTGCGGCGGAGATACGCGGGACCCGAATGGAGTCGCCACAAAGGTTGAGAAATCGCGCAAAACAGGGCGCGGCTGGCGCCACCTTGCGCTACCGCCCCTGGCCTCCGAAGTACAAAGCGGCCGCGCGATCGAGTTCGGCCGGCGTGATTTGCGGCTTTCTTCCTTCATATTGGCTGCCCCAAGTCAGGATGTCGCAAAGATCCGCCGGATAACAGGCCTTCAGTGCGTCGCCGTTCCGCAGGCAGAGATCGGCGAAATAGCCGCCAGCGGCCTGGTCGCAGGACATGCCGCGTTCCCCGGACACGCGCGCCAGGATCTCAAGGAAGCATTCCCGGCTCACCGGCTCTACATAGATCTTGTTGTGGATGCGCCGCATGAAAGCTTCGTCCGCCAGTTCGGAAGGATCCAGATTCGTGGCGAAGACCACCATCACCTCGAACGGAACGCACAGTTTTTGCCCCTGGCGCAACGTGAGGTAATCCACGCGGCGGTCGAGCGGTACGATCCAGCGGTTCAGCAAATCGCGCGGCGAGATCACCTGGCGGCCAAAATCGTCGATGATCAGGATGCCGTTGTTGGCCTTCATTTGCAAGGGCGCCACATAGATGCCGGAGGACTCATCGGAGCGCAGTTCCAGCATCTCGGAAACCAGTTCGCCGCCCGCCGCCACGGATGGCCGGTGGCAAAGCACCCAGCGCGCGTCCAGATTGTCCGGCTGTTCGGCGAGGGGGCGATGCAGCACCGGATCGAACAGCGTAATCACATAGCCGGATAGTTCGAGCGCGTAGGGGATCAGCACGCCATCCTGGTACACGCGCAGCAACCGCTCCGCCAGGCTGGTTTTGCCGTTGCCGGTGGGGCCATGGAGAAACAGCGCCTTCTGCGAGATCAGCGCGGGACCGAGTTGGTCCAACAGGCTGTCGGGCACCACCAGGTCGCCGAGCGATTGTTTTAAGCTGGCGCGGCTCACTTCCACATGGGCCGCCTGCCGGCGGACGGCCCGCTCGTAAGCGGCCAGCGAAACCGGCGCGGGACCGGCGTAGGCACACAGTGCGGCACGCTCGATGGCCAGCGCCTTGCCCGAGGCTGTGAGTCCGAAATGATAATCGTTGCCCTGAATGCCTTTCACGTCCAGATAGGCTTGCTGGCGCAACTGGCGGAAAATGGGTTCGAGCACCATGTGCGGCAGTTTCAGGCGCTCGCGAATCGATCCCAGGCTGGATTGTCCCTCCTCGCGCACGGTGCGCACGAAGAGATCCTGCACCAGCGTGGGAGGGATGTCGAGATCGGACAGCGTCTCCGGCTGCGGCGGCCAGAATGGCGGTGCCGTCATAGCTGAGGCTCCGCGGCGGCGCGCAGATCTTCCATGCATCTGCGGCGCGCTTGTCCGGCTAACGCCAGCGACGAGGTGAATTCCACACCAATCGAATAGGTCAGATTGTGGCGCGCGCAATGCCGGACGGACGCCGTGCCCAAGCTTCCATAACGGGGAGAATCGAGCGTAATGCTGGTGCGCGCCGGGATGAGCGCGGTGATTTCCAGGCGCGCGCCCTCGGCGGACAGATCCAGGCATTTGGCGCGCAGCTTCTGCACCGCACCGCGCGCATCTTTCCAGGAAATCTGCATCTGAGCTTCAAACGGCAGGCGCGCGTGCCTGCGCAACTGGGATTCGGGCGGCAAGCGAATTTGTGGGCGGGACGGCTGGCGATTCTCAAAGAAAACTCGATGGCGCTCTCCGCGTCTTCGTGTCCCCCCGTCTCACGGGACCTACGCGGGACGGATTGGCGGCTTAACCGGATGCGTCATCCGCGGTAACGGGACAAAATAAACCGCGGCCTTCCCCGCGGCGCCGTCTCGCACGACATAGAACGGACCTTGGCTGCCATCATTCATCAGAAACACGGATGGGTCACCGAAAAGGTCGAGCCGCGTGGGCGCAAAACTTAGCCCGATCGTTTGGATCACTGATCGCGAGGCGACATCATAAACCACCAGCTTCCGGCTGCCGCCGTCGGCGGCGTAAAGCCGCTGACCATCGGGCGATGGCTGCAAACCGATCGGGTTATCGATGCTCGAATCGCCCGCGAATACCACCGGCGCGGCCGACCCGGCATAATTCTGCACCTGGAAGATCTGATTGGCTTGATTGTCGGCAAAATACAGGCTGCTGCCCGCCAACACGATCGCCACAGGACTGGCGGCAGCGGCCATGCGCTCGACGCCGCCCTGCGCGCCCGCCAGGTAAATCCCGCCAGCTTCCGCGGACGAGACGCCCAGGATCAAATGCTGGCCGTCGAAAGCCATCGCCATGACCGGGCCGGGAAGCTGCGACAGATCGATCGGCGCGCCAGCCGACGGTGTAGCGGCGAGATTCGAGATGATCTGGCCTTGCCGGCTGAGCGGCGCATACACGGCCGCGCTTGCCGCATCGGGAGCCCAAGCGAACTGGCTGACCGCCGGAATTCCGCCGGAAACGGCCAAAGCGACAGGGTTGGAGCGCAGCGAGCCATAGAGCATCAGCTTACCGGCCTGTTGCACGGCCAGCGCCGCCGAGCCATCCGGTGCAATTGCAGCGGCTTCCAGGCCGGTGGCGACCGCGGGGCCGAGATACGCCGCCCCGGGGACCCCCAGCATGGGACGGATCCATCCGGATGGGCTGAAAACAAAGCCGGTAACCGGTCCGCTGACGGCGGTCGAAGGCTGCGCCCAGCCGTTCACGGCCAGCGCGCCGAGTGCGACAAAAAGCTTCGTTTTGTGCATACGCAAATAGACGCCGCGCCGGGAACAAATTCTCACGGCGCTTTCTGGCAGTATAGCGCTATGATAAGAGACCATGAAGGTGGCAGTAGCGAGCGATCATGCCGGATTTCCGTTGAAGGCACGGGTTATTGAGGAATTAGGCAAGTTGGGACATGCAACGGTCGACCTGGGAACGGATTCCACCGACCCTGTGGATTACCCGGATTATTCGCGCGCCGTGGCCGAGGCGGTGATCCATGGACGCGCCGACCGGGCGGTTTTACTGTGCGGCAGCGGCGCGGGCGCCTGTGTGGCGGCAAATAAATTCAAGGGTGTACGCGCAGCCACCTGTCACGACCCGTTTTCCGCACACCAGTCCGTGGAAGACGATGATGTAAACGTTTTGTGCCTGGGCGCGCGGGTGATAGGTCCGGAACTGGCCGTCGAATTGGTGCGCCGGTACATCGGCGCGGACTTTTCGGGGCTCGAACGGCACAAACGCAGGCTGGGAAAAATCGCGCAGTTTGAGGAAGAGTTCGGACGCTAGGCGCCCCGGTGGAACAGACGATCGTTTTTTGTCGTCTGTCGCGGCTTATGGTGCCAGCTTGGATTCCTGGCTGGTGTCGCCCAGCAAACCGCGGGGAATCTCGCGCCACACGCCATCGAGACCCAAAACGCGGGGCAAAACTGAATAGGAGCGGCGTCCGCCGGCATTCCAGATCAAGCCGGGCTGGAAGGACGCGGATTCTTTCTTGTCCGTTTCACGCCGGCGTTCGAGGCGGCTTTTGCGGTAACGTTCCAAGTCAGCGATAGCGGCCGAAACGCCTTGCCGCAAACGCGACCGGGTCTGGCTCAGGCGGTACATGGCAGCCACGGCATCGGTGGGCTTTTCTTTCAGCTTTTCGTGGATGCTGGCCTCATACCGGTCCAGGTGGCCCAGTTGGCAGTGCGCGACCGCGATCTGTTCGACAAGCGACTCCTCCATTTCGTCCTGAGGTATCCAGGCGCTCGTGAGGCGGGCGCGATGGTCCTCGAGTTTGGCGCGGTCTTCGGGCAGCAAGGTAGCGGGCGCTTTGGGAAGCCGTGTGACGCCCTTCTTTCCGGTTTGCTTGGTGCTGGCCATCTGAATACTTACGATTACACAATACTCCAGGCGGCTCACGGAAAACCCAGAAGTGCCTGCGTGCGCGCCCCAGAGGCCTTTGTTTCGAGGACCGTGCGATCGGAGAAAAAAATCGCCAGATTAGTGACTGGCTTATAGGTTCGCCAAGGTCGCGAGCCTGGCCAATTCGGCCCGTTTCCGGCGCCGATACCACAAGAGATAGATGATGAACGCCAGTGATAACAACCACACGAGCTGGTTCGCTCGCGTTCCGAACAACCATGCGGCAAAAGGCGCGCGCGGCGCCGAGTGATGATGAATCCATCCCAACAAAAAAGCAAATTCCACTACCACCAGACCCGCGCCGAAGCCCGCTGCTTGGATCTGCGCGCGGCAGCGGCGGATGGATAGGTCCACGAATGCCGCCGTGCCCAGGGCGGCCGGCTTCCACAGCCCACGGGTGACGGTGAAGCGGAACGCCCACGCCGCGGCGATGAACGTCCAGGTGCCCGCTACCAGCGCCAACATGTCGGGGCGCGGGTCGCGCACCGCCAGCAGAATGACCGCGCCGCCGATCAGCACCGTTACCAGAATATCGATGGCGATGCCGATCTTCAGCCAGCGGAACTGCCGCTCCACGCGGCGCCGCAAATCCGGCGGAACCGCGGCTTCCGATTGCCACTCGCGGCGCCAGGCTTCCAATTCAGTATCGAGATTCATTTCGTCCTGCTACTTATCCAAGGAGTCCTGTCCTCTACCCGGTGACCGCACCAAGTCAGGTGGGACAGGCCATCGTTTTTTGTGGCCTGTCGTTTCCCAAACGCGGACAGACGACACAAAACGATCGTCTGTCCCACGGCGACCAGTCACAGGTTGTTCCATCCGGGTTCACCAGCGGCGGCGCTCCCCAGCGACTCGCGCAATAATTGGCGGGCGCGGGTCAACCGCGCGCCCACGTTGCTTTCGGAAATCCCCAACACTTCGGCGATTTCAGCGTAGCCCAAATCTTCCAGCGCCAGCATGATCGTCTGGCGGTACACCAGCGGCAGGCGATGGATGGCGCGCCGCAGCCGTTCCGCGCTCTGTTCGCGCGCCAAGCTGGATTCCGGTCCAGGCCGCGGGTCCCGCGCTTCCAAATCGCCGCCGGAAGACCATCGCGCGCGGTTGCGTGCCAGATAATCGATGGCGCGATTGTGCGCGATGCGAAACAGAAATGTGCGCGCCGAGCATTCACCGCGAAAACCGGGCAGCGCCTGCCACAATGCCAGCGCGATCTCTTGCAGCAGATCGTCGCGGTCACTCGAAGTGTTCGTGTAGCTAGCGGCCAGGCGCGCCAGCGCGGGACCGTTGGCGGCCAGAAGCTGATCGAATTCGCGTTCCAGAATGGCGCGGTCCACGGCCGTAAAGGGTATGAGATCTGGCGCAACGGCGTCAGCTTCCGTACACGATTTCATCACGGCGCAGCCTGTTTGCGGCAACATTTAATAACAGCAAAGCCAAGGCGCCGGTGAAGCAGCCGAGCACCGCTGCCGATGAAAATGACGCCGCCCCGCCCTTCAGCCAGCGTTCAAGCTGCAGTTGCTGTCCCATTACCGGCAGGAAGGCAAACCAGCCGTGCGCCGCCGCCGGGAAGAACACTTGAAACATGCCGAGGCCCATGGGCAGGAAGACCAGCATGGATAAGTAGGTATGGGATTCCTTGACCGCGCGGCAAACGGTGGAGATGAGCAGTTCGAGCGATGCCGCCAACAGCGCCAGCGGCAGAATGCCCACCGCAATCGCCATCGTGAGAGCCAGCCAAGCGTCCGGCGCCTGCATGCCCGCGCGCCAGAATACCAAGGCAAAGCCCGCCAGATTGAGGATCAATCCACCCAGCGCGAATAATGCGACGGCCAGCCATTTTCCCCACACGATATCGCGCCGGGGAACGCCGTTCATCAGCAAAGGCAGTAGCGATTGCCGTTCCCGCTCGCCCGCCACCGTATCGATGGCAACGTTCATGCCTCCCACGAACGCCGCCACCAGTGTGAACACGGTCATCATGGCCAGCAGCACGGGACCGGCATGCACGGCCATCGAGACCATATAAATGACCGCGGGGCCCAACAGCGCGTACATCAGCGACGAAATCACGGCGCGCCGGTCGCGCCAGTTGTCGGTGATTTCTTTCCGTGCAATGATCAGTGTGGTGCTTAACATGCCGCGACCTCCTCGGTGCAGGTCAGTTTTACAAATGCGTCTTCGAGCGAATCGCATCCCGTCATGCGGCACAAATCCGCGGGCGATCCCTGCGCCACCACGCAACCATGCCCGATGACCACCACGTGATCGCACAGCGCGCGCACTTCTTCGAGCACGTGGCTGGAGAACAGCACACAGCGCCCCGCGTCGCGCCACCGGCGCAACAGGTCTCGCAGCCCGCGCACGGTGGGGACATCCAGTCCGCTGGCTGGCTCATCCAGCAGCAGGTTCCGCGGTTCGTGCAGGATGGCGCGGCCGAGCGCCGTCTTCATGCGTTCGCCTTGCGAAAAGCCGGCCGTGCGGCGATCGGCTATGGATTCCATACCGAGCGCGGCAATCGCCTGCGCGATGCTTCGGTCTAGCAGATCAGGCGGCATGCCGCGCAGCATCCCGAAATAAGCCAGGTTCTCGCGCGCCGTCAAGCGCGGATAGATGCCGGTGTGGTCGAGCAAAGCGCCCAGCCGGCTCTGGCGGAGCAACGGGCCGGCGCGCGAATCATCAACCGTTACGGCGCCGGAATCTGGCTGCAAAACACCGCAAATCATGCGCAGGGTGGTGGTTTTGCCGGCGCCGTTGGAGCCG